>Ga0182735_1000167_pt1 | contig 76734 bp, 93 predicted proteins | sample eDN5th30CKraftMG_FD_128524 | JGI IMG/M metagenome (GOLD analysis project Ga0182735, IMG submission 128524) | Enriched Miracle-Growth compost microbial communities from Emeryville, California, USA - eDNA 5th pass 30_C Kraft MG (version 2) (version 2) ... | reverse complement strand
ATGTGACGGTCGACGTGACGCTGATCGTGCCGATCGCGATGGAGGAGAAGCTGCGCTTCGCCATCCGCGAAGGCGGCCGCACCGTCGGCGCCGGCATCGTCGCGTCAATCACGGAATAAGAAGGCACAGGGTTCAACGCGGGCGCGGCTAGCTCCCGCGCCCGCGTAGGACTGAAGGAACAAGCGCATGAACGGACAGAATATCCGAATCCGCCTCAAAGCGTTCGACCATCGCGTGCTCGACGCTTCGACGCGTGAGATCGTGTCGACCGCCAAACGTACCGGCGCCAATGTGCGCGGCCCCATTCCGCTGCCGACCCGGATCGAGAAGTTCACCGTGAACCGCTCGCCTCACATCGACAAGAAGAGCCGCGAGCAGTTCGAGATGCGCACGCATAAGCGCCTTCTCGATATCGTCGACCCGACCCCGCAGACGGTGGACGCGCTCATGAAGCTCGATCTGGCAGCCGGCGTGGACGTCGAGATCAAGCTCTGACGAGCACAAGGACATGAGCCTGAGGGAATACCCGAAGGCTCCTCTGGAAGAACAAGAGACTGCTGCGGGCGCAAGCCTCGGCAGGAAGCTCTAAAGGAAACGAACCGATGCGTTCAGGTGTTATCGCACAGAAGCTGGGAATGACCCGCATCTATAACGATGCGGGCGAGCATGTGCCTGTGACGGTTCTCCGCATGGAGAATTGCCAGGTCGTCGCCCAGCGCACCCAGGAGAAGAACGGCTACACGGCAGTGCAGCTCGGTGTTGGCCTGTCCAAGGTCAAGAACACGTCGAAGGCGCTGCGCGGCCATTTCGCCGCCGCCAGCGTCGAGCCCAAGGCCAAGGTCGCCGAGTTCCGCGTCTCGCCCGAGAACATGCTGGATGTGGGCGCTGAGATCACGGTCGAGCATTTCGTGGCAGGCCAGAAGGTCGACGTGACGGGAACGTCCATCGGCAAGGGCTTCCAGGGTGTCATGAAGCGCCACAATTTCGGTGGCGGCCGCGCGACGCACGGTAACTCCGTGTCGCACCGCAGCCACGGCTCGACCGGCCAGCGCCAGGACCCGGGCAAGGTGTTCAAGGGCAAGAAGATGGCCGGCCACATGGGCGACGTCCGCGTCACCACCCAGAATGTGGAAGTCGTCTCGACCGATGCCGACCGTGGCCTGATCCTGATCCGCGGTGCGGTGCCGGGCTCCAAGGGGGCCTGGATCATGGTGCGCGATGCCGCCAAGGTCGCGCTGCCGGATAGCGCGCCGAAGCCGGCTGCCATCCGCAAGAACGACGCCGCCAAGAGCGAAGCCGCTCCGGCCACCGAAGGGGCAGAATAATGGATCTCAAGATCACCACGCTCGCCGGCAAGGATGCCGGCAAGGTGTCGCTGTCGGACGAGGTCTTCGGCCTCGATCCGCGCGAGGACATCCTGCAGCGCGTCGTGCGCTGGCAGCTTGCCAAGAAGCAGCAGGGCACGCACAAGGCCAAGGGTCGCGCCGAGATCGCGCGCACCGGCGCCAAGATGTACAAGCAGAAGGGTACGGGCCGCGCCCGTCACTCCTCCGCGCGTGCACCGCAGTTCCGCGGCGGCGGCAAGGCTCACGGCCCGGTCGTGCGCAGCCATGAGCACGACCTGCCCAAGAAGGTCCGCGCGCTCGGCCTGCGGCATGCGTTGTCGGCCAAGGCGAAGGCTGCGAACCTGATCGTGGTCGACGAGCTGGCGCTCAAGGAAGCCAAGACGAAGGGGCTGATCGAGACCTTCGCCAAGCTGGGCCTCAGCAATGCGCTGGTCATCGGCGGCGCCGAGCTGGATGCCAACTTCAAGCTGGCGGCTTCCAACATTCCGAACATCGACGTGCTGCCGGTTCAGGGCATCAACGTCTACGACATTCTGCGCCGCGGTACGCTGGTCCTTTCCAAGGCGGCCGTCGAGGCCCTTGAGGAGCGCTTCAAATGACTGATCTGCGCCACTACGACGTGATCGTCAGCCCGGCCGTGACCGAGAAGTCGACCATGGCGTCCGAGTACAACCAGGTGGTCTTCAACGTTGCGAAGAAGGCCAGCAAGCCCGAGATCAAGGCGGCGGTCGAAGCGCTGTTCGGCGTCAAGGTGACCGCTGTGAACACGCTGGTCCGTAAGGGCAAGGTGAAGCGTTTCCGCGGCACGATCGGCCGCCAGGGCGACGTGAAGAAGGCTGTTGTGACGCTGGCCGATGGTCAGTCGATCGACATCGCCACGGGCCTCTAAGCGGAGCGAGAGGACAGGAACATGGCACTTAAACACTACAAGCCGGTCACACCGGGCCAGCGCCAGCTAGTCATCGTCGACCGCTCCGGTCTCTACAAGGGCAAGCCGGTCAAGGGTCTGACCCAGGGTCTGACGCAGAAGGGCGGCCGCAACAATACCGGTCGCATAACCGTGCGTTTCCAGGGCGGCGGCCACAAGCGGACCTATCGCATGGTCGACTTCAAGCGTCGCAAGTTCGACGTTGCAGCGACCGTCGAGCGGCTGGAATACGATCCGAACCGCACGGCCTTCATCGCGCTGATCAAATATGCCGATGGCGAGCTGTCCTATATCCTGGCGCCGCAGCGCTTGTCGGTCGGCGATCAGGTGATCGCAGGGCAGGCCGTGGACGTGAAGCCGGGCAATGCGATGCCGCTGGCATCGATGCCGGTCGGCACGATCATCCACAATGTGGAGCTGAAGCCGGGCAAGGGCGGACAGATCGCCCGTTCGGCCGGTGCCTATGCGCAGCTGGTCGGCCGCGACCAGAGCATGGCGATCCTGCGCCTCAATTCCGGCGAGCAGCGCATCGTTCACGGCTCGTGCATGGCAACTGTCGGCGCTGTGTCCAACCCGGACCACGGCAACGTCAACCTGGGCAAGGCCGGCCGTTCGCGCTGGCTGGGCCAGCGCCCGCATAATCGCGGCGTGACCATGAACCCGGTCGACCACCCGCATGGCGGCGGTGAGGGACGCACTTCCGGTGGCCGTCACCCAGTCACCCCGTGGGGCAAGCCGACCAAGGGCAAGAAGACCCGGTCGAACAAGTCGACGGACAAATTCATCATGCGCTCGCGTCACGCGCGCAAGAGCTAAGAGGTAATTCGACGTGACCCGTTCAGTATGGAAAGGCCCTTTCGTCGACGGCTATATGCTCGCGAAGGCCGACAAGGTCCGCGAAGGCGGTCGTAACGAAGTCATCAAGATCTGGAGCCGCCGCTCCACGATCCTGCCGCAGTTCGTCGGTCTGACGTTCGGCGTCTATAACGGCCAGAAGCATGTTCCCGTCGCCGTGAACGAGGACATGGTCGGTCACAAGTTCGGCGAGTTCGCCCCGTCCCGTACCTATTACGGCCATGGCGCGGACAAGAAGGCGAAGAGGAAGTAACATGGGCAAGGCCAAAGCGCCGCGCAGGCTGGCTGACAATGAGGCGCGTGCCGTTCTGCGCACGATCCGCGTCAGCCCGCAGAAGCTGAACCTCGTCGCCGCGCTGATCCGCGGCAAGAAGGTGTCGACCGCACTGAACGACCTGGAATTCTCGCGTAAGCGGATTGCAGGCACGGTGAGGAAGACGCTGGAATCGGCGATCGCCAATGCGGAGAACAATCACGGTCTGGACGTCGACGCGCTCGTCGTCGCCGAGGCCTATGTCGGCAAGTCGATCGTGATGAAGCGTTTCCATGCCCGCGGCCGCGGCCGTGCGAGCCGCATCGAGAAGCCGTTCTCGCATCTGACCGTCGTGGTCCGCGAAGTGGAAGAGAAAGTGGAGGCCGCCTGATGGGCCAGAAAATCAATCCGATCGGTCTGCGCCTCGGCATCAACCGCACTTGGGATTCGCGCTGGTATGCGAACACCGGCGAGTATGGCAAGCTGCTGCACGAGGATCTGAAGATCCGCGAATATCTCGAGAAGGAGCTGAAGCAGGCTGCCGTCTCGAAGATCGTGATCGAGCGCCCGCACCGCAAGTGCCGCGTCACGATCCATGCGGCGCGTCCCGGTCTGATCATCGGCAAGAAGGGCGCCGACATCGAGAAGCTTCGCAAGAAGCTGACCGAGATGACGAAGTCGGACACCAGCCTGAACATCGTCGAGGTGCGCAAGCCCGAGACCGATGCGACGCTGATCGCCCAGTCGATCGCCCAGCAGCTCGAGCGCCGCGTGGCGTTCCGCCGCGCCATGAAGCGCGCCGTGCAGTCTGCCATGCGTCTCGGCGCCGAGGGCATCCGCATCAACTGCGCCGGTCGTCTCGGCGGTGCCGAGATCGCCCGTATGGAATGGTATCGCGAAGGCCGCGTGCCGCTGCATACGCTGCGCGCCGATGTCGATTACGGCACGGCAGAGGCCCAGACCGCCTATGGCATCTGCGGCGTGAAGGTATGGGTCTTCAAGGGCGAGATCCTGGAGCATGACCCGATGGCGTCCGAGCGCCGGGCGATCGAGGCGGACAGCCACGGATCGAACCGCCGCCGTGAGAACGCCTGAGCATAGGAATTTTGGAGAGAAAAGATGCTGCAGCCAAAGCGCACAAAATTCCGTAAGCAGTTCAAGGGGCGCATCCATGGCGCTGCCAAGGGCGGCACGGATCTGGCTTTCGGCGGCTTCGGCCTGAAGGCTCTTGAACCCAACCGCGTGACGGCGCGCGAGATCGAGGCGGCGCGCCGCGCGATCACCCGCCAGATGAAGCGCCAGGGCCGCGTGTGGATCCGTATTTTCCCGGACCTGCCCGTGACCTCGAAGCCGACCGAAGTCCGCATGGGTAAGGGCAAGGGCGCCGTCGATTACTGGGCGGCGCGGATCAAGCCGGGCCGCATCATGTTCGAGATCGACGGCGTGCCGGAAGAACTCGCTCGTGAAGCGCTGCGCCTCGGCGCGGCCAAGCTGTCGGTCCGCACGCGCTTCGTGCAGCGCATCGCTGAATAGGGAAGGGCGAGACGATGAAGGCCAATGACGTCCGGGCAAAGACGCCCGACCAGCTGAACGACGAACTCGCCTCCCTGAAGAAGGAGCAGTTCAACCTGCGCTTCCAGAAGGCGACCGGTCAGCTCGAGAAAACCGCCCGCGTGAAGCAGATCCGTAGGGATATCGCGCGCATCAAGACCATTGCGGCCGAGAAGTCGGCCGGCAAGAAGGCTTAAGGACGAAAAGAAATGCCAAAGCGCATCATGCAGGGCACCGTCGTCAGCGACAAGAACGACAAGACGGTTGTCGTCAAGATCGAGCGGCGCTTCACCCATCCGGTGATGAAGAAGGTCGTGCGCACGTCGAAGAAGTACAAGGCGCATGACGAGAACAATGCCTGCAAGGTGGGCGACTTCGTGTCTATCGAGGAATCGGCTCCGATTTCCAAGGACAAGAAGTGGGTCGTCGTTCAGAACGCGACCGCCGCAAAAGCCGAATAACCATAGGAAGCCGGTGAGGGCAGAGCTCTCCCAGACGTAAAGAAGAAGGCGGCCAGTCATGATTCAGATGCAAACAAACCTCGACGTCGCGGATAATTCCGGCGCGCGTCGTGTCATGTGCATCAAGGTGCTGGGCGGTTCGAAGCGGAAATATGCTTCGGTCGGCGACATTATCGTCGTGTCGATCAAGGAAGCCATTCCGCGCGGCCGCGTGAAGAAGGGCGATGTGATGAAGGCGGTCGTGGTTCGCACGGCCAAGGACATCCGTCGCGCGGACGGCAGCGTGATCCGATTCGACAACAATGCCGCCGTGCTGGTGGACAACAAGAAAGAGCCGATCGGTACGCGTATCTTCGGACCGGTTCCGCGCGAGCTTCGCGCCAAGAACCACATGAAGATCATTTCGCTCGCGCCAGAAGTTCTGTGAGGAGCAGGGATCATGCAGAAGATTCGTAAGGGCGACAAGGTCGTCGTGCTGGCGGGCAAGGACAAGGGTCGCTCCGGCGAGGTCGTGCGGGTCATGCCGAAGGACGACAAGGCTGTCGTGCGCGGCGTGAACCTGGTGCGCCGCCATCAGAAGCAGTCGGCTTCGCAGGAAGGCGGCATCATCACCAAGGAAGCGCCGATCCACCTGTCGAACATCGCCATCGCCGATCCCAAGGACGGCAAGCCGACCCGCGTCGGCTTCGAGGTGAAGGACGGCAAGAAGGTCCGCATCGCCAAGCGATCGGGAGAAGTCATCAATGGCTGAGACCAAGCAACAGACGCGCATGAAGCAGCTGTACCAGGACAAGATCCGGGCGGCACTTCAGGAGCAGTTCAAGTACGAGAACGAGATGCAGATCCCGCGTCTCGACAAGATCGTCATCAATATGGGCGTGGGCGAGGCGACTGCCGATTCCAAGAAGCCGACCGTGGCTGCCGAGGATCTCGCCATGATCGCCGGCCAGAAGCCGGTGGTGACGCGTGCGCGCAACTCGATCGCCGGCTTCAAGGTTCGCGAGAACATGCCGATCGGCGCCAAGGTGACGCTGCGCAAGGATCGCATGTACGAGTTCCTGGATCGCCTGGTGACGATCGCGCTGCCGCGTGTTCGCGACTTCCGCGGCCTGAACCCGAAGAGCTTCGATGGCCGCGGCAATTTCGCCATGGGCGTCAAGGAACATATCGTGTTCCCCGAGATCAACTACGACAAGGTCGACCAGATCTGGGGAATGGACATCATCGTTTGTACGACTGCGAAGACGGACGACGAGGCCCGGGCATTGCTCAAGGGCTTCAACTTCCCCTTCCGCCAGTAACGGCAGCGAGAAAAGGAACATCTGAATGGCAAAGACCAGCTCAGTCGAGAAGAACAACCGCCGCCGCAAGCTCGTGAAGCAGTACGCTGCCAAGCGCGCCGAGCTGAAGGCGATCATCATGGATCAGGACAAGCCGCTGGAGGAGCGTTTCCGCGCTCAGCTCAAGCTGGCCGCGCTGCCGCGCAACTCCGCGAAGATCCGTATCCGCAACCGTTGCGAGGTGACTGGCCGTCCGCGCGCCTATTACCGCAAGCTCGGCATGAGCCGTGTTGCGCTGCGTGAACTGGGCAATAACGGGTTGATCCCCGGCCTGGTCAAGTCGAGCTGGTAAGGAGGACGACGAAATGTCCATGAGTGATCCGCTCGGCGATATGCTGACCCGCATCCGCAACGCCTATGGCCGCCGCAAGAACACCGTGTCCACGCCGGCCTCGCGCCTGCGCGCCCGTGTTCTTGAGGTGCTCAAGTCCGAGGGCTATATCCGCGACTTCACCCAGGTCGACTACGAGAACGGCAAGTCCGAGATCGAGATTGAGCTGAAATATTACGAAGGCCAGCCGGTCATTCGCGAGGTTGCCCGCGTTTCCAAGCCCGGCCGCCGCGTCTATGTGTCGGTCAAGTCGATCCCGCAGGTGGCCAACGGCCTCGGCATCTCGATCCTTTCGACCCCGAAGGGCGTGATGGCCGACCATGAGGCTCGCGAACAGAATGTTGGCGGGGAAGTTCTCTGCCAGGTCTTCTGATCGGGCGAACAGCAAGGAACGAGGACAAGAACATGTCTCGTATTGGAAAGAAGCCCGTGGCCGTGCCGCAGGGCGTCACCGCGACGGTCAATGGCCAGACGGTCACCGCCAAGGGTCCGAAGGGTGAGCTGAACTTCGTCGTCAACGACGAAGTGCTGGTGAAGTTGAACGAGGGCGAGATTTCGGTCGAGCCGCGCGACGACTCCAAGCAGGCGCGCTCCAAGTGGGGTATGTCGCGCACCCAGATCGCCAACATCCTGAATGGCGTGAAGGACGGTTTCGAGAAGAAGCTCGAGATCAACGGCGTCGGCTATCGCGCTGCGATGCAGGGCAAGAATCTGCAGCTCTCGCTTGGCTTCAGCCATGAAGTCGTCTATCAGACGCCCGCTGGCGTGACGATTGCTGTCGGCAAGCCCACCGAAATCACGGTGTCGGGCATCGACAAGCAGCAGGTTGGCCAAGTGGCCGCCGAGATCCGCAAGTATCGCGGTCCCGAGCCCTACAAGGGCAAGGGCGTGAAATATGCCAACGAGCGCATCATGCGCAAGGAAGGCAAGAAGAAGTAGTGGCATGGTTCCGGCGGCGCGCGCTGCCGGATCATACTGCAAGGTTTGCAACGCCACGGTGCGCGGTCGCGGGAGGTTGATGCCTACCGCAGACGGCTGCGCCCGTTTTTCAAGGCAGGTATCGAAATGGCTACCAAGGAATCCACGCAGCGCCGCGCACAGCGCATCCGTCGTCAGATCAAGAAGGTCGCCAATGGCCGTCCGCGTCTGTCGGTCCATCGTTCTTCCAAGCACATCTATGCGCAGGTCATCGACGACTCCAACGGCACGACCGTTGCCGCCGCTTCGACCCTCGAGAAGGATCTCAAGGGCTCGCTGAAGACCGGTGCCGACTCCGCTGCCGCCGCAGCGGTCGGCAAGCTGCTTGCCGAGCGTGCGACCAAGGCCGGCATCAAGGATGTGGTGTTCGATCGCGGCGCCTATATCTATCACGGCCGCGTCAAGGCGCTGGCCGAGGCCGCGCGCGAAGGCGGGCTGAACTTCTAAGCATGATCCCGAAAAGTTGCAGACTTTTCGGACAGGATCATGCGATGAGAAATTTCCACCGCCTGCACCGGCAATGACCGGGTGGGCATCTCTATCAACCGTGCTTCCGGAAAAGAACAAGGAACAGGATAATGGCACAAGAGCGCAGGGAAGGCGGCCGCGAGCGCGGCCGTGACCGCGAAGAGCGCGACGACGGTTTCGTCGACAAGCTCGTCCACATCAATCGCGTCGCCAAGGTGGTCAAGGGTGGACGTCGCTTCGGCTTCGCAGCCCTCGTCGTCGTCGGCGACCAGAAGGGCCGCGTCGGCTTCGGCCACGGCAAGGCACGCGAAGTGCCCGAGGCGATCCGCAAGGCGACCGAGGCCGCCAAGCGCGAGCTGGTCTATGTGCCGCTGCGCTCCGGCCGTACGCTGCATCACGATGTCGAAGGTCGCTGGGGTGCGGGTCGCGTCCTGCTGCGCTCGGCCAAGGCCGGTACCGGCATCATCGCGGGCGGCCCGATGCGCGCCGTTTTCGAGACGCTCGGCATGCATGACGTCGTCGCCAAGTCGATGGGGTCGTCGAACCCCTACAACATGGTGCGCGCGACGTTCGATGCGCTGAAGCGCCAGGTGCATCCGAAGGACATCGCCGCCCAGCGCGGTATCAAGTACGCAGCCCTCCAGGCGCGCCGCGGCTCGGCCGTGGCTGCCGAAGAGTAGGCGCGGGACGGGAAGGACAAGGACAATGGCAAGCAAGAAGGGCAAGACGGTTACCGTCGAGCAGATCGGCAGCCCCATCCGCCGTCCGTCCGAGCAGCGCGCGACGCTGATCGGTCTCGGCCTCAACAAGATGCACCGTCGTCGGACCCTGGAAGACAGCCCTTCCGTCCGCGGCATGATCGCGCGCGTGCAGCACCTCGTCCGCATCGTGGACGAGGCCTGATCCGGCGCGCAGGAGACAGACGATGAAACTCAACGAACTGCGTGACAATGAAGGCGCGACCAAGTCGCGCAAGCGTGTCGGTCGCGGCATCGGCTCCGGCTCCGGCAAGACCGGCGGCCGCGGCGTGAAGGGTCAGAAGTCGCGCTCGGGCGTGGCGATCAACGGCTTCGAGGGTGGCCAGATGCCGCTCTACCGCCGTCTGCCCAAGCGTGGCTTCAGGAGCCTGAACGGCAAGGAATACGGCACCGTGTCGGTTGGCCGCATCCAGGCCGCCATCGATGCCAAGAAGCTCGATGCCTCCGAGACCGTGACCGTCGATGCGCTGGTCAAGGCCGGCGTCCTGCGCCGCGCCAAGGACGGCGTGCGCCTGCTGGGCGACGGCGAGCTGAAGGCCAAGGTGTCGTTCGACATCGCCGGCGCTTCCAAGTCGGCGATCGAGAAGGTCGAGAAGGCTGGCGGATCCGTCAAGCTGCCGCAGGCTGAGGCCGCGGAATAAACGATAGACCAGGCGGCGGCCTGCGCTGGTTTCTCCGGGCTCCTGTGGTCTGGCTGAAACCCGACGCGGCCGCCGCTTGCATATTGAGCGGCCGGGGCCTATCTCGGGCTTCGGCGACATGCGCCGGGCAATCCCTTGCCCGCAAGGCGGCATGACGAAGCGGAGAATTCCCCATGGCATCGGCGGCTGAGCAACTTGCCTCGAACCTCAATTTTTCGGCTTTCGCCAAAGCGGAAGACCTGAAGAAGCGCATCTGGTTCACGCTGGGCGCGCTGCTCGTCTACCGCCTCGGTACCTATATTCCGATGCCGGGAATCAATCCCGATGCTTTCGCGCAGGCATTCCAGCAGCAGTCCGGCGGCGTGCTCGGCATGTTCAACATGTTTGCGGGCGGCGCGGTCGAGCGCATGGCGATCTTCGCGCTCGGCATCATGCCCTACATTTCCGCATCCATCATCATGCAGCTCATGACGTCGGTCGTCCCGACGCTGGAAGCGCTGAAGAAGGAAGGCGAGCAAGGCCGCAAGGTCATCAACCAGTATACGCGCTACGGCACGGTGCTTCTCGCCATCGTGCAGGCCTATGGCATCGCTGTCGGCCTTGAGAGCGGCAACCAGATCGTCAGCGATCCGGGCTGGTTCTTTCGTGTTTCCGCCGTCATCACGCTGGTCGGCGGCACGATGTTCCTGATGTGGCTCGGCGAGCAGATCACCGCGCGCGGCATCGGCAACGGTATTTCGCTCATCATCTTCGCCGGCATCGTGGCGGGCCTGCCCTCGGCCATCAGCGGTACGCTTGAACTTGGCCGTACAGGCGCGCTTTCGACCGGCCTCATCCTGGCGATCATCGTGCTCGCCATCGTCGTGATCGCCGTCATCGTGTTCTTCGAGCGGGCGCAGCGTCGCCTGCTGATCCAGTATCCGAAGCGCCAGGTGGGCAACCGCATGTTCCAGGGCGATACCTCGCATCTGCCGCTGAAGCTCAACACCGCCGGCGTCATTCCGCCGATCTTCGCCTCGTCGCTGCTGCTTCTGCCTGCGACGGTGGCCGGTTTCTCCGACACGACCACGCTGCCCACATGGGCGGCTTCGATCCTGGCGGCGGTGGGCCACGGCCAGCCGATCTATATGATCCTCTATGCGGCGATGATCGTGTTCTTCGCCTTCTTCTACACGGCGATCGTGTTCAATCCGAAGGATACGGCAGACCAGCTGAAGAAGCATTCGGGCTTCATTCCCGGCTATCGTCCGGGTGAGCGGACCGCCGAATATATCGATTACGTGCTGACGCGCATCACCGTCGTCGGCGCTATCTATCTCGTTATCGTGTGCCTGATGCCTGAGTTCCTGATCTCGGCGACCGGCGTGCCCTTCTATCTCGGCGGCACCTCGCTGCTGATCGTGGTCAGCGTGACGCTCGACACGGTCGCGCAGGTGCAGGGGCATCTGATCGCCCACCAGTATGAGGGCCTGATCAAGAAGTCGAAGCTTCGTGGAGGGAAGAGGGGAAGATGAGGCTGATACTGCTGGGCCCGCCTGGGGCGGGCAAGGGGACGCAGGCCCAGAGACTGGTTGAGAAATACGGCATACCTCAGCTTTCCACCGGCGATATGTTACGTGCAGCCGTCAAGGCCGAGACGGCAGTCGGCAAGCGTGCCAAGGCCGTCATGGATGCCGGCGAGCTCGTATCCGACGAGATCGTCAATGCGATCGTGTCGGAGCGCATCGACCAGCCGGATTGCGCCAAGGGCTTCATTCTCGATGGCTATCCTCGCACGCTGGTTCAGGCCGATGCGGTGGAGAAGATGCTGGCCGAGCGTGGCGCGGGCCTCGATGTCGTGATCGAGCTGGTCGTCGACGACAAGGCGCTGGTCGGCCGCATCGTCAAGCGGGCGGAGGAAGCCGCCGCCGCCGGCCAGCCGGTGCGCAAGGACGACAATCCGGAAGTGTTCGAGGAACGCCTGCGCGAATATTACAAGAAGACCGCGCCGCTAACCGGCTACTACTATGCCAAGGGCCTTCTCAAGGGGGTCGATGGCATGGCGAGCATCGACGAGGTCACGAAGTCGATCGACGCCATCCTGGCATAGACCGCGAACCATCCGGCCGCACTGCTGGCAGCGCGCGCCGCAAGACGGTTGACACCAGGCTGCGTCTGGACTATCAGCCACCGTCTTCCGATCGGAATCGAGGCTGGCCGCTCCTACGGGGCGTGGCCGGCTTTTTGATTGGTGAGATACCCGCAGGGGCCGGCCTCCACCGGACGCGGGTCGATGACAACCTGCCGGCGGGTGTGAAACGCCGCCGGCCCACATGGAGAGTGAAGATGGCTCGTATAGCCGGCGTCAATATTCCGACCAACAAGCGCGTGATCATCGCGCTTCAGTACATTCACGGCATCGGTCCGAAGTTCGCGGCCGAGATCACCGAGAAGGTCGGCATTCCCGCCGATCGTCGCGTCAACCAGTTGACCGACGCCGAAGTGCTGCAGATCCGCGAGACGATCGACCGCGACTATCAGGTCGAGGGCGACCTGCGCCGCGAAGTCTCGATGAACATCAAGCGTCTGATGGACCTTGGCTGCTATCGCGGCCTGCGCCATCGCCGCAGCCTGCCGGTCCGTGGCCAGCGCACGCATACCAATGCGCGCACCCGCAAGGGCCCGGCCAAGGCGATCGCCGGCAAGAAGAAGTAATTGAGCGAATAGCGAAATAGCGAATAGCGAATAGTTCGGCAGTTTGTCCCTACTCGCTATTCGCTACTCCCTATCCGCTCAGGTGTAGCCGCTGGCATTACGGCGGCGTCGATATCAAGTGAAAGGACTGAAATGGCCAAGGAAGCCGCACGCGTACGCCGTCGCGAACGCAAGAACATCTCGACGGGCGTCGCGCACGTCAACTCGACCTTCAACAATACGATGATCACCATCACCGACGCGCAGGGCAATGCGATTGCCTGGTCGTCGGCCGGTGCGCAGGGCTTCAAGGGCTCGCGCAAGTCGACCCCCTTCGCCGCCCAGATGGCTGCCGAGGATTGCGCCAAGAAGGCGCAGGAGCATGGCATGCGCACGCTCGAGGTCGAGGTCTGCGGTCCAGGTTCCGGTCGCGAATCGGCACTGCGCGCGCTGCAGGCTGCCGGTTTCACGATCACCTCGATCCGCGACGTGACGCCGATCCCGCACAATGGCTGCCGCCCGCGCAAGAAGCGCCGCGTCTAAGGCATTACCGCGACCCGATCGTCCCGCTTGCGGGACGATCTCCACATCGACCGCCACGATTGGATGGTGGCGGGGATAGGAGATAACCATGATCCAGAAAAACTGGCAGGAACTGATCAAGCCGAACAAGATCGAGTTCTCGTCGAAGGGCAAGACCCAGACCACGCTCGTGGCGGAGCCGCTGGAGCGCGGCTATGGCCTGACGCTCGGCAATGCGCTTCGTCGCGTGCTTCTGTCGTCGCTGCGCGGCGCGGCCGTGACCGCGGTGCAGATTGACGGTGTGCTGCATGAATTCTCGTCGATCCCCGGTGTTCGCGAGGATGTCACCGACATCGTGCTGAACATTAAGGAAATCGCCATCCGCATGGAAGGTGATGGCCCCAAGCGCATGGTCGTGCGCAAGCAGGGTCCGGGCGCCGTCACCGCCGGCGACATCCAGACCGTGGGCGATGTGGAAATCCTCAACCCCGACCACGTGATCTGCACGCTGGACGAGGGCGCTGAAATCCGCATGGAGTTCACCGTCGACAACGGCAAGGGCTATGTGCCGGCAGACCGCAACCGCGCCGAAGACGCGCCGATCGGGCTGATCCCGGTCGACTCGCTCTATTCGCCGGTCAAGAAGGTCTCCTACAAGGTGGAGAACACCCGCGAGGGCCAGGTTCTCGACTATGACAAGCTGACCATGACGATCGAGACCAACGGTTCGATCTCGGGCGAGGACGCGGTGGCGTTTGCCGCACGCATCCTGCAGGACCAGCTTGGCCTGTTCGTCAATTTCGACGAGCCGCAGAAGGCGCAGCCGGAAGAGCAGGTCACGGAGCTGGCCTTCAACCCGGCGCTGCTCAAGAAGGTGGACGAACTCGAACTTTCCGTTCGTTCGGCGAACTGCCTGAAGAACGACAACATCGTCTATATCGGCGACCTGATCCAGAAGACCGAGGCGGAAATGCTCCGCACGCCGAACTTCGGACGCAAGTCGCTCAACGAGATCAAGGAAGTTCTCGCGGCGATGGGCCTGCATCTCGGCATGGAAGTGCCGGACTGGCCGCCGGAGAATATCGACGACCTCGCCAAGCGCTACGAAGATCAATATTGAGCCCTGAGGCTCGCCAAAGAACCCAAGGAGACAAGCCATGCGCCACGGACGTTCCGGCCGCCGGCTGAATCGCACAGCCAGCCATCGCAAGGCCCTGTTCTCGAACATGGCCGCTTCGCTCATCGAGCATGAGCAGATCGTGACCACCTTGCCGAAGGCAAAGGAGCTTCGCCCGATCGTGGAGAAGCTCGTGACGCTGGGCAAGCGCGGCGACCTGCACGCTCGTCGTCAGGTGATCGCGCAGATCGGCTCGGACAAGCTCGCCAAGCGCCTGTTCGAGACCATTGCGCCGCGCTATGCGTCGCGCAATGGCGGCTATATCCGCATCATGAAGGCGGGCTTCCGTCAGGGCGACAACGCCGCGATGGCCGTGATCGAGTTCGTCGATCGCGACACGTCGGCGAAGGGCGCTGCCGACCGCGCCCGCCTCGAGGCGGAAAGCGAGAACGCCGAGGCTGAGGCGGCGTAATTCGCTGGCCACAGCATCGGAAATGAAAAGGGGCTCATGAGCCCCTTTTTTTATTGCCTGCGATTGCGCCCGGGAAAGATGAAGGGAATCCCGCGCTCCCAAGGTTGTTCAGCAACCGATGATATAACGGCTGTAGCGACCGGTGACGGCCTTCACCGCCAGCACCATGAGCAGGCTGATCGCGATCACGATGGCGCTGTAGAACAGAAGGTCGAGCAGCGGCTCGCCCATATGCGGCGTGAGCCAGGTCGGCAGCCGGTTGAGCACCGCCAATATGACGCCATGGGCGAAAAATATGCCAAAGCTGTATTTTGCCAGGAATTCCAGCGGCGCGTGCAGCACATGGCCGAAGCGCGCGAGGAAACCGCATAGTGCGAAGGTCATGACATATTTCTGTACCAGCATCAGGTCGAGCCCGAGCGGCAGCCAGCCGTCGCCGACGCCTCTTTCGATATTCTCGACATTCTGGAGCACCACAGCCTGCAGCGCCGCGACGAAGACCAGCGCTGCAAGCAGCAGGATCAGCACCGGATCCCGCGTGATCAGGCGCATGATCGGGACGCGGTATTCGCAGAAGATGATGCCGAACAGATAGAGGTTGGTGAAATAGACCAGGCTTTGTAGCGGATTGAGATTGTCCAGGGGACGATGAATCCACAAGGCAATGCCGATCGTGATGGCGAGCACGACGAAGCGCGCCGTGGTGGGCATGCGGATGAAGCGGTCGAACAGCGGCGAAGCCAGGAACAGAAGCATCGCGCAGGGTATGTACCAGAAGGCGGTGACCATGCGGCCGGTCGTCATCAGCGCGATATAGTCGATGAAATAATTCTCGCGGTAGGGCACGCCTTCCTTCATCATGGTGATGGTGAAGGTGCCCGACATGATCTCCAGCAGCGCGAGCGGCGTGGCGACGATGAGATAGGGCAGGCCGACGGTGAGCGCCTTCTTGCGCATGAATTCGCCATAGCCGATGCGGCCGTAGAATACCTGCCGGTAGAGGAAGCCGGATATGAAGACGAAGATGGACGTGCCGCCATTGATGAGGGCGGGCAGTATGTTGAACAGCGAGACGCCCTTCGTCGGATCCTCGCTGATGCCGTGGGTCCAGGCGAGCGCATAAGTGTGGCCGGTCACGATCATCAGGATCGCGACGGCGCGGAAATAGGCGATGTAGCCGATATGTTCGCGCGGGGCGGGCTCGGCCCTTGCTGCCGAACCGGCGGCAGGAATTGTGCTGACAGCTGATCTCATATCCGTCATCCGGCGCGATCGTGCTCGATCATGATGCTTTGCGCCTTATCACCAAGCCCGTTGAAGTGGTGTAGATTGCTGTGCGTGGGTTAACCGGGCACTACGATGGCGAGGCGACATTTATTTTGCACAATCCCGGCGAAAATGGCATCCGGTCGATTTGAAAGGACTCTCATGCTGTACTTCCTTCGCGCCCTGCTGTCCGCAATATTCATCCTGTCGGCCAGCCTTGCCGTACATGCTCAGGATGCGCCGGCGAAGGACCTCGGCGATGTCCTCACCGATCTCTTGCGCGGCGGCCAGGACAGCGGCGTGGAGCGCCGTGTGCCGTTCTCGCGATCGGATGTCCAGCTTTCTTTCGCGCCGCTGGTGCGCCAGACATCGCCGGCGGTGGTGAATGTCTATGCATCGGCTCAGGTGCAGGCACAGTCGCCTTTCATGGGCGACCCGTTCTTCGAGCAGTTCTTCGGCCGCCAGCAGGTGCCGCCGCGACTGCAGTCCTCGCTGGGCTCCGGCGTGCTGGTGGATGAAAGCGGGCTGGTGGTGACCAACCATCACGTCATCCGTGGCGCCGATCAGGTGAAGGTCGCGCTGCCGGATGGCCGTGAGTTTGAAAGCAAAATCCTCCTGCGCGACGAGACGCTGGACCTCGCGGTGCTCAAGATCGAGGCGCCGACGCCGTTTCCGGTGGTGAAGCTCGGCGATTCCGATGCCTTGCAGGTCGGCGATCTGGTTCTGGCCATCGGCAATCCGTTCGGCGTGGGCCAGACGACGACGAGCGGCATCGTCTCGGCGCTGGCGCGCACGCATATCGGCATTTCCGATTTCGGCTTCTTCATCCAGACAGACGCGGCAATCAATCCCGGCAATTCGGGCGGTGCGCTGATCAATATGTCCGGCGAGGTGGTTGGCATCAACACCGCGATCTTCAGCCAGACCGGCGGCTCGATCGGCATAGGCTTCGCCATCCCGTCCAATATCGTCCAAGCCGTCGTAGATGCGGCGCGCAGCGGCAGCGATGTCTTCGAGCGCCCCTATATTGGCGCGACCTTCGACACGGTGTCGCCACAGGTGGCGGAGGCGCTGGGCATGGCGCAGCCGCGCGGTGCGCTGGTGACCGAGATCGTCGCCGAGGGACCGGCGGCGCAGGCCGGCCTGCGGGCGGGCGATGTCGTGCTGTCGATGGGCGGCATTCAGGTCGAGCATCCCGACGCGCTGGGTTACCGGCTGGCCACCCGTGCAATCGGGTCCGAAACCGACCTCGTCGTGCTGCGGCAGGGCAAGGAGGTAACGCTCAAGGTGACGCTCCAACGCGCGCCGGAAGGCGCATCGGCGACAGAAACCGTCATTGACGGCCGCAGCCCCTTTGCAGGCTCCAAGGTTGCCGCCCTTTCGCCGCGTCTCGCCCAGCGGCTGCGCCTCGGCGAGAATGTGAAGGGTGTGGCGATCGTGGCGATCGACGGCAATTCGCCTGCCGCCGGCTTCGGCTTCCAGCCGGGCGATATCGTGCGCGAGGTGAATGGCGAGGAAATCGTCACGCCGGAGGATTTGGTGCGCATGGCAGGCGAGCAGACGCGCTGGTGGCGTTTCAGCGTCGAGCGGCAGGGTCAGGTGATCCGCCAGATGCTGCGCTATTGACGGGTCATGGCTGACCTCTTCTCCCGCGACGCGCCGCCGCCCGCTCAGCCGGGGCGGCCGCTGGCCGACCGGCTGCGCCCGGCTAGCCTCGACGATGTCGTCGGGCAGGAGCACCTGACCGGGCCGGAAGGTGCGCTGACCCGCATGGTCCGCGCCGGCTCGCTCGGCTCGATGATCTTTTGGGGGCCGCCCGGCACTGGGAAAACCACGGTTGCGCGGCTTCTGGCCGGAGAGACGGAGCTCGCATTCGAGCAGATATCGGCGATTTTCAGCGGCGTCGCGGATCTGAAGAAGGTCTTCGAGACAGCGCGCATGCGCCGTTCCAATGGCCGCCAGACGCTGCTTTTTGTCGACGAGATCCACCGCTTCAACCGCGCGCAGCAGGACAGTTTCCTGCCCGTGATGGAAGACGGCACGGTCGTGCTCATCGGCGCGACGACCGAGAACCCGTCCTTCGAGCTCAACGCCGCGCTTCTGTCTCGTGCGCGCGTGCTCACCTTCCATCCGCTCGACGAGGCCAGCATCGAGCGCCTGCTGGCGCGTGCGGAGGAAACGGAAGGCCGCCCCCTGCCGCTGGACGCCGAGGCGAGGGCGGTGCTGCTGCGCATGGCGGACGGCGACGGCCGCGCCGCCTTGACGCTTGCCGAAGAGGCATGGCGCGCCGCCGGCGACGGCGAGGTCTTCGACGCGGAAGGGCTCCAGCGCGTCGTGCAGCGCCGCGCGCCGGTCTACGACAAGGGCCAGGACGGCCACTACAATCTGATTTCCGCGCTGCACAAGGCCGTGCGTGGATCCGATCCGGATGCGGCGCTCTATTATCTGGCCCGCATGTTCGACGCGGGCGAGGACCCGCTCTATCTCGGCCGGCGCATGGTGCGCATGGCTTCCGAGGATATCGGTCTCGCCGATCCCCAGGCGCTGGTCATCACCAATGCCGCGAAGGACGCCTATGACTATCTCGGTTCGCCGGAGGGCGAACTGGCGCTGGCGCAGGCCTGCGTCTATCTCGCCACAGCGCCCAAGTCGAACGCGGTCTATACCGCCTTCAAGGCGGCGACACGGGCGGCCAAGGAGCATGGCTCGCTGATGCCGCCCAAGATCATCCTCAACGCCCCGACGAAGCTGATGAAGGAAGAAGGCTACGGCACCGGCTACCGCTATGACCATGACGAGCCGGATGCCTTTTCGGGCCAGAACTATTTTCCCGACAAGCTCGGCCGCCAGACGTTTTACGATCCGCCGGAGCGCGGCTACGAGCGCGAGATCAGGAAACGGCTGGACTATTGGGCGAAGCTGCGGAAGGAGCGGGAACGCGATGAATAGGGACCGTGCGATGCGGAAACACAGCCGGTGCAGCACTTTCTGATCGTGGCTGCCGGCGGCGCGATGGGCGCCGGCGCGCGCCATCTCGTCAACCTAGCGGCCTTGCGACTTGTCGGCACGGCTTTTCCGTGGGGCACGCTGGTCATCAATATTGTCGGCTCGCTGCTGATGGGGTTCGTCGTGGAGATGCTGGCGCGGCGCGCCGGCGCGTCGGCCGAACTGCGCCTCTTCATCGCGACGGGCGTGCTTGGCGGCTTCACCACCTTCTCCGCCTTCTCCCTTGAAACCGCGCTCCTGTGGGAGCGTGGCGCGCATCTGGCGGCGGCCGCCTATGTAGCAGCCAGCGTGATCTGCGCTATCGCCGCTTTGTTTGCCGGATTGTGGCTCGCAAGAAGCCTTGGCTGATGCTATCCCGCCACGAACGCAAAGCGGCGGGTTTCAGATGGCAGGTGTCGAGCAGATCAAGGTGGAGGACGGCGAGGCGGGCATGCGGCTCGATCGCTGGTTCAAGAGCCATTTCCCCGGCCTTGGCTTCGCGCAGTTGCAGAAATTGCTGCGCTCCGGCCAGGTGCGCGTGGATGGCGGCCGCGTGAAGGCCGATACGCGCGTTCAGCCCGGTCAGTTGGTGCGCATTCCGCCGCTCACGGTCGACCGCAAGGGCGGCGACGGCAACCTGACGGGCAAGACCATTCGCGGGCAGGGCGACGCCGAGGTGCTCGCCAAGATGCTGCTCCACGAAGACCCGAAGGTTTTCGTATTCAACAAGCCCGCCGGCCTTGCCGTGCAGGGCGGCTCGGGCGTGTCGCGCCATGTCGACGACATGCTGGAGGCCTGGCGCAGCAACAAGGGCGAGAAGCCGCGGCTGGTGCACCGGCTCGACCGCGACACGTCGGGCGTGCTGGTCGTGGCGCGCACGCGGCTTGCCGCCATGAAGCTTGCCGAGGCCTTTCGCGGCCGCGACGCCCAGAAGACCTATTGGGCGCTGGTCAAGGGCGTGCCGAAGCAGCGCGAAGGGCGCATTTCGTCATGGCTGGTCAAGGAACCCACGCCGGATGGCGACCGGGTGCGCGTGGCAAGGCATGGCGAGAAGGGCGCTGACCATGCAATCTCGAACTATCGCATCGTCGAGCAGGCGGGCCAGAGCCTGTCCTGGCTCGAAATGGAGCCGCATACGGGCCGTACCCACCAGTTGCGCGTGCATGCGTTGCAGATCGGCTGCCCGATCATCGGCGACCCGAAATATTTCGAGGCCGACATCAACTGGGAATTTCCCGGCGGCCTCCAGAACCGCCTTCATCTCCATGCGCGGCGCATCGTCATTCCCCATCCCGATGGCGGCGTGATCGACGTGACGGCGCCGATGCCGCCGCATATGCGCCAGAGCTGGAACCTGCTCGGCTTTGACGAGGCCAGCGCGGAGGAAGGTAAGTGACCGTGGTGGCGGACGTGCAGCGCCGCCCGGCAATCGACGCATTCGCGACCGGGTTGATGATCGCGCTCACCTTCAGCTGGGGGCTCAACCAGGTCGCCATCAAGATATCGAATGGCGGCTTCAATCCCGTTCTGGCGACGGTATTGCGCGCCGTCATCGCGGCGCTGTGCGTCTATGCATGGTGCCGGCTGCGCGGCATTCCCCTGAGCATTCGCGATGGCACGCTGCGCCCTGGCATCCTTGCCGGCGTGCTGTTCGGCGCCGAATTTGTGCTGCTTTTCTTCGGGCTCGACTATACGACTGCGGCGCGTAGCGTGCTGATGCTCAACACGATGCCCTTCTGGACGCTGGTCGGTGCCCATCTCTTCCTCGGCGACCGGATAACCGGCATGAAGCTGGTCGGCCTCCTGCTGGCCTTCGGCGGGGTCATCGTGGTCTTTGCCGACCAATTGAGCCTGCCGGACAGTTCGGCCCTGCTGGGCGACCTCATGTGCCTTGGTGCCGGCATACTCTGGGCGGCAACGATCATCGTCATCAAGGGCTCGAAGCTCAACGATGCGCGACCCGAACAGACGTTGATGTACCAGCTCGTTGTATCGGCCCTTTTCGCGCTGCCGCTGGTGCCGCTCGCCGGCCCGGCGTTGCGGGAGGTCACCGTGCTGGCAACCGGCGCGCTCCTGTTCCAGGCGATCTATGTCGTCGCCTTCACCTATCTGCTCTGGTTCTGGCTGATGCGCCGCTATCCTGCGCCGGGTCTCTCCAGCTTCGCCTTCCTGACCCCGGTCTGGGGCGTGGCGCTCGGGGCGCTGCTGCTGGGAGACGAACTCTCATGGCGCATCGTGGCTGCGCTAATCATGATAGGATTGGGCCTGATCGTGGTAAACCGGCCGGTGCGGACAAGTCCGCCGGCCTGACGAAGCGAGTTCTCCCATGTCCGACATCGAAACCGACAAAGCCACCGATCCGATGCGCAAGGCGCAGGAACAGATGCGCACGCCGCTGCCGCGCCGCTTCTACAAGGACGTGTCGATCGAACCGGCAGGCGAGGCTTTCGAGGTGCGGCTCGACGGCCGGCCGGTACGCACACCCGGGCGCGCGCCCCTTGCGCTGCCCACCATGCAGGCTGCGCAGCTGATCGCCGACGAGTTCGCCGCGCAGGCGGACGTCATCGACCCCACCAGCATGCCGGCAACCCGGCTTGCCAATACCGCGATCGACGGCGTGTCGGCAGACCCGCAGGCAGTGCTGGAGGACATATTGCGCTATGCCGGCACCGATCTGCTTTGCTATCGCGCCGAGGGTCCAGGCGGCCTCGTGGCGAAGCAGGCGGAATTGTGGGATCCCGTGCTCGACTGGGCGCGCACCGAGCTTCATCTGCGATTTTTCCTTGCCGAAGGCGTCATGCATGTGGCCCAGCCGCGCGAGACCCTTGCCGTGCTTGGCGCCCATCTGGCGCGCGATCTCGATCCGCTGCGCCTTGCCGCGCTGCATGTGATGACGACGCTCACAGGCTCCGCCTTGCTGGCCATGGCGGTCGATGCCGAGGAACTCGACGCGGCAGCCGCCTGGCAGGCTGCCCATGTGGACGAGGACTGGAACATCGCACTATGGGGCGAAGATGCCGAAGCCGTTGCCCGGCGCGCCATGCGATGGAACGACATGAAGGCCGCTGCCGCCCTGCGTCTTGCGCTGAGGGATGCCGCCTAGAGCGTGCCGCGTCTTGATGTGAGGCGGAACGCCCTCGACGTTCGCGCCCCTCAGGAGGCCTGATCCGGCTCGTTCTGTGCGGCCTCGTGATACCATGCGCTTGCCGGCATCACGTCCACTGTCCGTCGCCTGGTAGCGGCGACGAGCTTGGCATCTGAAACATTTCGACGAAGGCCGTCCCGACCACCAATCGGGAAGGCATAGACCTTCGCCACATGCTTGTTTTCGGCAACCCGTTCCATCGGATCCCTCCAATGCTGCGCCGCAACTTGGGCGGCTCGCAAAGAATATAGGCCGTCTGCTTTGGACGGGCAATAAGAAAGCAAATATAAATGCCTTTGCATATTTAATGAGCATATTTATATTTTGTATCAGAAGCAAGCACCTGCGGTCATATAGCGTATACTTTAGCCAGGCCGGCGCGCTGCCTGCTAATTGACCAGTCCTGCACCGCACGCGCCATTTCACTGGCATCTCTCCGGGTGTCGCGACCGGTTTCCCCGGCCTTTCCGCGCCCCTATGCGCAAGTTTCGTGCAGCAGCGCGCTTTTCCCAATCTGGCACGCTCGTTGCTTCTAGGCGAATGATCGCGAAGGTTGGACCTTCATTCCCACATATCGGTAGAGAGAGGCCGGGCATGACGAAGTACAAACTGGAATATATCTGGCTGGATGGCTACACGCCGGTTCCGAACCTGCGCGGCAAGACCCAGATCAAGGAATTCGAGTCCTTCCCGACGCTCGAGCAACTGCCTCTCTGGGGCTTCGACGGTTCGTCCACCATGCAGGCCGAAGGCCATTCGTCGGATTGCGTGCTGAAGCCTGTCGCCATCTATCCCGACCCGGCCCGCACCAATGGCGCGTTGGTCATGTGCGAAGTGATGATGCCGGACGGCGTCACGCCGCACGCTTCCAACAAGCGCGCGACCATTCTCGACGACGAGGATGCGTGGTTCGGCTTCGAGCAGGAATATTTCTTCTTCAAGGACGGACGTCCGCTGGGCTTCCCCGGGCAGGGATATCCGGCCCCGCAGGGTCCGTACTACACCGGTGTCGGCTACAGGAATGTCGGCGACGTGGCGCGCCAGCTCGTCGAGGAACATCTCGACCTGTGCCTCGCGGCCGGCATCAACCATGAAGGCATCAACGCGGAAGTGGCCAAGGGCCAGTGGGAATTCCAGATCTTCGGCAAGGGCTCCAAAAAGGCGGCCGACCAGATCTGGATGGCGCGTTACCTGCTGCTGCGCCTGTGCGAGAGGCACGGCATCGACATCGAGTTCCACTGCAAGCCGCTGGGCGACACGGACTGGAACGGCTCCGGCATGCACTGCAACTTCTCGACTAGGTTCATGCGCGAAATCGGCGGCAAGGACTATTTCGAGGCGCTGATGGCGGCGTTCGACAGGAACCTCGACGATCACATCGCAGTCTACGGCCCCGATAACCATCTGCGCCTGACCGGCAAGCACGAGACGGCGCCGTGGAACAAGTTCAGCTACGGTATCGCCGATCGCGGCGCGTCGATCCGCGTGCCGCATTCCTTCGTCAACAATGGCTACAAGGGCTACCTTGAAGACCGTCGGCCGAACTCGCAGGGCGACCCCTACCAGATCGCCTCTCAGGTGCTGAAGACGATCTCGGAAGTCCCGACCGCCAGCTTCCGGAAGGCCGCAGCCTGAGGCTAGCCCGACAGGTCCGTATCGGAGGCGGTGCCGGAAACTGCGCCGCCTTCGCTTTGCGCTATTCGAGCGCTTCGAGCGCCAGTTCCAGCGCCGTTTCCACGGTCTGCGCGCGGATGAAGTCGCGACCCTTGTTTTCGAAGACGCGATGCTCGACGCGGAGCGTGCCGCCCTCGACGGCAATGCCGAACCAGACGAGCCCGACCGGTTTTTCCGCGCTCCCGCCATCGGGCCCGGCAATGCCGGTGACGGCCATTGCGAGGCCCGCGCGCGAACGCGCAAGCGCCCCTTCCGCCATTTCTCCGGCCGTTTCCGCCGATACCGCGCCATGGCGCTTGAGCGTTTCGCGCGACACGCCGAGCATGTCGACCTTGGCCTCGTTCGAATAGGTGATGAAGCCGCGATCGACCGCGCTCGATGAGCCGGGAATATCGGTGAGCCGCGCGATGATCATGCCGCCGGTGCAGGACTCCGCCGTCGCGATCATCATGTCGAGCGATTTGCAGCTTTCCAGCAGGCGGCTCGCGCGATCCTCATCGGTATCCATGGTTCACCCCCGATCCGTGAGTTCGCCGGGATAGACGACGCTGGCCGTCGCAATCGCCGCGATACCTTCGCCGCGCCCGATGAAGCCCAGCCGCTCATTGGTCGTCGCCTTGATCGAGATACGCTCTGCGGACAAGGCCAGCATGTCGGAGAGCGCTTGCGTCATCGCGGCGCGATGCGGCCCGATCTTCGGCTCTTCGCAGATGAGTGTGACATCCACATTGGCGATCCGCCCGCCGCGCTCGCGGACGATCTTCGCGGCATGCGCCACGAAGATTCGCGACGCGGCACCACGCCATTGTGGATCGGAGGGAGGGAAATGCGTACCGATATCGCCTGCGCCGCAGGTGGCCAGCAGCGCATCGGTGAGTGCGTGCAGCCCGACATCGGCGTCGGAATGGCCGTTCAGCTTTTGCGAATGCGGGATCTCCACGCCACAAAGCCAGACTGCTTCGCCCGGTTCGAAGGAGTGGACATCATAGCCATTGCCGGTGCGTACATCGGGAAACCACATCCTTTCGGCACTCCTTGAAAGTCGTCCGTCCGCCAGTGCGATATCGCGCGCCCAGGTCAGCTTCACATTGTCGGGCGAGCCGGGCACCATCTGCACCGCAAGGCCGGCCCATTCGGCTATCGCCGCATCGTCGGTGAAGTCTGAAAGGCCCTGCGCATGCGCCTCTTCATGCGCCGCGAGGATCGGCTCGAACGGAAAGCCCTGCGGTGTCTGCGCGGCATAGAGCGACTGGCGCGGCACGGTGCGCTCGACCAGTCGTCCATCCCGCGCCTGCTTCAGCGTGTCCGAGACGGGAAGGGCAGGCAGCACCCCTCCGTCGGCGGAAATGGCGCCAACCACCTCCGCGATCAAAGACGGATCCGCGAAGGGTCGCGCCGCATCATGGATCAGCACGCCCGCCGGCGTCGCCTCGGCCAGCGCCCGCAGCCCGAAAAGGGTCGATTCCTGCCGGGTCGCGCCGCCGGTAACGCGGATGAGCTGGGGTTGAAGCTCGCCGACGGCCTCGCGATAGAGTGCCTCGTCGTCGCGATGAATCACCACCACGACAGGGCCGACCCCTTCGGTGGCCAGAAATGCCTCGAGCGTGCGCCGCAGGACGCTGACGCCGCCGATCCTGCGATATTGCTTCGGCCCTTCATGGCTTTCGCCGGCTCGCTCGCCGCGTCCGGCTGCGAGAACCACCGCAGCCACAGCGCCCGAAGATTGTGCCCCAGCAATGCCAGATTTTGCGTTCATCGGACTGCCATAGGCGGCAAGCCGTGCAAACTCCAGCCCTATTTCCGGTTCGCGCCGCAGGGCAGTTTCGGGTTGCGCAATTTCCTGCAATTGTCTATTCAATGTGCATTATGCATTGATGCCCGGTTTTTGTGCATGGTTGATATATCGGTTCTAGCGACACCCCTTGCGATCGGCGCGGTGAGGCTGCGCAATCGCGTCTTCCTTGCGCCGATGTCCGGCATCACCGACGAGCCCTTTCGGGCGCGCGCCCATGCACATGGCGCCGGGCTCGTCGTTTCCGAAATGATCGCCAGCGGCGAGCTTGCCAAAGGCCGCGCTAAATCTGAGCTGCGGCTGCGCCGACCCAACATCGACGTGCACATGGTGCAACTGGCAGGCCGCGATGCCGCGGCCATGGCCGAAGGTGCGCGCATCGCGGTGGGCGAGGGCGCCGATATCATCGACATCAATATGGGCTGCCCTGCCAAGAAGGTCACGGGCGGCTATTGCGGCTCCGCGCTGATGCGTGAACCCGATCACGCCTTGCGGCTCATCGAGGCGGTGCTGTCGGCCGTCGACGTTCCCGTGACCGTCAAGATGCGCCTCGGCTGGGACGAGACGGCGCTGAATGCGCCCGACCTTGCCCGCCGTGCCGAGGCGGCCGGCGTGCGCATGATAACCGTACATGGCCGCACGCGCTGCCAGTTCTACAAGGGTGCCGCCGATTGGCGCGCGATCGCACGGGTCAAGCAGGCCGTATCGATTCCCGTTGTTGTGAATGGTGACATCTGCGGCATGGACGATGCCCGCCAGGCACTGGCGCAGTCGGGCGCCGATGCGGTCATGATGGGGCGCGGTCATTATGGTGCACCATGGGTGGCCGGCGCGCTGGCGCGGGAAATGGCGGGAGAGCCCGGCGATATGCCCGCGACCGCCGCGGAAATCGCCGGCTACGTCATAGCGCATTACGAAGACATGCTCACGCTCTACGGTATCGAGAGCGGCCTGCGTCAGGCGCGCAAGCATCTCGGCTGGTATCTCGACCGTCACTCGGATGCCGATTCGCAGTTGCGTGGCCGGATCATGACATCGCACGATCCTGCTGAAGTCATTCGATCATTGCGTTCAGCCCTTGCCGTATCCACTTGCATGGAGGTTGCCGCATGAGCCGCCCCGCCGAACTCCCTTCCCAATTGCGGGGCGAACTGACGCAGATCGTGCTGGACGCGATCCGCCATCCGGTCATCATGGTCGGGCCGGACAACCTCATCACCTATGCCAATGCCGACGCCGAGGACTTCTTCCGTTCCAGCGCGGCGGTGCTGGCGCGCAACACGCTGGCGCGTTTCGTGCCCTTCGGCAGCCCGTTGCTGACGCTGGTGGAGCAGGTGCGCGAGCGCCGCTCGCCCTTCAACGAATATCGCGTCGACATTTCCTCGCCGCTCATCGGCGGCGAGAAGCTGGTCGATCTCTATGTCGCGCCCGTTCCCGAGCTGCCGGGCTCGGTGGTCATCCTGTTTCAGGAACGCTCGATGGCCGACAAGATCGACCGGCAGATGACGCATCGCGGCGCGGCGCGGTCCGTCACCGGGCTTGCCGCCATGCTCGCGCACGAGATCAAGAATCCACTCTCCGGCATTCGTGGTGCGGCTCAATTGCTGGAAACGACCGTCTCGGACGACGACCGCGCCTTGACGCGGCTCATCACCGACGAGACCGATCGCATCGTTTCGCTGGTCGACCGGATGGAGGTGTTTTCCGACGAGCGCCCGATTGCCCGCACGCCGGTGAATATCCATGTCGTGCTCGACCATGTGAAGGCCATCGCGAAGAACGGCTTCGCCAGCAAGTTGAAGATCGTCGAGGACTACGACCCTTCGCTGCCGATGGTCTTCGCCAATCGGGACCAGCTTGTCCAGATCTTCCTCAATCTGGTGAAGAATGCGGCCGAAGCCATTGGTTCCGATGAGAAAGGCGAGATACGCCTGTCCACCGCCTTCCGGCCGGGCATACGCCTGTCGCTGCCCGGCACCCAGGATCGCGTATCGCTGCCGCTGGAATTCTGCGTGCACGATAACGGCCCCGGCGTGGCGGAGGACATACGCCCGATCCTGTTCGATCCCTTCATAACCACGAAACAGAATGGCTCGGGCCTTGGTCTCGCGCTGGTGGCCAAGATCGTGGGCGAACATGGCGGCGTCATCGAGTTCGATTCTTCGCCGCGCGGGACGACATTCCGCGTGCTCATGCCGGCCTGGAAGGAAGATGCGGATGATGGAGGCTCTGAACGATGAGCGTACGCGGTAACATTCTCGTCGCGGACGACGATGCCGCCATCCGCACGGTGCTCAACCAGGCGCTGTCGCGGGTCGGGCACGAGGTGCGCGTGACCTCCAATGCCTCGACGCTCTGGCGATGGGTTTCGTCCGGCGAGGGCGATCTCGTTATCACCGATGTCGTCATGCCCGACGAGAACGCATTCGACATGCTGCCGCGCATCAAGAAGGCGCGCCCAGAACTGCCCGTCATCGTCATGAGCGCCCAGAACACGTTCATGACCGCCATCCGCGCCTCCGAGACCGGCGCCTATGAATATCTGCCCAAGCCCTTCGACCTGACCGAACTGCTGAACATCGTCAGCCGCGCCCTTGCCGAGCCGAAGCGCGGCGTGGCCGACCTGCACGCCGAGGACCAGCCCGAAACCATGCCGCTGGTCGGGCGCTCGCAGGCGATGCAGGAAATCTACCGCATGCTGGCGCGCATGATGCAGACCGACCTGACGGTGATGATCTCCGGCGAGTCGGGCACCGGCAAGGAACTCGTCGCGCGCGCATTGCACGAATATGGCCGCCGCCGGCGCGGACCCTTCGTTGCCATCAACATGGCCGCCATCCCGCGCGACCTGATCGAATCCGAACTGTTCGGGCATGAGAAGGGCGCGTTCACCGGTGCGCAGAACCGCTCGACGGGGCGTTTCGAGCAGGCGGAAGGCGGCACGCTGTTCCTGGACGAGATCGGCGACATGCCGATGGAGGCGCAGACGCGCCTGCTGCGGGTTCTGCAGCAGGGCGAATATACGACGGTCGGCGGGCGGACCCCGATTAAGACCGACGTGCGCATCGTCGCCGCCACCAACAAGGACCTGCGCACCCTGATCAATCAGGGCCTCTTCCGCGAGGACCTGTTCTACCGGCTGAACGTCGTGCCGCTGCGCCTGCCGCCGCTACGCGAACGCGCCGAGGACATTCCCGATCTGGTTCGCCATTTCATCAAGCAAAGCGAGGCGGAGGGGCTGCAGACCAAGCGCATCTCGGCCGGCGGCTACGACCTGATGCGCCGCTATCCATGGCCGGGCAATGTGCGAGAGCTGGAAAACCTCGTGCGCCGGCTGGCCGCGCTCTATCCGCAGGATGAGATCAGCCAGGAGATCATCGAGACGGAACTACGCGCAGCCGGCGCGCCTGCTGCCCCAGTCGGCGCCGGCGGCCTGCCCGATGACCTCTCCATATCGCAGGCTGTTGAGCACTATCTTCAGCGCTATTTCGCCGGCTTTGGTGCGGAGCTTCCTCCGCCCGGTCTCTACCAGCGCATCCTGTCGGAGGTCGAATATCCGCTGGTGCTGGCATCGATGACAGCGACGCGCGGCAACCAGATTAAGGCAGCGGAACTGCTCGGCCTGAACCGCAACACGCTGCGCAAGAAGATTCGCGAACTGGGCGTCAACGTCTATCGGGCATCCAAGCAGGGCTGATCCGCAGCGGAATCATGGCCACTTTGCACTTTGTTGCAAAATAGCCACAATGCGTTGCATTGATGCAACGCGATTCCATGCCGCTGCGAACTGATGACCATTGATGCGATCCCTCTAGAAACTGTTCCGGCAGGAGCCGCGGCAAGCCGCGCCGGCGAGGGCAGGCGCCTGTTTACCGCGGTCGGCGTGGTGATCATCGCGGCTGCGCTCCTGACGGCGGCGGCATCCTTCGCGATCCTGCTTGGCCTGACGCCGATCAAGCCCGATGTGCAGGCGACGGTGGCCATCATCGGCATCAACGCGCTGTTCAGCCTGGCGCTTGTGGCGCTCATCATGCGCGAGGGCTGGCGCCTCTACGCCGCCCGTCGAAGGGGGCGCGCCGCTTCGCGCCTTCACGTGCGCATCGTCACGATGTTTTCGCTGGTGGCGGCGATCCCGGCCATTCTCGTCGCCATCGTTGCGTCGATCACGCTCGATATCGGGCTCGACCGCTGGTTCGAGCTGCGCACCCGCGTCATCATCAACTCGTCGCTCTCCATCGCCGAGGCCTATGTCCAGGAAAATGCCCGCACCTTGCAGGGTACGACGCTGTCGATGGCCTATGACCTCGAACAGCAGCAGGCGCGCCTGCTCTACAATCTGGACCGCACCGGCTTCCTCCAGGCGCTGAACCAGTTCACCATGGCGCGCGGACTGGTCCATGCCGCCCTGATCCGCAAGGATGGATCGCTGGTGATGGCGGCCAATACCGGCACGGACGTGCCGCTGCCGGAGCCGCTCCCGGAAGCCGTGCGGATGGCGACCGAGGAGCCCGAGCCGGTAATGATGCAGCCGCAGGCGCGAAATCTTGTCGGCGCCGTGGTGCGGCTGAACAACTATCCGGACATGCTGCTTTATACGATCAAGGAGCTGGACCCGGACGTGATCCGTGCGCGGCAGCTCGTGCGCGCGAATGTCGACGAATATTCCTCGCTTGAGCATAATCGTTTCACGACACAGCTCGCCTTTGCGCTGGTCTATCTCGGCCTGACGCTCATTATCGTGCTGTCGGCGATCTGGACCGGCATCACGGTCGCCGACCGGCTGGTGCGTCCGATCCGCCAGCTCATCGGCGCGGCCGGCGAGGTTTCCACCGGCAATCTGGATGTCTCGGTGCCCGTGCAGCCGACCGATGGCGACGTGGCCTCGCTCGGCGACACGTTCAACAAGATGATCCTGCAGCTCAAGAGCCAACGCAACGAGCTCCTTTCGGCGAAGGACGTGATCGACGAGCGGCGGCGCTTCAGCGAGGCGGTGCTGTCGGGCGTGACGGCGGGCGTGATCGGTGTCAGCCAGGGCGGCGAGGTGACGATCGTGAACCGTTCGGCCGAAACCATGCTCGCCATTCCGGCCCGGACGAGCCTGGGGCAGCGGCTCTCCGTCATGCTGCCGCATATCGGCCGGGTGCTCGACAATGCGCGTGCGGCCGGCCGGCCCGTCCACCACGAGCAGGTGACGTTCTACCGCAAGGGTGCGGAGCGCACCTTCAACGTCCAGGTCACGCCGGAGGAAAGCCAGAGCAACGAGAATGCCGGCTCCTATATCGTCACAATCGATGACATCACCGATCTGGTACAGGCACAGCGCTCGACGGCATGGGCGGATGTGGCGCGGCGCATCGCCCATGAGATCAAGAATCCGCTGACCCCGATCCAGCTTTCGGCCGAGCGCATCAAGCGGCGCTTCGGCAGGAGCATCATCGAGGACCGCGAGATCTTCGACCAATGCACCGACACGATCATCCGGCAGGTCGGTGATATCGGCCGCATGGTCGATGAGTTCTCCGCTTTCGCGCGCATGCCGAAGCCCGACATGCAGGTGACCGACCTGCGCGAGCCGCTGCGCGAAGCCTCCTTCCTAGTGGAGATGAGCCGCGCCGATATCACCTTCCAGCGTGACTTCGGCGACCAGCCGCTGATGGGCACGTTCGACAGCCGGCTGCTCAGCCAGGCCTTCGGCAATGTGGTGAAGAACGCGACGGAGGCGATCGAGGGCAATCGCGAGGCGAATGCACCCGCCGGCGTCATCCGCATCCGTTCCCGGGCGCATAACGGGTCGATCTATGTCGATGTGATGGACAACGGCAAAGGTCTCCCGCGCGAAAACAGACAAAGGCTCCTGGAGCCCTATATGACGACACGGGAGAAGGGCACCGGCCTTGGCCTCGCGATCGTCAAGAAGATCATCGAGGACCATGGGGGTCGGCTGGAACTGCACGATGCGCCGGCCGCCTTTTACGATGGCCGCGGTGCACTGATCCGTATCGTGCTGCCGTCTGCGGACAAGGGTGCAGGCAGCAAATCTCAAGTGGCGCAGGGCATACAGAGCGAGAAAGCGACAAATGGCGTCTGATATTCTCATTGTCGACGACGAACAGGACATCCGCGAACTGGTCGCCGGGATCCTGAGCGACGAGGGCCATGAAACGCGCATAGCGCATGACAGCGACAGTGCGCTGGCGGCGATCGCCGCGCGCGTGCCGCGACTGGTCTTCCTCGATATCTGGCTTCAGGGCTCCAGGCTGGACGGGCTGGCCTTGCTCGACGAGATCAAGAAGCTGCATCCGGAACTGCCGGTGGTGATGATCTCGGGTCACGGCACCATCGAGACGGCCGTTTCGGCCATAAGGCGCGGCGCCTATGATTTCATCGAGAAGCCCTTCAAGACCGACCGTCTGATCCTGATCTGCGAGCGGGCGCTGGAAACGTCCAAGCTGCGCCGCGAGGTGAGCGACCTTAGGAAGCGTTCGGGCGAGACATCCGACCTCATCGGCGTATCGGCGGCGATGTCGCAACTGCGCCAGACGATCGAGCGCGTGGCGCCAACAAACAGCCGCATCATGATCATCGGCGCATCCGGCAGCGGCAAGGAGATGGTCGCGCGCGCGATCCATGCCGCTTCGACGCGCAGTGGCGCTCCCTTCGTCACGCTGAACGCGGCGACCATGACGCCTGACCGCATGGAGATCGAGCTGTTCGGCACCGAGCCGAACGGCTCGCAGCGCAAGATCGGCGCGCTGGAGGAGGCGCATCGCGGCATCCTCTACCTCGACGAGGTCGGCGACATGCCCCGCGAGACGCAGAACAAGATCCTGCGTGTGCTGGTGGAGCAGCAGTTCGAGCGCGTCGGCGGTACGCGCCGCGTCAAGGTCGATGTGCGCGTCATCGCCTCCACCTCCTACAACCTGGAGCAGATGATCGCCGAGGGCCGCTTCCGCGAGGACCTGTATCACCGGCTGGCCGTGGTGCCCGTCATGGTGCCGCCGCTGTCGGAGCGGCGCGAGGACATTCCCTTCCTCGTCGACCATTTCATGCGGCAGGTGGCGGCGCAGGCGGGCATCAAGATGCGCCGGATCGGCGACGATGCGATGGCGGTCCTCCAGGCGCATAACTGGCCGGGCAATATCCGCCAGCTTCGCAACAATGTGGAGCGCCTGATGATTCTCGCGCGCGGCGACGAGGCCGATTCACCGATCACCGCCGACCTCCTGCCATCCGAGATCGGCGATGTCATGCCGCGAGCGCCGAACCAGTCGGACCAGCACATCATGGCGCTGCCGCTGCGCGAGGCGCGGGAACTGTTCGAGAAGGAATATCTGATCGCGCAGATCAACCGGTTCGGTGGCAACATATCGCGCACGGCCGAATTCATTGGTATGGAGCGTTCAGCATTGCACCGGAAACTGAAGTCGCTCGGGGTCTGACATGCGGGTCATCATCTGTGGTGCCGGCCAGGTGGGTTACGGCATCGCCGAGCGGCTTGCGGCCGAACGCAACGACGTATCTGTGATCGATACGTCCGCCGCACTCATCCGCGCCGTGCGCGACAATCTCGACGTGCGCGGCTTCGTCGGCCATGGCGCACATCCCGACGTGCTGGAAAAGGCGGGCGCGCAGCAGGCGGACATGATCATCGCCGTCACGCTGTTCGACGAGGTCAACATCGTCGCCTGCGAGGTGGCGCATTCGCTTTTCAATGTGCCCACCAAGATCGCGCGCATCCGGGCGCAGTCCTATCTGATGCCCCACTATGCGGGCATGTTCTCGCGCGAATATATGCCGATCGACGTCATCATTTCGCCGGAAGTCGAGGTCGGCGAGATGGTGCTGCGGCGCATCGCGCTGCCCGGCGCGCGCGATGTCGTGCTGTTCGCCGACGGCAAGATCGTCGTGCTGGCGATCGAGTGCCTCGAGGACTGCCCGGTGGTCAACACGCCGCTGGCCCAGTTGAGCGAGCTGTTTCCGGATCTGCCTTCCACCGTGGTTGGCGTCTCGCGGGACGAGCATCTTTTCGTGCCGCGTTCCGCCGACCAGTTGGTGAGCGGCGACATCGCCTATGTCGTCACCACCCGCGAGCAGGTGCGCCGCACGCTCGGCCTGTTCGGCCATGAGGAGCAGGAGGCGACCCGCATCGTCATCGCCGGTGGCGGGAATATCGGCCTCTATGTCGCCCGCGCCATCGAGGCCAAGCCGGCGCGCACGCGGATCAAGATCATCGAAAGCACACGTGAGCGGGCCGTGGCGATCGCCGACGAGTTGCGCAAGGCGGTCGTGCTGCAAGGGAGCGCGCTCGACCAGAAGGTGCTGCTGGAGGCCGACATCGGCGACGCCGACCTCATGGTGGCGCTGACCAATGACGATCAGGTCAATATCTTGTCCAGCGTCATGGCCAAGAAGCTCGGCTGCCGCGCCAATCTGGTTCTCATCAACAACCCGACCTATCACGAATTCACCGACATGCTCGGCCTCGACGCGCATGTGAACCCGCGCAATGTGACCATCTCCAAGGTCCTCCAGCATGTGAGGCGCGGCCGCATCCGCCAGGTGCACTCCATCCAGCGCGGTGCTGCCGAAGTCATCGAGGCGGAAGCGCTGGAAACGTCCTCGCTGGTCGGCGCGCCGCTGCGCGAACTCGACCTGCCCGATGGAATCCGCATCGGCGCAGTCTATCGCGACGGCGAGATGATCGCGCCGAATGGCGACCTGCGGATCAAGCCGAAGGACCGCGTCGTCATCTTCGCGCTTGAACGTGCGGTGAAACAGGTCGAACAGATGTTCCGCGTCAGCCTCGAATTTTTCTGAACCGACGAATTGCTCCATACAGGATCATCCACATGCCCCGCATCGCTTATGTGAACGGCCGATATCTCCCGCACCGGTCGGCGACCGTCCATATCGAGGACCGGGGCTACCAGCTTGGCGATGGCGTATATGAAGTGTGCGAGGTCGCGCATGGCCTGATCGTCGACTCGGTGCGCCATCTGGACAGGCTGGACCGCTCCCTGCGCGAGCTGCGCATCGCCTCGCCGATGACGCGCGCCGCACTTCGCATCGTTATGGGTGAGGTCATACGGCGCAACAGGGTGCGTGACGGCAATGTCTATATCCAGGTCACGCGTGGCGTGGCGCCGCGTGACCATGTCTTCCCGGCCGAGGGGACGCGCCCGGCGGTCGTGGTCACGGCGAAGAAGATCGACCGCCGCAAGGGCACCAGCCAGGCAGCGAAGGGAATCGGCGTGATCACCTTGCCGGAAAACCGCTGGGATCGCGTCGACATCAAGTCGGTGGGTCTGCTGCCCAACGTGCTCGCCCGCCAGGCGGCGAAGGAAGCCGGCGCCGGCGAGGCATGGTTCGTGGACCGCGACGGTTTCGTCACCGAGGGCGCGGCCACGAATGCATGGATCGTGACGGCGGACGGCGTTCTCGTCACGCGGCCGGCCGAGCATGGCATTCTTCGCGGCATCACCCGCACGACCCTCTTCGAAGTGGCAAGCAAGCTCGGACTGCGAATCGAGGAGCGCGCCTTCACGGTCGATGAGGCGAAGGCTGCGCGCGAGGCTTTCATCACCGCCGCGACGACGCTGGTCATGCCCGTGGTGTCCATCGACGGAGATCCGGTCGCCAATGGGCATCCGGGCACGATAGCCAGCGAACTTCGCGCCGCGTTTTTTGACGTTGCGGAAAAGGCCCCGGCCTGATAACCCGCACCCATCGATGGTCTCGCCAGTCATTGATGGGCGCCGGTGTGGGTCGATTTGACCGCCGGGCGCGCTTGACAAGCTGTGCGCCATGCGGCGCTAATGGGCGAGGACCGAAGGGGATCGGTGAAAGACCAGAATATGGCGGAACGCACGCAGAATTTGCAGGACCTGTTCCTGAACTCCGTTCGCAAGAGCAAGATTCCACTGACGATTTTCCTCATCAACGGCGTCAAGCTGACGGGCGTGGTGACGTCGTTCGACAATTTTTGCGTGCTGCTTCGCCGGGACGGTCATTCCCAGCTCGTCTACAAACATGCAATCTCCACCATCATGCCGAGCCAGCCTGTCCAGATGTTCGAGGGCGAGGAAGTCGGCCGGGACGCCTGATTGACCAATAAGGAAACGGGTCCGCGCCGCGAGCGGCGCAACCATGACGACGCGGCATCCGACGCAGGTGACGTGGCAACGCGCGCTGTCGTCATCGTGCCCGTACTGTCGCGGAACCAGCCGGAAGGTCGTGGCGAAGGCGATGCCTTCCAGTCGAGCCGCCTGCCGGGTGCGCGCCTCGACGAGGCGCTGGGACTTGCTCGCGCCATCGATCTCGACATCGTCCACTCCGAAATCGTCAATGTCGCGCAGCCGCGTCCGGCTACGTTGATCGGCTCCGGCAAGGTCGATGCATTGGCCGAAACGGTCAGGGAATCGCAGGCCGAACTCGCCATCGTCGATCATCCGCTGACGCCGGTGCAGCAGCGCAACCTCGAAAAGGCGCTGAACGCCAAGGTGCTCGACCGCACCGGGCTCATCCTGGAGATTTTCGGCCGCCGCGCCCGGACGGCGGAAGGCGTGCTGCAGGTCGAGCTCGCCCATCTCAACTACCAGCGCGGCCGGCTCGTGCGAAGCTGGACGCACCTTGAGCGCCAGCGCGGTGGTGCGGGCTTCCTCGGCGGACCGGGCGAAACGCAGATCGAAGCCGACCGCCGCCTGTTGCAGGACAAGATCACCAAGCTGAAGCGCGAGTTGGAAACGGTGCGGCGAACCCGCGAGCTTCACCGCGCCAAGCGCCGCAAGGTTCCCTATCCGATCGTGGCGATCGTCGGCTACACCAATGCCGGCAAGTCGACTCTGTTCAACCGGCTGACCGGCGCGGGCGTGCTGGCGCAGGACATGCTTTTCGCCACGTTGGACCCGACCTTGCGCCGGCTGAAGCTGCCGCATGGCAGCGAGATCATCCTTTCCGACACGGTGGGCTTCATTTCCGACCTGCCGACGCATCTCGTGGCCGCCTTCCGCGCCACGCTGGAGGAGGTGGTCGAGGCCGACCTGATCCTCCACCTGCGCGATATCTCCGATCCGGACACGCAGGCGCAGGCCGAGGATGTCGGCGAAATCCTCCACGCGCTGGGTGTGGATGTCCGCGACGAGCAGCGTGTGCTGGAAGTGTGGAACAAGGTCGACCTGCTCGACCCAGCCGATCGGGAGCGTCTTCTCGCCGCCGGCACCGCTCGAACGGATGGCGCAGCACCCGTGGCCATTTCAGCAATGTCCGGCGACGGTATCGGCGAGCTGGTCGCGATCATCGAAACGCGAATCGCGGGCAATCTCTCCGCGGTCGACCTGCTGCTGATGCCCGAGCAGATGCACCTTCTCGACTGGGTCTATCGCAGCGGCAATGTCGTCGCCCGCAAGGACCGCGAGGATGGCGGCGTCGAACTGACGCTGCAAACCACTGCGCAGCGGCGCGCCGAGGTCGAATCGCGGCTCAGCGCAGCTTCTTAGCCTGCTGCCACAGCGCTTCCATTTCCTCCAGGCTGGCCGCCTCGAGCGAGCTGCCGGCGTTATCCAGCGCGCGTTCCACCGCATGGAAGCGCGTGCGGAACTTCTCATTGGTGCCGCGCAGCGCGGATTCGGGGTCCGTATCCAGATGCCGTCCCAGATTGACCAGCGCGAAGAGGACATCGCCGAACTCGTCCTTGACCGCGTCGGCCTGTCCGGCGGCCAGCGCGCGCCGCAACTCGCCGATCTCCTCCTCGATCTTGTCCAGGACCGGTTCGGCGGCGCCCCAGTCGAAACCGACCTTCGCGGCCCGCTGCTGCAGTTTGAGCGCGCGGGTCAGCGCCGTATGCGCGACCGGCACCGTGTCGAGGTAGCCGGCAGGCTCATCCACGGGGCGGCCTGCCGCCTCTCGCGCAGCCTGCCGCTCGGCCTTTTCTTCCGCCTTGATGCGGTCCCACATGCCTTTTGCCATACCGGCCTCGCGCGCCTCGGCATCGCCGAAGACATGCGGGTGGCGGCGAATCATCTTGGTCGTGATCGCCTCGACGACATCGCCGAAGGCGAAGGCATCCATCTCCTCGGCCATGCGGGCATGGAACACGACCTGAAGCAGGAGGTCGCCGAGTTCTTCGCGCAGATCGTCCAGATCGTCGCGTTCGATCGCATCTGCCACCTCATAGGCTTCCTCGATGGTGTAGGGCGCGATGCTGGCGAAATCCTGCTCGACATCCCACGGGCAGCCGGTCTCCCGGTTGCGCAGCGCGGCCATGATCTCGATCAGGCGGGAAATATCCTTCGACGGGGTCATGCCGGGCAGGGTAGGGGCTCGCCGTCGCGGCGCATATGGATGCGGCTTGGACGAATATGCTTTTCCACAGCGCTGAACCTCATCAGAGCCGCGACAGGAAATTGGCGAAGACCATCAACCCTTCCGGCCAGGGGCCGTAGCCCGCATCCGCATTGATATGCCCGGCTTCGCCGGCATCCATGAACAGCGATCCCCAGGCGCCGCCGAGATCCTCGGCGACAGCGAGATTGCAATAGAGGTCGTTGCGGCTCGCAATCAGGACGGACGGAAAGGGTAGCGGCGCGCGGTCATACGCGCCGAAGCCGCGCAGTTCTTCGGGTACGACCGCCGAGCCGATGACATCCGGCGGCGCGACGAGAAAGGCGCCGGCGACCGGACTGGTGAACCGCTCTCGCGCCGCAATGATGCTGGTCACGCCGAGCGAATGGCCGACGAGAACGATCGGACGATCCGAGATATTGACGGATTCGACCAGCGCGTCCGTCCAGATCCGCGGCTCCAAACTATCCCAATCGGGATGATGCACGCGCCGTGCGGTCGACAGGCGCGACTGCCATCGCGTCTGCCAATGATCCGACCCCGAACCGCCGAGGCCCGGCACGATGAGGATATCTGCTTCCTTGACCTTCATGGGGGCGATGTAATGTTGTCAACCACGCCGCGCAACAGCTTTGAAAGACAGGCCGGAAACGGTGAACAGCGTGTCTGCGCATCTATCCTTGCGCGCGCAGGAATGGGTGACGATGTTGGCCCGTAGGCGACTCGGCCGGAACCGATGAGGTGCCGCTCGAACCGCAATGACAAGCCAGGAGCGAATCATGACCACCCTGCCATTTTCCGCGACGACACCGGTCAGTGTGGGCCGCGTCGGACTGCGGGCGCGTGACGCCGGGCAATTGGCGGCCTTCTACAAGGATCTGCTGGGCCTTGTGGAAACCCGCCGCAGCGGCGATACGATCGCGCTGTCGGCAGGCGGCCGCGAATTGCTGGAGATCGAGGGTTCCGCCGCCTTGAAACCAGACGATCCGCACAGCGCCGGCCTCTACCATACGGCTTTCCTCTTTCCCGAGCGGGCCGACCTTGCACGTTGGACGCAATATGCCATCGGCCGTCAGTTCCGCATCGACGGCGCCTCCGATCATGATGTCAGCGAGGCGATCTATCTTACCGATCCGGAAGGCAACGGTATCGAAATCTATGCCGATCGGCCCCGCTCAAGCTGGACTTTCGATGATGGCCAGGTGCGCATGAGGACGGAGCGGCTCGATTTCGGGGCGCTGGCAGGGGAGCTTGAAGGCAAGCCTTCCGAATGGTCGGGCGCGCCGGACGGCACTGTTGTCGGCCATGTCCACTTTCGCGTCGGCGCCGTGGGCGATGCCGAGCAATGGTGGAACAGCGAGATGGGCTTCGACACGATGCGGCATCGCGGCGATGTCGCGGTTTTCCTGTCGAGCGGCGGCTATCACCATCATGTCGGCGCCAATATCTGGCACAGCAAGGGTGCCGGGCCGCGCCCTGCCGGCACGGCAGGTCTCGCCTTCGTGGAGTTCCGCGCGAAGGATCAGGCGTCGGAACGTGAAATCACCGACCCGTGGGGAAACGTGATCCGCATCATTCCTGCCTGAAACACGAAAGCCCGCGGCAGGGATGCGCGGGCTTTCGTCTGGGAGGTCTCGGGACGTTTCAGCGTCCTATATGCGGAATAATGCGGCCGGCCGGAAAAGGTTCCGCCGCGGCTGCGGCATGGTCAGGCCTTGCCGAACACCCGGTTGAAGATCGTGTCGACATGTTTGGTGTGGTAGCCTAGGTCGAACTTGTCGCGGATCTCTTCTTCCGAAAGAGCGGCGCGCACATCGGCATCGCCAAGCAGTTCCTCGAGGAAATCCGCCCCCTGTTCCCAAACCTTCATGGCATTGCGCTGGACAAGCCGGTAGGCGTCCTCGCGCGAGACCCCGGCCTGCGTGAGCGCCAGCAGCACGCGCTGCGAATGGATGAGGCCGCGGAACTTGTTCATATTGGCGAGCATGTTGTCCGGATAGACCACCAGCTTCTCGACCACGCCGGTCAGCCGCGCCAGCGCGAAATCCAGCGTCACCGTGGCGTCCGGCCCGATCATCCGCTCGACCGAGGAGTGCGAGATGTCCCGCTCGTGCCAGAGCGCCACATTCTCCATCGCCGGCAGCGCCATGCCGCGCACGAGGCGGGCGAGGCCGGTGAGGTTTTCGGTCAGCACCGGGTTGCGCTTGTGCGGCATCGCCGACGAGCCCTTCTGGCCCGGCGAGAAATATTCCTCGGCTTCCAGCACCTCGGTGCGCTGGAGATGGCGGACTTCCGTTGCCAGCCGTTCCACGCATGAGGCGATCACGCCCAGCGTGGCGAAGAACATCGCATGCCGGTCGCGCGGGATGACCTGCGTGGAGACCGGCTCGGGCGTGAGGCCGAGCTTTGCCGCGACGTGCTCCTCGATACGCGGATCGATATTGGCGAATGTGCCGACGGCGCCGGAAATGGCGCAGGTGGCGATTTCCGCCCGCGCGGCGACAAGCCGTTCGCGGCAGCGGTTGAACTCGGCGTAAGCCTGCGCCAGCTTGACGCCGAAGGTGGTCGGCTCGGCATGGATGCCGTGGCTGCGGCCGATGGTGACGGTGTCCTTGTGCTCGAAGGCACGCTTCTTCAGCGCTGCCAGCAGGGCGTCGAGATCGGCGAGCAGCAGGTCGCTGGCGCGCGTGAGCTGGACCGACAGGCAGGTGTCGAGCACGTCGGACGAGGTCATGCCCTGATGGACGAAACGCGCATCCGGCCCGACGATCTCGGCCAGATGGGTCAGGAAGGCGATGACGTCATGCTTCGTCTCGCGCTCGATCTCGTCGATGCGCGCGACATCGAACGTGGCTGCGCCGCCCTTTTCCCAGATGGTACGCGCCGCTTCCTTCGGGATGATGCCGATTTCAGCCAGCGCATCGCAGGCATGTGCCTCGATCTCGAACCAGATGCGGAACTTCGTCTCCGGCGACCAGATGGAAACCATTTCGGGGCGCGAATAGCGCGGGATCATTGGCCTGTCCTGTGTGAGAAAATCGCTGAGCGCCTCCTAACAGAGGCGGCGGCATAGCTCAACGCGTCGGCGGCTTAATCCGCGACTTGTCCCGTCACCGCCATCCAGCGATAGTCCGGTCCCTCGAAGCCGACCTGCCTGACGGCGATCATCACGGCGAAGACCGGCGCGCCGGCTTGCGGATGGAATGTCTGGACACCGCCGAAGCGGTAGCCCAGCGGGCACCTGCGGCTTTCCGGAATGGTCTTGTCCTCATGGATCAGCCGTGTCGTTCCGCCATCTTCAGCCGCGATCCTCAGGAGCCGGAAGCCGACAATGTCGCCCAGATCGGCGCATTGTGCCCGTTGCTCCAATCGAACGTCCTCAAGCTGGAATTCGAGCGTCGGATCGATCGGTGGAATGACCGGCCGCGGATTGACCGATATGCGATGCGGGTCGGCTGAATTTTCCGTCACCGCGTTCCAGCCGGCCGTGAAACCGCGATTCTCGCCGAGCTCCGCAGCGGGGAATATGGTTTCGCCCTTTGCGCGCGCCGCGTCGCGCGCGGCGGTCAATTCGGCCGCTTCATCGTCCAGCCTGACCCGGATCGGCGTGCCCTCCAGGAACCGGTCATTCGTGGTGTCGATGTAGTAGCGGTTAGCGTAGGGAAAGCCCGAACCGTCCTGCACGCCGAATTCCTCGAATGCGAAGACCGACCCGTCGGCGCTGAAGCCCAGTATCTCGACCGACGCCACGTCGCCTGCAAATGCAGCGCTGCTGCATGCGGTTACAGCAGCGGCAAGTATCAATCTGCGCATGCGTTTCTCCTCTCAGCTGCTTTTGGCGCGCTGCGACCAGACGGGCAGCAGGTCGCCGGGGGATGGCGTGGCGGCATGGACACCGCGCGCGATCGCCCGCGCCATGGCGCTGCTCGCGGCGGTGTGCAGGCCGATCACGTCGCTCACGCCGAGCTCGACGTTCGACGTGCCGGTGGCGAGCGCGAAGATCAGGTCTCCGTCCATGGCCGTATGCGCGGGCCAGATCGCACGGGCATAGCCGTCATGGGCGGCGATGGCGAGCCGCCGCGCGGCAGCCTTGGAGAGCTTCGCATCCGTGGCGATGACGGCGATGGTGGTATTGGCGCCAGGCGCCGGTCGGGGCGTCAGCTTGGTGACGACATCCCGCGCCGCATCGGGTATCGGGTGGGGAAAGCCGAGCCCGCCGAACTCGCCATCCTGCTCGAAGGGTGCGGCCCAGAATGAAGCCGTGCCGCCGACATTGGCTGAGCCGACGGCATTCACCGCTACGAGCGCGGCGATGGTGACGCCGTTTTCGAGCACCGCGGAAGCGGAACCCAGTCCGCCCTTCAGGTCGGCTGTGGTGGCGCCGGCGCCGGCGCCGGCCGTGCCAATGTCGAAACTTTCAGCCGCGCGCGCCGCGGCCAGCTTGCCGAGTACGCGGTAAGGCTGGCTGTCGCCCCAGTTCTTGTCGCCGCCATTGGCGAGGTCGAACAGGATCGCCGCCGGCACGATGGGAACGATATGGCCGGCAACGTCGAAGCCGATTCCCTTCTCGCGCAGGTCGGCCTGCACGCCGGCGGCCGCATCGAGACCGAAGGCGGAGCCGCCGGAAAGCACGATCGCATTGACCGTTTCGACCGTATTGTGCGGCTCCAGAAGGTCTGTGTCCCGCGTGCCGGGCGCGCCGCCCAGAACCATGTAGGACGCAACGGTCGGCACGTCGCACAGCACGGCGGTGACGCCGGATTTCAGCTTCTCGTCATGCGCATTGCCGACGCGCAGGCCGGCAACATCGGTCAGCAGGTTCCGGGGACCGGAGGCAAAACCCATTTCTCACTCCACTGGGACGAAGCCGTTGCCGTCGAAACGGAACAGCCGATAGGGATTGGCGGCGAGCTCGCCGTTCTCGTCGAAATCGATGGTGCCCAGCGCCGTATCGAAGCCGCCCTCGCGCAGGCGGGCCGGGATGGCTGCTGCGGTGCCGGCAGCGGCGTCGCGCGCCGCCGCCGCGATCTCCACGGCGGCATAGGCCTGAAGGACATATCCGTCGGGCGCGATCTTCTCATCCGCAAAATATCGAAGCAGGTCTGGCTTCGCGATGTCCGCCGGCTCGGGCAGCGCGACCATCAGCGTGCCGGGCGCCAGCTTCATGGCGCTGGCTGGCGCGCGCAGCGGTTCGCCGGCCGCGATGGTAAGGTCGTATCCGAGCCCTCCCGCATCGCGCCCGATGATCGCCACATCGTCATGGTCTCCGCCCACGAGGACATGCGTGGCGCCGGCGCGGCGCAGCCGCCCGACAAGGCCGATCTGGTTCTCCATCTGCGGCCGGAACGTATCGACGAACACCGCCTTGAGCCCTGCATTTTCCGCCGCGAGGCGAAAGCTTTCGATCAGTTCGCGGCCATAGATGGTACCGTCGTCGACCAGGGCAAAAAGGCTCTGACGCCAGCGGGGCAGGAGCAGTTGCTCGACTGCGGCGCGTTCGGCATCGGCGCGCGGCGCGGTGCGGAAGACGTTCCAGCCGGTGCGCGCCCGGTTCTCGGTCAGGCTGTTCGTCCGCACCGCCGGCGTGATGACGGCGATCCCGGCCGGCGAAAGAATGGGCAGTGCCGCCTCGATCGCCTCAGTGCAGAGGAACCCGACCACTACCTCGATCCCGGCGGCAACGAAACGGTTTGCCGCGTCGGTCCCGCCTTCGGCACTGCAGCGGTCATCCACCAGCAGGAACTGGTCCGCGCCTATCGAAAGGTGATTTGCCGCCGCCTGCGCGCCATCTGCAACCTGCCGGCCCAGGATCGCCAGTTCGCCGGTCAGCGGTGCCGACACGCCAATGCCCGCCGCATAGGCCGGGCGCTGGACGGCAAGGCTCAGGAAAATCAACAGGCTCAGGCAGACGGCACGCATGGGGCCGCACTCTAAGCAGCCGCGCGGGAAAAGGAATATGCTGGCGTGACATTTCGCCCCCGCACAGGGCCTCAATGCACCGGCACCGGGTGGCGCTCGCAATCCAACGCTTGCTGCCCCCGATTTGGCGCTAAAGCGCGCCGCGATCTTTCAGATTCGCTCGCCGCGCCCTAGCTTCTTGTTTTCAGGCATGTCTCGATTCCGAAACCAGTTCCCACTTTCGGGAGACATGCTGTATATCGAGGCCAACGAGATGATCTGGAAGACGCCGTGCTGAAAAAGTCTGAGGTTGAGCCGCGACACTACCGCGATGCGATGGCGCAATTTGCCGGTGCCGTTCAGGTGGTGACGACGGACGGGCCGGCAGGCCGGCGCGGCCTCACGGTGATCGCTGCCTGTTCCGTTTCGGATAATCCGCCGACGGTTCTGGTGTGCATCAATCGCGGCAACGCGGCCAATGAGATGTTCGCCGCCAATGGCATCTTCGCCCTCAATACGCTGGGCGAGCACAGCCAGGCGCTGGCACACGGCTTTTCGGGCCTGACCGGTCTCGACCAGGATGCGCGCTTCGCGCTTGGACAATGGGATACGATCGCCACCGGCGCGCCGACGCTGACCGATGCACTGGCGGTATTCGATTGCGAAGTGGTCGAAGCGAAGCAGATGGCGACGCATCATGTGATATTCGGGCGCGTGCGCGGCGTCCGCGTCGGCAGCGGCATGCGTCCTCTGGTCTATTATAATCGTGGCTATGGCATCGATCACGGCTGAAGGAAGTGGCCTTGATGGCTGAGAATGAAATGCCTGCGCTGCCGGCGTCGATCGACGAGACGCTGGCCATGCTCTCGGCGGCCGACTATGTCGCCGACCGCGCGCTGGCGACGGTCCTTTTCCTGGCGCTGCGAATGAAGCGGCCGCTCTTCCTCGAAGGCGAGGCCGGCGTCGGCAAGACCGAGATCGCCAAGGTTTTGGCAAATGCGCTCGGCCGCCGGCTGATCCGCCTGCAATGCTATGAAGGGCTCGACGTTTCCTCCGCCGTCTATGAGTGGAACTACGCCGCGCAGATGATCGAGATCCGCATGGAGGAGGCGGCCGGTGCGGTCGACCGGGGGGATATGGAGAAGAACGTCTTCTCCGAGAAATATCTCATCAGGCGCCCGGTGCTGGAAGCGCTGACCGGCGAGCCCGGACAGGCGCCGGTCTTCCTGATCGACGAATTGGACCGTACCGACGAGGCATTCGAGGCTTTCCTGCTCGAAATCCTGTCCGACTATCAGGTGACGGTGCCGGAGCTCGGCACGATCAAGGCCAAGGAGCCGCCGATCGTCATCATCACCACCAACCGCACGCGCGAGATCCATGACGCGCTCAAGCGCCGCTGCCTCTATCATTGGGTCGACTATCCTGATGCCGCGCGCGAACTCGACATCGTTTCGCGCAGGGTGCCGCAGGCCAACAGGCGCCTTTCGGAGGAAGTTGTCCAGTTCGTGCAGCGGCTGCGCCAGATGGAGCTGTTCAAGGTGCCCGGCGTCGCCGAGACGATCGACTGGGCGAGCGCGCTGACCGAACTCGACAGGCTGGCGCTCGACCCGCAGACGGTCTCCGACACGATCGGCGTGCTGCTGAAATATCAGGACGACATCGCCCGTATCGAGCAGGGCGAGGGGCGGCGCATCCTGAAGGAAATGCAGGCCGAGATGGCCGCTGCGGAGTAGCCTTGGCCACGATTTCCCATCCGCGCGACGATGCCGATCCCGAAGGGCGGCTGGCGGATAATATCGTCCATTTCGCGCGCACGCTGCGCAAGGCGGGCTTGAGGGTCGGGCCGTCCGCGGTGGTGGACGCCATCGAGGCCGTGCTGGCCGCCGGCATCGGCAGCCGCGACGACTTCTACTGGACCCTGCATTCGGTGCTGGTGACGCGCCATGAGGATCACGCGGTCTTCGAAGAAGCATTCCGCCTGTTCTGGCGCTCGCGCGAGCTGATCGAGAAGATGCTGGCCATGTTTTCGCCGGTCGCGCCGGACATGCGGGAGAAGCTGGCCCCGCGCGCGGCCGAAAGTCGTGTGGCTTCGGCACTGATGTCGGCGCAGGAACGGCAGGCGCGCCAGGAAATCCCGCAGGTCGAGGTCGATGCGCGCTTCACCACTTCCGGCAATGAAGTGCTGCGCGGCAAGGATTTCGCCCAGATGACGGCCGACGAGATCGCGCAGGCCAAGGCGGAGATTTCGGCGCTGCGCCTGCCGCACGACCTCGTTGCGACGCGCCGCTACCAGGCGGATGCGCGCGGCGCGCGCATCGACCCGCGCGCCATGATGCGCGGCGCGCTGCGTACCGGCGGCGACCTCATCCTGCCGCGCTACCGCTCGGCGCGAAAGGTGCATCCGCCGCTGGTCGTGCTGGCGGATATTTCCGGCTCGATGAGCCAGTATACCCGCATCTTCCTCCACTTCCTGCATGCGCTGACCGAGAAGCGCCGGCGCGTGCACACCTTCGTCTTCGGCACGCGGCTCACCAACCTGACGCGACAGATGCGCCACCGCGACCCCGACGAGGCGCTGGCCGAATGCGCCGGCGCGGTGCAGGACTGGTCGGGCGGCACGCGCATCGGCGATGCGCTGGCCGAATTCAACCGCAAATGGTCGCGCCGCGTGCTGGGGCAGGGGGCTGTGGTGCTGCTCATCACCGACGGGCTGGAGCGAGACGATGTCGGCGAGCTCGCCGCCGAGATGGAGCGCTTGCAGAAATCGTGCCGCTCGCTGATCTGGCTCAACCCGCTGCTGCGCTTCGACGGCTTCGAGGCGCGTGCGCGCGGCGTGCGCGCCATGCTGCCCTATGTTGACGAATTCCGGCCGGTGCATAATCTGGACGCCATGGCCGATCTCTGCGCCGCGCTAGGTGCGCGTGCCGGCACGACAGCCGATCCGCAAAAATGGCTGACGCCCAACCTTGGCAAGCACCGCGCGGCGTGACCATATTCGTCTTTGGGAGGCACCGATGACCGAAAACCTGACGCTGGAAGATCCGCTGGCGATCGCCGAAGCTTGGTCCGACGAAGGCCGCAGCGTGGCGCTTGCCACCGTCATCGAGACATGGGGGTCTGCGCCGCGCCCGGTGGGTAGCCAACTCGTGATCGATGCGGACGGCGCCTTTCACGGCTCCGTCTCGGGCGGCTGCGTGGAAGGCGCGGTGATCGCCGAGGCCGTCGATGTGATCGGCAGCGGTGCGCCGCGTATGCTCGAATTCGGCGTGGCCGACGAAACCGCATGGCAGGTCGGCCTTTCCTGCGGCGGCCGCATCAAGGTCTTCGTGGAAAGGCTGGGTTGAAAGATGGACGCGAGACTTCTCAAGGAGCTCAATGCCGAGCGCGCGAGACGCCGCGCCGCGATCCTCGTCACCGATCTGGCCGACGGCAATGCCCGTCTTGTGCGGGAAGGCGACCGGGTCGAGGGCGCGTTCGGCGACGCGCTGCGGGCCGCATTTCGGTCCGGCAAATCCGGCAGCGTCGAGGTCGACGGGCGCAGCCTTTTCCTGAATGTGCATCTGCCGCCGCCGCGCTTCGTCATCATCGGCGCCGTCCATATCAGCCAGGCGCTGGCGCCCATGGCCAGGCTGGCTGGCCTCGATGTCACCATCATCGATCCGCGCACGGCCTTTGCGACGCCGGATCGCTTTCCCGACGTCGATCTTCTAGCGGAGTGGCCGCAGGATGTCCTGCCCGACCGGCCGCTCGACGCCTATACAGCACTCGCCGCGCTCACCCATGATCCCAAGATCGACGACATTCCCCTGAAGGCGGCGCTCGATTCGGGCTGCTTCTATGTCGGTGCGCTGGGCAGCAGGAAGACGCATGCCAAGCGCAACGAGCGCCTGCAGGCCGCGGGTGCCACTGCGGAACAGCTTGCCCGCATCAATGCGCCGATCGGGCTCGACATCGGCGCGGCGAGCCCGGCGGAGATCGCAGTGGCGGTGCTTGGCGCGGTCATATCCGCATTGCGCTCGCGCGACCTCAGAGAGCAGGAGGCAAGGGCGGCTTGAAGTTTGGCCCCATTCCAGTTGCGCAGGCGGAAGGCACGATTCTGGCGCATGCTATGATGCTGGATGGCCGGCGTCTGCGAAAAGCGCACATCATCACGGCGGATGACGTAGAAGCGCTCACCGCGGCAGGTATCGGCGAAATCATCGTCGCGCGACTGGAACAAGGCGACATATCGGAAGACGAGGCTGCCACACGGCTGGCGGCAGTGCTTGGCGCTGCCAATATCGAGGCGAAAGGCGCCGGTACGGGGCGCGTCAACCTTCACGCCACGGCGGATGGCGTTTTTCGGGTCAGGGCAAGTCTTGTCGACGCCGTCAACGCGGTAGATCCCGCCATGACGCTGGCTACGCTGGCGGATTTCAGCGCCGTCCAGCGTGGCCAGATGGTCGCGACGGTGAAGATCATTCCGTTCGCGATGCCGGGTGCGCTTGTCGCGCGTGCGATCGCCGCCGTCACAAACAGCGATACCATCGCCGTGCACGCCTTCATGCCGATGCGTATCGGCGTGATCCAGACCACGCTGCCGAGTCTGAAGGCGAGCATTCTCGACAAGACGCGCGACGTCACGGCCGCGCGGCTCGCGCGCATGCGAGGTGTGATCGTCGGCGAAACCCGCGTGGCACATGACGCAGAAGCGGTTGCCGCAGCGCTGGCCGCCAGTCTCCAACATGCGGACATCGTCCTTGTGTTCGGCGCTTCAGCCATGAGCGATCCCGAGGATGTGATCCCTGCCGCGATACGTATCGCCGGCGGCAAGCTCGAACGCGTCGGCATGCCGGTGGATCCGGGTAACCTGATCGTGCTCGGCGAGGTTGCCGGGACGACGGTGATCGGCGCACCGGGCTGCGCGCGCAGCCCCAAGCTCAATGGTTTCGACTGGGTGCTGGAACGGCTCTGTGCCGGGATCGATGTCGGCGGCGACGATATTGCACGCATGGGTGTTGGCGGCTTGCTGATGGAGATTCCGTCGCGGCCGCAGCCGCGTGAAGGCAAAGCGGCGCGGCCGCTCCGCATCGGCTCGCTGCTGCTGGCCGCCGGCCGGTCGAGCCGGATGCGAGGCGCCAACAAGCTGCTGGCGAGTTTTGACGGCGAGCCGCTGATCCGGCGCTCCGCCCAACGCCTTGCCGCTGCATCGGCGGAACCGCCGGTGGTGGTCCTGGGCAATCGTGCACCGGAACTGAAGCGCCTGCTGCAGGGCCTGCCACTCGCCACTATGGACAATCCGGAATTCGAATCCGGCCTGGCGAGTTCGCTCAAAGCCGGCATTCGCGCACTACCTGCCGGAATCGACGGCGTCCTGATCGCGCTGGCCGACATGCCGAATGTGACATCGGACGATTTTCGGAAACTGATCGACATGTTCCGCCGCCATGAAGGCCGCGCCGTCATTCGCGCCAGCGCGGGAGAGTTTCGCGGCAATCCCGTCATTCTTCCCAAGGCGCTGGTGGCGCGCATCGACGAACTGCATGGCGATACCGGCGCCAGGCACCTGATCGAGGATAGCGGCATGGAAATCGTGGACGTGGATATAGGCGAAGCCGCCCGGGTCGATGTGGATACGCCGGAGGCGCTTGCCGCGGCCGGCGGCATTATTGAGCCGGCTATCCATTGATGCGCTTCACCATTCGAATGGCCCTGACGGCTTTCTTCGCCCTTTCGGCCTCCGCAGCGGCAGCGCTTGAACTGCCGGCATTCAAGGACAGGCTCTTCGCCTATTCCGGCGTCCTCTCACAGGCCGATGGCGGAGACTACCGGGTCGTGGACTATGACGAGATGCGCGACATCAACGGGCGCGACGAGATTCCGGAGCGCCGCGTCGAAGCCAACTACGTGTCGCTGAGGGTCAATCGCGAACAGCGCGATCTCGTGCTGGATACGGCGTTCGGCAAGGTGAGGCACTATGCCGTCGGCAAGGCCGACAATGCGAACCTCATCGTCATGTATCTGCACGGGCAGGGCGGAAGCCGACAGCAAGGGGTGAACGACTACACCTTCGGCGGCAACTTCAACCGCATCAAGAATCTGGTTGCGGTGGCAGACGGGCTCTATCTCGTGCCCGATTTCCCGGATTTCGATCAGGGTGGCGCGCGACATCTCGCAGCGCTGCTGCACCATTACGCTGCCCGCTCGCCCAATGCGCGTGTCGTCATCGCCTGCGGCTCGATGGGGGGCTCGCTCTGCTGGTGGCTCGGCCGTGACCGGCGGATCGCGGAGCGTCTGGGCGGCTTGATGCTGATGGGCTCCCTATGGGATCCGAGCTTCTTCGACAGCCCCGCCTTTCGCCTGAAAGTGCCGGTTTTCTTCGGTCAGGGCAGCCGCGACAAGGTCTTTCCAGTCGAACGGATGGAGGCCTTCTATCGCGAGATAAGGCAGCGGGCGCCCGGATATCCGGTACGCATGGTGCGCTTCGAAACCGGCAGCCACGGAACGCCGATCCGCATGATCGACTGGCGCGAAACCATCAACTGGATGCTTTCGACGAAGTAATCCACGTGGCGGCGCTCACTGGCGGAGCGACATTTCACGTGCGATGCGGGGAAAATCCGCCGGCTTGATGCCGATATCGGCGCGATCGCCCGCATTCATCGCATTGAGGACCGCGAGCGCGGCCCGGTAGCGAGCGGTTTCCCGAGGCCGGGGCCGGGTGAACATTTCGGTAAAGAAACCCATCTGGTTGATTCCCGATTGGCTCCTCCCGAACGCAACATAATGATTCCTGCGGGATTGTGCAGTGCAACATCACGCATGGCTGCCATGCACGATCTTGCATACATTGTCACAAATCGTTTGCGCCGGTCGAATCGCGGAATGCCGCAACTGCCCATCCCCGCTCGTGAAAATGCGATCGAATGCCCCCAGAATTCCTTAATCGAGAGGCTATATCGATTAGCCGGAGAGCTACTGGAAAATGGCGGCGGGGAGGCGATGAGCACGAACGATACCAGCGAATTTGCTGCGCTTCTGGATGAGCTTATCGCGCGCGGCGCTGAGCTCCGGCCGGTGGCCAATTCCGCGAATATCGATCTCCTGTCGCTGATGGACGAACTCGATGCGGCCCGCGCCGCGATCACCGCCGATGGCGTGGTCGCGGAATATTTCGAGGCCGCCGCCAATGTACGCTTCGTGCCCGACGCTCCATCGCTTGCACCCGACATCGTCTATCCGGAAACGACGCCCGAGGCGGTGGCAAGGGAGCTTGGCCTGAAGGGAAGCGAGACGCATGCGGAACTCGATGCCCGCCGCCGTCACTTCGCGCTGGCCAATCATCCGGACCGCGTGGCGCAGGACCTGCGCAGCCATGCGATGATCCGCATGCAGATCGCCAACCGCCTCATCGACGACGCGAAGCGCCGGCGACCCGCAAAAAGATAGCGGCAGGTCCCGTTCGGGGAAAAATGCCCGAAGCCGGTAAATTTCGCTGGCAGAATCGTGCCGCCGGTACTAAGCGATGAATCCCATGGCGCGATATGTATTCATCACCGGCGGCGTGGTCTCCTCACTCGGAAAAGGCATTGCGGCAGCGGCACTTGGCGCGTTGCTGCAGGCGCGCGGATACCGTGTCCGCATCCGCAAGCTCGATCCGTATCTGAATGTCGATCCCGGCACGATGTCACCTTACCAGCATGGCGAGGTGTTCGTGACGGATGACGGCGCGGAGACCGACCTCGACCTAGGACATTACGAACGGTTCACCGGCCGCTCCGCCATGCAGGCGGACAACATCACCACCGGCCGGATCTACAAGAACATCATCGACCGCGAGCGACGCGGCGACTATCTCGGCGCGACCGTGCAGGTGATTCCGCACGTCACCGACGAGATCAAGAATTTCATCCGTGAAGGCAATGAGGACTACGACTTCGTCCTGTGCGAGATCGGCGGCACGGTGGGTGATATCGAGGCCATGCCGTTCCTCGAGGCGATCCGCCAGGTCGGCAACGACCTGCCGCGCGGCCAGTGCGTCTATATCCATCTGACGCTGATGCCGTGGATCCCGGCCGCCGGCGAGCTCAAGACCAAGCCGACGCAGCACTCGGTCAAGGAACTGCGCTCGATCGGCATTGCGCCCGACATTCTGCTGGTGCGCGCCGATAGGCAGATTCCCAAGGAAGAGCGGCGCAAGCTCTCCCTGTTCTGCAATGTTCGCGAAAGCGCCGTCATACAGGCGCTCGACGTTGCCAATATCTATGACGTACCGATCGCCTATCACAAGGAAGGGCTCGACGGCGAAGTGCTGGCGGCCTTCGGCATCGACCCAGCGCCCAAGCCGCGCATGGAGCGCTGGCAGGAAGTGGCCGAGCGGATCCACAATCCTGAAGGCGAGGTCACCATCGCCATCGTCGGCAAATATACCGGCCTCAAGGATGCCTATAAATCGCTGATCGAGGCGCTGACCCATGGCGGGCTCGCAAACAGGGTGCGGGTCAAGCTCGAATGGATCGAAAGCGAGATCTTCGAGAAGGAAGACCCGAGCCCCTGGCTGGAGAAGGTGCACGGCATCCTCGTGCCGGGTGGCTTCGGCGAACGCGGCTCGGAGGGCAAGATCCTCGCCGCCAAATTCGCACGCGAGCGCAAGGTGCCCTATTTCGGCATCTGCTTCGGCATGCAGATGGCCTGCATCGAGGCGGCGCGCTCCCTGGCGGGTGTCGAGCATGCCTCATCGACCGAGTTCGGCCCCACCGATGAGCCTGTCGTCGGCCTGATGACCGAATGGCTCAAGGGCAACATGCTCGAAAAGCGCAGGGCGGCAGGGGATCTCGGCGGCACAATGCGGCTTGGCGCTTATGATGCGCAGCTGTCGCCTGGTTCGCGCATCGCCGATATTTACGGCGACACGGCCATTTCCGAGCGCCATCGGCATCGCTACGAGGTCAATATCGACTACAAGGAGCAGCTGGAGGCTTGCGGCCTCGTCTTCGCAGGCATGTCGCCCGATGGCGTGCTGCCCGAGACGGTCGAATATCCCGACCATCCATGGTTCATCGGCGTGCAGTACCATCCGGAACTGAAGAGCCGGCCCTTCGAGCCGCATCCGCTCTTTGCAAGCTTCATCGGCGCGGCCGTTGAGCAGAGCCGGCTGGTATAGCTGGGCGGCATGCCCGCCGATAAGTGGTCCTCTCCATCTGCCTGTCGTCTGGCTGACATAAGATAGTGATGTTTTCCGCGCACCGACCGGTGCGCCATCCGCGATTCCCGGTCGGCAGAAGCCGGCACATCGGAGCGGTTCGATGGAAAATGTCCTTGTCCTCGTCTGGGCGGTCCTCATTCTCGTCAACATGGCGAGCATCCTGCTTGCCGCGTTGCGCCTTTCCGTCAATGGCACGGCAACGGCGGCGCCCAAGCGCGATGTGCCTGTCTCGGTGGTGGTTCCGGTGCGGGGCATCGAGACCTTCACCCGCGAGACGCTGGCCAATGCCTTCACAATCGACTGGGACAGCTACGAGCTCATCTTCTGTGTCGCGGATGCCGGCGATCCGGTGATCGGCGAAATCCGCGCCGTGAGCCAAGCCCGTCCGGACGTACCGGTGCGGGTGCTTGTCGGTGACCATCGCATCAGCGCCAATCCCAAGCTCAACAATTGCTACAAGGGCTGGCAGGAAGCGCGCCATGAATGGGTGGTGCTGGCTGATTCCAACGTGCTGATGCCACGCGACTATATAGCGCGCCTGTTCGCCGCATGGCGGCCGACGACCGGCCTCGTCTGCTCGACGCCGCTCGGCGCGCGCCCTGACGGCTTCTGGGCCGAGGTCGAGTGCGTCTTCCTGAATACGCTGCAAACGCGCTGGCAATATGCCGGGGAGGCGATCGGGCTGGGCTTCGCGCAGGGAAAGAGCATGCTGTGGAACAAGCCCATGCTGGACGCCAATGGCGGCATCCAGGCGCTGGCGGCCGAGATCGCCGAGGATGCTGCGTCGACCAAGCTGGTGCGTCGTCTGGGGCGCAGGGTTCATCTGGTGTCGTCGCCGTTCGAGCAGCCTCTCGGGCGCCGCATGGCCGAGGATGTATGGTCGCGCCAGAGCCGCTGGGGACGGCTGCGTCGCGTGACCTTCCCGCTCTTCTTCACGCCCGAAATATTGATGGGCGCGCTGCCGCCGCTGCTGGTCGGCCTGTGCGTGGCGGTGGTTACCGATGTCGATATGCCCAGCATCGCAATTGCGACGCTGGTCGCGATCTACCTGCCCGAAATACTGCTTGCCTATGCCAGGAACTGGCATCTTTCGATCATGACGCTGCCCGCCATGATCGTGCGCGACATGATGATCCCGGCTGTCTGGTTCAGGAGCTGGATGCAGAAACCGGTGGAGTGGCGAGGCAATACGATGGCGATCGGCACGCGCTTCAGCGAGTTGAAGGAAGCGCCGACCGCGCCGCGCAGTGAGCCTTGAGGCACTTGTCCATAGTCAGAAGGTTGCTTCCGCTGCCGTCGCCTCTTCCAGCATCCGCTCATATTTGCCGCGCGGCACATCGATGGCGCCGAAGCGTTTGAGGTGCTCGGTGGTGAACTGCGTGTCGAGCAGCAGGAAACCGCGTTCGCGCAGATGCTGCACGAGATGGACGAGGCATGCCTTCGAAGCGTCACGCTCGAAGGAAAACATGCTTTCGCCGAAGAAGGCTGCGCCCAGCGTCACGCCGTAGAGCCCGCCGACAAGGCGCTCGTCCCGCCATGCCTCGACGGTGTGGCAAAAGCCGCGCGCAAACAATTCGCCATAGGCCTCGCGGATCGGCCGGTTGATCCATGTGCTGCGGCGTCCGGTGCGGGATTTTGCGCAACCGTCGATGACGGCGGCGAAATCCGTGTCGCGCCTGATGTCGAAGCGCCCTTGGCGCAATGTCTTGGCGAGGCTGCGCGGGACGTGGAACGTGTCCAGCGGGATGATGCCGCGCGTTTCGGGCCGCACCCAGAAGACTTCCGGGTCATCCGCCGCCTCCGCCATGGGGAACACGCCCGAGGCATAGGCCCGAAGCAGAAGATCGGGCGGGATGCTGCTTCCGGGCGCGAAAGGACGGGTCATTGCCCTGTCAGGATGTTTCCTGCCCTGCCAGATATTTTTCCAGCCAGTGGATGTCATAATTGCCGTCGGCGATGTCGTGGTTGCCAACCAGATCCTGGAAAAGCGGCAGCGTGGTCTTGATGCCGTCCACCACGAACTCGTCCAGCGCGCGACGCAGGCGCATCATGCACTCGACGCGGTTGCGTCCGTGCACGATCAGCTTGCCGATCAGGCTGTCATAATAGGGCGGGATACGGTAACCGGCATAGACGGCGGAATCGACGCGCACGCCGAGCCCGCCCGGCGTATGGAACGTCGATACGGTCCCCGGCGAAGGCGTGAAGGTGCGCGGGTCCTCCGCATTGATGCGGCATTCAATGGCATGGCCGTTGAAATGGATATCGTCCTGCCGGACCGAAAGACCGCCGCCTGAGGCAACGCGGATCTGCTCGTTGACGAGGTCGATCCCGGTGATCGCCTCCGTCACCGGATGCTCCACCTGAAGGCGGGTATTCATCTCGATGAAATAGAATTCGCCGTTCTCGTAAAGGAACTCGATCGTTCCCGCCCCGGAATAGCCGAGCTCCGCCATGGCGTTCGCAACCGTCATGCCGATGCGCTCGCGTGCCTCGGCATTGAGGGCAGGGGAGTTGGCCTCTTCCCAGACCTTCTGGTGGCGGCGCTGGAGGGAGCAGTCGCGCTCGCCGAGATGCACGGCTTGGCCCCGGCCGTCGCCCATGAGCTGAACCTCGATGTGGCGCGGCTTTTCGAGATATTTCTCGATATAGACCGCGTCGTCGCCGAAGGCGGCACCCGCTTCGGTCCGCGCCGTCGAAAGCGCCACGTCGAGCTCGGTCTCGTTGCGCGCCACCTTCATGCCGCGCCCGCCGCCGCCGGCCGATGCCTTGATGATGACGGGATAGCCGATCTCGGCGGCGATGCGCTTCGCTTCCTTCTCCTCGCTCACCGCCCCGTCGGAACCCGGAACGACCGGGATGCCGAGCCGCTTGGCGGTGCGCTTGGCCTCGATCTTGTCGCCCATGATGCGGATATGGTCCGCCGAGGGGCCGATGAAGGTGATGTTGTGCGCGGCCAATATGTCGGCGAATTTGGCGTTTTCCGACAGGAAGCCGTAGCCGGGATGGATCGCATCCGCGCCGGTGATCTCGCAGGCCGCGACGATCTGGTGAATGTTCAGATAGCTGTCGCGCGAGGCGGGCGGGCCGATGCAGACACTTTCGTCCGCAAGGCGCACATGCATCGCATCGGCATCTGCCGTCGAGTGCACGGCGACAGTCTGGATGCCAAGCTCCTTGGCGGCGCGCAGGATCCGCAGGGCGATTTCGCCGCGGTTCGCGATCAGGATTTTCTGGAACATCGTTTCCGCCTATTCGATGACGACCAGAGGCTGACCGAACTCGACGGGCTGCGCATCCTCGACAAGTATCGCCGTGATGGTGCCGGCGCGCGGCGCCGGAATCTGGTTCATGGTCTTCATCGCCTCGATGATGAGCAGCGTCTGGCCCTCGCGCACGCTCTGGCCGACCTCGATGAAGGGCTTGGAATCGGGCGAAGGCGCCAGATAGGCGGTGCCGACCATCGGCGAGGGCACGGCGTTCCTGTTCTTGTCGGCTGCGGGCGCGGCGGCGGCCTGGGCCGCGACGGGAGCGGCAGCTGCCGCGACAGGTGCAGGGGCTGCGATTGCATGGACCGCGGCGGCCTGGCGCGAGACGCGCACCTTCAGGTCGCCAAGCTCCACCTCGATCTCGGTCAGGTTGGTGTCGTTGAGAATGCCCGCGAGGTCGCGGATCAGTTCCTGGTCGATGGCGGACTTCTTGGTCGACATTTCTTCTTCCTGTGTGTCTGGGCCGCTCATAGGCGCGCCGCAAGCGCGCGCAGCGCAAGTACATAGCCGATCGGGCCGAAACCGCAGATGACGCCGGCAACGACCGGCGATGTCATCGTATGGTGGCGGAAGGGCTCGCGTGCATGGATATTCGAAAGATGCACCTCGACCACCGGAAGCGGCGAAACGGCCCGGATGGCGTCGTGCAATGCAATGGATGTATGGCCGTAGGCGCCGGGATTGATGACCACGCCGACGGCGCGGTCGGCGGCTTCCTGGATCCAGTCGACAAGCGCGCCTTCATGGTTGGACTGACGGAACTCGACCGACAGACCGAGTTCGCTGCCCGCGCTTGCGCATTCCGCGCCGATCGCCTCCAGCCCCTGTGCCCCATAGATGCCCGGTTCACGCTTGCCGAGCATGTTGAGGTTGGGGCCGTTGAGGACGTAGACGGTCTTTGTCATGCGGAATTCCTGAGGAATGCGCGATGGGCGCGCCTTTCTATAGTGGGCTTACCCGCACGGGAAAAGAGCGCAAGGCGGCATGAAGCAATTCCACAGGCGGAAAGGCTCAATTGCGCGCCATTTCCACCTTCTCGCCCAGAACTTCCCTGCCCATGGCGCCGAACACCACTTCCTCGCCGATCACATAAGAAGGCGTGCCGGTGATGGCCAGGCGATTGGCGAGCTCATATGTGCCGGCGAAGACGGAGGCGATTTCCGGGTTCTTCATGGCATCGCGCAACTGCGCCTCGTCCGCGCCGAGCGAAACGGCGGTGCGGATCGCGCTTTCCTCGGTCGCGCGGCCTGCCGACTTCATCATGGCGAGGTGGAAGTCGCCATATTTTTCGGGGTGGAGCTGGCGGAAGGCCATCGAGACGACATGGGCACGCTGCGAATCCGGCCCGAGGATCGGGAATTCCTTGAGCACGAAGCGCAGTTGCGGATCGGCGGCGAGCATCGCTTCCATGTCGCCGAGCGCCCTTTTGCAGAAGCCGCAATTATAGTCGAAGAATTCCACCACCGTTACATCCCCGTCGGGATTGCCGAACAGGCCGTCATGGGCGGAATCGAATATATCGGCGGCCGCCGTGCGGATCGTATCCACCTGCGCCACGCGCTCCGCATCCTTCTGCCGCTCCTCCAGAACCAACTGCATCTCGGTGAGGATTTCGGGGTTCTCCAGCAGATAGCTGCGCACCACTTCTTCCACGGCCGCGCGATCGAGCGCCGGAGCCGATGCAAGCACCTGCGGCGTCTGCGTCACGCGAGCCTGGGACGAGCCCGAATAGAGGCCGAAGGCGAGCATGGCCGCAGAGATGCCAAGGGCAAGCGTACCGATAATAATCGCATTCTTCATTTCAGGTTCGCTTTCTCTGGACGATGCGCGCCGGATTCTAGCGCTTTGGGATAACGAAGTTGATAATATCCTGCGCCCGCACCCAGGCGGGCGATCCGCGCTTCAGCTTCTGCTGCGCGCGTGCGGCGAAGATCTTCGCCTCGCGATACTGGGCGGTGTAGAAGTGGCCTTCCGCCGTGGCGAGCTCGGCCATCCCGACATCGCCCGCCTGCCCATAAGCCTGCGCCAGCGAGCGATAGCCGGTGATATATTCCTTGTCCCTGTCGAGGCCGGCGGAGATTTCCCGGATCGCTTTGCGCGGCGCGTCGGGCGTGCCGGTGGCGAGGATCGCCTGTCCGTAGCCGACGCGCAGGATGCCCGACTTCTCGGGATCGCGCGCTACAGCCGTGGCATAGGCCTTGGCCGCATCGTCGGCACGGCCGAGCTTGATCAGGACGTCGCCGCGCAGTTCGTGGAAGTAGGGATTGGACGGATCCCGCTTGAGCAGCGCGTCCACCTTGCGCAGCGCATTCTTCGGATTGCCGGCCAGATGGGTCATGATCGCGTCGCCATAGCGCGCGCCGTCCGTGTCGGGCCTGTTGCGGAACAGGCGCTGCACCGCGCCCTGGCCCTGCGTGTAGGCCGCGATCTTGGCGCGCATCATGTCGTGGCGGCGCTGCAGGGCCGGCGAATCCTTCTTGCGAAAATTGGGGCTCTTCTCCGCCAGCGTCTTGAGGCTCGCAATACGCTCCATCGGCATCGGATGGCTGACTAGGTAGGGATCGACCCTGGCGCCGGAAAAGTTCAGCGCACCGGCAAAACGCTGGAATGTCTTGAGCATGCCGGCCGCCGACTGCCCGGTCGCGTCGAGATAGGTGATGGCGGAGCGGTCGGCCGTCGCCTCTTCGGTGCGCTGGTAGCCGAGCAGGCTGCGCCGCGCCATTTCGGGGCTTCCCATGGCGATGCCCGCGCCGATCGGCCCGAGGCCCGACTGGCCGCTTCCCGCACCGGCGATGCCGATGCCCATGCCCAGCATCGCGCCGACGATCGCCATGGTTTGGGCGCGGGCGAGCTGCTGGTGCAGTCGCTCCTGATGCCCGCCGGCAATATGACCCGCCTCATGGGCGATCACACCGATGATCTCATTGGGGGTCTCCGCCTGGAGCAGGGCGCCGGTGTGGAAGAAGATGCGCCGCCCGGCGACGAAGGCGTTGAAGCTCGGATCGTTGATCAGGATGATTTCGACACCCGACTTGCCGAGGCCGGCCGCGCGCAGGATCGGCCGCGCATATTCGCGCATCAGCGCTTCGATCTCGGCATCGCGCACGACGGGGACGCTTTGGGCGCGGGCAGCGGGAATGAAGGCCAGCAGCAATATCTGCGCGACGGCGATCAACCGCAGCAGCAGAGATGCCTTCTTCGCTGAAATGCTCACCACCCCAACCATTCCCGACATGCACCTCCCGAAGCGTCATTGATCGCACGATCCGGGCGGTTGCTTGCCGATCCGCTGTAGACCAGCTCACCGCTCCCCGGAAGCCCGTGCTGGACGGGTTCATCAACTTGTGATCCGCATAGCAATCGGGCATTTGTGCGACCAGCCACCTTGTGACCAATCCAGCCATCCGGATCAAGCATGCCGATCACGCTTTCGCGCCGCGGCGCCACCGAACCGTTTCACGCCATGGATGTGCTTGCCCGCGCCAACCGGCTACGCGCCGCCGGTCACGACGTCGTGTCGCTCGCCGTGGGCCAGCCATCCGATCCGGCACCGGCGAAAGTGCTGGAGGCCGCCCGCCGGGCGCTGGCCGAAGGGCGCATCGGCTATACCGATTCGCTGGGCATGATGGACCTGCGCGCCGCGATCGCCGACCACTATCGCGACCATTACGGAGTGGGTGTGCCGGTCCAGCGCGTCGTGGTCACCACCGGGTCTTCCGCCGCCTTCAACCTTGCTTTCCTTGGTCTCTTCGATGCCGGCGCGCGGGTGGCCATCGCTGCGCCCGGCTATCCCGCCTACCGCAACATCATGTCCGCCCTCGGCATCGTGGTGGTCGAGATCGATGCGACCGCGACAGGCAACCTGACCGCAGACCATCTGCGCGAGGCGCATCGCGAAAGCCCGCTCGATGGCGTGCTGTTTGCGAGCCCCGCCAACCCCACCGGCGCGGTCATCGCGAAGGACGAACTGGAAGCGATCCTGTCTTTCTGCCGCGAGGCGGGGATCACCGCCATCTCCGACGAAATTTACCACCGCCTGTCCTTCACCGGGCCGGACGTGACCGCGCTGTCCATCGATCCGGACGCCACGGTCATCAACTCATTCTCGAAATATTACTGCATGACCGGCTGGCGGATCGGCTGGATGATCGTACCGGAGGCGGCGGTGCGGCAGGTCGAATGCCTTCAGCAGAGCCTCTACATCTCGCCGCCGGAACTTTCGCAGATAGCAGCCATCGAGGCTTTTTCGGCAACCGCCGAGCTCGATCTGGTGAAGGAGCGCTACCGCGCCAACCGCGCGCTTCTGGCCGAAAGGCTGCCGGGGCTCGGCCTGCCGCTGGCGGCGCCGATGGATGGCGGCTTCTATGCCTATTGCGACATTTCCCGCCACAGCAATGACAGCATGGACTTCGCCAACCGGGCGCTGGACGAGGCGCATGTGGCGATAACGCCGGGGATCGACTTCGACCCGCGCAATGGCGGCCGGACAGTCAGGCTGTCCTATGCGGGCTCGATGCAGGACATGGAAACAGCCATGGACCGGCTTGCGAGATGGCTGAAGTCATAGATCAGAAAATCGATTTATCCGATTGAATAAAATCGTCTATCAATCGTGAGAAAATCAGTGCACGGCGCCGGATTTCGGTCGATAGTCGCCATTGGCGGTGGTGGTAAACATTTCGGCGATTTGGGGATGCCGCACGGGCTCGCCGCTCTCGTCGGCCAGCAGATTCTGCTCCGAGACATAGGCGATATATTCGGTTTCCGCGTTTTCGGCGAGCAGGTGGTAGAATGGCTGGTCGCGGCGCGGGCGCACCTCCGCCGGGATCGACTCATACCATTCCTCGGTATTGCCGAATTCGGGATCGACGTCGAAGATCACCCCGCGGAACGGAAACAGGCGGTGGCGCACCACCTGGCCGATCTTGAACTTCGCTGTTTTCGTAATTGTGGTCATGGTAATCTCTCTGACGCCCTATTTGGCGCAGTTGCCGGCTTATTTCAATTGCCCCGGCGCATGCCTGCCTTGACGCCCACGGCGGCAATGTCTAGCGCGGGCGTGTTGCGGCGGTGGAGATCATGTCGGACGTCATAGGGCTCGTCTTGCCGTTTTTCGGCCTGATCTTCCTCGGCTTTGCGCTGGCGCGGCTGACGCGGCAGCCGATCGAGGCGCTTGGATGGATGAACATGTTCATCCTCTACCTCGCCTTGCCTGCTTTGTTCTTCAAGCTTCTCGCGGTCACGCCGATCGAGCGGCTGACGGAGACCAGCTACATATTCGGCGCGGTTCTGGCGACCTATATCGTGTTCTCGCTCATGTTTGCCGGATCGCTGCTCTTCTCGCGCGGCGCGATCGCCGAAAGCACGATCAAGGGCCTGTCTGCCGCCTATGGCAATATCGGCTATATGGGGCCGGGCCTTGCTTTGCTTGCCTTCGGCGAGGATGCGGCGGTGCCGGTCGCCCTCATCTTCTGCTTCGAGAATGTGATGCACTTCGCCGTCGCGCCGTTCATGATGGCGCTGGCGGGCGGCAACGCGATGCCTGCCGGGCGGCTGGCCACCGGTGTGGCGCGCAAGATCCTGCTGCATCCCTTCATCGTGGCGACGATCGTGGGCGTTGGGGCCGCCGCGCTGAAGGTGCAGCCGCCGGCGGCCATATCGACAATGATCGACTATCTGGCCGGTGCCGCAGCACCTTGCGCGCTGTTTGCCATGGGCGTCACGCTGGCGCTGCGGCCACTGAGGCGCATGCCGCGCGAAATCCTGCCGATCTCGCTGCTCAAGCTCGTCGTCCATCCGCTGCTCGCTTATGTGGTGCTGAGCTTGGCGGGAAATTTCGATCCGGTCTGGGTCTGGTCGGCGGTTTTGCTGGCGGCGCTGCCGACCGCGACGAATGTCTATGTGATCGCCGACCAGTATGGCGTCTGGGTGGAACGTGCTTCGGCGACGATCCTGGTGACGACGATCCTTTCAGTCGTCACTGTCACCGCGCTGCTCTATGCCATCAAGTCCGGCGCACTACCGCCGGATCTCTTTCCCTGATTGGCAGGCGAAGCGTTTCGCGCAGCCCCGCAAAGCCGCTGCCGGGCACCAGGCCCTCGCGCATGAAGAAGCCGCGCAAAGGGGCAAAGGCATCGAGGGCGGCAAGCCCCACGCTTCGTACCATCTGCGCCGGCAGGAGGCTTGAAAGCAGTGAGCCGTTGAGCAGGTTGACGGCAGTCGAGCGCGCCGTCACATCGAGCTTGCGGCGGCGATTATAGGCGCCCAGAGCGGCAGGCGAGCCGGGATCGTCGAGATGCGCTGCGGTGACGCTGGCAAGGTCTGCAATATCGCGGATGCCCAGATTGAGCCCTTGCGCACCGATCGGCGGAAAGACATGTGCGGCTTCGCCGATCAGCACCGTCCGGTTCCGAGCCAGCGCGGAGGGGGTCAGCATGGTCAGGGGAAAGACCTGACGCCCGCTCTCGACCGCTACCTGGCCGAGCATCGACCCCATCCGCTGTTCGATGGCGTCCGAAAGCTGTGCATCGTCCCACCCTTTCATCCGCTCGGCATCGGAAGGCCGCAACACCCAGACAAGGCTCGAGCGGCTTCCGGGCAGGGGAACCTGCGTGAAAGGTCCGGTTTCGGTGTGGAACTCGGTCGAGGTGAATTCATGCGGCCGGCTGTGGCTGAAATTGGCCACCAGCGCCGCCTGGGGCAGGGCATTGCTGCGCACCTCGATGCCGGCGGCGTCCCGCGCCCTTGAGCTGCGGCCATCGGCGGCCACCAGCAATCTGGCTGCGATCTCGCTTCCGTCTGCCAGCGTCGCAGTGGCCCGGTCTCCGGTGAGCGAATAGTGCTCCACCATCGCCTGATGCCAGTCGATCAGCGGTTCGCCGCCCACGGCATCCGCCAGCACCGCGAGAAGGTGGGCATTGGGGATGTTGATGCCGAAGCGCTGCTCGCCGATCTCGGCGGCCCGGAAAGTGACGGTCGGCGCGCGCACCAGACGCCCCGTCGCGTCGACGATGCGCATGCTGCGCAGATCGGCGGCTCCGCGCGCCACATTCTCAAGAATCCCGATGCCCTCGAGCACGCCAAGGGACGGGCTCATCAGCGCCGTGGTGCGGCGGTCTTCCCGGTTCGGCGAAGGCCCGGCGAGCGCCACACGATGCCCGTCATGCGCGAGCACGAGCGCCGCAATGAGGCCGGCCGGGCCGGTGCCGACGACAAGGATGTCATGCGTGAAGCTGGAGTTCATTGGTATCTCCTGTCCCGCCCTATATGGCCGCGTTTGGCGCAGGGTTCAACGCGACCGCTTGACCGGTGCAACCCATCTCGGACCGCTTGTTTCCGCGCCGCCGACATGGCTATTCTCGGCAATGGAGGACAAGCGATTGAGGAATGCGCGCCACAGAATATCGACGTTCATGCCGCCGGCAGCCCGCATCCGGGCACGCGAGGCTGGGGCATGATGGACGAGCCTGTCCGCAAGACCCTCCGGGACCGTATTCCAAGGCCGCGCAAGAAGGTGACATGGCCGCAGGCGCGAGCCTTTTCCGTGCATCTTCTCACCGCCTCCGGCTCCTTTCTCGCCTTTCTCTCGCTCGTTGCCGCAAGCGAGGAAAGCTGGACCTGGATGTTCTGCTGGCTTGGGCTGGCGCTGTTAGTCGACGGCATAGACGGTCCGATCGCCCGCAGGCTGCATGTCAAGGCGGTGCTTCCCACATGGTCCGGCGAACTGCTCGACAATATCATCGACTATGTGACCTACGTCCTCATTCCGGCCTTCGCGCTTTATCAGCGCGGTTTCATGGGCGAAGGGCTTTCCTTCATCGCCGCAGCGATCATCGTCGTCTCCAGCGCGATCTACTATGCCGATACGGGCATGAAGACGAAGGAGAACTTCTTCAAGGGTTTCCCCGTCGTCTGGAACATGGTGGTGTTTTCGCTCTTCGTGATCCAGCCGGGCGAATGGGTGTCCTTCGGTGTCGTGCTGGTGGCGGGCCTGCTGACCTTCGTTCCGGTCAACTTCCTGCACCCGGTGCGGGTGGTGCGGTTGCGGGCGATCAATCTGCCCGTCTTTCTCGTCTGGTGTGCGCTGGGCGTAGTCGCCATCCTTCAGGACATGAATGCCCCACCTGCGGTGCAGATGGGCATCGCCGTCACCTCAGCTTACCTTTTCGTCATCGGCGGCATCATGCAGCTTTTTCCAAATCTAGGCAGGAAACCATCCACATGACCAAGGCGATCAGGATTCACGAGCATGGCGGGCCCGAGGTGCTGCGCTACGAGGATGTAACTGTCGGCCGGCCGGGCCCCGGCGAGGCGCGCGTGCGCCATGCGGCGATCGGCGTGAATTTTCTAGACTGCTATTTCCGCACCGGGCTCTATCCCGCCCCGAACGGCCTGCCGCTTATTCCCGGCAACGAGGCCGCCGGCGAGGTGGTCGAAGTCGGCGAAGGCGTCACCGAGGTGGCAGTGGGCGACCGCGTCGCCTATTTCGAGCCCATCGGCTCCTATGCCGAAGAGCGTGTCATGCCGGCCGCGAAGCTGATCAGGGTGCCTGGCAATATCGAGCTCGACCAGGCGGCGGCGATGCTCCTGAAGGGCATGACGGCCGAATATCTGCTGCGGAGCACCTTCGCGGTGAAGCCGGGCGACACCGTGCTCTACCATGCGGCCGCGGGCGGCGTCGGCCTGATCTTCGGCCAATGGGCGAAATCGCTCGGCGCGACGGTCATCGGCACCGCCGGCGGCGCTGAAAAGGTCAAGCTCGCGCTGAGGCACGGCTACGACCACGTCATCGACTATGCGAAAGACGATTTCGTCGCGGCGGTGGCCGATATCACCGGCGGCCGCAAATGCGACGTCGTCTACGATTCCGTCGGCAAAGACACGTTCGAGGGCTCGCTCGACTGCCTTCGTCCGCTCGGCATGTTCGTCAGCTTCGGCCAGTCGTCCGGGCCGATCCCGCCCTTCAGCATCAATCTCCTGTCGCAGAAGGGTTCGCTCTTCGCCACGCGGCCGACCCTGTTCACCTATGCCGCGGACCGTGCCCGGCGCGATGATGGCGCCGCCGCGCTGTTCGATGTGGTCGGCAAGGGGATCGTTCAGGTGGAAATCGGACAGCGCTATGCGCTTGCCGATGCAGCCCGCGCGCATAGCGATCTGGAGGCGCGCCGCACCACCGGGACGACCGTTTTGCTCCCCTGATTATTCGGCTGTGATATCCGTGATTTCGTGAAGGACTTTCACGCCAGTCCTGCTTAATGTGACTGCCGGGGCGCATCTACGATGCATATGGGAACATTCGATAAGGGGGCGTGGTGCAACACCCTCACGATGGCTTGGCCGGGGACCTGCTGGAGGTTCGCGGCCTGAGCAAGATCTTCGGTTCGCTGAAGGCTTGCGACAATATCGACTTCGCGATCGCGCGCGGCGAAATCCATGCACTGCTGGGCGAAAACGGCGCCGGCAAGTCGACGCTGGTCAAGATGCTGTTTGGCTCGCTGGAGCCGAATGCGGGCGAGATATTCTGGAAAGGCGAGCCGGTCGTCATCGGCAATCCCGCCAAGGCGCGGGCGCTGGGCATCGGCATGGTGTTCCAGCATTTCTCCCTTTTCGAGGCGCTGACGGCAGCGGAGAACATCGCCCTGTCGCTCGATCGCGACACGCCGATCCGCGAGATCGCCGAGCGCGCCCGCGACCTGTCCAGCGCCTACGGCCTGCCGCTCGATCCCTTCGCGCTGGTCGGCGACCTTTCGGTCGGCGAACGCCAGCGCATCGAGATCATCCGCTGCCTGCTGCAGGAACCGGAACTCATCATCCTCGACGAGCCGACTTCGGTGCTGACGCCGCAGGAAGCCGATAAGCTCTTCGAGACGCTGGAGCGGCTGCGTGGGGAGGGTAAGTCCATCCTCTACATCTCCCACAGGCTGGAAGAGGTGAAGCGCCTGTGCGACCGCGCCACCGTGCTTCGCCACGGCAAGGTGGTCGCTCATTGCGATCCGCGCAAGGAAACGGCGGCTTCGCTGGCGCGCATGATGGTCGGCAACGAGGTGATCCGGGCCACACGGCCCGTCGCGCCGCTGGTCGCGGGAACGGAAATCCTCGGCATTTGCGGCCTGAGCCGCAAGCCGGCCGGTCCTTTCTCCATCCCGCTGCGCAACATATGGCTCAAGGTGCATGGCGGCGAGGTGCTGGGCATTGCCGGCGTCGCCGGCAACGGCCAAAGCGAGTTCTTCGAGGCGATTTCCGGCGAGGCGCGGCAGGACAGTGCCGACGTCATCCGCATCCGTGGCACGTCCGTCGGCCGGATGGGCATCAACCGGCGACGCCTGCTGGGCGCGGCCTTCGTGCCGGAAGAGCGGCTCGGCCATGGCGCGGCACCCGCGATGCGTCTGTCGGAAAACCTGCTTTTGTCGCGTTTTCGAACCGATGCGAAGGCGTTTCTCGGAACGCTCGGCGTCATCCGCGCCGCCAGCACGGCCAGTGCCGCGAAGCGCATCGTCGCGGCGATGGACGTACGCAAGAGCGGCGACGACCCCGAAGCCTCCGCTTTGTCCGGCGGCAACCTGCAGAAGTTCATCATCGGCCGCGAACTGGACCGCCAGCCCGCGCTCATCGTCGTCAACCAGCCGACATGGGGCGTCGATGCCGGTGCTGCGGCACATATCCGCCAGGCGCTGATCGACCTTGCCCGCTCCGGTTCGGCGGTTCTCGTCATCAGCCAGGATCTCGACGAGTTGTTCGAAATGTCCGACGCCATCGCGGTCATGCATGACGGCCAGCTTTCCGCGCCGATACCGATCGCGGAAGCGACCTATGAGCGTATCGGCCTGCTGATGGGCGGCGCCGACACCGCCCATGCCGTCGCGGAGAACGCATGATGCGCATCGAGATCGTCAAGCGCGCGCAGCGATCGGCTCTCTTCAGCGCGCTTTCACCCTTCATCGCACTGGCGCTGACGGTGATCGCCGGCGCGATCCTTTTCGCGATGCTGGGCAAAAATCCGGCGGAGGCGCTCTATTACTATTTCATCGACCCGTTGCGCGAGGAATGGTCGCTGCACGAGCTGGCGGTCAAGGCCGCGCCGTTGATCCTGATCGCCGTGGGCCTTTCCGTCTGCTACCTGTCGAACAACTGGAATATCGGCGCGGAAGGCCAGTTCATCATCGGCGCGATGGCCGGCTCCATCCTGCCGGTCATGTTTCCCGCCTTCCAGAACGCCTTCGTGCTGCCGCTGATGCTGCTCATGGGCGTGCTCGGCGGGGCGGCCTATGGGGCCATACCGGCATTGTTGAAGACGCGCTTCAACACCAACGAGATCCTGACCAGCCTGATGCTGGTCTATGTCGCGCAGCTCTTCCTTGACTGGATGGTGCGTGGCCCGTGGCGCAATCCTGAAGGCTTCAACTTCCCCGAGACGCGACGCTTCCATCCCGACGCGGTGCTGCCGGAGATCTGGTCGGCATCGGGCCGCGCGCATTGGGGCTTCGTCTTCGCGCTTCTGGCGGCGCTGGCGCTGTGGTTCCTCCTGTCACGCACGCTGAAGGGTTTTGAGGTCAAGGTCATCGGCCAGAGCCCACGGGCAGGGCGCTTTGCCGGCTTCTCCACCGCGCGCATGGTGTTCTTCGCCTTTCTCGTCTCGGGCGGACTGGCCGGACTGGCAGGCATATCGGAAGTATCGGGCGCGATCGGCCAGCTACGGCCTTCTATCTCACCGGGTTACGGCTTCACGGCGATCATCGTCGCCTTTCTCGGACGGCTCAATCCGCTGGGGATCGTCGCTGCCGGCCTCATCCTGGCGCTGACCTATCTGGGCGGCGAGGCGGCACAGATCTCGCTCGGCGTGTCCGACAAGGTGGCGCGCGTCTTCCAGGGCATGATCCTGTTCTTCGTGCTCGGCTGCGACGCTCTGATCCACTACCGTTTCCGCATCGTGCGCGGGCAACCGGCGCCGTCAAATCCGGGGAGTGCATGATGCTGATCGCGGAAAGTATCCTGCTCACCATTGCAACGGCGGCGACGCCGCTGCTGATCGCCGCGCTTGGCGAACTCGTCGTGGAGCGCTCCGGCGTGCTCAATCTCGGCGTTGAGGGAATGATGGTCATGGGCGCGGTATGCGGCTTCGGCGCCGCCTTCGTGACCGGATCGCCCTGGATCGGGGTCGGTGCCGGCATTCTGGCCGGCGTGGCGATGGCGGCGCTGTTTGCATTACTGACGCTCGGCATCGCTGCCAACCAAGTGGCGACGGGCCTTGCGCTTACACTGCTCGGCCTCGGCCTTTCGGGCATGGTGGGCGAGCCGTTCGTCGGCCGCTCGGGTGCCAAGATGCCCGTCCTCGACATCCCGGTCCTGTCGGATATCCCCTTGATCGGCAGGCTGATCTTCGGACAGGACCCGATCTTCTACGCGTCGATCCTGCTCGTCGTCGGCGTGTCCTGGTTCCTGTTCCGCACGCGCGCGGGCCTCACCCTGCGTTCCGTCGGCGACAATCACGGCTCGGCCCATGCGCTCGGCATTCCCGTATTGCGCTACCGCGTGCTGGCCGTGCTGTTCGGCGGCGCCTGCGCCGGCTTGGCCGGCGCGCACCTGTCGCTGGTCTATACGCCGCAATGGGTGGAAAATATGAGCGCGGGGCGCGGCTGGATCGCACTTGCGCTCGTCGTCTTCGCATCGTGGCGGCCGTGGCGTGTCGTGGCCGGCGCCTATCTTTTCGGCGCGGTATCCATCGGCCAGCTGCATGCGCAGGCGCTCGGCATCGGCATTCCGTCGCAATTCCTGTCGGCGCTGCCCTATCTTGCGACGATCGTCGTGCTTGTGCTGATCTCCCGAAACCGGCGTCTTACGCTGATCAATACGCCGGCGTGCCTCGGCCAGCCCTTTGTGCCCGGACGGTAAGTTTCCGGGGGAATGTTCCATGTCGAGAAAGGATGGATTGAAATGAAAAAATCCCTGATGTTCCTTGCGGCGGCCTCGCTGTGCTTCGCGATGGCGCCCACGGCCCATGCGCAGGACAAGACCAAGGCCTGCTTCGTCTATATTGGACCCAAGACGGATGGCGGCTGGACCCAGGCGCAGGATGTCGGCCGCATGTATGCCCAGGAGAAGCTGGGCGACAAGGTGGAGACCCAATATGTCGAGAGCGTGCCGGAAGGGCCCGACGCCGAACGCGTCATCGAGCGCTTCGCCCGTTCCGGCTGCGATATCATCTTCACCACGTCCTTCGGCTATATGGACCAGACGGTCGCCGTCGCGGCGAAATTCCCGGACGTGAAGTTCGAGCACGCGACCGGCTACAAGACCGCGCCCAACCTGACCACCTACAATTCCCGCTTCTACGAGGGCCGCTACATCATCGGCCAGATCGCCGGAAAGATGTCGAAGACCGGCGTAGCCGGCTACATCGCATCCTTCCCGATCCCGGAAGTGGTGATGGGCATCAACGCGTTCCTGCTGGGTGCGCAGTCGATCAATCCGGACTTCAAGCTGAAGGTCGTGTGGGTGAACACCTGGCATGATGCCGGCAAGGAAGCCGACGCCGCCAAGGCGCTCATCGACCAGGGCGTCGACATCCTGACGCAGCATACCGACTCGGCCGCCCCGATGCAGATCGCCGAGGAGCGCGGCATCCATGCATTCGGCCAGGCCTTCGACCAGATCGAAGCGGGCCCGAAGGCGCAGCTCAGCGCGATCATCGATACCTGGGGCCCGTATTACGAGAAGCAGATCCAGGCCGTGATCGACGGCACCTGGAAGGGTGGTGAATCCACCTGGGACGGCCTCAAGGACGGCATCCTGACCATGGCGCCCTACACAAACATGCCCGACGACGTGAAGAAGATGGCCGAGGAGACCGAAGCCAAGATCAAGTCCGGCGAACTGCATCCCTTCACCGGACCGGTGAAGAAGCAGGACGGAAGCGAATGGCTGAAGGATGGCGAGGTGTCGGATGACGGCACGCTGCTTGGCATGAACTTCTATGTCGCCGGCGTGGACGACAAGCTGCCGCAGTAAGCGCCGCAGGACGAAAAAAACGAAGTTGAGGGGCGTCCATCGGGCGCCCCTTTCGATTCCACGCATGCCGCGCACCCCTCCTGACAAAGTGCTGTCAGGAGGGGTGCGCTAGGTTGACTGGGTGAAACGGAGGAATTGTCCCATGCTCAAATTCTACTTCGCACCCTGGTCCCGCGCCTCGAGCATTCTGTGGCTCATCGAGGAGCTGGGCGTCGATCATGAGATCGTCGAGATCGATATCCGACAGGAAGGCGGCGTGCCGGAGGATTATCGCCAGATACAGCCCAGCAAGAAGGTGCCGGCCATCGAGCATGACGGCATCGTCGTCACCGAGCGCGCGGCCATCGCGATCTACCTGGCGGACGCGTTTCCGCAGGCAGGCCTGGCGCCCGCGATCGGCGATCCGATGCGTGCCCGCTATCTGACGATGATTGTCTATTGCGATGCGGTTTTCGACCCTGCGATGGCCGCCAGAGCTCACGGCCTGACCTATGAGAGCAACGACTATTCCTTCGGCGTGTTCGAGGACATGGTGTCATATCTCGACAGGATGTTGACCGAACGCCCATTCGCCGCCGGTGACCGTTTCACCGCAGCCGATACGCAGCTCGCCTCAGGCATCGGCTACGGGATCCATGTTTTGAAGACCCTGCCGGAGAAACCATCCTTCAAGGCCTACCTCGAACGCGTCGCCCAGCGGCCGGCAAAGAAGCGCGCCGATGAGATCGACCAGCGTATGGCCATGGCGTCACCCTCGCTGCAGAAGTGGATGGCGGCGCAGCAGGCGTGATCAGGCGACGCTTCCGTAGAGATCGTACGCATCCGCACGATCGACCTTGACGGTCACGATATCGCCGACGCGCAACGGACGGCGCGCGGTAATATGCACCGCGCCATCGATCTCCGGCGCGTCATAGCGCGTTCGTCCCTTGCCGGTGACGCCATTCGCCTCGTCGATGATGACCGGCAGGCGCTTGCCGACCTTCTTCTTCTGCAAGGCGGCGGAGATTTTCTGCTGGCGCTCCATGAACCTGCGCCAGCGGCTTTCCTTGACCTCCTCGGGCACCGCCGGCAGGCCCAGTTCTTCCGAACGCGCACCGCCGACAGGCTCATATTTGAAGCAGCCGGCGCGCTCGATCTTCACCTCGTCCATCCAGTCGAGCAGCATCTGGAAATCCTCTTCCGTCTCGCCCGGATAGCCGACGATGAAGGTGGAGCGCAGAGCAAGGTCCGGGCAGATTTCGCGCCATCTGGCGATGCGCGCCACCGTCTTTTCCTGATGCGCGGGGCGCCGCATGTTCTTCAGAACCTGCGGCGAGGCATGCTGAAAGGGGATGTCGAGATAAGGCAGCACCTTGCCCTCCGCCATCAGCGGGATCACCTCGTCGACATGCGGATAGGGGTAGACATAATGCAGGCGCACCCACACGCCCATGTCGCCCAGTTCGCGCGACAGATCGAGGAATTTCGCACGCACCTCGCGATCCTGCCACTGGCTGGCCTGATATTTGAGGTCGACGCCATAGGCGCTCGTATCCTGCGAGATGACCAGAAGTTCCTTAACGCCCGCCTTCACCAGCCGCTCCGCCTCACGTAGCACGTCTGCGGCAGGACGCGAGACGAGATCGCCGCGCAACGCCGGGATGATGCAGAAGGAGCAGCGATTGTTGCAGCCTTCTGAAATCTTGAGATAGGCGTAATGGCGCGGCGTGAGTTTCACGCCCTGCGGCGGGATGAGGTCGACGAAAGGCTCGTGCGCTGGCGGCGCTGCTTCGTGCACGGCCGCCATGACGCTTTCATAGGCCTGCGGCCCGGTGATGGCGAGAACGTTGGGGTGCTTTTCGCGGATCAGCTCCGGCGTGGCGCCCATGCAGCCGGTGACGATGACCTTGCCGTTCTCCGACATCGCCTGGCCGATCGCCGACAGCGATTCGTCGCGGGCGGAATCGAGGAAGCCGCATGTATTGACCACGACCAGATCCGCCCCGTCATGCTTGCGGGCGATCTCATAGCCCTCGGCGCGCAGGCGCGTGATGATGCGTTCGGAATCGACCAGGGCCTTGGGGCATCCGAGGCTGACGAAGCTGACGCGGGGCGCGGCTGACATGGGCAATGGACCTGAATCTGAGAAAAACGCGCGCGCAATAGCACGGAATTTTGCCGATGTATGCTGCGGTATTGCGAATTTGCGGTCGAGTGCGATGCAATAGCGTCGCACGGCGCGATTCGTCGTTTCCGTCGTTTGCGCAATGGTCTAGAGCGACGCCATATCGCAGGGACTTGCCCAGGGAGCAGCCTCATGACCAACAGGACTATCATCGCGCCTTCGGTGCTTTCGGCTGATTTCGCGCGGCTGGGCGAGGAGGTGGAGGCGATCGACAGGGCAGGGGCCGACTGGATTCATCTCGATGTGATGGACGGCCATTTCGTGCCCAATATCACCTTCGGTCCCCCGATCATCAAGGCGATCCGGTCACGTACGAAGAAGGTCTTCGATTGCCATCTGATGATCGCGCCGACCGACCCCTATCTCGCGGCTTTTGCCGATGCCGGCTGCGACATCATCACGGTACATGCGGAAGCCGGTCCTCATCTCGACCGCTCGCTGCAGGCGATCCGCAATCTCGGCAAGAAGGCCGGCGTCTCGCTCAATCCTTCGACGCCCGAAAGCGTGATCGAATACGTACTCGACCGGCTGGACCTCGTGCTGCTGATGACGGTGAACCCCGGCTTCGGCGGGCAGGCATTCATTCCGGCGGTTGTCGAGAAGGTACGGCGCGTCAAGGCGCTGATCGGCGACCGTCCCATCCATATCGAGATCGACGGCGGCGTCACGCCGGAAACCGCGCCGCTGGTGGCTGCCGCAGGCGCGGATGTGCTGGTCGCTGGCTCGGCTGTGTTCAAGGGCAGCGGTGAAGCCGCCTACCGCGCCAACATCGACGCGATCAGGAATGCCGCTGATGGCGCAGTGGGCCGCATCGTATAGCCGCCGGCATCCAGGCAGGCCGCGCAGGGATCATTTCGCTATTTCCGTTGATCAGCAAAATGATCTAGAGGAGAACCGGCACGAAGCTGGCCGCGCATCTTCGACGCACTTCAGGAGGGATGGCCGAGCGGTTTAAGGCACCGGTCTTGAAAACCGGCGTGGGCGCGAGTCCACCGTGGGTTCGAATCCCACTCCCTCTGCCATTTTGGCAGCTAATGTGTTGTTTTTGCTGTAGATTTTTTGGCAGTTTATTTTCTAGGTGCAAATCTAGGCGCACGAACGCCCGGCCATCGCAGTAGCCGGGCGCATGTTTGTTACGGATGCGGAATGTTTTATCCGTTCCAAGAGATTCCCCATGGCAGCGGGGAACTCAGATATTCAGTTGATGGGCCCTATTAGGCGCGTCACCAGAGCTTTGAAATGCTCGCTGAAGTCGCTTCCGAACCGGTCACAGTCTACGAAGAACTGGATCGCAACATCACGCGGCGATTCCGGAACGGCGGCAAGGATGGCCGTTTGCAACCGCACATAGCGGCTCTCGCCCCACTTTTCGTCTTCTTCCGGATCAAGTTCTGCAGCGTTTGCAGCGTCGAGCCATTCCGTGAATAGCGCATTGACTTTCGTCTGCTCTGGATGGGCTTGGACTGGCACGATTGCAGCGCTGCCCAACGATGGTATCACGGCTAGAGTTGTGAGCGCCCGGCGGCGTGTGATCCTCGCCATCAGATCGCCTCCCTCGTCTGCGGGGTTGCGCGATCCCGCTGGCGGGCAATGACCACGAACTCGCTGTCGGGATTATAAACGAAGCGCCACTCCCCGCCGTGAGCTTCGATTAAGTATTCGGTAAGCGTCCGGCCCAAAACTCGTATGGTAGCGAGTGTCTCGTCCGCGCCTTTGATTGCCTTGGCCTCGAGGCGCGCAGTTGTGCTGTAGCGTGGCATCATGATTGCTCCCGGATGGTGTTAATGTTACAATTAGAACATAGCACTATTGTTCTAATTAGGTCAACGGTCAGTGATAACAGCATCCCAATTGCGCGCAGCGCGCTCGCTCCTCGGTCTTTCGCAACCCGAAGTCGCGGCGGCCGCCGGAATATCCACAATGACCTTGAAGCGGGCTGAGGGAACAGGGAAACCAGCAGCATCCAAGGATGCCATCGAGGCCATCAGTGCAGCCCTGGAAGCCGCCGGCGTTGAGTTCATCCCTGAGAACGGCGGCGGTGCAGGCGTAAGGCTGAGGAAGGAATGAAAATGGTTCTGAATGAGGAAACTCGCGCGGAGCTTCGCAAGCAGCTTGGCTATGCCATCGGTGGCTTCATCGTTCCTGAGGAATACCATGACGAGATCAAGAACGATCCGCTCTATATTCCCGGCGAGCCGATTGCCCTGTTTGAGTATTTTCCATCCATTCGCGGCGTGGACCCAGTGTCGCGCAAGCTGACTGATATGGTTGTAGAGAGCGCGTTGAGCGCGATTGAAAAGGTGCTCGCGGTGGCAGCCAAGCAGGACAGCGAAGCGTCTGCCGAAGGTACGCGCCCCGAAAACCTCAACGCTTCCAACGACGATTAGCCTATGAGCCTGATCCACAACGAGAAAACCAAACTGCTTGCGAACGCGCTCGACAGGGCATCAACAGCCTGTGTCGCCGTTGGCGTTCTTGGTCAAGCGTTCTCGCTGCCGCCAGCCGTTTCACCCTGGCTGGGCCTCTTAAGCGGCATCGGTTGGCTTTTGATCGCCCTTGCACTACATTTAGCAGCGAGACGCGTGCTCGGAGGCTTGCAGCCATGACCTATGAAATTTTCTTCTGGTACGTGCTGCCGTTCATTCTGGCAGCTGGCGTTTATGGATGGGTGCTGTACGACCGCTCGCGCGATCGCGATCATTTGCACCCTGGCGAATAGCGCCCCTCTCGACTCCCCCCTTGCCCAGTGATTTGATGCCGGCAGGCAAGCGGAGGGGACGATGACTAAATCCGATCTCGATCATTCAATGCACGGTACGGCGATCCTAGCGGCCTGCATTGTCCAAACGCTGACTGAATCGGATCCATCTTTCCAAGAGCGATTTTTAGAGCGGCTCGCTGCTGCTTATACTGAGCTTCGGGACAACACCGATGGACCAGTGACGCAGGAACTGACGCTTCTTTCATGGACGCGTTCCCTCCTGACTGGCTTTGACTTTGTTGGCGGTCAGGACGACCCCTTCCTGTCGGACTACAAACGCTAGCCCGCCCTCGACTCCCTCCCTGCCGCTGTGCTTTGATCTGCGTGGGCGGGAGGGGAATATGAACATCAGCAAAGTCGGCAACGCCGTCGAAATCACAAGCTCGAAAGGCGAGACCCTCACCCTTTCAATGGATGAGATGGGTCAACTCGTTGCAAACGCGGGTAATCTTCTGCGGCAACTTGCGTCCACCGAAATGGATAAAGGAAGAGCCCCCGGCGTTCCGACGCTGGACATGGTGGACTTTGCAGCGGTTCTGGATGTGCATCGATCTGCCGTTGTTCTCGTACCTTCACCGGGCGATGGGAGCGGCTGGCTCCTGTCCCCTCAGATCGCCGCGCGGCTTCGGGATCGGCTTGCAGAACTTCTTTTGAAGGCCGGGCAGACCCAGCGATTTTCGCATTAGGAGCGAGCATGCGCTACCTCGCTTCGCCTATTGTTGTTGTGTTCGCTGTCACCCTAACTACCACAGCCAATGCACAGAGCTTTTCATGCCCGATAGGGAAGCAAGCATCTTGCCTGGATTATAGCGACAAAGTCTGTAGCTACAGTGCAAAATGCGTCAGAAACGACGCTGTGTGCTTTGATAGTTTTACCTGTGATTTCAAAGGCTTTATCTGCAAAAGTGAATTTGATGATGTCGTTGAAAAGCACAATAAGCTCGTTCGGACGATCAATGACCTACAGCATTGCCTCCGCATGGCAGACAGTTTGGAAGATGCACAAGCGTGCAGCGCCCGATATTAACACGCCGTATGCCATCAGTCGCCCGCCAGTCTGCGAACAATAGCTTTCGCCGGCTCATGGGGGATGGCGTAGAACCACTCATAGAGGGCTTCCACGGCCTCATCCGACAAGTCTTCCGTCATGCGCTCCACACGCTGCTGGAAGGTCGCAATGCGCGTCGGTGCGGTCGGTCCCCAATAATCCACCAGTTCCGCGCCTATGGCGTCGGAGGCGAATTCCTTGACCTCGGCAGGCGGGACAGGATTGACATAGAGCGGCGCGCCTCGGGCGAACTCAGCATAGACACGCGCCCGCACATAGTCAGGAACGCTGCGGTCGAAGCGCTCCATGAACGCCCGCTGCTCCCGATAGCCGGGCAGCGTGGCGACGATCCGGCCTGCCTCGCGCTGGACATTTGCCAGATTTGGCCTGACCCCATAGGGTGGTCCGGTTTCAATCTTAGTGCATGATGGGCATCTGGGCCATCGCCTGGGCAGATGGGGGTGCCGATCCGGGTGATTGTCCGGGCCAGACGATTGCCTCCGGT
>Ga0182735_1000158_pt1 | contig 83389 bp, 74 predicted proteins | sample eDN5th30CKraftMG_FD_128524 | JGI IMG/M metagenome (GOLD analysis project Ga0182735, IMG submission 128524) | Enriched Miracle-Growth compost microbial communities from Emeryville, California, USA - eDNA 5th pass 30_C Kraft MG (version 2) (version 2) ... | reverse complement strand
CAGATCATCTTCCCCGAGATCAACTATGACCGCATCGACACGGTGCGCGGCATGGACGTGATCGTCACCACCACCGCTCGCACGGACGAAGAGGCCCGCGAACTGCTCAAGCTGTTCGGCTTCCCCTTCCCGATCGAAGCGCAGGAAAAGGAAGCCGCCTGAGTCCCGCTGGGAAACAGGCCGTGCTCTCTCAAGAAGGAAAGAGAACTTAAGTCATGGCGAAACTGAGTTCGGTGAACAAGAACGAGCGTCGCAAGAAGCTGGTGAAGAAATATGCCGGCCGCTACGCGAAGCTGAAGGCCATTGCGGCCGACACGTCGCTCGACGACGGCGAGCGTCTGATCGCGCGCCTCAAGATGGCGGAAATCCCGCGCAACGGCAACCCGACCCGCATCCGCAACCGGTGCGAGCTGACGGGCCGTCCGCGCGCCTATTATCGCAAGTTCCGGCTTTGCCGCGTGCAACTCCGCGATCTGGCCAACAAGGGCCTGATCCCCGGCGTTGTGAAGTCGAGCTGGTAAGGAAGACGCAAGATGGCAATGACCGATCCTTTGGGTGATATGCTCACCCGCATCCGCAACGGCCAGCAGGCGAAGAAGGACAGCGTCCTGACGCCGGCTTCGACGCTGCGCGTCCGCGTTCTCGATGTGCTCCAGCGCGAAGGCTATATCCGCGGCTACAGCGAAGAAGTGCTGGGCGCCAAGGGCCAGCACAAGGGCATCCGCATCGAGCTCAAATATTTCGAGGGCCAGCCGGCGATCCGCCACGTGGCCCGCGTCTCGAAGCCGGGCCGCCGCGTCTATTCGGGCTCGAAAGAGCTGCCGATCGTGCGCAACGGCCTGGGCATCACCATCGTGTCGACCCCGCGCGGCGTGCTCTCGGACGCCGAGGCGCGCGAGCATAATGTCGGCGGCGAAGTGCTGGCGGAGGTGTTCTGATGTCGCGCATCGGTAAAAAGGCAGTCGCGATCCCCGGCGGTGTCACCGCCGCGATCGACGGCGGCGAACTGTCGGTGAAGGGTCCGAAGGGCACGCTGGCGATGCCGCTCTCCGACCTCATCAAATATGAAGTCGGCGAGGGCGCCATTTCGGTGCAGCCCGCGAACGACAGCCGCGAAGCGCGTGCCTTCTGGGGCATGCAGCGCACGCTGGTGCAGAACCTCGTCACGGGTGTGACCGAGGGCTTCACCAAGGTGCTCGAGATCAGCGGCGTCGGCTATCGCGCCAACTCGCAGGGCAAGACGCTGAAGCTGCAGCTCGGCTACAGCCACGATGTCGATTTCGCGGTGCCCGAGGGCATCGAGATCAAGACGCCGGACAATACGACGATCGAGATCAGCGGCATCGACAAGCAGCAGGTCGGCCAGGTCGCGGCGGAAATCCGCCGTTGGCGCAAGCCCGAACCCTATAAGGGCAAGGGCATCAAATATCGCGGCGAGTACATCTTCCGCAAAGAAGGCAAGAAGAAGTAAGCCATGGCACATCTTACCCCTTTCGAAAAACGCCGCCAGCGCGTGCGTACCGCGCTTCGCAAGCGTGCCGCCGGTCGTCCGCGCCTTTCGGTGCACCGTTCGGGCCGCCACATCTATGCGCAGCTCATCGATGACGCCGCCGGCACGACGCTGGCCGCAGCCTCGACGCTCGACAAGGATGTCCGCGGCAAGGTTTCGGGCGCAACCGCCGCGGCGGCCGCCGATGTCGGCAAGCGCCTCGCCGAAGCCGCCAAGAAGGCGGGCGTGACGCAGGTCGTGTTCGACCGTGGCGGCTTCCTGTTCCACGGGCGCATCAAGGCGCTGGCCGACGCGGCCCGTGAAGGCGGATTGGAGTTTTAATGATGGCAGACGAAAACAGCACCGGTCAGGGCAACCAGCCCGAAGCGACCCTGGCGCCCGAAACGACCAACGCCGAAGTCACCAACCAGGCTCCGCGCCGTGGCCGTGGCGGCCGCGATGGCGGTCGGGGTGGCCGTGACGGTGGCCGCGGTCGCCGCGACGATCGTCGCCCGCGCGACGAGGATGGCGGCGAAGAGCTGATCGAAAAGCTCGTCCACATCAACCGCGTCTCGAAGACGGTGAAGGGCGGCAAGCGCTTCGGTTTCGCCGCGCTCGTCGTCGTCGGCGACGGCAAGGGCCGGGCAGGCTTCGGCCACGGCAAGGCGCGCGAGGTTCCCGAGGCGATTTCGAAGGCGACCGCTGCGGCGAAGAAGGCGATGATCCGCGTTCCGCTGCGCGACGGCCGCACGCTACACCACGACGGTCGCGGCCACTTCGGCGCGGGCAAGGTGACGCTGCGTTCGGCGCCCGCGGGTACCGGCATCATCGCCGGCGGCCCGATGCGCGCCGTGTTCGAATCGCTGGGCGTTGCCGACGTCGTGACCAAGTCGGTCGGCACGTCGAACCCCTATAACATGATCCGCGCGACCTTCGAGGCGCTCGGCGAGCAGACCAGCCCCAAGTCGGTCGCGCAGCGTCGCGGCAAGAAGGTGTCGGACCTCATCAAGCGCGGCGGTGCGTCCGATCGCGCTGCCGAGGCCGAAGCCGCGGCGGTGACGGAGTAAGACGATGGCCGACAAGACAATCAAGATTCGCCAGATCGGCTCGCCGATCCGCCGGCCGAAGGACCAGCGCGCCATCCTGACCGGGCTCGGGCTCGGCAAGATGCACCGCGAGGTCGAACTGGTCGACACCCCCGAAGTGCGCGGCATGATCCGCAAGCTGCCGCACATGGTGGAAATCGTCGAGGGCTAAGCCGCGATGAAGCTCTATCGCCTGTTGACCGGTCCCGACGACAGCGCCTTTTGCGCGCGCGTCGAGGGACTGCTCAACCGGGGGTGGCAGCTTCATGGCAGCCCCGCAATCACCAGCGTCGATGGCCGCGCCCATGTCGCGCAGGCCATCGTGATGGAGAAGGCCGGACCCTATCCGGGGTTCCAGCCTTCGAGCGAAATCGAACCGGACTGACCGCGTCGGTCCATAGCGCGAACACAGCGAAAGCGAGTGCAACATGACTATCAAACTGAACGAACTTCGTGACAACAACGGCGCCCGCAAGGGCCGCATGCGCGTCGGACGCGGCATCGGCTCGGGCAAGGGCAAGACCGCCGGCCGCGGCCAGAAGGGCCAGAAGGCGCGCAGCGGCGTCGCGATCAACGGCTTTGAGGGCGGCCAGATGCCGCTCCACATGCGCATCCCGAAGCGCGGCTTCAACAACATCTTCGCCAAGGACTTCGCGATCGTGAATCTGGGCCAGATCCAGAAGCTGGTCGACGAAAAGAAGCTCGACGCGAAGAAGACCGTCGATCACGCCGCGCTCAAGGCCGCGGGCGTTGCGCGCGGCGGCAAGGATGGCGTCCGTCTGCTCGCCAAGGGTGAACTGACCGCGAAGCTCAACTTCGCCGTCGCCGGCGCGTCGAAGGGCGCAATCGCCGCGGTCGAAAAGGCCGGCGGCAAGGTCGAACTGCCGGCGGCAGCGACTGAAGCGAAGGCCGAATAAGCCAATTAAACCCCTCCCCTTCAGGGGAGGGGCAACGAGACTTGGTCCGGCGCCAGTCGGGCCTTTAGTCGAGTGGGGTGGGGGTCAGCGACCGTGCGCTAGGCTGATGGCCCCCACCCCAACCCCTCCCCTGAAGGGGAGGGGGCTTTAGGTGGGCTTCTCGCCTCACCTTATATTGGGCCTTTCCCCTTGCGCTTCGTGCCCTCCGAACGCACATAGGCGCCCGGGTCGCGGGGGGCGCGGTCCGCACTCGAGGAAAGATACCATGGCCTCTCGCGCCGACCAGCTTGCTTCCAACCTGAACTTTTCGAAGTTCGGCCAGGCGACCGAACTCAAGAACCGCATCTGGTTCACGATCGGCGCGCTGATCGTCTTCCGCTTCCTGTCGTTCGTGCCGCTCCCCGGGGTCGACCCCGTCGCGCTGTCGCGGCTCTATACGCAGGCGGCCTCGGGCGGCGTCCTCGACATTTTCAACACCTTCTCGGGCGGCAGCCTCGAGCGCATGAGCATCATCGCGCTCGGCGTCATGCCCTATATCACGGCGTCGATCGTCGTGCAGCTCGCCGCGGCGCTCTCCCCCAGCCTCGCCGCGCTCAAGAAAGAGGGCGAAAGCGGGCGCAAGAAACTCAATCAATATACGCGCTACGGCACCGTCGCGCTGACCGCGATCCAGGGCTATTTCATCGCCGTCGGCCTCGAAACGCTCGGCCAGAGCCAGGGCATCGGCGCGGTGGTCGATCCCGGCATGCTGTTCCGTATCGGCGCGGTGATCAGCATCGTCGGCGGCACGCTCTTCCTGATGTGGCTCGGCGAACAGATCACCAGCCGGGGCATCGGCAACGGCGTCTCGCTGATAATCATGGCGGGCATCCTCGCGCAGCTGCCGCGCAGCTTCGCCCAGATGTTCACGCAGGTGCGCGAAGGCTCGATGGGCGGCGGCACCGTCGTCGCGGTGATCGGCGGCGCGATCGTCATCATCGCCTTCATCAGCTTCATGGAGCGCGCGCAGCGCCGCGTGCTCGTCCAATATCCGAAGCGCGCGACGCAGCGCGGGGTGATGCAGGCCGACCGCAGCCACCTGCCGCTCAAGGTCAATACCGCGGGCGTGATCCCGCCGATCTTCGCCTCGTCGCTGCTGCTGATGCCGCTCACCGTCACCCAGATGCTCGGCAACCGCGTGTCGGGCGAATCGGCGTGGGGCGATTTCCTGATCACGCTCAACCAATATCTCGCGCACGGGCAGCCGCTCTATATGGCGCTCTATGCGGGCGGCATCATCTTCTTCTGCTTCTTCTATGTCGCCGTCGTCTTCAATCCCGAAGAGACCGCCGATAACCTCAAGCGGCAGAACGGCTTCATCCCCGGCATCCGCCCGGGCAAGAATACCGCCGCCTATCTCGACTTCGTGCTGACGCGCATCACCGTGATCGGCGCGATCTATCTGGCGCTGATCTGCCTCGTGCCCGAATATTTCATCGCCGGCACCGGCCTGCCGTTCCGCCTCGGCGGCACGAGCCTGCTGATTATCGTCAACGTCACGATCGACACGATCACCCAGATCCAGAGCCACATGCTCGCGCACCAATATGGCGACCTGATCAAGAAGGCCAAATTGAAGGGCGGCGTTGCACGGCGCTGATCACTCGGTTACGGCCGAGGCGTGTGTGTAACGGGAGACAGGGGCTTTCATGACGCTGAACATCATCCTGCTTGGCCCGCCGGGAGCGGGCAAGGGGACGCAGGCCGCGCGGCTCGAGGAAGAGCATGGCATGGTCCAGCTGTCGACAGGCGACATGCTGCGCGCCGCGGTCAAGGCGGGGACGCCCACGGGGCTGCAGGCCAAAGCGGTGATGGATGCGGGCGAGCTCGTTTCGGACGCGATCGTCTCGGGGCTGATCGGCGAGCGGCTCGACGAACTCGGTCCCGATGTTTCGGTGATCTTCGACGGCTATCCGCGCACCGCCGCGCAGGCCGAGGCGCTCGACGCGATCCTTGCCGCGCGCGGGCGCAAGCTCGACCATGTCATCGAGCTGGTGGTCGAGGAAGATGCGCTCGTCGACCGTATCACCGGTCGCTTTTCGTGCGCGAAATGCGGCGCGGGCTATCACGACCGCTACAAGCTGCCCAAGGTCGAAGGCACTTGCGACGTGTGCGGCAGCCACGACTTCAAGCGCCGCCCCGACGATAATGAGGAAACGGTGCGCACGCGCATGGCCGAATATCGCGGCAAGACCGCGCCGATCCTGCCGATCTACGAGGAACGCGGCATCGTGACCCACGTCGACGGTATGGCGCCGATCGACGAGGTCAACGACGCGATCGAAACGATCCTCGCGACCGCGACGGCCTGAAGGCGCTCTGGTAAGCCCACCGCTTCCCGGCTAAACAGCGCGGGAAGGGGGACGGGCGATGAATTTCTGGAATCGAATGGCGACCGTGCTGCTGCCGGCGGCGCTTTTCTATGCGCCCGCGGCGGGTGCCAAGGTCATCGACCAGGGCGACATCGGTTTCACCGTCGCGCACACCGCGCAGGTCGCGGCGACGCCGGGCGACGTCTGGAAGATGCTGCGCACCCCCGACAAATGGTGGTCGGCCGAGCATAGCTGGTCGGGCGACGCGGCCAATTTTTGGCTCGATGCGCAGGCGGGCGGCTGTTTTTGTGAAAAACTGCCCGGCAAGGACGGCGCGATGGGAAGCGTCCAGCACGCGCGCATCATCTTTGCCCAGCCCGCGCAGATGATGCGCCTCTCGGGCGCCTTCGGCCCGCTGCAGGGCGAGGCGGTCACCGGCACGTTGACGATCCAGATTCAGCCGACCGCCGCGGGCTCGGCGATCCGCTTCGATTATGTCGTCGGCGGCTATATGCGCTTCAAGGTTGGCGAGATCGCGCCGGCGGTCGATCAGGTGATCGGCGAACAGCTCGTCGGGCTCGCCAGGGCGCTCGGCGGTGCGCTGCCGGTGACGGGCGATAAGGCGGCAGAGCCGGCGGCCGACGAGCCCGCGAAGGACGAACCCAGCCTCGACGACGCGATGGCCGATCTGCTGAAGGGCGACGCCGCGACCGGCGGCGCGGGTGACGATTAGCGCGTCGGCTTGCTCTGCAGCTTTGCGAGCGCGGCGAACGGGCCGGCCTGCTCTTCGCTGAGCACACCCTTTTCGGCCAGGATGCGGTCGGCGTCGGGGTGGCGCGGAAAGGGATCGAGCGCGAGCGACAGCGTCTGCACCGCGGCCTCGCCCAGATCGACGCGATCGCCGTCGAGCGGCAATATGTCGCAATCGGCGCTGTCGATTTCGACCTCCTCGTCCGCCGCGGCGCCCGGCGCGGCGTCGCGCAGGAAGCGCAGGTCGAACGCCTCGCGGATCTTCGCGGGGACAGGCAGGTCGGTCGCGGCGCACGCCTGCACGACGTCGGCGTCGATCTTTCCCTTCGCCGAGAGCCCGCCCGCGACCGCGCGCAGCTCGGCTTCGACCGCAAAGCTGTCGAGGCCCAGGAGGCCGAGCCGCGCGGCGATGCGCGCGCGCGCGTCGGTGTCGGCCTTGATCGCGACGCGGCGGCCCTGCGCGGCGTCGGCGAGCGTCACGACATGCGAAAATTCGCTGTCGCTCATCCCTCGGCTCCCGGCAGCCGGTTGGCGGTGACCAAAGCGTCGACCGGCGTCGCCGCGAGCGCGGCGCGCAGCCTTGCAACCCCGGCCATCACATGATCGAGCGCCGCGTCGGGCGGAGCCTCGCCGCGCCACAGGTTGCGCACCAGCGCCTGCCGCAGCTCGTCGGAGCCGTCGGCGGCGCGATAGGCGCCGAGCCGGCCGCCGAGCGCGCCGACCATCCGCCCGATCTGCTTGCCCACGACCATGTCGCCGAAGCCGATCTGGCGAATCTGTCCGTCCATGTCGGCGACGAACAATTCGGTGAGCTGAACCCCCGCCGCGGCCTGCGCCGGATCGTCGTCGATCCGGTGAAGGACGAGCGACAGGATCAGGCAGATCATGTCGAAGCGCCCGTCGAGCGTATCGGGCACGCCGCCCGCGCGATACCAGTGCGGCGCGCGCGCCGCGGCGACGACACCCTGCCACAGCGGGCGGCGCGCCTCGCGCGGATCGGGGGCGGGACGGAAAAGTTTGCGAAACGAGATCATCCCCTTTCGCTTAGGCGCATTCGGTGCGGCCGAAAAGGGGGCGTGCCACGGTGGACGCGAGTCAGCTTGCAGCAAGCATCGGCGCGCCACAAGCGGCTTGTGCGCCGCGTCCGCTTGCGGTTAAGAGGCGCCAGACAATGCGCAGCCAGCGCCGCCCGCCGCCCGCGGGGACTGCGCGACGGAGACCATGATGCCGAATGCCAAGCCCGCCTTTGCCGCCCGCCGCCTGCGCCTCGTCGCGGCCGGCCTGATCGTCGCGCTGGCAGCGAGCGGCTGCACCCAGCTGCGCGGGCGTCAGGGCTATGTCGTCGATCCGACGCTGACGCAGGCGATCACGCCGGGCGTCGACAATCGCGAATCGGTCGAAAAGACGCTGGGCCACCCGACCTTCGTCAGCCAGTTCAGCGACAAGGAATATTATTATCTGTCGCGCCAGACGCGCCAGCTCGCCTTCGCCAAGCCGCGCCCCGTCGCGCAGGACGTCATGCGCATCCGCTTCGACGCGCAGGGCAATGTCGTCGCGGTCGACCACACCGGGCTCGACCTCGTCAGCCGGATCAGCCCCGAAGGCGACAAGACGCCGACCCTGGGCCGCGATCGCAGCTTCTTCGACGATATCTTCGGCAATATCGGCGCGGTCGGTGCGCCCGGCATGGGCGGCGCGGGCGGCAACACCGGGCCTTAGGCCCGCGTCACCCCCGCCCGCGCGGGGGCGACAATTCGCCTATCCCGTGATCCCGCCCGCCGCGAGCACGGCGAGCGTGACGAGATCGGATGCCGGCGACGACATGGTCGCGACCTGCACCGGCTTTTCCATGCCCACGAGCACCGGCCCGATCACCGCGCCGCTGCCGAGTTCGCGCAGCAGCTTCGCCGACAGGTTCGCCGACTGCAGCCCCGGCATCACCAGGACGTTCGCGGGCCCCGACAGGCGGCAGAAGGGGTAATTCTTCATCAGCCGCTCGTTGAGCGCCACGTCGGGCGCCATTTCGCCTTCATATTCGAATTCGGGCTGGCGATCGTCGAGGATGTGGACCGCCTCGCGGATATTGTCGAGCCACGAACCCGGCGGGTTTCCGAAAGTCGAATAGGAGAGGAAGGCGACGCGCGGTTCGTGCCCCATGCGGCGCGCGACCAGCGCGGTGCGCTCGGCGATGTCGGCGAGCATTTCGGCGGTCGGCCGCTCGTTCACCGTCGTGTCGGCGATGAAGATCGTGTGCCGCTGCCCGACCCAGATATGCATGCCGAACGGCGTCTTGCCCTCGGCATGGTCGATCACGCGGCGCACCTCGCGCATCGTCTGCGCATAGGTGCGCGTGACGCCGGTGATCATCGCATCGCCGAGGCCGAGCTTGAGCAGCAGCGAGCCGAAGATGTTGCGGTCGCGGTTGACCATGCGCTCGCAGTCGCGGCGCAGATAGCCGCGGCGCTGGAGCCGTTTGTAGAGCATGTCGACCATTTCGGGGACGTGCGGCGAATTGACGCTGTTGTGCACCTCATAGCTTTCGGGGTCGGCGACCCCCAGATCGCGCAGCTTGTCGTGCAGCCCCTCGCGCCCGACGAGCACGGGAATCCCGTAACCGCCCTCGCGGAACTGGATCGCCGCGCGCATCACGACTTCCTCCTCGCCCTCGGCAAAGACGACGCGCTTCGGATTCTTGCGCGCCGCTTCATAAGCGAGGGTCAGCACCGACGTCGTCGGGTTGAGCCGCGCGCGCAGGCTCGTGCGATAGGCCTCGAGGTCGGCGATCGGCTTTTGCGCGACCCCCGATTCGCTCGCCGCCTTGGCGACCGCCGCGGGGACGATCTCCATCAGCCGCGGGTCGAAGGGGGAGGGGATGATATAGTCGGGTCCAAAGCTCGACGCGCGCCCGCCATAGGCGGCGGCAACCTCTTCGGGCACCTGCTGGCGCGCGAGTTCGGCGATCGCATTGGCCGCGGCGATCTTCATCTCCTCGTTGATCGCGGTCGCGCGCACGTCGAGCGCGCCGCGGAAGATGAAGGGGAAGCAGAGGACATTATTGACCTGGTTCGGATAGTCCGAGCGGCCGGTGGCGATGATCGCGTCGGGCCGCGCCGCGCGCGCGTCGGGCGGCGAGATTTCGGGATCGGGATTCGCCATCGCAAAGATGATCGGCGCGGGCGCCATGTCCTTGACCATTTCGGGCTTGAGCGCGCCCGCGGCCGACAGACCGAGGAACACGTCGGCGCCGACGAGCGCCTCGGTCAGGTCGCGCGCCTCGGTCGGCACCGCGTGCGCCGACTTCCACTGGTCCATCCCCTCGGTGCGGCCCTGATAGATGGTGCCCTTGCGATCGCACATGATGACGTGGTCGTGCGGCACGCCCATCGCCTTGATCAGCTCGGTGCACGCGATCGCCGCGGCGCCGGCGCCGTTGACCACGACCTTGATATCCTTGAGCTCGCGCCCGGTCAGGTGGCAGGCGTTGATCAGCCCGGCGGCGGTGATGATCGCGGTGCCGTGCTGGTCGTCGTGGAACACCGGGATGTTCATTTTCTCTTTCAGCGCCGCTTCGATGATGAAGCAGTTGGGCGCGGCGATATCCTCGAGGTTGATGCCGCCGAAGCTCGGCTCGAGCAGCTCGACCGCGTCGATGAACGCCTGCGGGTCCTCGGTCTTGACCTCGAGGTCGATCGAATCGACGTCGGCGAAGCGCTTGAACAGCACCGCCTTGCCTTCCATCACCGGCTTCGAGGCGAGCGCGCCCAGATTGCCGAGCCCCAGGATCGCGGTGCCGTTCGAGATCACGGCGACGAGGTTGCCCTTGGCGGTATAGTCGTATGCGGCGGCGGGGTCTTCGGCGATCGCCTTCACCGGCACCGCGACGCCGGGCGAGTAAGCGAGCGACAGGTCGCGCTGCGTCGCCATCGGCTTCGAGGCGACGATCTCGATTTTCCCGGGACGGCCATAGCTGTGATAAAGAAGCGCTTCGCGATCCGAAAACTGCACCTTGCTGCCGCTGTCCATTCCGTATCCTCTCGATTGTTCCCAGATGCGCGCTTGAGCCTTTCCCCTAGCGCCGCCTCGTCAAAATGAAACCGTGAATGTTGGCGCGCGGCAGGCTTGGGCGGGTTTCGGGCTGAAATTCCTCCCTGCGGCGCAGCCGTGGGGAGGGGGACCGCCGAAGGCGGTGGAGGGGCCGAACGTACAGCGCTCGCTTCGCTCGCAGCCCTCCGTCAGCGCTTCGCGCCGCCACCTCCCCATCGCTGCACGACAGGGAGGATAGTCGATCATCGTCATCCCGGACTTGATCCGGGATCCACGACGACCGCGCGGCTGTGGATCCCGGGTCAAGCCCGGGACGACGAAGGGCTGGAAGTAGTCGGTTGCGAACTACGGCAAGCCCGCTATGCTCGTCCTGTGGTGCTGATCGAGAAGCTGCTGCTATCAATCGAAGGGGCGTTTGCCATCGGTGCGGCGGCTGGCCTCCTTATCGGCATATTGCTGCCTCGGCAGAAACTTGGGTGCGCCGCCCTTTTGGTCGTTCCGATCACCATGATCTTCTTCATCAGTTGGTGGCAAGCTCAGCATCCCGAAAACCTGAGGTCAACCAGCGCGCTCGATTTTCTCTTCGGACCTCTCTGGCCCAGCCTGGGAGCCGTTGTGGGATATTATACCGGTAAGTGGCTCAGGTCGCGCTTCGCCAATCGCATCTAGGCTCCGCGCCGCATCCCCCTCCGACCTTGCCATGCCGCCCCCAATCCCTATGCAGGGGGCGATGCCCGCCACTGCTCGAAAACCCGCGAACAGCAACGCCGCGCCCGCCGCCGCGACGCCGATGATGGCGCAATATTGGACGCTCAAGGAAAAAGCGGGCGATTGCCTGCTCTTCTATCGCATGGGCGATTTCTTCGAGCTGTTCTTCGACGATGCGAAGGCGGCGGCCTCGACGCTCGACATCGCGCTCACCGCGCGCGGCGAGCATGGCGGCGCGCCGGTGCCGATGTGCGGCGTGCCTGTCCATTCGGCCGAATCCTACCTCGCGCGGCTGATCAAGGCGGGGCACCGTGTCGCGATCGCCGAACAGGTCGAAACCCCGGCCGAGGCCAAGGCGCGCGGCGGGTCTAAGGCGCTCGTCGCGCGCGACATCGTGCGCTTCGTCACCGCCGGCACGCTCACCGAAGAGGCGCTGCTCGAAGGGCGCAGCGCGAACCGCCTCGCCGCGATCGCCGAAGTCGGGAGCGAGGGCAGCGTCGCGATCGCCGCCGCCGACATTTCGACCGGCCGGTTCGAGGTCGTCGCGGTCGCCCCCGCGCAGGTCGAGGCCGAGCTTGCGCGGCTCGCCCCGTCCGAGCTGCTGGTGAGCGACGCGGCCACGGAGCTGCCCGCCTGGGGCGCGCGCCAGCTCGTGCGGCGCCCGGCGGCGGATTTTGCGAGCGAAGCCGGACGGAAACGGCTCGAAGCGCTGTTCGGGGTGCAGACGCTCGACAGCTTCGGCCAGTTCGGCCGCGGCGAATGCGCGGCGATGGGCGCGCTCGCCGCCTATCTCGACCATGTCGCGACCGGCCAGCCGATCTTCCTCCAGCCGCCGGTGCGCCTGTCGGCGTCGGACCGCATGGCGATCGACGCGGCGACGCGTGAAAGCCTCGAACTCGTCCGCACGATGGCGGGGACGCGCGAGGGCAGCCTGCTCGGCACCATCGACCGCACGGTAACGGCGGCGGGGGCGCGGCTGCTCGCCGACGATCTGGCTAGCCCGCTCACCGACCGCGCCGCGATTCTCGACCGGCTCGATCTCGTGGATGCGCTCGCGCGCGACGCCTTGTGGCGCGGCGAGCTGCGCGCCGACCTGCGCGCGCTGCCCGATGCCGGGCGCGCGCTCGGCCGGCTCGTCGCGGGGCGCGGCGGCCCGCGCGATTTGGCGCAGCTTCGCGATGCGCTCGGCGGTGCGCGGCTGCTGCGCGAACGGCTCGCGCGGCGCGCCGACCTGCCGCCCTTGCTCGCGCGCCTGCTGCCCGGGCTCGACGGGCACGGCGCGCTCGTCGACGAGCTGACGCGCGCGCTGATCGAAACGCCGCCGGTCGATGCGGCGCAGGGCGGCTATGTCGCCGAGGGCTATGACGCCGCGCTCGACGCGCTGCGCGAAACCGCGCGCGACGGGCGCAAGGCGATCGCGGCGCTCGAGGCGCAATATCGCGAACGCACCGGCATCGCGTCGCTCAAGATCCGCCACAATGGCGTGCTCGGCTATCATGTCGAGGTGCCCGCGAAGCACGCCGACACGCTGATGGCGCCCGAATCGGGCTTCACCCACCGCCAGACGCTCGCGGGCGTCGTGCGCTTCAACTCGGCCGATCTGCACGAAGCCGCGAGCCGGGTGACGCAGGCGGGCGTCCACGCGCTCGCGGCCGAGGCGGCGCATCTCGAAGCGCTGACCGAACAGGCGACGCAGCGCCGCGAGGCGATCGCCGCGAGCTGCGACATACTCGCGCGGATCGACGTCGCCGCCGCGCTCGCCGACCATGCGATGAGCCACAATTGGTGCCGCCCCGACCTCGCCGATGAACCGTGCCTCGACGTCGCCGGCGGGCGGCATCCGGTGGTCGAGGCGGCGCTCGCGAAAGCGGGCGAGCGCTTCGTGCCGAACGATGTTTCGCTGTCGGAGGCCGACCGGCTGTGGCTCGTCACCGGTCCGAACATGGGCGGTAAATCGACCTTCCTCAGGCAGAATGCGCTGATCGTGGTGCTCGCGCAGGCGGGCGCCTTCGTACCCGCGAGCGCGGCGAAGCTCGGGCTCGTCGACCGGCTGTTCAGCCGCGTCGGGGCGAGCGACAATCTCGCGCGCGGGCGCTCGACCTTCATGGTCGAGATGGTCGAAACCGCCGCGATCCTCGCGCAGGCGACGCCCGACAGCTTCGTGATCCTCGACGAGGTCGGGCGCGGCACATCGACCTATGACGGTCTCGCGCTCGCCTGGTCGGTGGTCGAGGCGGTGCACGAGGTCAACCGCTGCCGCTGCCTGTTCGCGACGCATTATCACGAACTCACGCGCCTCGCCGAGACGCTCGATGCGCTGTCGCTCCACCACGTCCGCGCCCGCGAATGGCAGGGCGATCTGGTGCTGCTCCACGAGGTTGCCGAGGGGCCGGCGGATCGCAGCTACGGTCTCGCGGTCGCGCGGCTCGCAGGGGTGCCCGCCGGCGTCGTCAGGCGCGCCGAGGCGGTGCTCGCGAAGCTCGAAGCCGGACGTCAGGCGACCGGCGGGCTCGCGGCGGGGCTCGACGACCTGCCGCTCTTTGCCGCGACGCTGGCCGAGGCGCCGGCGGAAAAGGCCGATGCGCTGCGCGACGCACTGGCGGGCATCGATCCCGACGCGCTCGCGCCGCGCGAGGCGCTCGACGCGCTCTATAGGCTCAAGCAGATATTGGCGGACGGCGCATGAGCGGACTGTTCGCCCATATCGAAGGTCGGCGCGCGATCATCGACCGCCGGGCGATCGCCGAACGGCTCGAAGCCATCGCCGCCGAAACGCGCGACACGGGCAAGCGCCGCCGCGCGCTCGTCGACGAACTCAAGGCGGCGCTCGAGGAAGGGCGCGCCGAGGTTGCGCGGCGGCTGATCGCGCAGCCCTCGTCGGGGCGGCTCGCGGCGCAGGCGACCGCCTTCCTGATCGACCAGATCGTCCGCCTCTCCTATGATTTCACCGTCGATCACCTCTATCCCGCGAGCAATCGCTCGGCGGGCGAGCGCATCACGGTGATCGCGGTGGGCGGCTATGGCCGCGCCGAAATGGCGCCGTTCAGCGACGTCGACATCGGCTTTCTCACCCCGTTCAAGCAGACGAGCTGGACCGAGCAGGTGATCGAGGCGCAGCTCTATACGCTGTGGGATCTGGGGCTGAAGGTCGGGCATTCGTCGCGCTCGCTGGACGAGATGGTGCGCGCGGCAAAGGACGATCTCACCATCACCACCGCGCTGCTCGAAGGGCGTTTCGTCTGGGGCGACCGCGATCTCTACGATCAGGCGGCGGCGCGCTTCGACGCCGAGGTCGTCGCGGGCAATGCGCGCCAGTTCGTCGCCGAAAAGCTTGCCGAACGCGACGAACGGCACAAGCGGATGGGCGATTCGCGCTATGTCGTCGAACCCAATGTGAAGGAAGGGAAGGGCGGTCTGCGCGACCTCCACACGCTGTTCTGGATCGGCAAGTTCATCCACCGCGTGCGCACCGTTCCCGAACTCGTCGACGCGGGGCTGCTCACCGCGAAAGAGCTTCGGCAATTTTCGCGCGCCGAAAATTTCCTGCTCGCGGTGCGCTGCCACCTCCATATTCTCGCGGGGCGCGCCGAGGATCGGCTGACTTTCGATTTCCAGCGCGAGATCGCGGCGCGGATGCAGTTCGCCGACCGGCCGGGAAAGAGCCCGGTCGAGCGCTTCATGCAGCTCTATTTCCTCCACGCAAAGAGTGTCGGCGATCTGACCGGGACCTTCCTTGCGCATCTCGACGAACAGATGGCGGCGCGCGGGCGGCGCTTTTTGCCCACGATCCGGCGCCGGCCGGGCAAGCTAAACGGCTTCGTGCTCGACCGCGGCCGGCTTGCGCTGCCCTCGGACGATTTCTTCGAGACCGACCCGGTGCGCCTCCTCGAAATCTTCGCGCTCGCCGACAAGCACGGGCTCGAAATCCATCCGCAGGCGATGCGTCAGGCGCGCCACGATGCGAAGCTGATCGACGGAAAAGTGCGGCGAATCGCGCGCGCGAACGAATTGTTCCTCGATGTCCTGACCAGCCCGCGCGACCCCGAAACGGTGCTGCGCTGGATGAACGAAGCCGGGGTTTTCGGCCGCTTCGTGCCCGATTTCGGCCGCGTCGTCGCGCAGATGCAGTTCGACATGTATCACCACTATACAGTCGACGAACATACGATCCGAGCCATCGGCCTCCTCTCCGACATCGAACAGAACCGGCTGAAGGGCGATCATCCGCTGTCGACCGCGATCATGGATCAGATCCAGTCGCGGCGGGTCATCTATGTCGCGGTCCTGCTCCATGACATCGCCAAGGGGCGCGGCGGCGACCATAGCGTGCTCGGCGCCGAACTCGCGCTGCGCGTCTGTCCGCGGTTGGGTTTGAGCGAGGCCGAGACCGAAACGGTGTCGTGGCTCGTGCGCTATCACCTGTTGATGTCGGCGACCGCGTTCAAGCGCGACCTCGCCGATTTCAAGACGATCCTCGACTTCGCGCAGGTCGTCCAAAGTCCCGAGCGCCTGCGCCTGCTCCTAGTCCTTACCGTCGTCGACATCCGCGCGGTCGGGCCGGGCGTTTGGAACAGCTGGAAGCGCCAGCTGCTCACCGAACTCTATGATGCCGCCGAAGAAGTCCTCCGCCTCGGCCACAAGCAGCGCGGGCGCGAGGTGCGGATCGCGAGCAAGAAGGAAGAGGCGCAGGCGCTGCTCCAGATGGAGGGCAAGGATTTCGACAAGCTCGCGAAGCGCTTGCCCGAAAGCTACTGGATCGCCGAGCCGGTCGAAGTGATCGCGGCGAACATGCTGCACATCCAGAAGGCCGGGACCGCGCCGCTCCACATCGCCGCCGTGCCCGACGAGGATCGCGGCGCGACCCTGGTGATGGTGCTCGCCGCCGACCACCCCGGCCTTTTCTATCGTATCGCGGGCGGCATTCACCTTGCGGGCGGCAACATCATCGACGCGCGCATTCATACGACGCGCGACGGGCTCGCGCTCGACAATTTCCTCGTTCAGGATCCGCTCGGCCGCCCCTTTGCCGAGGCCGAGCAGATCGTGCGGCTGACCCGCGCGATCGAGGATGCACTCGCCAACCGCCAGAAACTGCTGCCCAAGCTCGAAGCGCGGGCGCTGCCGCGCACCCGCGCGGAGGCGTTTCGGGTGGCGCCGAACGTGTTCGTCGACAACAAGGCATCGAACCGGTTCACGGTGATCGAAGTCAATGCGCAAGATCGCCCGGCGCTTTTGAACCAGCTTGCCTACGCGCTCTTCCAGTCGAAGGTGACGGTGCACAGCGCGCATGTCGCGACCTATGGCGAGCGCGCGGTCGATACTTTCTATGTCACCGACCTGATCGGCGACAAGATCGACGGCACCGCGCGGGTGAAAGGCCTCGAAAAGCGGCTGCTCGAGGCGGCGGGAAGCAGCAGTGAGGACGCGGTGGCGGCCTGACTTGGCGGGCCGTTCCACCGTTCGTCGCTGAAAAGCCCCCTTTTGTCGTGCCGGCGTGTCGGCGACGAAACATGCGATCCGCGCCGCGGGTTTGACTCGCGTCCGCCCGTTCGGGGCTTTCTCCAAGGGAGTGAACCCATGCGTTTCCAACCCTTCATGCTCGCCGGCGCCGCCGCGCTGTTGCTTTCGGCTTGTTCGAATCAGGAGGAGATCGCCGCCGCGCCGCCTCCGCCCCCCGGCGCGGTTCCCGGCAGCGTTGCCGCCGATCGCGACGGCGACGGGATCATCGACGGCTATTACACCGCCGACGGCATTTATCATCCGAACGTCCAGCCCGCACCGCCCCCGCCGCCGCCCGCGCCGACGCAGGTCGGAGAGAAGGGCTGACCGCGCGCGCGAGCGGAACGGGGCGCCGCCGCCTTTCCCTCGCGTTTCTGGTCTTCGCCGCGGCAGCGACTTCTGGCGCCCCGGCTTCTGCCGCCGCGAACTCGCCCGCGGCGCGGGACGCGGCGATTCCCGTCGACGACCGGGTCGCGCTGACGCTACGCGACGAGGCGGGCGGCGACCTCAAAGATTTCTATGCCGGTCGCGGCTATCGCCCGCTCTGGGTGCATAGGGGCAGAATCGGCGCCGAGGCGACGACGCTGCTCGGCTGGCTCGAATCGGCGCGGCTCGACGGGCTCAAATCCTCCTCTTACGATCTCGATGAACTGCGCGACCGCCTCGCCGCGGCGAAAAGCGGCGACGCCGGAGCGCTCGCACGCGCCGAACTCGCACTTTCGAAGCGTTTCGCCCATTATGTCCGCGACCAGCGGCGTCCGCGCGACGTCGGGATGATCTGGGCCGACAAGGATTTGAAGCCCCGGCGGCCGAGCGTCGAATCGGTGCTGCGCGCCGCGGACTTTCCCGAGGATTTCGGCGCCTATCTGAGCGCGATGGGCTGGATGAGCGAACATTATGTCCGGCTGCGCCGGCTGATGGAGCATGCGCAGGAACGCGGCGCGTCCGACGCGGCGCTCGAACGGATCGCGCTCAACCTCGATCGCGCGCGCGTGCTGCCGGGGCCATGGACGCACCATATCGTCGTCGATGCGGCGGCGGGGCTGCTCTATTATTATGGCGACGGCAAGCGCGAGGGGATGATGCGCGTCGTCGTCGGCGCCCCCGAAACGCAGACGCCGATGCTTGCGGGTAATATCCAGTGGGCGATCCTCAATCCCTATTGGAACGTCCCCGACTATCTCGCCGAGCGCAGCATCGCACCCAAGGTGCTTGCAGGACGCAGCCTCGCGTCGCTGCATATGGAGGCGCTGTCCGACTGGGGCCCCGATCCGCGCAAGCTCGATGCGTCCGAGATCGACTGGCAGGCGGTCGCCGCGGGGCGGCAGCCGTTGCGGCTGCGCGAACTGCCGGGCCCGCACAATTCGATGGGACGCGTCAAATTCCTCTTCCCGAACGACGAAGGCATCTACCTCCACGATACCCCCGACCGCGCGCTGCTCCGGAAGAAGGACCGCCATTTCAGCAACGGCTGCATCCGGCTCGAAAATGCGTCCGAGCTCGGCAAGTGGCTGTTCCAGAAGCCGCTGCGCGCGAAGGACGGAACGCCCGAGCAGGCGGTGCCGCTGCCCGTCGAAGTGCCGGTCTATCTGACCTATTTCACCGCGATCGCGGTCGAGAAGGGCGTGGCGTTCCGCGACGTCTATGGCCGCGACGGCTAGGGGCGGCTCGGCAGCGGGACCGCCGATCCCCGGTTGACCGGTGTCACCTTCATCGCCTGCAAGCCGTGCGCCCCCGGGGCGCGAAGGGGGCATGAACCGGCGCCGTCGCGGCGATAGCGGGCACCGCCTCCCTCTCGTTTGAGATGAACGCCGGGCATCTTTCGAGCCCCGCTCTACTATTCCGGATATTCGGGCTCGATATCGTTGCCCGCCCGCCCATCGCTCCGTTAGGCTGCAGGCGAAAGGGGCACAGGATTCCATGTCTTTGCAAAGGAATAGCGGAACCGATCTCGAACTCGACTTCGACCCGGCGCGGCCCGGCTGGCTGCCGTCCTTCCTGATCATCGGCGCCGTCAAGTCCGCGACGACGTGGACGCTGGAGCAATTGCAGGCCAATCCCGCGATCCACATGCCCGACCCCGAGCCGCATTATTTCAGCAGCGAATATCATCGCGGCGAAGATTATTATCGCGGATTTTTCGCCACCGAAAATACCGCCGGTCGCCTGCGCGGAGAAAAGTCGGCCGATTATCTTGCGCACCCGCAAGCGCCCGCGCGCGTTGCGGCGATGCTGCACGATGCGCGGCTGGTGGCGCAGTTCCGCAACCCGATCGAGCGCGCCTATTCGGATTACAAGATGCTCTATCGGCGCGGAACGATTCGCGGGGCGCCCGAAGAGTATCTGACCTCGCTCGACAATCCGCATCCGCGCTTTTTGAACGACGGGCTCTACGCTCGGCATCTGCGGCGCTGGTTCGACCATTTTCCCGAAGAGCAGATTCGCGGCGTGCTGTTCGACGATGTGAAACGGCATCCGCATCGGGTGATCGAGACGATTTCGGCGCATATCGGCGTCGCGCCGGTGTTCGACGCCGACGAGCCGGCGAAGCGCGCGAACGACAGTTCGGAGCGTTTCCTGCCCTTGCCGGTGCGGCGAGCCTTGTCGCCGCTGAAGACCGTCGTCGCGCCGCTGAGGGGAACGCGCTGGTTCGAGGCGACGCGCGGCGTTTTCGCGAGCGAAATCGCCTATCCGCCGCTGTCGCGGTCGCTGCGGCTGCGGCTGCGCGACTTTTATGCCGATGACGTCGAGGCGCTTGGCAAGATGCTGAATCGCGACCTTTCGCATTGGCTCGAGGATCGGCGCGAACCGCCACCCGCGGCGGGCCGTCCCGTGCCCGACCTGCGCCTCGCTAGCCTGGCGGCCGTCGCGCTTCAGTGCGTGCTTCTCGATCCGCTCTCGGGCTGATCGCTGCGCCCGGCCGCAGCCCGCCGGCGCTTCGTCGCCCGATCCCCCCAATGCGCTTCGAATTCGGTGAGCGCCTTGCCGATCGCGCCGAGCAGCATGCCGAACGAGCCGAAGATGAACAGGAGAACGGCGACGTGATGCCACGCCGAAAAGCGCTGGAGAAACAAGATCGACCCGATCGCGAACAGGCTGTTGCCGATCAGCCCGAGACCGAGGTGGATATAGGGATAGTTGCGCACGATCGTCCTGAGCATATCGTCTCCCGAAAAGTCTGACTCGAGCGGCGATCGCGCCCGACGACGCTTCGGCGCCCGGCGCCCCGCTCACCCTATCATCGCGCGGCTTCGCAGATCGTTTCCATCGCCACGAAGGTCGAGGTGCTCGCGACGTGCGGCAAGGTCGAGATTTTCTCGCCGAGGACGATGCGATAGCGGCGGATGTCGGCGGTGCGCACCTTCAGGAGATAGTCGAAGCTGCTCGCGATCATGTGGCATTCCTCGACTTCGGGCAGGCGGCGCACCGCGGCGTTGAATTCGCGCAGCGCCTCTTCGCGCGTGTCCGACAGCTTCACCTCGGTGAAGGCGACATGGTCGAGCCCGACCTTCGCCGGGTCGACGATCGCGCGAAAGCCGACGATCAGCCCGCTCTCCTGCATCCGCTTGACGCGCTGCTGGCACGGCGTTTTCGACAGGCCGACCTGCTGCGCGAGTTCGGTGAACGTGATGCGGCCATTTTGCCCGAGAATCGCAAGGATTCGCCGATCGAACTCGTCAAGATCGACTATTGATAGCTTGTTTTTCATATGATCCGACTATAATCGACCGGAAAATAGGTCGATATGGAAAGTCTATCGCCGATTTGAGGGCGGAATGCAATCGGCCGATCGACTAAGATGGGCCATGACCGAACCCACCGATCGCGCCGCCATCCGCGCCCTCGCCCGCCGCAGCGAAGTCGACATCGTCGCCGAGCTGCGCACCGCCCTTTCGCGCTCGCCCGCGACCGTCGACGCGGTCACCGCGCGCGGGCTGACGTTGATTCGCAAGGCGAAGGCCGAGGGCGAGCGCGAGACGCTCGTTGCGCAGCTGATGAACCGCTACCGCCTCTCGACCGAAGAGGGGGTGGTGCTGATGTGCCTTGCCGAAGCGCTGCTGCGCGTCCCCGACAATGCGACCGCCAACGCGCTGATCCGCGACAAGATCGCGGGCCGCCACTGGGCCGAGGGCGACGATGAGGACAGCCCGCTGGTCGTCGCGCTGTCGGCGCGCGGCCTGTCGCTCGGATCGGCGACCTTGATGCTTGACGCGATGGGGAGCCAGGCGAAGCCGCTCACCCTTTTGAAATCGATGATCCGCCGCTCGGGCGAGCCGGTGATCCGCCAGGCCGCACTCGCGGCGATGAAGCTGCTCGGACAGCAATTCGTGATGGGCGAGAGCATCGATGCGGCGGTCAAGCGCGCCGACAAGGCCAAGAGCGAACTTGCGAGCTTCGACATGCTGGGCGAGGCGGCGCGCACCGCCGAGGACGCGCGGCGCTATTATGACAGCTATGCCGCGGCGATCGCGCGTATCGGGCGCGACGCGAAACCGGGCGATCCGTTCGCGAACCACGGCATTTCGATCAAGCTGTCGGCGCTCCATCCGCGCTACGAATATCTGCAGGCAGCGCGGGTGCGGGACGAGCTGATCCCGCGCGTGATCGAACTCGCAGCGGCGGCGCGGCGCGTGAACATTCCGCTGATGATCGACGCCGAGGAAAGCGACCGGCTCGAGCCGCATCTCGACGTCTACGGCGCGCTGATCGATGCCGGCATCGCCGACGGCTGGACCGGGCTCGGCATCGTCGTCCAAGCCTATCAGAAGCGCGCGAGCGAGGTCATCCGCTGGGTCGCGGCGCGCGCGCGGCGTCGTGGCGTCATGCTGTCGATGCGGCTGGTCAAGGGCGCCTATTGGGACACCGAGATCAAGCGCGCGCAGACGCTGGGCCTCGGCGATTTTCCGGTGTTCACGGCGAAACTGCACACCGACCTCAACTATCTCGCCTGCGCGCAGATTTTGCGCGAGTGCCAGGATTGCCTCTTCCCCGCCTTTGCGAGCCACAATGCGATGACGCTCGCCTTCGTCACCGAACTGTTCGCGGGCGCCGATTACGAGCTGCAGCGGCTGCACGGCATGGGCGAAGGCGCGCACGACGCGATCGTGGCGCTCAGTCCTCCTCCGCGCCCGGTGCGCGTCTATGCCCCCGTCGGCACCCACCGCGACCTGCTCGCCTATCTCGTACGGCGTCTGCTCGAAAATGGTGCGAACTCCAGCTTCGTGCATCAATTTTCCGACCCCGACGTCACCGCCGAGGACTTGGCGGTCGATCCGCGCAGCGTGGCGAGTGCGCCGTCGAAGCTGCCGAGCGGCCTTCAGCTCTATGATCCCGTGCGGCGCAATTCGCGCGGCTACGACCTCGGCGAGCCGGGCGTGCCCGAGGCGCTGATCGCGGCGATCGCCGAAGCGCGCGATGAAACGCGCGTCGCGGCGCCCCTCGTCGGCGGACGCGAACGCAGCGGCCGGGCCGAGCCGGTACACAATCCCGCAACCGGCGTCGTGATCGGACAGGTCATCGAGGCTGACGCGAAGACGGTCGACGACGCCGTCGCCGCAGCGCGCAAGGCGCAGGACGACTGGAGCCTCGCGGGTGGCGCCTTCCGCGCCGAGCGGCTCGAGCGCGCCGCCGACCTGATCGAGGAACGCGACGCGCTGTTCCTCGGGCTCGCGATGGACGAGGCGGGCAAGACGCTGGTCGACGCGGTCGCCGAAGTGCGCGAGGCCGTCGATTTCCTGCGCTATTATGCCGCGCAGGCGCGCGCCGATTTCACCTATCCGATCACCCTCCCCGGCCCGACCGGCGAACGCAACGAGCTGATCCTCGAAGGCAAGGGCATTTTCGCGTGCATCAGCCCGTGGAATTTTCCGCTCGCGATCTTTCTGGGGCAGGTGTCGGCGGCGCTCGCGGCGGGCAATGCGGTACTCGCCAAACCCGCCGAGCAGACCCCGCTGATCGCCCACGCCGCGGTCGAAGTCCTGCTCGAAGCCGGCGTGCCGGGCGACGTCCTGCACTTTCTGCCCGGACGCGGCGAGTCGGTCGGCGCGGCGCTGACCGGACATGATGACGTCATCGGGGTCGCGTTCACCGGATCGACCGAGGTCGCGCGTGCGATCAACCGCTCCCTCGCGATGCGGGACGGGCCGATCGCGACCTTGATCGCCGAAACCGGCGGCGCCAACGCGATGATCGTCGATTCGACCGCGCTGCCCGAACAGGTCGCGCGCGATGCGGTGGCGAGTGCCTTTCAGTCGGCGGGCCAGCGCTGCTCGGCGCTGCGGCTGCTCTGCGTGCAGAACGATGTCGCGGACGCGATGATCGCGATGGTCGCCGGCGCGATGGCCGAGCTCAACGTCGGCGACCCCGCGATCCTCGCGACCGATGTCGGCCCGATCATCGACGAAGAGGCGCGCGCCCATATCGCCGCCTATGTCGCCGAGGCGCGCGCCGCGGGCCGTCTGATCGCCGAGGCGCAGCGCACCGACCTGCCGGCCGGCGGAACCTTCGTCGCCCCCGCGATGATCCGGCTCGACCATGTCACCGATTTGAAGCGCGAGATCTTTGGCCCCGTGCTGCATGTCGCGACGTGGAAGGGCGGCGAGCTCGACGCGCTGATCGATGCGATCAACGCCTCGGGCTATGGGCTGACGCTCGGCGTCCACACGCGCATCGACAGCGTCGCCGCGCATGTCGCGGCGCGCGCGCAGGTCGGCAACGTCTATGTCAACCGCAACCAGATCGGCGCGATCGTCGGCTCGCAGCCCTTCGGCGGGCGCGGGCTGTCGGGGACCGGGCCCAAGGCGGGCGGTCCCAACTACCTGCGCCGCTTCGCCGAGGAAAAGTCGATCAGCACCGACATTACCGCGGCGGGGGGCAATGCGGCGCTGATGGCGGGGTAGATACGCCTTGTATTCGAGTGTGTCCCCGCGAAGGCGGGGACCCATCTCCGATCGGCGCCACCTTGCACGGTTCGGATCATGGGCTCCCGCCTTCGCGGGAGCACACTGCGTTTTCAATGGCGGTGGGCTTCACGCCCCCGGCACGCCGAGCATCTGCGCCTGCGCTTTCAAGCGGCCCGCCGCGCCGGGATTCGCCGCGACGGCATCCTTCAGCGCCTGCGCCGCCTTCGCCGTCTCGCCGAGCGTCATGCGGCTGCGCATCAGCATGATCCAGCGGTCGACATCGGCGGGGTTCGCCTTCAGCTTCGTCTCGAGCCCGTCGACCATGCCGGCGATCATCGTGTCCTGCTGCCCCTTGGGAAGCTGCGACGCGGCCTCCATCTCGGCGCGCGAGGGGCCGGGGATCGCGCGCGCGGCGACGGGCATTTCGTCCGGCGCGAGCGCGCGCGTTTGCGTCTTGGCGAGGCGGTCCGCGACATCGATCTTGTGGATGGCCCCGACCTGTTCGATCGTGCGGCGCAGGTCGGCTTCCCACGGCGCGCCCTGCGGCGTGTCGGCGAGCAGTGCGAACCAGTCGTCGATCGCGCCCTTATGGTCGCCGCCGACATCCTTTTTCACGGCCAGGAAGTAACGCGCGCGCGGATCCTTGGGATCGAGATCAATCGCCTTTTCGAAGGCCGCCAGCGCGGCGGGCGGCATCGGGTCGCGCTCGCTCGCCATCACCCGTGCCTCGCCGAGCGCCGACCACAGGCCTGCCGAGTCGGTCGAGAGCGCCAACGCTTTTTCATAGGCGGCAGCCGCGCCGGGGTAGTCGCCAAGATCGAAGCGCGCGGCGCCGAGCGCGGTCCACGCCTCGGCATCCTTTGGCGAAGCCTGCGTCCGCGCCTCGAGCGCGGCGAGCTGGTCGCCGGGAGCGGTCGCCGCAGCGGTTGCGGACCCGTCCGCCGCGGGCGCCGAATCGCGCCACATCGCATAGCCCACCGCGGCGGCGAGCAGCAGGAAGGCGGCGACCAATATCGCGCGGTTCGTGCCCGACAGGCCCTTGCTCTCGCTCATTTTTGCCGCTCTCCCCCGTCGATGGTCGCGCGCTGGCGCCTTGCCTTTGCGAGCCGATTGTGTAGCCTCGATCCATCGAGGTCGGTCAACGAAAAATCGTCGGACAGATAGCGCAACAGGGGTCGCACCGGTTTTTCCCGATCGTTCGAAAAGGGGGAGGGGTGCCATGGCAGTTTCGGATCACGTCGATTTCCCGACGTTCATGGAAGGGGTGAAAAAGCGCAACCCCGGGCAGGACGAGTTCGTCCAGGCGGTGCAGGAAGTCGCCGAGGATATTTTCGACTTCATCGCCGACAAGGAGGAGTATCACGCGCAGCAGATCTTGCGGCGCATGGCCGAGCCCGACCGCGTGGTGTCGTTCCGCGTGTGCTGGGAGGACGACAATGGCAACATCCGCGTCCAGCGCGGCTGGCGCGTCCAGAACAACAATGCGATCGGCCCCTATAAGGGCGGCATCCGCTTTCACCCGAGCGTCACCGAAAGCGTGCTCAAATTCCTGGCGTTCGAGCAGACGTTCAAAAATGCGCTGACCGGATTGCCGATGGGCGGCGGCAAGGGCGGGTCGAACTTCAACCCCAAGGGCAAGAGCGTGCGCGAGATCATGCGCTTTTGCCAGAGCTTCATGACCGAGCTTTATCGCCACATCGGCGCCGACGTCGACGTGCCCGCGGGCGACATCGGGGTCGGCGGACGCGAGATCGGCTTCATGTTCGGCCAGTACAAGCGGATCACCAACCAGTTCACCGGCGTGCTGACCGGCAAGGGGATCGAGTGGGGCGGTTCGTTGATCCGGCCCGAGGCGACGGGCTATGGCGCGGTCTATTTCCTCGCCAATATGCTCGCGGTGCAGGATCAGGATCTGGTCGGCAAGACCGCGGTGATTTCGGGGTCGGGCAATGTCGCGACGCACGCCGCCGAAAAGATCGTCCAGCTGGGCGGCAAGGTGCTCACCCTCTCCGATTCGGGCGGGTTCATCCATGACCCCGACGGGATCACGCAGGAAAAGATCGACTGGGTAAAGGCGCACAAGACGCACAGGCGCGGCCGCATCGAGGATTATGTCGGCGAATTCAAACATGCGACCTTCACTCCCGGCAAGACGCCGTGGGGCGTGCCGTGCGACGTCGCGCTGCCCTGCGCGACACAGAACGAACTGCTCGGCAAGGATGCGAAGACGCTGGTCGAGAACGGGTGCATCGCGGTGAGCGAAGGCGCGAACATGCCGACCGACCTTGAAGGCGTTCACGTCTTCAAACACGCGAAGATCCTCTATGCGCCGGGCAAGGCCGCGAACGCCGGCGGTGTCGCGGTGTCGGGGCTCGAGATGAGCCAGAACAGCGAGCGGCGCAGCTGGAAGGAAGACGAGCTGCAGCAGATGCTGAAGGACATCATGGCGGGCATCCATGCGCGCTGTCTGACCTATGGCGAGCAGGGCGGCGGCTATGTCGATTATGTGAAGGGCGCCAATATCGCGGGATTCAAGAAAGTTGCCGACGCGATGCTGGCCTTCGGAGTGGTTTAGCGGCTAAGGGCCTGCACGGGGACAGGGGGTTCACGGCATGACGATGCACGCGGGCGCACAGCGCGGCGAAAGACGATGGGCAGCGCTCGCCGTGTTCGGGGGCGTGCTCGCGATGCTGATCCTCGCCGCCACGATCGTCGCGCCGCCGGCGCGCTCGCAGGGCGAAAGCGGCGGACGTTTTCTTGGCGTCGCGTCGTGCGCCGGATCGACCTGCCACGGCCGGATGGAAGCGGACGGCACCGTCGTGCGCCAGGACGAACTGATGCGATGGCAGGAGCCCTCGACCCCCGGCGGTGCGCACAGCCGCGCGTGGGCGGTGCTGTCGAACAGCCGCAGCCGCTTCATCGCGCAGAATCTGGGCATTGGCGACCCGAGCCGCGCGGGCGTTTGCCTCGGCTGCCACAGCGACGCCGCCGCGAGTCGCGGCACCGCGCCGCTCGCCGACGGGGTGACGTGCGAAGCATGCCACGGCCCCGCCGGCGGCTGGATCGCGAGCCATTATGCGGGTGTCGGCACAACCGCTGATCCGGGCGCCGAAATGCGCGAAAAGCATCTCGCCAACCTCCGCGCGGGGCTGCGCAAGCTCGAAGATCCGGTCGTGCGCGCGGGCGTGTGCGTCGATTGCCACTTCGGTTCGGCGGGCGAGGGCCAGTTCGTCACGCACCGCATCATGGCGGCAGGGCATCCGCGCATTTCGTTCGAACTTGACCTGTTTTCGGCGCTGCAGGCGCATCATCAGGAAGACGCCGACTATGGCTGGCGCAAGTTCGGCGCGCCCGCCGCGCGCACCGACCATGTCCAGATGTGGGCGGTGGGGCAGGCGACGGCGCTCGAACGCAGTCTCGCGCTGTTCCGGTCGAAGCGCGGGACCGAAGGGATGTTCCCCGAATTCTATTTCCTCGACTGCCACAGCTGCCACCGCCGCATCTATGACCAGGCGAAGCCGGTGAAGACGAGCATCGACAACCCCGGCCGCCCGGCGATCGCCGAAGGCATGCCGCCTTATAATGACGAGAATCTGATCATGCTGTCGGCCGCGGCGCGGCTCGCCTCGCCCGCGCTCGCCGAGCAGCTTGCCGCGCGCTCGGCGGCGTTTCATCGCGGGCTCGCGACCGACCGCCCGAGCGCGGTCGCTGCCGCGGGCGAGCTTGCCAAGACGGTGTCGGCGCTCAAGGCTGCTTTCGCCGCGCGCGGCTTTGCCGGGACCGACGCCTTCGCGCTCGTCGATGCGATCGCGGCAAAGACGGTCGGCAGCCGCCTGACCGACTATGCCGGATCGTCGCAGGCGGTGATGGGAATCGACACGCTGCTCGGCGCGATGGTGTCGTCGGGGCGGATCACCGTCGGCGCCGCCGCGGGTATCCGCGCCGACATCGACCGCGCCTATGCCGCCGTGAAGGACCCCAATGCCTATCGCCCCGCCGACTTCCAGGCGTCGCTCGGCAGCGCGGTGCGCGCGATCCAGGCGCTGCGGTAACGCCGATGCCGAAGCGAGCCCCCCTTTTCCGTTCGGCGGCGATGACCGCAATCGGCGCGCTGCTGCTCGCGGCGTGCGGTGGCGGGGATGGCGGCGGCACACCGACGCCGAGCCCGGCGCCGAGCCCCGCGCCGACCCCGACCCCGGCCGGGGGCGTCTATGCACCGCCCGCCGCCGAAGCGCTGAGCGTCGCCGAGGTGCAGCAGATCCTGGCCAATGCGATCGCCGAGGCGCAGGCGCGCAGCCTGCCGTCGGTGATCGCGGTGACCGACCGCGTCGGCAATGTGCTCGCGGTCTATCGGATGACCGGCGCGCGCGCGACCGCGACGACCTCGACGGCGCCGAACGGCGACAATATCGACGCGCAGAACGTCAGTTTTCCCGCCGAAGCCGGCGCGATCGCGAAGGCTGTGACCGGCGCCTATCTTTCGAGCGGGGGCAACGCCTTTTCGACGCGCACTGCGAGCCAGATCGTGCAGGAGCATTTCCCCCCCGCACCGACCACCGCGGGGCTCGAAAGCGGGCCGCTGTTCGGGGTGCAGTTCAGCCAGCTTCCGTGCAGCGATTTTTCGGCGCGCTTCGGGGGCGCCGGCAGTGCGGCGCTGATCGGGCCGAAACGTTCGCCGCTCGGCCTCGCCGCCGATCCCGGCGGACTGCCGCTCTACAAGAATGGCGTGCTCGTCGGCGGCATCGGCGTGATGGGCGACGGCGATTACGGCAGCGACCCGAACATCCTCGACACCGACGACGACGCCGAGGAATTTATCGCGCTCGCCGGCACGCGCGGCTTCGAGGCGCCCGCGAGCATCACCGCCGACAAGATCACCGTCGACGGGACGAGCCTGCGCTTTTCCGACGCGACCTATGCGGGACTCCAGACGAGCGGCGGCGCAAGCTTTGCGAGCCTCGGCGCCAGCGCGGGCGCGCTCGTCGCGGTCACCGGCTATGCGAATGCCGCCGTGATCGCGGGCACCGCCTATGGCAGCGAGGCGTCGGGCATCCGCCCCGCGACGACGAGCGAATTTGCGAACCCCGATGCCTATGTGCTGACCAACGGCAGCGGCGCGAACCGCTTCCCGATCCGCGCCGGCACCGACGGCGCGAGCAATAGCGCGCCGCTGACCGCCGCCGAGGTGCGCGCGCTGATCGAGGAAGCGTTCGCGGTGATGAGCCGCGCCCGCGCGCAGATCCGCCGCCCGCTCGACAGCCGCGCACAGGTGTCGATTAGCGTCGTCGACACGAACGGCGCGGTGCTCGGCATCGTTCGCTCGCCCGACGCGCCGATCTTCGGCACCGACGTGTCGCTGCAAAAGGCGCGCACCGCGACCTTCTTTTCGGGGGCGCAGGCGGGCGCCGATCTGTCGGCGAACGCGAGCGCCGATGTGCGCCACTTCGTCACCGCGGTGCGCAGCTTCCTCAATGATCCGTCGGCGCTGACCGGCACCTTCGCCTTCGCCGACCGGTCGGGGGGCAATTTGTCGCGTCCCTATTTTCCCGACGGCGAGGTCGGGCGACCGAACGGCCCGCTGTCGCGGCCGATCGCGCAGTTCAATCCTTTCTCGACCGGGCTGCAATCGGCGCTGATCATCGGCAATCTGGGCGCGCATCTTAGCTATGTGTCGGGCGCGAGCGCGAGCGACACGCCGCAGCGCTGCACGACGCTGCCCGATGTCGCGGCGGGACAGAACCGGCTGCAGAACGGCATCCAGATCTTTCCGGGCTCGGTCCCCATCTATCGCGGCGACCGGCTGGTCGGCGGGATCGGCGTGTCGGGCGACGGCATCGACCAGGACGATATGATCAGCTTCCTCGGGCTCCACAATGCCGGCGCGCGCATTGGCGGGATCGGCAATGCCCCGGCGGCGATCCGCGCCGACCAGATCGTCGTGCGGCTGGCCGACGGCGCGACCGTGCGGCTGCGCTATATCAATTGCCCCTTTGCGCCCTTCCTCGACACGGCGCAGCAGAATGTCTGCGACGGGCTCTAGCGGGTGATGGCGGGGGGCAGCCTTTGGCCGGTGATCGCGAGCCTTGCGGCGCAGGGAGCGCCCGCGAGCGCGCCGCCGGTCGATCCGCCCGCCGCCCGGCAGCCTGCCGAAGAACCGCCGCTCGGCGAGCTGACCCCACCCCCGCCACCAGTCGTGTGGCAGGAGATGGTCGGCGAGGATCTTGTCGGCCAGCTGATCGAGGGGCGCCGCCGCCCGGGCTATAATCCCGAGCTTCCCGAGCCGCTGAGCCAGGACAATGCGGGTGCGCTGCGCCCGCCGCCGCCACAGGCCTTTCCGGGGATCGAGGACCAGCTGCCCATTCCCGACCGCTGGCGGCTGATCGAGACGCTGGGCGTGGTCAAGGAACGCTGGTTCGACCCCTATCACCAGAACACGCTGAAGGGCGACCGGCCGATCGACCGCGCCAAGGTGCCATGGCTGCCGATCAGGGGCGACGACTGGTTCTTTGTCCTGAACGCGATTTCGGACAGCGTGTTCGAACCGCGCACCTTTCCGATTCCGGTCGGGGTTCAGACGACCGAGCGTCCCGGCAGCCTCGACGTGTTCGGCAAGAACCGCAGCTTCGTCGCGGCGCAGACCTTCATCGGCGGGGTGGCGCTGATCAAGGGCAACACCGCGTTCCAGCCGCCCGACGTCGAATATCGCCTGACGCTCGCCTATAATTTCAACTATGTCGACGTGCCCGAACGCCGCGTCCTCGACGTGCGCCCGTCGAAGAAAAGCCACCGGTACGACAGCTTCCTGGGGGTGCAGGAAGCCTTTATCGACAAGCATCTCGGCAACGACAGCGACCGCTATGACTTCCATTCGATCCGCGTCGGCATCCAGCCGTTCCAGAGCGATTTCCGCGGTTTCCTGTTCAACGACAGCCAGCTTGGCATCCGCCTGTTCGGCAATCGCGACAACAACCGTTTCCAATATAATCTCGCGGCCTTCTGGCGGCTCGAGAAGGACACCAACAGCGGCCTCAACGACGTCACCCAAAGCCCGCGCGACGATTATGTCCTGACCGCCAACGTCTATCGCCAGGATTTTCCCTTCGTCGGCCTGACCAGCCAGCTGTCGGCGACGTGGAACATCAACCGCGAAAAGGGCGACATCCAGATCGACCACAACGGCTTTCCGGTGCGCCCGGCGCTGCTCGGGAACTTGCGCGGGCGCGATTATGACGCGGTCTATCTGGGCTATAGCGCCGACGGGCGCATCGGGCGGATCAACGTCACCGCGAGCCTCTATGCCGCGCTCGGCGAGGACCGGGACAGCATCTTCACCAGCGAGCCCGCGAAGATCCGCGCGGGACTGGTCGCGGCGGAGCTCAGCTACGATCACGACTGGATGCGCTTTCGCCTGTCGGGGCTCTACGCGACCGGCGACGGCGATCCCTATAACGATACCGAGGGCGGCTTCGACGCGATCTTCGAGAACCCGATCTTTGCCGGCGCCGACACGAGCTACTGGATCCGCCAGACGATTCCCTTTGCCGGCGGCGGGCGCGTCATATCGATCAATGGCCGCAACGGCATCCTCAATTCGCTGCGCTCGTCGAAGGAAGAGGGGCAGTCGAACTTCAACAATCCCGGCACTATCCTGCTCGGCGTCGGCGCCGATTTCGACCTGTCGCCCGAGGTGCGGGTGAGCGGCAACGCCAACCATCTGTGGTTCGAGAATACGGCGACGCTGCAGGTCCTGCGCAGCGAAGGGTCTATCCCGAAGGATATCGGCTGGGACCTGTCGGTTGCGGGCATCTGGCGGCCGAAAGCGACGCAGAATATCGTCGGGCGCCTCAGCGCTGCGGTCCTCGTGCCGGGCAAGGGCTTCAAAGACCTCTTTGAAAACAAGAACCGCGACGACGTCTATGTGTCGATCCTCGCCAATGCCATTCTGAGTTTCTAGCCATGACCCGCAAGCTCCTCGCCCTGTTCGCCGTCCTCCTGATGTCGCTGGCCCTTGGCGCGCAGGTCGGCCGCGCGTCCGAAGAGGAAAAGCCGGCCCGCGTCGAGTATCGCTTTACCCCGCCCGCGCCGCGCGAGCAGAGCGAGGCCGACATGATGGCGAAGTCGGAGGGCTGTTACAGCTGCCATGTCCGCACAGACCGCCCGACGATGCACGCGACCCCCGCGGTGCGGCTCGGCTGCACCGATTGCCACGGCGGCGACGCGGCAGAGTTCGGCGACCCGAAGCTCGGCTATGACGACCCGCGCAACCTGGCGGTGATGAAGCGCGCGCATCCTCAGCCGACCTTGCCGGGGGCGTGGCACGACAGCTCGGCGAACCCCAAGCGCAGCTATACTCTGCTGAACAAGGAGGCGCCCGAATATATCCGCTTCGTCAACCCGAGCGACTATCGCGTCGCGCGCGAGGCGTGCGGCGCGTGCCACCTCGAGACCATCGAGGCCGCCGAGCGTTCGCTGATGTCGACCGCGGCGATGTTCTGGGCGGGGGGCGCCTATAACAACGGCATCGTCCCGTTCAAGGCGTCGATTTTCGGCGAAGCCTATACGCGCACCGGCGAGGCGGCGTGCGTCCTGTCGCCCTCTTCGCGGCTCACCGCCGAGGCGTATAAGGAGGCGTGCAAGCCCGCTTTTCCGTCGGACAAGATATTGACCGACAGCGAGACGAAGCGCGGCGCGCTCGCGCGGCTCTATCCGCTGCCGCGCTGGAACGTCGTGCCGCCGAGCGACGTGTTCCGGGTGTTCGAGCGCGGCGGCCGCAACGTGGGCACGCAATTTTCGGAAATCGGCCTGCCGAACCCGACAGGGAGCATCCAGCGGCTCGAGGAGCCCGGCCGCCCCGACCTCAAGCAATCGAACCGCGGCCCCGGCACCGGGCTGCGCATCGCAATAGCGATCCTGAACATCCACAAGACCCGCCTCAACGATCCCTATATGTGGTTCATGGGGACCAACGACCAGCCCGGCGACTATCGCCAGTCGGGCTGCGCGGGGTGCCATGTCATCTATGCCAACGACCGCGAACCGCGGCACAGCCTGCTCTACGCCGGCTTTGGCCGCGACGGCCAGAGCGCGACGATCGACCCGACGATCGCGGGCAAGCGCGCGCACGGCGGCGGCGAGGGACATGGCGAAGGGCATGGCGCACTGATCGACCCCGACCATGCCGACGACCCGGCGCGCGGTGAATCGGGGCATCCGATCACCCACGCCTTCACCCGCGCGATTCCGACCGCGCAGTGCATGACCTGCCACATGCACCAGCCGAACATCTTCCTGAACTCGTACCTCGGCTACACGATGTGGGACTATGAATCCGACGCGCCGCAGATGTGGCCCGGGCCGGAGAACAGCGCGCCGCGCCCGCCGGGGATGAGCGACGAGGCGTATGAACGGACCTACAAGCAGCAGCGCTATCCGAGCGCCGCCGAGGTTCACGAAGTGCTCGAACGCAATCCCGAGGGCGCGAGCCCGCGCGGCCTGTGGTCCGACGTCGAATTCCTGCGCGACGTCTATGACGTCAACGACAGCAACAAGGACACCCAGTTCGCCGACTATCACGGCCACGGCTGGAATTTCCGCGGCATCTTCAAGCGCGACCGCAATGGCAATCTGCTCGACAAGGGCGGCAATATGTCGACCTATGGCACCGACACCGCGCATATCGTCGATCCCGAGGACCCCGAGAAATGGCGCAAGCGCTGCGCAAGCTATAGCGACGCCAAGCAGCGCGAGCTGTGCCTCGCGAGCGCCGATCCCGCCGAGCCCGGGGTCGAGGGCAAGTTCGTGCCGCCGGGGATCAACCCCGGCAAGGCGGTCCACATGATGGACATCCACGCCGAAAAGGGGATGCAGTGCGCCGACTGCCACTATGCACAAGACGCGCACGGCAACGGCTATATCCAGGGCGAGGTCGCGAATGCGGTCGAGATCAGCTGCAAGGATTGCCACGGCACCGCCGACGCGTATCCGAACCTCTTGACCTCGAACGTCGCGGCGCGGCCGCAGGGCACCAATCTTGCGCTGCTGCGAACCCCGACGGGCGGCGACGCTTCGAATTCCAATATGGCGACGATGGCGAGATCACCGGGCTGATCCAGCGCTCGATCGTCGATCCGAAGCTCGAATGGCAGGTCAGCCTGGTCAAGCAATCGGTGACGCCGGGGCCGCATTTCAATGCCAGGGCGGCGCGCGCGAAGCTGATGTCGCGCTCGGGCGCCGAAGACGGCAGTTTCGGCTGGGGACCGGGCGTGGCGAAGTCCGACCGCGCGCACGGCGACGACCGCATGGCCTGCTTCACCTGCCATTTGTCGTGGACGACGAGCTGCGGCGGCTGTCACTTGCCGATCGAGGCGAACTGGAAGACCAGCATGCACCATTTCGAGGGCGAGGAGACGCGCAACTTCGCGACCTATAACCCGCAAGTGGCGCGCGACGAGATGTTCCAGCTCGGCCGACACCAGCTCACCAAGCCCGGCGAGCCCGACGCCGACGGCAATCCGCGCGGCATCATCGCGCCGATCCGATCGTCCTCGGCGCTGATCCTGTCGTCGACGAACATCAACCGCGAGCGCATCTATGTGCAGCAGCCGCCGATCTCCGCCGCGGGCTTTTCGAGCCAGGCCTTCGCGCCGCACTTCCCGCATACGGTGCGCCTCCAGGAAACCAAGCAGTGCACCGACTGCCATCTGTCCGAAGCCGACGACAATAATGCGATCATGTCGCAGCTGCTGTTGATGGGGACCAATTTCGTCAATTTCGTCGGGCTGAACGTCTGGTCGGGGCTCGAGGAGGGCTTTCAGGCGACGCGGGTCACCGAATGGGACGAGCCGCAGGCGGTGATCGGCAGCTATCTGCAGCGCTATGCCTATCCCGATTACTGGAAGCTGCACGTCGAACAGAACCACCGCGAGCTCAAAAACTGGGTGCGCGGCAAGACCTTCGACACGAAGGGGTCGGGCGAAAGCCAATCGCGCGAGGAATTCGCCAATATCGTCCAGGACACGAGCGGCCGGGTGAACTGCCTGCAGCAGCGCGGCGAATATATGTTCGTCGCCGAGGGCAAGGGCGGTTTCCGCGTCTATGACATCGCCTCGATCGGCAACAAGGGCTTTTCCGAACGCATCGTCCGCGCGCCCTTCTCGCCGCTCGGTCACGACACGCATGTCAAGACGGCCAACGCGACGTGCATGGCGATCGGCACCACCCAGCCGATCAGCGTCGCGCGCAACGATTATATCCGCAAGAATTTCCCCGAAAATCACGAACAGGCGCTCGCGCCCATCTATCGCTATGCGGTGATCACCGACAGCGTCGAGGGGCTGATCCTCGTCGATATCGACACGATGGCCGACGGCGAGTTCCGCAACAACAAGCTGTCGCGCGCGCTGACGTGGAACCCCGGCAACGCGCTCGCCGGGGCGCGGCACATCACGCTCGCGGGCAATTATGCCTATATCGCCGCCGAGCGCGGGCTGATCGTCGTCGATCTGTCGACGCCGCTCGAACCGAAGATCACCGCCGAGCTGCCGCTCACCGACGCGCGTGCGAGCGCGGTGCAGTTCCGCTACCTGTGGGTCACCGACACCGAGGGGGTGAAGCTGTTCGACATCACCCATATGGACCGGCCGGTGCCGGTGCCAGCGGGCACGGTGCGGATCGCCGACGCGCGCAAACTCTATCTCGCGCGCACCTATATGTATGTCGCGGCCAAGGCCGACGGGCTGGTGATCGTCGATGTCACCCGGCCCGAAGCGCCGGCGGCGTGGCCGCCGATCACCTTCGACGGCGCGATGACCGACGCCGAGGATGTGATCGTCGGGACGACCAACGCCTCGCTCTTCGCCTATGTCGCCGACGGGCGCAGCGGCATCAAGGTGCTTCAGCTCACCAGCCCCGACAATCCCGGCCTCTATGGCTTTTCGCCCCGGCCGGCGCCCGAACTGATCGCCTGGGCGAAGACGCCGGCGCCGGCGCTGTCGCTCTCGAAGGGGCTCGACCGCGACCGCGCGGTCGACGAAACGGGCGGGCAGGTCGCCGTCTTCGGCCGCATCGGCTCGCGCCCCTTCACGCGCAGCGAGATGGAGAAGCTGTTCCTGAACAGCAAGGGGCTGGTCTACAAGGTCAGCGACGCCGTCGACGAAAAGGGATGGCGGCCGCCGCTGGCCTATCCGGACTGAGGCGAAGGCCGCTATCGAGCGCAAGCTGCCGTCAGGTCAGTCCCAACCCGTTCGCATCGAGCGAAGTCGAGATGCCCCTCGGCGTCACGCTATTTCGACTTGTGTCTCGACTTCGCTCGACACGAACGGGAATGGAGGTGTCCGGAATCGGCCCGATTGCGGCCCTATCAATCATTGTCACCCCGGACTTGATCCGGGGTCCACTAGGCGCAACGTTGGAAGAATGGATCCCGGATCGAGTCCGGGATGACGAACGGAATATCGGCATATCTGGGTGATCCCCAGCGCAGGCCGGGGTCCAGCGCGCAAGCGCCGCGCCTGACACATGGACCCCGGCCTTCGTCGGGGATCACCTTATGATGCCACCGCCGGAACGTCCGCTCCCTAACCCAAAGCGGCCGTTGCTATCCCGCCTAAAGCCGCTCGGCCTGAACGACCGTGTCCGACGCGCGGAGCGCCGACAGGATGCGCATCAGATGGTGGACGTCGCGTACCTCGACGACGATGTCATAGGTGTGGAATTCGCCCTCGCGGTTCGACAGGCGCAAATTGGTGATGTTCGCCGAATTGGCGGCGAGGATGCCCGACATTTCGGCGAGCGTTCCGGGTTCGTTGCGGATCACGACGCACAGCCGCGCGTTGCCGCCCTCGCTGTCTTCCTGCCAGCGCAGGTCGATCCAGTCGGCGTCGATGCCGTCGGCTAGGCTGGGGCAATCGATGACATGGACCTCGATCCCCTCGCCCTCGCGCGCGAGGCCGACGATGCGGTCGCCGGGAACGGGGTGGCAGCAATCGGCGAGCTTGTAGGCGACGCCGGGGGTCAACCCCTCGATCGAGACCGCCGCGCCCTGCCTGAGCTTGCCGGGTTTCGACTTCTTTTCGGCAGTGATGCCGGGGACGAGCGCCTCCATCACCGCATCGTCGGAAAGCTGGCGCTTGCCGATCGCGACATAGAGGGCGGTATCGTCGTCGAGCTTCAGCCGCTCGATCGCCGCCGCGCGCGCCTTGTCGCCGATCCGTCCGGGCAGGCGCGCGACGATCTCGTCGTACATCTTGCGGCCGAGCGCGGCGAGCTCGACCTTTTCCTTCGAGCGCACATGGCGGCGGATCGCCGCGCGCGCCTTCCCCGTCACCGCAAAGCCGAGCCACGCGGGCTGCGGCGTCTGTTTATCCGACGAGAGGATTTCGACCGTGTCGCCGTTCGCAAGCTGGGTGCGCAGCGGCACCAGCCGCCCGTTGACCTTTGCCCCGACGGTGCGGTCGCCGAGGCCGGTGTGGACCGCATAGGCGAAGTCGATCGGCGTCGCGCCCTTGGGCAGCTGGTGCAGCACCCCCTTTGGCGTGAAGGCGAAGATGCGGTCCTGATACATGGCGATGCGGGTGTTTTCGAGCAGCTCGTCGGGATCGTGCGTCTGTTCGAGGATCTCGATCAGATCGCGGATCCACCCCGCCTGCCCGTCGGGGGTGCTGCCCCCCTGCTTGTACGCCCAGTGCGCCGCAAAGCCGAATTCGGACTGTTCGTGCATCGCGCGGCTGCGAATCTGGATTTCGATCCGCATATTCTGGTTGTGCATGATCGTCGTGTGCAGCGACTTGTAGCCGTTGCGCTTGGGCGTCGAGATATAGTCCTTGAAGCGGCCGGGGACCATCTTCCACTTGCGGTGGAGAACCCCGAGCGCGGCATAGCAGTCGGCCTCGGTCGGGGTGATCACGCGAAAGGCGATGATGTCGGTCACCTGCTCGAAGCTGACATGGCGTTCCTGCATCTTGCGCCAGATCGAATAGGGATGCTTCTCGCGCCCCGACACATCGGCGTCGATCCCCGCCTCGGCGAGCAGCTCCTTGAACTCGCGGCTGATCGCGGCGACCTTGTCCTTGCCGCCCGCGGTCAGCTTGGCGAGGCGGCCGGTGATCGTCGCATAGGCCTCGGGCTCGAGCTCGCGGAAGGCGAGCAGCTGCATCTCGCGCATATATTCATACATGCCGATCCGCTCGGCGAGCGGGGCATAGATATCCATCGTCTCCCTGGCGATGCGGCGGCGCTTGTCGGGATTCTTGATGAAGTGCAGCGTGCGCATATTGTGCAGCCGGTCGGCGAGCTTGACCAACAGCACGCGAATGTCGTCCGACATGGCGAGCAGGAATTTGCGCAGATTTTCCGCGGCGCGCTCATTTTCGGTCTGCGCCTCGATCTTCGAAAGCTTGGTCACCCCGTCGACGAGCCGCGTGACGTCGGGGCCGAACAGCCGTTCGATCTCTTCGGCCGTGGTCAGCGTATCCTCGAGCGTGTCGTGGAGCAGCGCGGTGACGATCGTTTCGCTGTCGAGGTGGAGGTCGGTCAGGATTCCCGCGACTTCGACCGGATGGCTGAAATAGGGATCGCCCGACGCGCGCTTCTGGCTGCCGTGTTTCTGGACGGTGAAGACATAGGCGCGATTGAGCAATCCCTCGTCGACGTCGGGGTCATAGGCGCGCACGCGCTCGACAAGTTCATATTGCCTCAGCATCGCTCCTAATGTCGGTTCTGGTGCAATAATTGCAACGCGAAAGTTATGTGCGTTCCCGCAGACAGGTTAGCAACTTTGGTAAAGCTTGTTGGAAGCATCCCTCGCGCCCTCTAGGACCGGAAACGATGGGGACCCACGCTCTCGATTCGACGGCTTCGCCCGCAGCGCCGGGGCGTGCGGGCGCGCGTCCGCATCTGATGATCTTCGCCTATTGGTTCCCGCCCGCCAATGCGATCGGATCGTCGCGCCCGGCGGCGATGGCGCGCTATTTCGCCGCGCGCGGCTGGAGGGTCAGCGTCGTCGCGGGGGCGAGCGAGGCGGTGCCGCCGACCTTTGCCGCCGATCTGTCGGGATTCGACGTCGACTATGTGCGCGACGGCTGGCTCACGCGGCTGTCGAGCTTTCGCACCGACCGCGGCGCGCTCGCCCAGCGGCTGAGCACCGCGGTGCGCCTCTTGTCCTGGCCCGACCATGTCTGGCCCGTCGCGCGCGCGATGCGGCGCCGCGCGTTGGCGATGGTGGCCAGGGAGGGGCCGCCCGACGTGGTGCTCTCGACCGCGCTGCCCTTTTCGGTGCACAGCGCCGCGCGCGCGGTGGCGCGGAAAAGCGGGGCGCTGTACGTCGCCGACAATCGCGACATCTGGGCGCACAATCCCTACAAATGGTCGGCGCGCCTCTACAAGCCGTTCGAGCCCCGCCACGAGCGGACGATGCTCGGCGCCGCCGATCTGATCGTCGCGGTGAGCGACGGGATGACCGCGCAATATGCCGCCAATTATCCCGAATTCGCCGACCGGCTGCTCACCGTGATGAACGGGGTCGATCCGGGCGAGGCGGCGCGCGCCCATCACCGCGATCCCGACCGGCTGCGGCTCGTCTATACCGGCATCCTCTATGGCGACCGCCGCGACGTGACGCCGCTGCTGCGCGCCGCGGACGCGCTGGGACTGCCTGTCGCGATCGACTTCTATGGCTCCGAGCCCGAGGTCGTTCGCCAGATCGCGCGCGATTTCCCGCGCCTCGCGATCGCCGACCGCGGCCGCGTGCCGCGCGACGAAGCGCTCGCCGCGCAGGCGCAGGCCGATGCCGCGATCCTGGTCGTCGGCACCGACGCGTGGGAGGACACGCTGCTGCCCGGCAAGCTGTTCGAATATGCGGGGTCGGGCCGCCCGATCATCGCGCTCGCGAACAAGCATTCGGATTCGGGCCGACTCATCGCGCGCCACGATCTGGGCCTCGCGACGATCGACGAGGCCGAGATCGCTGCCTTCCTGCGCCGGCTTGTGGACAGCGGCATCGCGACGCGCCGCGCGGTGCCCGAAGCGCTGACCCGCGACAGCCAGCTTCACCTGCTCGAGACGCGGCTCGCGGCGCTGTGCGAGCGGCGCGAGCGCCCCTGACCAATATGTCAAAAAATTTGGCTTTGCCCCGCATAATGGGTTAGTGCTTGGGGATGGACAAGCTACGCGAACCGCTCAACGACCTGAATGAAAGCTGCGCCCTGCCGCTCGCGCTCGAGGCGATGGGCGAGCGCTGGTCGTTCATGATCCTGCGCGCCGCCTTCAACGGCGTCCATCATTTCGAAGAGTTCCAGCAGGAGCTCAGCATCGCGCGCAACATCCTGTCGAACCGGCTGTCGCGGCTCGTCGACCACGGCATCATGGCGCGCGAAGTAATGGCCGAGGATCGCCGCAAGGTGCGCTATCAGCTCACGCAAAAGGGCATCGAACTGCTCCCGGCGATGATCGCGCTGCGCCAGTGGGGCGAAAAATGGGGCGCGGGCGTGCCCTCGACCCCCGTTCTGGTCGATGCGGACGACGAACAGCCGATCGGGCCCGTCACCATCACCGCGCACGACGGCCGCGCGCTCGGCTATGGCGAGCTGATGTGGAAGCATCGCTCCGAATTGCAACCGCTTGGCCAGGCGCGCCAGCGCGGCGACACGCACGCGGCGCCGGTCGCCGCCGAATGATGCCGCGCGGGGACCGGCGCAGCGCGCCGGGTCAGTGGACATAGCAAGTCAGACCCCTTCCATGCCGCTTTTCGGCCTTTCCTCGCCGGGTCCTTTTTTCGGCAACAAGGTGCGCGCTTTCTGGAACCTCCAGATCGCGGGCTGGATCGCGTGGCTCGGTCTGCGCGGCGTGTCGGGGCTTGCCGGCGGGCAGAGTTTCGACTTTCTGCTGCCCGTGCTCGTATCGGCGATCACCGGCTTTTCGCTCAGCCTGCTGCTCTCGGTCTGCTATCGCGCGCTGATCAACCGCCGCCCGATCCTGATGTGGGGCGCAAGCTTCGGCCTGCTCGCGACCGCGACCGCGATCTGGGCCTTCATCGACGCGTGGTTCCTCCAGATTTTGAAGCCCGACAGCGAATCGGGCTTCACCGGGCTGCTCCTTGCGCTCGTTTATGTCGACGCAACCTCGCTCGGCGCCTGGTCGGCGCTTTATTATGCGATCAACTATTTCCTCCAGCTCGAGGAACAGAATGACCGCATGCTGCGGCTCGAGGCGCAGGCCGCCTCGGCGCAGCTCGCGATGCTGCGCTATCAGCTCAACCCGCATTTCCTGTTCAACACGCTGAACAGCATTTCGACGCTGGTGCTGCTCAAACAGTCCGAGCCCGCAAACGCGATGCTGTCGCGCCTGTCGGCCTTCCTGCGCTACACGCTCGCCAACGAGCCGACCGCGCGCGTCACGCTGGCGCAGGAGATCGAGACGCTGAAACTCTATCTCGATATCGAAAAGATGCGTTTCGAGGACCGGCTGCGCCCGCATTTCGCGATAGATCCCGCCGTATCGCGCGCGCGCCTGCCCTCGCTTCTGCTCCAGCCTTTGATCGAAAATGCGATCAAATATGCCGTCACCCCGCAGGAAGACGGCGCCGATATCACCATTTCCGCACAGCTGGCCGGTGAAAAGGTTCGGATTGTCGTGACCGATACCGGCACGGGATTGCCAGCGGGCGGCCCCGACCCCACGACGGGGCATGCAACGGAATCGACCGGAGTGGGTTTAGCCAACATCCGAGATCGGCTGGCGCAGGCCTTTGGCGATCAGCAGCGTTTCGAGGCGCAGGCGGGTGCGAACGGCGGCTTCACGGTCATTATCGAGTTTCCGTTTCAACCCGATGGACAAGCGACGATTGGAACCGGACAGACATGACGATCAGAACCATCCTGGTGGATGATGAGAAATTGGCGACCCAAGGCCTGCAATTGCGGCTCGAAGCGCATAGCGATGTCGAAGTGGTCGACACCGCCCAGAACGGCCGCGAGGCCATCCGCAAGATCAAGACGCACAAGCCCGACCTGGTGTTCCTCGACATCCAGATGCCCGGATTCGACGGCTTTTCGGTGATTCAGGGATTGATGGAGGTCGAGCCGCCGCTCGTCGTCTTCGTCACCGCCTACTCCGACCATGCGATCCGCGCCTTCGAGGCGCAGGCGGTCGACTATCTGGTCAAGCCGGTCGAGCCCGAACGGCTTGCCGACGCGCTCGACCGCGTGCGCCAGCGCCTCTCCGAAAAGCGCGGCGCGGCCGAGGTCGAACGGTTGAAGACCGTGCTCGCCGAAGTCGCGCCCGAGGCGGTCGAGGAATATGACAGCGAACATGCCGCCGAAGCGCCGTCGGCCGAGCGCTATGAAAAGATGATCAACATCAAGGATCGCGGCCAGATCTTTCGCGTCGACGTCGACAGCATCGAGCGCATCGACGCGGCGGGCGACTATATGTGCATCTATACCGCCGACAACAGCCTGATCCTGCGCGAGACGATGAAGGATCTCGAAAAGCGGCTCGACCCGCGGAATTTCCAGCGCGTCCACCGCTCGACGATCGTCAATCTGAGCCAGGTCAAGCAGGTCAAGCCGCACACCAACGGCGAATGTTTCCTCGTCCTCGGATCGGGTGCGCAGGTGAAGGTCAGCCGCAGCTACCGCGACGTGGTGGCGAGGTTCGTGCATTGAACTGACTCGCGCGAAGCCACGAAGCCACGAAGTCTCCCCAAACGCCGTTCGCCCTGAGCTTGTCGAAGGGCTGTTCTTTTCTTCGGTGCCGAAAGAAAGAGCGGTGCTTCGACAAGCTCAGCACGAACGGCTGAAAAATTCTTCGTGGCTTGGTGCGAACCAAATTAGCGCGCCGCTTCGGGCTACAGCTGGTGCCCCGTGCGGTCGCGTTTGGTCGCGAGATAGCGCTCGTTGTGCGGATTGGTCGGCAGCGCGAGCGGAATGCGTTCGATCACCGCGACGCCCTCCTTTTCGAGCCGCGCCACTTTTTCGGGATTGTTGGTCATCAACCGGATGCGCGGGATGTTCAGAAGGTCGAGCATCCGCGCGGCGATCGCGAAATCGCGCGCTTCGACGGGAAAACCGAGCCTGAGGTTGGCGTCGACCGTATCATAGCCCTGATCCTGCAGCGCATAGGCGCGCAGCTTGTTGACGAGGCCGATCCCGCGCCCCTCCTGCCTCAAATAGAGCAACACCCCCCACGGCGCATCGGCCATCGCGTGGAGCGCGGCGTGGAGTTGCGGCCCGCAATCGCATTTGAGGCTGCCGAGCACGTCGCCGGTCAGGCATTCGCTGTGCAGCCGCACCACCGGCGGGTTCGCATCGCGCTTGCCGATCACCAGCGCGACATGGTCCGACGCCTCCTCGGGCGAGCGGAAGGCGACGATTTCGGCGCTTTCGCTCGCCTCGACGGGCAGGCGCGCGCGCGCCGCGATCTCGAGCCGCGTGGGGTCGAGCAATGCCGCGACGTCGGCTACCGAACATTCGGTCTCGGCCTCGCCCGCCGCATCGCGCACGAAAAAGGCGGGGAGCAGCCCCGCGTGGCGCGCCATCGTCATCGCCGCGGCTGCCGCCGCTTCGCCGCCGGTCGCAGCGGTGCGGAAGGGCCCTTTGAGCGGGTTGGCGAGATCGAGCGCGGGGTCGGCGATCGCAAGCGCCGCCGCGACGCTCTCCGCCGCGCCCGCGATCCGTACCGGTCCCGGGGTTGCGGCGGGGCGCTGGTTGGTGAGCTTGAGCGTCACCGCGCGCTCGCCCGAGATCAACACGTCGCCGCTCGCGAAACCGGCGATCGCCGCGTTGCGGGCGCTTTCGACCGCGATCAGGTCGAGCGTGCCGTCGGCGCCGCCGATGCGCAGCGGCCAGCCGCGCCGCAGCGCGTCGATCGCGCGCGCCGCGCGCCGCGCGCCGCGGTCTGAGGGCGCCTCGCTCAAAAGGCGAACTCCGTCACCAGCGGGATATGATCCGACGGGCGTTCCCAGCCGCGCGCGGGCTGGACGACGCGGTGCGCGTGCGCGCGGTCCCGAAGGTCGGGGGTCACCCACATATGGTCGAGGCGGCGGCCGCGGTTGGAGGCGAGCCAGTCCTTCGCGCGATAGCTCCACCAGGTATAGAGCGGCTCGGGTGAGGCGACGAAGTGGCGGCCGAGGTCGACCCAGTCCGACGCCGCCTGCAATTTCGCGAGCGTTTCGACCTCGATGGGCGTGTGGCTGACGACGTCGAGCAGCGCCTTGTGGTTCCAGACGTCGCTTTCGAGCGGCGCGACGTTGAAATCGCCGGTCAGCACCGTCGGCGTGCCATTGAGCGCGCGCGACCATTCGGTCATGCGGCCGAGGAAATCGAGCTTCTGCCCGAATTTGGGGTTGATCTCGCGGTCGGGAATGTCGCCGCCTGCGGGGATATAGACATTGTCGAGCCGCACGCCCGAGGGCAGCGTCACCCCGATATGGCGTGCCTCGCCATTCGCCTGCCAGTCATATTTGCGCACGTCGGCGAGCGGCACACGGCTGACGATCGCGACGCCATGGTGCATCCGCTGGCCGTTGGTGACGATGTGCGAGTAGCCCAAGTCCTCGAACATTTTCTTCGGGAAAAGTCCGCACTCGACCTTGGTTTCCTGCAGGCACAGCACGTCGGGCGCCTCTTCGTGCAGGAATTTCTCGACGATGCCGATGCGGGCGCGGACGCTGTTGATGTTCCACGAAGCGATGCTGGTTCTTGTCATGGACTCAGGCTCTATCGGCGGCAGCCCGCCTTCGCAATGGCGCTGCCGTGCGAGAGCGTACCGGGAAGGGCAGGAAACGACCGGGAGGCCGACGTTCCTTTTTCGTCACCCCGGACTTGATCCGGGGTCCATTAAGCGCAGCGCCGGGAGAATGGATCCCGGATCAAGTCCGGGATGACGAAGAGGGGGAAACGTCAGCTCCCCATTCCAAAACCGCCAGTTCGGCGCCCGGAATCATAAACCCCCGTCCCAGGGGCGGTGGAACGGGGGCTCAAGGTCAGCGTTCGTCACGCTCTTGAAAGAAGGTGCCTGGCAGCCCGGTGGGGCAACAGGGGGAAACCCAGATCCGGGGGCCATGTCGGCGCCTTCGAGAGTTGGAATAGGCGATATTCCCTGTCCCCAAGCTGAACAAAAGCGTGCCATCGCGGGGCGAAATGTCGTTCGTCCGCGCTGAAATGCCGTTCGTCGAAGAACGGCCCGCCCTCGATTGGAAAGGCGGGCCGCAACGGCGCGATGATGGCGCGAAAAACTCAGCGGCGCGTCTTGGGGCGCGGGTCGGTCCAGCGGAAGCTCGAATCGGCGACCGGCACGTTGAATTTCTGGTTCGAAAGGTCGATCCGCGTCCGGTTGTTCTGCGAATCGAGCGCCACCCAGCCGCGCAGCCGCAGCCCGGCGGGCGCCGAAGCGTCGCGGACGAAGACCATCGTGATCGTGCCATATTCGGGGCGCTTCGGGTCCTTGACCTCGACGCTCAGCACGTCGTCGTTGCCCGTCGGAATCAGCTTCGCGTAGCGCGAGATGTCGCGCTCGGGATCGAGCAGCACGCCGAGCGGCGAATTTTTCACCGGCCAGCTCTGCACCTGCTTCACCTCATAGTCGATCAGCGTCAGCCGGCTGCCGTCCCCGACGATGAGCAGCGGCACGCCCTTTTGATATTGAAAGCGGATTTTGCCCGGGCGCTTGAGCGTCAAGGTCCCCGACAGCCGCTGGCCGTTGCGGTCGGTCTGCACGAAGTCGGCGACCATCGAGCTCGTCGAGCGCAGATGCGCCTGCACCGCGGCGAGCGTGTTCGAGGTCTGCGCGGTCGCGGGCGCGGCGAGCGCGACCCCCGCCGCGGCGAGCGGCGCGAGCGCCCATGCGGCGGCGCGGGTCAAGGTCAGGCGAAAGGGCTGGGGCGTCATGGGGCTCTCATTCTTTGACATGGGTCCGGGCCATCGCACGGTGGCGTTGAATAGCCGCTGAACCCGGCGGTTAGATGCCGTTCAAGTCGCAAGGGCGGTGCTTGGTTCCATGCGGAAGCGATCAGCGCGGCTGGCCATATTGATCGGTCAGCACATCGCGGCGCCCGACATGGTTGGGCGGGCTCACCAGCCCCTCGTCCTCCATCCGCTCGATCAGCCGCGCCGCGCTGTTATAGCCGATCCGCAATTGCCGTTGCAGCCAGCTCGTCGACGCCTTCTGGCTTTCGGCGACAATCTGGCACGCCTTGGCATACATGCGATCCTCGGCGCTGTCGCCGCCTGCGGGGGCGCCTTCCATCGCGAAGCCGCCGTCCTCGGGCTCCTCGGTCACGCTCTCGATATAGTCGGGCTGACCCTGGGTGCGCCAATGGTCGGCGACCTTGCGCACCTCGTCGTCGGAGACGAAGGGGCCGTGGATGCGCGTGATCTGCTTGCCGCCGGGGACATAGAGCATGTCGCCCTTGCCGAGCAGCTGTTCGGCGCCGCCTTCGCCCAGGATCGTGCGGCTGTCGATCTTCGACGTGACGTGAAAGCTGATGCGGGTCGGCAAATTCGCCTTGATGACGCCGGTGATGACATCGACCGAGGGGCGCTGGGTCGCGAGGATCAGGTGGATGCCCGCCGCGCGCGCCTTTTGTGCGAGCCGCTGGATCAGGAACTCGACCTCCTTGCCCGCGGTCATCATCAGGTCGGCGAGCTCGTCGACGACGACGACGATCTGCGGCAGCGGCTGATAGTCGAGCGTCTCTTCCTCATAGACCGGCTGACCGGTCTCGGGATCATAGCCGGTCTGGACGCGGCGCCCGAGCGACTTGCCCTTGGCGAGCGCGCCGCGCACCTTGTCGTTGTAGCCCGCGAGGTTGCGCACCGACAGCGACGACATCATCCGGTAGCGGTCCTCCATCTGCTCGACCGCCCATTTCAAGGACCGCACCGCCTTTTTCGGCTCGGTGACGACTGGTGCGAGGAGGTGCGGGATACCGTCGTAGACGCTGAGTTCCAGCATCTTGGGATCGATCATGATCATCTTCACCTGGTCGGGGCCGAGGCGATAGAGGAGCGAGAGGATCATCGCGTTGAGACCCACCGACTTGCCCGAGCCGGTGGTGCCGGCGATCAGCAGGTGCGGCATCGGCGCGAGGTCGGCGATGACGGGATCGCCGCTGATATTCTTGCCGAGGATGATCGGCAGCGCGCCCGTTTGATCCTGAAACAGCTGGCTGCCGATCATCTCGTGCAGCACGACGGGTTCGCGCTGCGCGTTGGGCAGTTCGATGCCGATCACGGTGCGCCCCGGAATCGGCGCAATGCGCGCCGACAGCGCCGACATGTTGCGCGCGATGTCGTCGGCGAGGTTCGAGACGCGGCTCGCCTTCGTCCCCGGCGCGGGCTCGAGCTCGTACATGGTGACGACGGGGCCGGGGCGCACCGCGGTGATGACGCCCTTGACCTGGAAATCCTCGAGCACCGATTCGAGCAGGCGCGCATTGCGCTCGAGCCCCGCCTTGTCGATCTGCCCCGCGGGCGTTTCGGAGGGCGGGTTCAAAAGGTCGATCGACGGCAGCTGATAATGGGTGAACAGCTCGCTTTGCGGCTTGGGCCGGGGTTTCGACGGCGCGGTGCGCTGCACCGGATCGGCGATTTCGGGCGGCGCGCGGTCGCTCGGTTCGGCGCGCGGGCGCGGGCGCGTCACGCGGTCGATCAGCGTCGGCGCGCGCTCGTCGGCATCGACGGGTGCGGCGGGGTTCGAGGCGACGACGCGCCGCGCCTCGCGCGCCGGTAGCCTGAAGCGGCGATGCCAGCCGGGTTCGAGCCGCAGCGCCCGCAAGGCGAGCCACAGCCCGCCGCCGACGAGCAGCAGGATCGCCGCAATGCGCAGCAGCGCCGCGGCGGGCTCGCCCGCGCGGTCGAACAGGGGCGCAGCAGCATTGCCGAGGATCAGCGGCACGATGCCGCCCCAGCCGGCGGGAAGCGGCGCGTCGCTGTCGGGCGCCCAGAGCTGCGCGCCGAGGCCGACGAGCGTGATCGCGACGAGCATCGCGATCAGCTGGCGCTTCCAATAGGGCTGCGGCTCGCCGGCCCACAGCCGCCAGGAGAAGATGCCGAGTAGCGGCAGCAGCAGTACGACGGGTACGCCGCCGACGAACAGGCCGAGGTCGGCGAACCACGCGCCGCTTGCCCCCATCCAGTTCGACGGATGCCCGCCCGCGGCGGTGTGAATCGCCGCGTCATTGCCGTCGTGGGTCAGGAAAGCGAGCGTCAGGAAGAGGGTGAACAGGCCGAGCGCCGCCGCCGCGGCGATCACCAGCGATCGCGCGATGCTCTGGCGGAAAACGGTACGCCAATCGGCCTTTGCGGTCGCGGCCTTGCGACTTGCCATGCGAAAACCCGGTCCTTTTGCTGGTTAGTCCGCGCGATATGCGCACGCGCCGGACTCGCCGTCAAGCGGAGCAGCGCGCCGCGAGCGCCCTCGCTGTCGATCGCGTCGACAGCGACGACGGTAAAATCTTCCCCTGCGACGCGAAAATGCTCTAGGGCGAAAACATGAGCGAAACGCTGCGCAGCGATGTCCTGATTTCGGGTGGCGGACTCGTCGGCCAGACGCTTGCGCTCGCGCTCGCGCATCACGGGCTGTCGAGCACGATCGTCGATCCCGCCGATCCGACGCGGGCTATCGCGCCCGGCTTCGACGGCCGCGCCTCGGCGATCGCGAGCGCGGTGTGGCAGATGTTCGGCGTCATCGGGCTGGCCGAGCGCCTCGAGGCGCAGGGCTGCCCGATCCGCGCGATCAAGGTCAGCGACGGCGGCCAGTCTGGCGAACTCGATTTCGCCGCCGCCGCCGACGCGCCCGCGCTCGGCACGATGGTCGAGAATCGCCAGCTTCGCCTCGCGCTCGCCGCCGCGGTGGCGGACGCGCCGCTCGTGCGCCTGTGCATGCCGGCGAAGGTCGCCCGGCGCGACATCGACGCGCATGGGGTCACGCTGACACTCGCCGACGGGACGGCGCTCGCGGCGCCGCTGCTGATCGTCGCCGAGGGGCGCGGCTCGCCGACGCGCGAGGCGATGGGGTTCACCATCGCCAACTGGTCGTACCACCATCATGCGATGATTGGCGCGGTCGCGCACGAACGGCCGCACGATCATGTCGCGCACGAAATCTTCTTCCCCTCGGGCCCGTTTGCGCTGCTACCGCTGGTCGACGACGAGCAGGGACGTCACCGTTCGGCCTTCGTCTGGACGGTGTCCGAAAAGGAAGGCCCGGGCTTCGCCAAGCTCGGCGATCGAGGTTTCACCGCCGAACTCGAAAAGCGCGCCGGCGGGGTGCTCGGCGCGATGAAGCTCGTCGCACCGCGCATGACCTATCCGCTCGGCTTTCATCACAGCGCGCAGATCGTCGGCACGCGCGCCGCGCTGGTCGGCGATGCCGCGCACGGCATTCATCCGATCGCGGGGCAGGGATTGAACCTCGGCCTGCGCGACGTCGCGGCGCTGACCGAAGTGCTCGTCGAGGGGGCGCGGCTCGGGCTCGACCTCGGCGATGCCGCGCTTCTCGCGCGCTATCAGCGCTGGCGCGGGCTCGACAATCTGATGGTCAGCCTCGCGACCGACGGCCTGACGCGTCTGTTCGGCATTCCTGGCCGCACCGCGTCGGCGGTGCGCCGTGCGGGGCTCGGCGCGGTGCAGCGGATGCCGGCGCTCAAGCGCTTCTTCATGGACGAGGCGCGCGGCGAAGCCGGCGACCTGCCGCGGCTGCTCGCGGGCGCGGAAATCTAGGTATTCCTACTTAGCCCGGATTGTGGGTCTCACTAAGCCCGTCTGCCTATCCTTTCGCTGCGGCCCGACGCCGCGTTACGAAGGGACGGGACCATGTCCGCACGGAGCGACGCCCTCGAAGAGGCAGTGACCGAATTGCTCGCAGCGCGCACCGCGCAAGAGGCGAAACCCGGGGCAAGGGCCAGTGCGCGCGTCGACCGCGCCTTCGCCTGTCTCGCAGAGCTCGCCGCACCCACCATCCGCTATTTCGCGCGCCGCCACGGCCTGTCCGACCATCTAGACGATGCCGGGCAGGCCGGCGCGATCGCGCTTTACCGCGCCGCCGAGCGCTATGATGCGTCGCGCGCGCGCTTCACCACTTATATGAGCTGGCAGATCCGCGCCGAGCTGCGGGCGCTTGCTCAAAAACTCCTCGGCGGCGCGGCGCCGATGTCGCTCGACGCGCTGTGCGATGGAGGGGCCGACGACTGGCTCGCCGATCCCGATGCGTTGACCACGACCGAGGAAGGCGCTTCGGACCGCCTCGCCGCGCGCTGTGCCGATCGGTTGATCGCCGAATGGACCGCGCGGCGCAGCGCGACCATCCGTATGACAGATACGGAGCGCCGCAACCGCAGGCTCGCCGCCGAGAGCGAGCTCGTCCGCTACCAGCTCCTCGACGTCGAGGCGGTCGCGGCGCGGCTGTGCGAGGCCGACCGCCACGCGGTCCGCCGCGCGCTCGCCGACATCGCGCGGCACGCGGGGACGACGACGCATTAGGCCTATTGCAAGGTCGCGCGGCCGTCGTCGCTGTCGAAACGGCCAAAGAACTGCATCATCTGCACAACCATTTCGGCGCGCGCGTCGATCGACCGCGTTTCGAGCAGCGCCTGTTTCGCTGCCGCGTCGAAAGGCGCGACCTGCGCGATGCCGTTGATCAGCGTTTCGTCGTCAAGCTGGCCGACCGAATCCCAATCGACGACATAGCCCTGCCGCGCCGCGAAGCGTTTCGCCTCGCGCTCGACGCTCGCGCGCTCGATGCTCGACAGCACCGCGTCGGCGTCGGTCTCGGGCTCGATTTCGGCCTCGACCTGGCGGAAGGGGGTAGTGACGTCGAGTTCGCGCCGCACGCGAAAGCGCGCCACGCCCTCGAGGACGAGGTTGAAACGCCCTTCGTCGAGCGCTTCGACATCGACGATCCGGCCGACGCAGCCGACATCATAGAGCGCGGGGGGTTCGCGATCCTCTTCGCCCGCAATCTGGCGCGGCTGGATCATCCCGATCTGCCGGTCGCGCGCGAGTACCTCCTGCACCATCGCCGTGTAGCGCGGCTCGAAAATGTGGAGCGGCAGGTGCAGCCCGGGGAACAGCACCGCCCCGGGAAGCGGAAAGATCGCGATCCGCTGGATGGTCAAAGGCGCGTCGGTGCCCATCGCCTCAGCCGAACAGGATCAGCGACAGGCGGCGGCGCTGCGTCGCAACCCACGGGTCCTCGAGCCCGACCGCTTCGAACAGTTCGAGCAGCTTGGCGCGCGCCGCGCCGTCGTTCCATTCGCGATCGGCCTCGACGATGTGGAGCAGATTGTCGGCGGCAGCATCGCGCCGGCCCGCGCCGATCTGCGCAACGGCAAGGTCGAAGCGTGCCTGCGCGTCGCTCGCATCGGCCGCGACCGCGGCCTCGAGCGCGGCGAGCGCGCCTTCGTCCGGCGCATCGGCGGCAAGCGCGAGCGCGCTCTTCGCCTGCGCGATCGCCGGGTCGTTCGCGATCTCGGCGGGCACCGCATCGAGCGCCGCCTGCGCCGCATCGGCCTCACCCGCGGCGAGCAATGCGCGCACGAGCCCGCCATGCGCCGCGGCATTGTCGGGTGCCATGTCGATTATCTGGGTGAAGATGCCCGCGGCGCGCGCGCCGTCGCCTTCGGCGAGCACCGCTTCGCCCATCTCGATCAACGGCGCGATCTCGACCGCGAGGTCCTTGGCCTCGCTTTCGACCGGCAGCTGCGCGAGCAGCTGGTCGAGAATCGACTTCAATTGGCTTTCGCTGCGCGCATTGGTCAGATTCGCGACCGGCTGACCCTGAAAGATCGCATAGACGGTCGGGATCGACTGGACCTGGAACTGGCTGGCGATGAAGCGGTTCGCGTCGACATCGACCTTCGCGAGCACGACGCCCTTGTCGGCATAGTCGGCGGCGACCTTTTCGAGCACGGGCGCGAGCTGCTTGCACGGCCCGCACCATTCGGCCCAGAAATCGAGGATGACCAATTTGGTCATCGACGGGTCGACGACGTCGCGGCGGAAGGCTTCGACGGCTTCCTTTTCCTGCGGGTTCAGCCCCAATGTGGCCACGGCTTATGCTCCTGTTTCTATATGTTCGGGTCCGGCACCGGTCCGCTGCCCCCCGGCGGGGAAGCGCCCGACGCCCCCTTCCGCCGCAGCGGAAAAAGACTCGCTCCAGCCGCTTATGTGGGATTTGCCCCGCCGATGCCAACCCCGCGACGGTAATCGCGCAGAAAAGCGATATTGGGGGCTTGCCGACTCCCAAAGCCGGTGCTAATCGCCCGCCTCACCCGCTGGCACCCACCGGTCGCCAGCCGCCAGAGCGGGCGTAGCTCAGGGGTAGAGCACAACCTTGCCAAGGTTGGGGTCGAGGGTTCGAATCCCTTCGCCCGCTCCAGTTTTTCATTCCACCCTGACATTTTGTTCGATCAGTTCGGCGGCGCCATAGGCGGTCAGGAAGCTGATGTCGGTCGCGTCGCGGCCGACGCCGATCACGGCCATCTCGTTCGCGCGCGCCATGCCCGTCGGGTCGACGAGGTGCCAGCCGCCCTCCAGATAGACCTCGGCGACCGCGTGGAAATCCTGCGGCTCGACGTGCGGTGCATAGACGCTGGCGATGCGCGCCGGGATTTCGGCCGCGCGCGCGAGTGCGATCAGCACATGGGCATAGTCGCGGCACACGCCGCAGCGCAGCGCCAGGCTGTCGAGCGCGGTCGTCTCGGCATCGCTGGTGCCGGCGGCATAGCTGAAATGCGTCTCGATCCATTCGGCCATCGCCGCGATTTGCGCGCCGCCCGCCAGCCCGGCGAAGCGCTCCTCGACGAAGGCGTCGAGCCGGTTCGACGGGCAGTAGCGCGATTCGTTGAGATAGGGCACCGCCTCGGCGGGCAGTCGCGGCAACGGCACCGCGGCGCGGTTGCGATAGTCGGGGCGCGTCCCTGCGACGGCGACCGTGGCGTTGTAGCGCAGCGTCAGTCGCGCTTCGGGGCGCAGCCAGATGCGCTCGCCGATCCCGTCGAGCGCGGCGATGCGCGCGAGCACGGGGACGTCGCCGCTGTCGAGCGCCGCGTCCGTCACGCGCTGGTCGGCGAGCGTTGCGGCTTCGACCTGCACCATGACGTCGGCGGGCTCGGGAAAGCGATAATCGAGGAAGGCGGCGATTCGCATCGTCATCCTTCATAACGCATGAAGCGCGCGCCAGTCGCGCGGGAAAGGGAAAGCCGTGAAGCCAGCAAAACCGCTTGCAGCCGCGCCTCTTTCGGCCGAACGGATCGCAGCATGACCGCATCGCGCACCATCCCCTTCATCATCGCGACGATCTTCATCGACGCGATCGGTTTCGGCATCATCATGCCCGTGCTGCCGCAGCTGGTGATGGAGGTCGGGCGCGTCGCGCTCGCCCCCGCGATCGAGATCGGCGCGTGGATCGGACTTGTGATGGCGCTCGCGACCTTTCTCGCCTCGCCCCTGCTCGGCAATCTCTCTGACCATATCGGGCGCCGCCGCGTGCTGCTGCTTTCGCTTGCCGGGCTCGCCGCCGACTACGCATTGCTCGTCGTCGTCGACACCTTGCCCTGGCTTTTCATTGCGCGCGCGCTGTCGGGGATTTTCGGCGGCAGCTTCGCGGCGGCGCAGGCGGCGATCGCCGACGTGACGCGGCCCGAAGAGCGCGCGCGCAACTTCGGCTTCGTCGGTGCCGCCTTTGGCGTGGGCTTTGTCGTCGGTCCGGCGATCGGCGGTTTCCTTGGCGAGATCGGATCGCGCGCGCCCTTTGTCGCGGCGGCGCTGCTCGCGGCGGCGAACATGGCCTATGGCGCCTTCGTCTTTCCCGAAACGCTGCCCGCCGAGCGGCGCCGCATCTTCGACTGGCGGCGCGCGAACCCGCTCGGCGCGTGGGCGGCGATGCGGCGACTGCCCGGCATGGGCGGGGTCGCGGGGGTGCTGCTGCTGTGGCAGATCGCGAGCCTCGTCTATCCGATGACGTGGAGCTTTTACTGCATCGCGCAGCTCGGCTGGTCGCCGGCGATGATCGGTGCGAGCCTTGCCTTCGTCGGCGTCGCGATCGCGCTCGGCCAGACCTTCGTCGTCGGGCCGATGGTCGCGCGCTTCGGCGAGCGCGACGCGGCGACGATCGGGCTTGCGGTCGCGGTCGCGGTCTTCGTCGGCTTCGCGTTCGTGCATACGACGTGGGGCGCTTTCCTGCTGCTCATTCCCGTCGCCTTCCAGTCGCCGGTGCAGCCGTCGCTGATGGCGATGATGTCGCGCCGCGCCGACGCCGGGACGCAGGGCGAGGTGCAGGGGATCACCGCGATGACGATGGGACTGGGGCAGATCGCCGCGCCGGCGCTGCTCACCGGCACGATGGCATGGTTCACCGGCGCACGGGCTCCGGTGCATTTCCCGGGGGCGGCCTTCATCGTCGCCGCGCTTTTCGGATTGCTCGCAATGGCATTCCTGCGCCGTCTGCCGCGCGTCACCCGTTCGGCGGGCGACGACCTGCCCGATCAGATGCCGCCGTCGGTCACCGCATAGCCCGCGGCTTCGAGCCCTGCCGACACCGCCGCGACGCAGGCCGCAACCGCCGCCGCATCGGTGGCGCGGATCACGAAATTGGCGCCCGTGCGCCCGTCGCGGAAAAAGGGATAGCTGCCGATCGCGACGCCTGCATACTCCTTTTCTGCCTTGCGCAGCAGATCGGCGATCTCGCTTTCGGGCGCCCATGCGCCGATCGTGCGCGCGACGAGCGGCGCCCCGCCCTCGAGCGCGCCGGTCAGCGCGTCGAGCATCCCCGCGGTGATGTGCGGCACCCCCGCCATCAGAAACAGATTGCCGAGCCGGATCCCCGGCGCCCCCGACATGCGGTTGGGGATCAGCTCGGCACCCTCGGGCACGCGCGCCATGCGCAATCGTGCCTCGGTAAGCTCGCTGCCGCGCGAGCTATAATAGCGCTCGAGGATCGCGCGCGCGTCGGGATGGATCACGACCGCGCGACCCAGCGCCTTTGCGACCGCATCGACGGTGATGTCGTCGTGCGTCGGGCCGATCCCGCCGGTGGTGAAGAGATAATCATAGCGCGCGCGCAGCGCGTTCAGCGCATCGACGATCTCCTGCTCGACGTCGGGGACGATCCGCACCTCGCGAAGGCGGATGCCCTGCACGTCGAGCCAGGTCGCGATCTGCGCGACATTCTTGTCCTGCGTGCGGCCCGAGAGAATCTCGTCGCCGATCACCAGCACGGCGGCGGTCCAGATGCGTTCGTCGCTCATCGCTTTGCCTTACCGGGCTATGATGACAAAACAAGCCCGCTGGAATGTAAAGATTGTTCCTGATATGTTCCCATCACGCGATTCGCAACCAAGGGAGACGAGCGGTGGCCAACGAGCTGATTTTCTATACGAACCCGATGTCGCGCGGACAGATCGTCCGCTGGATGCTCGAAGAGGTCGGCGCGCCCTATGAACAGCGCCTGCTCGACTATGGCACGACGATGAAGGACGCCGCCTATCGGGCGATCAATCCGATGGGCAAGGTGCCGGCGATCGTCCACGACGGGCGGATCGTCACCGAATGCGCCGCGATCTGTGCCTATCTGGCCGATGCCTTTCCCGACGCGAAGCTCGCGCCGCCGACCGCCGAGCGTGCCGCCTATTATCGTTGGCTCTTTTTCACCGCGGGGCCGGTCGAACAGGCGATCACCGCGAAGCATTTCGGAGTCGAACCCGATGTCGATCAGCAGCGCATGGCGGGGTTCGGCTCGCTTCCCGCCGCGCTCGATACGCTCGAAAGCGCGGTCGCGGGCAAGTCCTTCGTGGCGGGCGACCGCTTCAGCGCCGCCGACGTCTATGTCGGCAGCCAGATCGACTGGGGACTGCAATTCGGCACGATCACCCCGCGCCCGGCGTTCGAAGCCTATGTCGAACCGCTGCGCGAGCGCGCGGCCTACAAGCGCGCGAAGGAGATCGACGGGGCGCTGATCGCCGAAATCCAGGCAGCGAACCCGGCGGCAGGGTGACGGGACGCCCGCGTTACGCGAGCGTCGCCTTCAGGAACCAGATGCGCTGTTCGGTTTCGTCGGCCCAGCCGTCGACGAGGCCGCTCGTCGCGATGTCGCCGGCGGCTTCGGCCGCGGCCTTGGTTTCCTTGATCTGCGCGAGCAGCGCTTCATTGTCGTCGGCAAGGTTGCGGACCATCGCGTCGGCGTCGACCTTGGCGTCGTCGTCGTCCTTGATCGACTGGCGCCGCGCGATGTCGCCGATCGAGCGCAGCGTTGCGGCACCATTCTTGCGCACGCGTTCGGCGATCAGATCGGTGGTCGCGAGAATCTGCGCCGCATGCTCGTCGAACAGCAGGTGAAGCTGGCGAAAGCGCGGCCCCTCGACATGCCAATGATAATTTTTGGTCTTGAGATAGAGCGCATAACTGTCGGCGAGGAGAGCGTTGAGCGCATCGGCGACGGCGGGCTGGTTCTTGGACATGGGCGAACTCCTTTCGTTGACGGGACCTATATAGAGGGTCACCCAACCGAACGCCCATGGAGGGTCTTGGTCGCTATCATCGATAAATTCGATGAAACGAAGCCGCTTATGCCAAAAGTCCGAAGGCTTGGAGCGCCGAACTCAGCCCCCACAGCAGCAGGATCGCCGCGCTCGCCCAGCGCAGCAGCCGCATCGCCCGCCGATCGGCGATCGTCGGACCGAGCGCGAGGAAGGGCAGCAGCGCGAGGAGCCAGCCGATCGTCCCGCCCGCCGCCGCCCACAGCCCGGCGCCGCTCGTCGCGGCGAGCGCCGCGATCAGGAAATGGCTGCGATTTCCCGCCTGCGCGAGCAGCATCCGCAGCGCGAGCAGCGGCGCTGGCGCCGCGACGGCCCGGTCATCGTCATCGGGCCGCCACGGCCAGAGCAAGGCCGCGGCCGCGGCGATTAGCGCCGCCGCGACGATCAGCGCGATCGCCCCCTGCCCGATCGTGCGGTTGGCGAGCGCGCCGAGCCACGCCGCGATCAGCGCATTGACGACAAAGGCGGCGAAGGCGATCGCGGCGACCGTGCGCGCGTCGCGGCGCGCGGCGAGCAGGCGCGCAAGCAAGGCGCCGTGCCGCCCGTCGGCATTGGCGAGCAGCACCGCCGCCAGCGTAATCATGATCGCGTCCATGCAAGACGCCTAACGGCTTTTCGGCGCGCGCGCTAATTGGCGAGCCGCGTTGCCACCGACGCAAGCCACGCCTCGGCGGCAAAGGCCGAGAGCAGGCCGGGCACGAAGGCCGCGTCGTGCATCGCATCGAGATAAACCCGGATCGCGGCGCGATTGCGTCCCGCGCCGATCGCCGATTCGCATTGCCGGGCCAGCACTTCGACCGCGTCGAAGCCGCTCTCGCGCGCCAAGCGGCGAATCGCGTCGATGTCTTCGGCGATCTGGATCGGCGCCGCGCGTGGCAGCCTTTCGACCAGCGCGTCGATATGGCCGCGAATCTCGTCGACCGGATTGTTGCAACCCATCATCCCACACCCCCCATCGGTGCGGGCAAGCATGGCGGACTTTGGTTAACGGGTGGTTGAGTTTGAAAACTAACGCGCTCAGCGATGCCCGGCGAGTGCTTCCTGCGCCTGTTTGTTGCGATACATGTCGCGATCGGCCGCCGCGAGCAGGTCCGATTCGCTCATGTCGGCCTCGAGCATCGCGACCCCGAAGCAGGCCGACAGCGGGATTTCCTGGCCGTCGTAAATGGCGGGCCCGGCGCTGAGCAGTTCGGACAGGCGTTCGACCTGCGCCCGCGCGCCGGCCTCGCTCGACTGGTCGAGGATCAGCCCGAATTCGTCGCCGCCGATGCGCGCCGCGACGTCGGTCGCGCGGATCGAGGCGAGCAGCCGGTTGGCGATTTCGAGCAGTGCGAAATCGCCCGCCGCATGGCCGAGGCTGTCGTTGATATATTTGAGCTGGTTGACGTCGGCGAACACCACCGCGGCGCGCTCGGCGTGGCGCTCGAAACGCGCGATGCGCTGGTGGATCGCGGTCAGGAAATAGCGGCGGTTGAACAGCGGGGTCAGCGTGTCGCGTTCGGACACGCGTTCGAGCTCGGCGACCGCGATCTTGAGCACGCGATTCTCGCGGCGCAGCGCGTCGCGCTCGCGCCGGATTTCGCGCAGCTGATCCTCGATGGAGTCGACGGGTGCGAAGCCGAGCTGGTCGACCGCGATCCGTGCCCCCCCGATACTGTCCATGCGATGTCCCCGGCGCGTAGCGAAAAATGCCGGCGGCGGAATGCCGTCGGTCTCGTTACACCCCACGATAACCACGACTTCATACCAATCGGTAAACGCTCGGCGAATCGACGGCGTTGCCCGTCCCATTATGAGCCGCTAGGGGACGGACACGGCGGTGAATCGCCGGACAGGAGGGATTGCGAATGAGCGACAGCGCGCCGCAGGTGGGCGTCATCATGGGCAGCCAGTCGGACTGGCCGACGATGGCGCATGCGGTTTCGATCCTCGAGCAATTCGGCATCGCGCACGAGGTTCATATCGTGTCCGCGCACCGCACCCCCGACCGGCTCGTCGACTATGCGAAGGGCGCGGCGGGCCGCGGGCTGCGCGCGATCATCGCGGGCGCCGGGGGCGCGGCGCACCTGCCCGGCATGGTCGCATCGATGACGCGCGTTCCGGTGCTCGGCGTGCCGGTGCAGTCGGCGGCGCTCAGCGGCATGGACAGCCTCTTGTCGATCGTCCAGATGCCCGGCGGCGTCCCGGTCGCGACCTTTGCGATCGGCAAGGCAGGGGCGACCAACGCCGGGCTGTTCGCCGCGGCGCTGCTCGCCGGCAGCGACGCCGCTCTCGCGCAGACGCTCGACGCCTGGCGCGCCGCACAGACCGAGGGCGTGGCGCCCACGCCGGTGCGCGAGGGCTGAACGCGGTGCTGCCACCGGGCTCGACGATCGGCATTTTGGGCGGCGGCCAGCTCGGCCGGATGCTGGGCCTCGCGGCGGTGCAGCTGGGTTATCGCACGCATATCTATGCCCCCGAGCGCGAAAGCGTCGCGGCCGAAATCGCCGCGCATCATACACAGGCAGCGTGGGACGACGAACCGCGCCTCGCCGCCTTCGCCGCGGCGTGCGACGTCGTCACGCTCGAGTTCGAGAATGTCCCGGTCGATACCGTCCGCTTCCTTGCAGACCATGTCGCGGTGCGTCCGGGCGCCGAGGGCCTCGAAATCGCGCAAGATCGCCTCGCCGAAAAGCGCTTCGTCGCCGATCTCGGCGGCCGCACCGCGCCCTTCGCACCCGTCCCCGACCGCGCCGCGCTCGATGCCGCGCTCGCCGACATCGGTGCGCCGGCGATCCTCAAGACGGTACGCATGGGCTATGACGGCAAGGGGCAGGCGCGGCTTGCCGACGCATCGGACGCCGACGAAGGGTGGGAGGCGATCGGCCGCCACCCCGCGATCCTCGAAGGCTTCGTCGATTTCGCGCACGAATTTTCGGTGCTGATGGTGCGCGGGGCGGGTGGCGAGACGCGCTTCTGGGATTCGCCGCTCAACCTCCACGAGGGCGGCATCCTCAGCGCCTCGACGCTGCCGCCGCCGCCGATTGTGATCGAGCAGCAGTCCAAAGCGCGCGCGATGATGGCAAAGATCGCCGGGGCGCTCGATTATGTCGGCGTCCTCACGGGCGAGTTTTTTGCGACCGATGCGGGGCCGGTGTTCAACGAAATGGCGCCGCGGGTCCACAACAGCGGTCACTGGACGATCGAGGGCGCGACCACGAGCCAGTTCGAAAATCATATCCGCGCCGTCGCCGGCCTGCCGCTCGGCGACACCGCGGTGCCGCTGCTCCCGGTTACGATGCGCAACCTGATCGGCGCCGGGATAGAAAGCGTGCCGCGCCTGCTTGCCGAGCCGGGCGCGCACGTGCATCACTATGGCAAGACCGACGTCCGCGACGGTCGCAAGCTCGGTCACGTCACTTGGGTCGGAATCTCTCCCGCATGAATCATCCCGAGATCACTTTGATCCTCGCCCGCGCCGCCAATGGCGTGATCGGGGCGGGCGGCAAGCTGCCGTGGCACCTTCCCGCCGATCTGCGCCGCTTCAAGCAGCGCACGATGGGGCGGCCGATGATCATGGGGCGCAAGACCTTCGACAGCCTGCCCGCGGTGCTCGAAGGGCGGCGGCACATCGTCCTCACCCGCGACGCCGAATGGCAGGACGAAAATGCCGAGGTCGCGCACGGCGTCGAAGAGGCGCTGCGCATGGCCAATGCGCCGCAGGTGATGGTGATCGGCGGCGCCGAAATCTATCGCCTCTTCCTGCCGCTCGCCGACCGCATCGACCTGACCGAAGTCGGACTCGAACCCGCGGGCGACGCGGTGATCGACGCGCCCGACCCCGTCGAATGGCAAGAGGTGGCGCGCGAAGAGCATCCCGCCGCCGACGGCCGCCCGGCGCATGCCTTCGTCACGCTGACCCGGCGCCGCTGATGCGCCGCTGGATCATCGGTCTTCTCGCGCTGCTGCCGGTCGCCGCCGGCGCCTTTTTCCTGCTCGGTCCCGGGATGATCGAGCGCAGCATGAACAAGGTCGAGGGCGGCGCGCTGCCGCCGGTGAGCGACCATGCACGCGCGCTCCACCGGACGCTGACGATCGTCGACCTGCACAGCGATACCCTGCTGTGGAAGCGCAGCCTGCTCGATCGCACCGGGCGCGGCCATGTCGACCTGCCGCGGCTCGAAGAGGGGCATGTCGCGCTGCAAGTCTTCTCGAGCGTCAGCAAGACGCCGAAGGGGCAGAATTACGACGCGAACAGCGCCGACGGCGACAATATCACCAGCCTCGTCATCGCGCAGCTCCAGCCGCCGCGCACCTGGGGCTCGCTGCTCGAACGCTCGCTGTGGCACGCCGAAAAGCTGCACCGCGCCGAAGCGGCGTCGCACGGCCAATTGCGCGCCGTCGCGAGCCCGGTCGACCTCGATGCGCTGCTCGCCGCGCGGCGCGGCGGCAAGGCGGTGCCGGTCGGCGCGCTGCTCAGTATCGAGGGGCTTCAGGACCTGGAAGGCGACATCGCCAATCTGGACAAGCTCTACGCCGCGGGTTTCCGCATGGCGGGGCTCACCCATTTCTTCGACAACCGCCTCGCGGGATCGATGCACGGGCTGAAGAAGGGCGGACTCACGCCGTTCGGGCGGCAGGTCGTGCGCGCGATGGAGGATAAGGGCATGATCGTCGACATCGCCCACCTCAGCCATGCGGGCGTCGCCGATGTGCTCAAGATGGCGCGGCGCCCGGTGGTGTCGAGCCACGGCGGGGTGCAGGCAACGTGCAAGGTCAACCGCAACCTTTCGGACGCCGAGATTCGCGGGGTCGCCGCGACCGGCGGCCTCGTCGGCATCGGCTATTGGGACGCCGCGGTGTGCAACCTGTCGCCCGCGAGCATCGCGAAGGCGATGAGGCATGTGCGCGATCTCGTCGGGATCGAGCATGTCGCGCTCGGCAGCGATTACGACGGCGCGACGACGGTGCGCTTCGACACGTCGCAGCTCGTCCAGGTGACGCAGGCGCTGATCGACGCGGGCTTCACCGACGACGAGATTCGCGCCGCGATGGGCGGCAATGCGATCCGCGTGCTGCGCGCGGGGATCGTCCCGATGGCGGCAGGCGAGCGCGCCGCGAAATGACTCTTGCCTTCCAACCCGTTCGCCCTGAGCTTGTCGAAGGGCCGTTCTTTCTTTCCGCGTCGGAGGAGGAAAGAGCGGTGCTTCGACAAGCTCAGCACGAACGGAGTGAGGGGGAGCGATGATCCGCCTCGACGGCCACGATCGCATCGCCGGCCCGCTTCGCGGCGGGGTGATCGCGCTCGGCAATTTCGACGGCTTCCACGCCGGACATCAGGCGGTCGTCGGCCGTGCGGTGCGCCACGCGAAGGACGAGGGCCGCCCGGCGATCGTCGCGACCTTCGACCCGCATCCGGTGCGCTTCTTCAAGCCCGACGTGCCGCCCTTTCGCTTGACGACGCTCGACCAGCGGCAGGAATTGTTCGGCGCCGCGGGGGCCGACGCGATGCTCGTCCTGCCCTTCGACGCCGCGCTCGCGGGGACAACGGCCGAGGATTTCATCACCGGCCTGCTCCTCGATCGCTACGGCGCCGCGGGGGTGGTCACGGGCAGCGATTTCGTCTTCGGCAAGGGGCGCGGCGGCAATGTCGTGACGCTCGCCGACCATGCCCGCCGCCTCGGCTTCTTCACCGAGATGGTGTCGCCGGTCGACGACGCCGACGAAGTCATCTCGTCGAGCCGCATCCGCGAAGCGCTGCAGGCGGGCGACTGCGCCACCGCGACGCGCCTGCTGACGCGCCCCTTTACCGTGCACGGGACCGTCCAGCACGGCGACAAGAACGGGCGGCTGCTCGGCTTTCCGACCGCGAATATCGACATGGGGCCCTATCTGCGCCCGCGCTACGGCATTTATGCCGTGACCGGCCGCCTGCGTGATGGCCGGGTGCTCAAGGGCGCGGCGAACCTCGGCATCCGCCCGAGCTTCGACCCGCCCAAGGAATTGCTCGAACCGCATTTCTTCGACTTTTCGGGCGATCTTTACGGGCAGGAGATCGACGTCGCCTTCCATGCCTTCATCCGCGGCGAGGCGAAGTTCGACGACATGGACGCGCTGACCGCGCAGATCGCCGCCGATTGCGAACGGGCGAAGGCGCTGCTCGCACATTTGTGATTCGCGCAAAGACGCGGAAGAGAAGAATGGTTTCACGCGAAGACGCGAAGACGCGAAGATGATGGATCGGGCCGTAAGGCCCTGCCTCCGATCCTCGCTGCGCCATGATGCGGCGAGGATCGGAAGGCCGCTTCGCGGCCAAACCAACCTCTTCGCGCCTTCGCGTCTTCGCGTGAACCAGAACTTCCGCGCCCCGGCGTCTCTGCGCGAGACTTTTGAAACCCGCCGCGCGCCGCGCTTTGCGTGTGCCGAAAACTGCGCTAAGCGCGCCCGACCATGACCGACGCACCTGCCCCCGAAACCCGCGACTATCGCGACACCGTCTTCCTGCCCAAGACCGACTTTCCGATGAAGGCCGGCCTGCCGCAGAAGGAGCCGGCGATTCTCGCCAAATGGCTCGAGCAGGACCTCGAGGGGCAGATTCGCGAGAGCCGCAAGGGCCGCGAGCAGTTCATCCTCCACGACGGCCCGCCCTACGCCAATGGCGACATGCACATCGGCCATGCGCTCAACCACATATTGAAGGACATGGTCGTCCGCACCCAGACGCTGAAGGGCAAGGATTCGCCTTACGTCCCCGGCTGGGATTGCCACGGCCTGCCGATCGAGTGGAAGGTCGAGGAGCAGTATCGCAAGAAAAAGCTCAACAAGGACGAGGTTCCCCTCGAGGAATTCCGCGCCGAATGCCGCGCCTATGCGCAGCATTGGGTTGACGTCCAGCGCGAGCAGCTCAAGCGGCTCGGCATCGGCGGCGACTGGGATCATCCGTACCTCACGATGGATTACGACGCCGAGGCGACGATCGTCCGCGAGCTGATGAAGTTCGCGGAGTCGGGCCAGCTCTATCGCGGCGCCAAGCCGGTGATGTGGTCGCCGGTCGAAAAAACCGCGCTCGCCGAGGCCGAGGTCGAATATGAGGACATCGTCTCGACGCAGATCGATGTGGCGTTCGAGATCGTCGAAAGCCCGATCGAGGAACTGGTCGGTGCGCATGCGGTGATCTGGACGACGACGCCTTGGACGATCCCGGTGAACCAGGCTTTGGCCTATGGGCCGGAGGTGGAATACTATCTGTTCAAAGCGAACGACGGTCGCGACTACCTCGTGGCATTCGACTTGGCCGAAAATTTTATGAAGCGGAGCGGACTGGCCTTCCGTGGCACCGACGACGCGCCTGCCTTAGCTGACGCTTCAGCTCAGCTCCGCCACACTATTAACTTGTGCTTCAAAGGTTCCGACCTCGCCGGCACCATCGCCCGCCACCCGATGGCCAAGCTCATTTCACCCCTCCCCTTCAGGGGAGGGGCCGGGGGTGGGGGCTCGCGGCCTGACGCTGTGCAGACCGATAACCCCCACCCCAACCCCTCCCCTGAAGGGGAGGGGCTTAAGAATTACGACCCCAACTCCCCCCTCGCCGAATTTTTCCTCCGCCCCCGCCCCTTCCTGCCCGGCGATTTCGTCACCACCGACAGCGGCACCGGGCTCGTCCATATGTCGCCCGACCATGGCGAGGACGACTTCGACCTGTGCAAGGCGCACGGCATCGACCCCGTCTTCGCCGTCGAGGGCGACGGCAAATATCGCGCCGACTGGGCGTGGCTCGGCGGGCAGGGCAGCGTCATCAACTCCAAGTTCAACGCCCCCGACGGCCCGATCTGCTCGGACCTGCGCGAAGCCGGCGCGCTGCTCGCGGCCAGCGCCGATTACAAGCACAGCTATCCGCACAGCTGGCGCTCGAAGGCGAAGGTCATCTATCGCTGCACCCCGCAATGGTTCGTGCCGATGGACTTGCGTCTCGACCGCGACACGCCGCGCTGCGCCGACGAAGCGCAAATCCGCGCCGCGCAGGGCGATGGCGAAACGCTGCGCGAACTGGCCATGCAGGCGATCGCCGACACGCGTTTCGTTCCCGCCAAGGGCCGCAACCGCATCGGCAGCATGGTCGAAACGCGTCCCGACTGGGTGCTGTCGCGCCAGCGCGCGTGGGGCGTGCCGATCACTTTGTTCGTGAACCGCAAGACCGGCCAGTATCTGATCGACGGGCAAGTCAATGACCGTATCGTCGCCGCGGTGAAAGAAGGCGGCGTCGACGCATGGAGCGACGCGCGCGCGCAGGAGTATCTGGGCGATTCCTATGACGCCGCCGATTATGAGCGCGTCACCGACATCCTGGATGTGTGGTTCGATTCGGGCTGCACCCACGCCTTCGTGCTCGAAAGCGGCAAATGGCCCGCGCTCGTCCGCCGCGACGGCGCGACGCACAGCGCCGACCTCTATCTCGAAGGGTCGGACCAGCATCGCGGCTGGTTCCAGTCCTCGCTGCTCGAAAGCTGCGGCACGCGCGGCCGCGCGCCGTACAAGGCGGTGCTGACCCACGGCTTCACGATGGATGCCAAGGGGCTGAAGATGTCGAAGTCGCTCGGCAACACGATCAGCCCGATCAAGGTGATGGAATCGAGCGGCGCCGACATCATCCGCCTGTGGGCGCTGTCGGTCGACTTCACCGAGGATCATCGCATCGGCGACGAGATATTGAAGGGCGTCGCCGACCAGTATCGCAAGCTGCGCAACACTTTCCGCTATCTGCTCGGCGCGCTCGAGGGCTTCACCGACGCCGAAAAGGTCGAAGAGGTCGCGGCGATGCCCGAGCTCGAGCGCTATATGCTGTCGCTGCTCGCCGACCTCGACGCCAAGCTGGCCCGCGCGGTCGACGATTTCGACTTCAACGCCTACACGCGCGCGCTTGCGGACTTCTGCAACGAGGATCTGTCGGCCTTTTACTTCGATATCCGCAAGGACCGGCTCTATTGCGACGTCAACCCGGCGAGCGGATACCAGACGCCGGAGCGCGCCGCGTACCGCACCGTGCTCGACATCCTCTTCCACGCGCTCGTCCGCTATGCGGCGCCGGTGCTGGTGTTCACCGCCGAGGAAGTATGGGGCACGCGCTGTCCCGACGGCGGCAGCGTGCATCTGCTCGAGTGGCCTGCAGTCGATGCCGGCTGGCGCGATACAGGGCTCGCAGCGACGTGGGAAAGCGTCCGCGCCCAACGCGAGGCAGTGACCGAGGCGATCGAGCCCTATCGCCGCGACAAGGCCATCCGATCGAGCCTCGAAGCCGAAATCACGCTTCCCGACCCCGCGCTCGATCCGTCGGCGCTTGAGGAAGTATTCATCGTATCGTCGGCACGTCCGGGCGATGCGCTGACCGTCACCCGCACCGCCAACCATAAATGCGGCCGCTGCTGGCGCCATTTGCCCGAGGTCGTCGAAGACGGCGCCTTGTGCAATCGCTGCAGCGATGTATTGGACGCGAAATGACCGCCACCCGTTCCCCGCACCTGCGTTTCGGCCTGCTGCTCGCGGCCGCGGCCTTTCTGCTCGACCAGCTCGCCAAATGGGTCGTCACCGTGCCGCTGTCGCTCGAAACCCAGCCGGGCGCGCGGATCGAGCTGCTGCCGATCTTCAACCTGCAATGGGCGGAGAACACCGGCATCTCGTTGTCGATGTTCGCCGACGGCGGCGAAACGGTGCGCTGGATCCTCGTCGCGGTCACCGCGATCGTCGCGGCCGCGGTCGCCTTCTGGATGACGCGCGAGAAGGCGAAGGGCGACGTGATCGCGCTCGCGCTGATCCTCGGCGGCGCGATCGGCAATATTCTCGACCGTATCCGCTTCGGCTATGTCGTCGATTTCGCCGACCTGCATTTCGGGACATTTCGCCCCTTCCTCATCTTCAACGTCGCCGACGCCTGCATCACGATCGGGGTGCTTTTGCTGGTTGCGCGCGCGCTGCTCTTGCGCGAAAAGACCCCTTCGGCGGCCGAGCGTTCGACGGACGGGGCCGCTACCGACTAACGGGGCGTATCAGGAGAGATTTTTCAGTGAACCGGACCACCCTCATCCTCGCCAGCGCCCTGACCGCGACGACCCTGTCGGCGTGCGGATCGAACAGTCTGTTCAGCCGCGACCGGCCCGATGAATTCGCGGTGACGCGCCAGGCGCCGCTCGTCGTGCCGCCCGATTTCGCGCTCGTCCCGCCCGCGCCCGGCGCCGCCCGCGCCGGCGGCGAGACCGCGGCCGAGCAGACGCTGCGCGCGATGTTCGGCGGCGCCGCGCCGCGCAGCCCGAGCGAGACCGAAGTGCTCGACGCCGCCGACAGCGCGCGCGCCGACCCCGGCATCCGCAGCGAGGTCGGCAGCGAGAAGACGCAGGTCGTCGACAAGGGTCTCGTCACCCGCGACATCCTCGCCGCCCCCGAAGGCGACGGCCGCGACGCGAGCGCCTCGATCCCCGGCGCCTGACCGCGCTTCCACTTCCGATCGTGAGATTGCGAGCCTGAAGCCGATTGGCGGTTTCGGGGTGGGGAGCGGACTTCCAGTTGCCATTGCGAAGTGATATTGTTGTTAGATGTTCGCGATGTTTCTCATTGCCGCAATTGCGCCCCCTCAGCCGAGTGACATCCACGCAATGGAAGTTACCCGCGCAATCGCTCCCTATGTAAGTCACACCCGGGACGGTCGAGCTTTCGTCGAGTTCGGACCGACAGTTGAGACACGCAATGTTAGTTGCAGCATTCAGGGTGAGAACATTTTTGATTGCGCTTATGAAGTGCGGATCAAGGATTTTTTTGCCTCGGATTTTGCCGCTTGGCTGCCTAAACGTGAACGCATAACCTTTCGCGATAGCTGCTGGCAGATAGTGTCGCCTAAGTAAGGCGCACGTCTGCAATGGGGTCGATTCCGGACACCCCGCCCCCCCTTCGTGTCGAGCGAAGTCAAGACACCCGTCGAAATAGCTCGATGTCGAGGGGTGTCTCGACGTCGCTCGATGCGAACGGGTCAGGATAGGAAAGAACGTCCCCTTACGCCCAAACCCGGCCGGCCCACAGCCACACCGCACAAAAAAAGCCGCCCGCCTGCGCAATGGCAGGCGGGCGGCCGATAAGCCGGTGCGGCGGCGTCAGAATTTGCCGCGCAGCGTCACGCCATAGGTGCGCGGTTCGGCGAGGAACTGCGAGAAGATCTGGCGCCCGCCCGGATATTGCGGGTCGGTGAAGGGCGCGCCCGCGCCGCCCGCCTGGAAGGGCGAGTTGAACGCGACCTGGGCATATTGCTTGTTGAACAGATTCTGCGCCCACAGCTCGACCGCCCAGCCCTCGTCGGGGCCGCGCACGCCGACGCGCGCGTTGACGAGCGCATAGCCGTCCTGTTCCTTCTGCGGGAAGAGGTCCGAGCCGGTGTTGTAATCGCTGGTCATGCGGCCATCGATATAGACGAGGCCGGTCAGCCCGCTGCTGCCGAGCGGCGGCGTCCAGGTGATGCTGCCGGTCGCGACCAGTTCGGGCGCGTTCGACAGATTGTCGCCGGGCAGCTTGCGCAGCGCCTGATCGAGCGGATCGCCCTGCTTGTTGCCGACCAGATCGTCGCGGAACTTGGTGTTCGAGTAGGTGAGGCCCGCCGCCATGCGGAAGAAGGGCGCCGGAACCAGCGAGGCTTCGAGCTCGAAGCCCTCGGCGCGCACGCCCCAGCTCACATCGTCCGTGGCGCAGGCGCCCGTCGCATTGCTGGTATCGGTGTCGGCATCGGGGCCGCCATCGAGGTCGCCGCTGCAGCCGTTGATCGTCTGGACGATGAACACGCTGCCGTTGAAGGTATTGAGCTGGAAGTTCTGGAAATCCGACCGGAAGAAGGTCAGGCCGAGGCTGAACGGTCCGGTCGCATATTTGGCGCCGATTTCATAGCTGTTGACCAGCTCGGGATCGAACTGGAGGTTGCCGACGAGCGACTGCGCGCCGCCTGCGGCCGCAAAGCTCGTTGTCGGAACCCCGTTGACTAGCTGGATCGGATTTTTGAGTGCCGAACGGTCGAGATTGAACCCGCCCGCCTTGTATCCGCGCGCATAGCTTGCGTAGAGCAGAAGATCGTCGACCGGCTTGTACGAAAGGATCGCGGTGCCGGTCCATTCGTCCTCGCTGCGCTTGTCGTTGATCGAGACGCCGTCGAGTTCGGCGGTCGAATTGCCCTGACAGGACAGGCCGATCAGGCCACCCGACACAGCCGACAGCGCGGGATTGGTCAGGAAGCCGCCGACCAGATTCTGGACATTGACACAAGCGGTGTTGTCGTTGGTGAAGTCCGCCGAGAATTTCTTCTTGTCGTGGGTGTAGCGCAGGCCCAGCGTCAGATCGAGCTTGTCGGTGATGTGCACGATATTGTGCGTGAACAGCGCCCAGTTGGTATCGTCCTGATGATAACGATCGTTGATGGTGCCCTTGTCGTTGATGCTGTCGAGCTGGTCGAATGCGGCGTAAATCGCGGGCGAAGCCGCGCCGAATATCGCCGGACGCGCGGCAAGGCAGCCCGCTGACGTCGGCGAATAAAGGCCGGCAAGGCCGCCACCCGAAACGATCCGGCAGGTCGCAAAGCGGCCATAATCGTCGCCGAAGCGCAGATTGTCGCGCACCGTCAGCTTTTCGTTGGCATAAAAGCCGCCGACGAGCCAGTCGAGCGTGCCGTCGAACGCCTCGCCCTGCAGGCGCAGTTCCTGAGTAAAGGTATGGAACTGGCGATAGGCGTCGTCACTCGGCGCGCGATAGAGGATATCGACCGCGCCATAGTCGGTGTCCGACGCCTGGCTCGACCGATATTCGCGGTAGGCGGTGATCGAGGTCAGCTTCGCGCCGCCGAAATCATAGTCGATCTGGCCCGAGAAGCCGTAGTCCTTGGTCTCGCCGGCAAAACTGCGTCCGGGGCTGACCGAAATTTCACGCCCATAGCCCTGGTTGAATGCGCTCAGCGGCTGGCCGAGGTCGCGCAGCACATTGATGATGTTGTTGCCATCAGCAGGCGGCACGCCTCCGACGCTCAGCGGGTCGGCGGGATTGTTCAGATCGCCGATATAGGGATTGACGCTGTTGTCGACATAGGTCGCGGCGCAGCATTTCTCGTCGCGGAAGGTATAGTCGGCGATCAGCCGCACCGACAGCGCGTCGGTCGGCTCGAACAGCAATTGCCCGCGCAGGAAATAGCGGTCGCGGTCGTTGACGTCGGTGTCGTTCGTCGTGTCGCGATAGAAGCCGTCGCGCTTGACCCAGATGCCGTCGAGGCGTGCGGCGAGCGTGTCGGTGATCGGGCCGGTGACGCTGCCGCCGAGGCGCCAATAATCGTAATTGCCATAGGTGATTTCGCCGGTGGCGCCGAACTCGAACGCCGGCTTTTTCGAATAGATGCTGATCAGGCCCGCCGACGAGTTGCGGCCGCCGAGCGTGCCCTGCGGGCCGCGCTGCACCTCGACGCGGTCGATCTCGCCGAGTTCGTTGAGGCCGATGCCCGAACGCGAACGATAGACGCCGTCGATGAACACCGGGACTGAGCTTTCGAGGCCGGGATTGTCGCCGACGGTGCCGATGCCGCGGATACGCGCCGAGCCATTGGCTTCGGAACCGGTCGACGAGACGAGCAGCGACGGCGCGACCTGGTTGAGCTGGCGGATGTCGTTCGCGCCGCTGTTCTGCATCACCTCGGCGCCGACCGCCGAAATCGCGACCGGAACGTCGGACAGCGCCTGCGCACGGCCCTGCGCGGTGACGATGATGACATTGCTGTCGTCATAGGTGCTCGCCTGCGGCGCGGCGTTCTGGGCCGGCGTGTCCTGCGTGTCGGCGTCGCTATCCTGCGCAAAGGCCGGCGCCGAGCCGACCGCGACGGCGAGCGATACGCCGAGGGCGCTCGTGCGCAAAAGCCGGCCGCAAAGAAGGGAAGATTTCATTTCGGGCACTCCTCTCAAAATTTCATTTTTTCGTTGCGCGACGAACATATCCAATTGCGGGCGAGGATTCAGCAGTCCGGGCCTTCGCCCCTCATTGTTTTGGAGGAAGTGATGCATTTGAGCCACAGTGGGAAAACCACGGATTCCCGGGCATCCCGGCTCTATCGCGCCGTCGTCTCCGGGCTTGCCGTAGCGTCAGCCGCCGCCCCGCCGCCGCACGGAAAGGCGAGAAGGCGTCCGTTCGCGACGAGCAGTGCGCGATATGGTCCGGAAAAATTTTCCGCGATCGGCGCGGCATCGACGTCGAGACCGCCGGTAAGGCTTCCGAATGCGGGAAGAATCAGGCGCTGCGCATCGCCCGCAAAGCACGGCCGCGCGACGCTGCGCCCGCGCACCGTGCGGCGCAGCTTGGGATGGAAATGGCCCGATATTTCGGGGCGCCGCTCGGCGCGTTCGCTCTGGTGGCGCAGCACGATGCCGTCGACGATCAACTCGTCGGCGACCTCGCCGCCCCACGCGCCGCCCGACAGGCCGTCGTGATTGCCCGCGATCCACAGGACGCGCGTCGCCGCTGCCTGCTTGCCCAATCGCGCGGCGACCGCCGGGGCGATGCGCGTCGCGGCGTCGCGGTCGTGGAAGCTGTCGCCAAGGCACCAGATCGCGTGCGCGCCGGTCTCGGCCGCGAGCCGCGCGAGCCGGTCGAGCGTGTCGTGGCTGTCATAGGGCGGCAGCGGCTGCCCGTGCGCCGCATACCAGCTCGCCTTTTCGAGATGCAGGTCGGCGACGATCAGCGCGCCGTGGCGCGGCCAGAACAGCGCGCGGTCGGCGAGGAGGATGAAGGAATGGCCGGCAAATGCGAGGGTGGTGGCCGCGGACATGCCGCCGCTATGGCGGCGGCGGCGCGCGCCGGCAAGCCCGTTACAGGCTCTGTCGCCAGCCCGCGCTCGCAAAGCGTTGCGGCGTATCGCGCCGCGCACCATCGGGCATGTCGAGCACGACGCGGCGGTTCGGGAAGTCGATCTCGATCCGGTCGAACAGCGACAGGCTGTCCATGCCGAGCAGCAGCGCCGGGCGTTCGTCGAGGCCGAGCGCGGTGAAGGCGGCAGCGTCGGCGAAGGATACCGGCAGGTCGTTGATATCGACCCCCTCGATCGTGATGCGCTTGATCGAGGTGCGCGTCGCCGGCACGTCCTCGCCGGTGATCGCGCCGAGCATCGTCGGCTGGAACGGCACGCTATTCTGTCGCCGCGCGGCGATCAATTTCATCAAAGCCATATTGCCGACGCTCGATTGCGCGCCGGTGTCGACCACGATGTCGACGCGGCGTCCGTCGATCCGCGCATCGGACAGGATCAGGCGGCCGGCGCTGTTGCGCGCCGACACCACGATCGCGTCATGGTCGCGGATCACCGGGCGCGCGTGACGCTTGGTCTGCAATATGTCCATCTTCTCGCGGCGAAAGTCGATCAGCAGCCGCCGGTCCCCGAGCATGTCGACACCGATCAGGCCCGCGGCGCCGATATGCCGTCCCGCAAAGGCCGGCGCGTCGAAGGGCGTCAGACGAAGGCCGGTCATCTGCAGCGACGCAACGCGATAGCTGGTGGCGCTCGTCGGGCTCTTGCCGATGGTCGAGAGGCGCAGCCGCGCGCCGAGGCTCAGCCCCAGCCGGTCGGCGAGTTCGCGCGCGATCACCGTACGCTCGGCGCCGGTATCGACGAGGAAGGAAAAGGGCCCCTGTCCCTCGACCATAACCTGCACCGACATGCGCCGCGTCGCGTCGAGATCGAAGGGCTGGACGAAGGGCGTCACTTCCTCGATCGGCAAGGTCGGATCGACGATCGACGTTGGCGCGGTCGGCGCGGGCGTTTCGCGCGTTTCGGGAGCGGGGGACGGCGCGGGGGTCCCCGGCGTCGCGCCGACGAGCAGCGGCGCAGCGAGCAACGTCCAAAAAGGTGACCGGACGGCAATCGGCGTCATAATCGGCATCCCCTCAACTCTTTTGCCGCAGTCTACGCCTTGTCGACCGATCGGGCAAGCGACGCTCAGCCGCTGCCCATCGCGGTCCGCGCGAGGTCGTCGGCGAGTTCGCCGAGCAGCGCATCGTCGATATCGGCGGCGGCGACATTCTCGCGCCCGATCAGCACGAGCACCGGGACCGCGAGCGGGCTGATGCGGTCGAGCGGCTGGTGGACCATCGTCCCCGCCGCCCGGTCGAGCAGGTCGCCGAGCCGCGCAACGTCGGTCAGCCGCTCGCGCGCATCGGCCCATGCCGCCTCGAGCAGCAGGTGGTCGGGCTCATATTTCCTGAGCACATCGAAGATCAGGTCGGTCGAAAAGGTGACCTGCTTGCCCGACTTGCGCTTGCCGGGGTGCTGGCGCTCGATCAGCCCGCCGATCACCGCGACCTCGCGAAACGCGCGCTTCAGGAGGTGCGAGCCCTCGACCCACTCGACGAACTCGTCCTCTAGGATCGTAGAGTCGAACAGCGCTTCGGGGCGTGTGACGGGACGCAGCGACCAGAGCGCGAGCGCATAGTCCGACGCCACGAACCCCAGCGGCTGCAGCCCCGCGCGCTCCATCCGCTTCGAGAGCAGCATGCCGAGCGACTGGTGCGCGTTCCAGCCTTCGAACGGATAGCAGAGCAGATAATGATGGCCTTCGTGCGGGAAGGTCTCGACGAGCAGCTCCTCTGCGCGTGGGAGCACCGACCGCAGCGCCTGCATCTCGAGCCAGAAGCGCACGTCTTCGGGAAAGCGCGTCCAGCTTTCGGGCTCGGCGAGGAAGTGGCGCACCCGGTCGGCGAGCCGTGTCGTCAAGGCCATGCGCGCGCCCATATAGCTCGGGATGCGCGCCGGGCGGGTCGTCGCGCGGACGATCAGATCGGTGTCGCGGATCGCCTCGACCTCGAGGCTGAGGCCCGCAAAGGCGAAGGTGTCGCCGGGGGTCAGCGTGCTCGCGAAATATTCCTCGACCTTGCCGAGCCGGCGGCCGTTGCGGAAACGGACGTCGGCCATCGGCGCTTCGACGATGATCCCCGCGTTGAGTCGGTGCTGCGCCGCGAGCCGCGGGTGTGCGATGCGCCATCCGCCCTGCCCGTCGGGGGCGAGGCGGCGGAAGCGGTCGTAACTCTTGAGTGCATAACCGCCGTCGCGCACGAAGCCGAGCAGGCGGGCGAAGGTTTCGGCGTCGATCCAGCGATAGGGGTCGGCGGTGCCGATTTCGGCGAGCAGTTCGGCTTCGCGGAACGGCGCGGCGCAGGCGAGCGCCATCACATGCTGTGCGAGCACGTCGAGCGCGCCGGGGCGAAAGCGGTCGGCATCGCGTTCGCCCGCCTCGACGGCATCGAGCGCGGCGCGCGCCTCGAGATATTCGAAGCGGTTGCCGGGCACGATCAGCGCGCGGCTCGGCTCGTCGAGCCGGTGGTTGGCGCGCCCGATACGCTGGAGCAGGCGCGACGACCCCTTCGGCGCCCCCATCTGGATCACGCAGTCGACATCGCCCCAGTCGAGCCCGAGATCGAGGCTCGACGTCGCGACGAGCGCCCGCAGCCGTCCCTCGGCCATCGCCGCCTCGGCGCGCTGGCGCGCCTCGCGGTCGAGACTGCCGTGGTGAATCGCGATCGGCAGCGACAGGTCGTTGACCTTCCATAATTCCTGAAAGATCAGCTCGGCGAGCCCGCGGGTGTTGCAAAAGATGATCGTCGTGCGGTTCCGTGCGATTTCTTCCATCACCTGATGCACGGCATAGCGCCCCGAATGGCCGGCCCACGGCACGCCTTCGGGGAGCAGGATCGCGATGTCGGGGTCGGCGCCCGCCTCGCCCTCGACGAGCGCGACGCTGTGCGCGTCACCGCCCGGCGCGAGCCACCGGCGATAGGCATCCGCGTCGGCGATCGTCGCCGACAGGCCGACGCGGCGCAGATCGGGCGCGATGTGCTGGAGGCGGGCCAGCGCAAGGCTGAGCAGATCGCCGCGCTTGCCGGTGGCGAAGGCGTGGATCTCGTCGATCACCACCGTCTTGAGATCTGCGAACATCGCGAAGCTGTCGGGATAGGAAAGCAGCAGCGACAGCGATTCGGGCGTCGTCAGCAAGATGTTAGGCGGGCGGCCGCGCTGGCGTGCCTTCTTGTCCGAGCTCGTGTCGCCGCTGCGGCTCTCGACGCTGATCGGCAGCACCATCTCGGCGATCGGCGCGCCGAGGTTGCGCTCGACGTCGGCGGCGAGCGCCTTGAGCGGCGAAATGTAGAGCGTGTGTAGCCGGTCGGAGGGATTCGCGGCAAGGTCGACAAGGCTGGGCAGGAAACCCGCAAGCGTCTTGCCGGCGCCCGTCGCGGCGACGAGCAAGGCATGCTCGCCGCGCTCGGCCGCATCCAGCATCGCGGCCTGGTGCCGCCGCAGCCGCCACCCGCGCGTGGCGAACCAGTCGGCAAAGAGGGTGGGGAGCGGCATGCGCCAGATGTGGCGCGGCGCGGTGCCGGGAGCAAGGCCTCGCGGACAAGCCGCGTGCCCAATCGCCCGGCTACCGGACGCGCGCCGCGAATGCCCCGGCGTCCCAACAAAAAGGGCGCCCGATGGGCGCCCTTTCCATTAGCTGTGCGTCTGGCTCACTCGCTCGACGGTTCGAGGTTCACGGCGGCGAATTTGCCGCGATCGTCGACTTCGATGTCGAAGGCGACGCGGTCGCCCTCTTCGAGGCCCGCCATGCCGGCGCGCTGCACGGCGCTGATGTGGACGAAGGCGTCGGCCTGCCCGTCGTCGCGCGCGATGAAGCCGAAGCCCTTGGTCGTGTTGAAGAATTTGACCGTGCCCGAGGTGCGCTCGCCGGTCAGCTGGCGCCGGCCGCGCGCGCCGCCCGGACGCTCGCCGCCGCGGTCGTCGCGGCGCGGTGCGAATTCCTCGACGGGCATCGGTTCGCCCTCGATCTTGAGGTCGATCGCCGAAACCTTGCCGTTGCGCTCGACGAGCGTGAAGCCGAGCGGCTGGCCCGAGGCGAGCCCCTGCAGCCCCGCCTGTTCGACCGCGCTGATGTGCACGAACACATCCTCGCCGCCGTCGTCGCGCGCGATGAAGCCGAAACCCTTTGACGGGTTGAAGAATTTCACCGTGCCCTGGCCCTCGCCGACGACCTGCGCCGGCATACCGCCGCCGCGCCCGCCGCCGAAGCCGCCACCGCCGCGATTGCCGCCGCCGAAGCCGCCGCCGCGGTCACCACCGCCGAAGCCGCCGCGGTCCCCAAAACCGCCGCGATCGCCGAAGCCGCCGCCGCGCGGGGCCGCACCGAAGCTGTCGCCGCCATAGGGGGCGGGTTCGAAGCTGTCGAAATTGCCGAAATCATCGCGCTTGCCGCGCCCACGATGGCCACGGCGGTCCTTGTTGAAACTCATGGAATAATAGTCGCTTTCGGTTCGTCCGCACCCTATTGAACCGGCTCCGTGCGCCGGACGGGGACGCAGTTCACCATGGGCACAGACTCGCCCCGTGCCGCTAACGGCGTAATATATAACCTATCCGTGGCACTTCTGCGAACAGAAAATTCAACGGCCCCGTGCGGGATTTTACACGTCTGGCCGCAGCACCCGTGCCGCGGCGGACGCGATTGAAACCAGTCATTGAGCGGCACCGAATTCCGGCTCGATACCAAGCTGCAGAGATCGCAACCTGTGAGGATTGCCAGTCCCGTTTGCTGGCGAGGAGCAGTGGAAGCGGCGATGTGGTTCATCGTCGTGACGCTGCGACGACGTCCAGCGGACGGGACTGGCAACCCTGCGGGCGGTCTTCTGGCGGCCCCCGGACAGCGTCACGCCCTCGGGCCGATGCACCGCATCGCCCCATCGGCCGTTCCTCGCCGGAAACCGCCAGAAGACCGTCCTCATAGGTTGCGATCTCTGCAGCTTGGTATAAGGCGAGGCCATGACTGTCTATTTCCACGAAGAGGACCTGCCCGAAGGCGCGCTGGGGCCAGGCGCGGTCGCGGTCGATACCGAGACGATGGGCCTCAACCCGCTGCGCGACCGGCTGTGTCTTGTCCAGATCAGCGACGGCATGGGCGACGAGCATCTCGTCCGCTTCGCGCCGGGCAGCGCCTATGACGCGCCGGTGCTGAAGGCGGTTCTGACCGATCCCGGCCGGCTGAAACTGTTCCACTTCGCGCGCTTCGACATCGCGGCGCTGCAGCAGGCGCTCGGCGTCGTCACCGCGCCCGTCTATTGCACCAAGATCGCGTCGAAGCTGGTGCGCACCTATACCGACCGCCACGGGCTCAAGGAACTGGTGCGCGAGCTGTTGGGGCAGGATATTTCGAAACAGCAGCAGTCGAGCGACTGGGGCGCCGCCGAGTTGAGCGAGGCGCAGCGCGACTATGCCGCGAGCGACGTGCGCTATCTGCACGCGATGAAAGACGTGCTCGACGCGCGGCTCGTGCGCGAGGGGCGCGCGGAACTCGCGCAGGCCTGTTTCGACTTCCTGCCGACGCGCGCCGCGCTCGACCTCGCGGGCTGGCCCGAAGTCGATATTTTCGCGCACAGCTGACGGGGAGCGAATCGCGGTGTCCGAACGCGCCGAACTCGATCGCACGATGCGCCGCCTGTGGGCGGCCAAGGGGTCGAGCCACGACCGCATCGTGCGCGCCCTGCGCATCGGCCTGCCGCTCGTCATCGGCGTCATCGCCGCCGTGCTCGTCTTTTCGCCGTTCACCCAGCGTTCCGAAGTCAGCTTTCTGCTCGCCAAGGACAAGGTCGAAGTCGCGAAAGAGCGGATGCGCGTGACGCGCGCCGAATATCGCGGACAGGATACCAAGGGGCGGCCCTTTGCGTTGATCGCGGGCAGCGCGGTTCAGAAATCGAGCGCCGAGCCGGTCGTCCAAATGACCGACCTGTCGGGGGCGATCCGGCTCGAGGACGGCCCCGCGACGATCGCCGCCGAACATGCGCAATATAATATGGAAACCGAAAAGGTATCGGTCCCCGGCACGGTGCTGGTGAAGAGCGCCGACGGCTATCGCATCGATGCCGAAAATGTCGCGCTCGACCTCCAGACGCGCAGCCTGACCGGCGACAGCGGGGTCGAAGGGACGTTGAACATCGGCCGCTTTTCGGCCAACCAGCTTTATGCCGACCTCGACGAGCGGATCGTGCGCCTGTCGGGCGACGCGCGGCTCCGGATCAACCAGGGAGTGATCAAATGACGAGCGAGCCCCGGCGCTTTTTCGGGTGGAAGAGCCTTGCGCTCGGCGGCGCGAGCTTTGCGCTCACCAGCCTTGCGATCCTGGCGACCGGTGGCGGTGCCCCCGCGCAGGCGCAGGCGCTCGCCAATCACGACAGCAGCGCGCCGGTCGATTTCGCCGCGAATGTCATCGAGGTACAGGACCGGTCCGACCGCGTCGTGATTTCGGGCAATGTCCGCGTGACGCAGGCGGGGATGACGCTGACCGCGCAGCGCATGACCGTCGCCTATACGCGCGCCGGCGGCACCGACGTCAACCGGCTCGATGCCTCGGGCGGGGTCACGGTGACCAAGGGCGACGAGGTCGCAAAGGGCAATGTCGCCATCTATGACCTCAATCGGCGGCTGATCACGATGGTCGGCAATGTCGAGCTGCGCCAGGGCGCGAACCGCCTGTCGGGCGGGCGGATGGTCATCGACCTCAATTCGGGGCGCGCGACGGTCGATGGTCGCGGCGCGGCGCGCGGGCCCGACGGCCGCGCGGTCGAAGGGCAGAACGGGCGCGTCACCGGCACCTTCACCGTGCCACAGCGAACGACGCAGTAACCCTCTTCCTTTACCCGCGGGCAAGGATGTCCGTTTACGCATCGGGCAGGGACCAGTCATTCGCGGCGCCGGGGGGTGACGCCGCGCGAGCAAGGTGCCCGTCCATGCGCTTTTCCCCCCGCGTCCCGCCGCGCCGCCCGAGCTTCGGGCGGCGACAGGATCCCCCCGCCGACGACATCGCCGCCCCGCGTCCCGACCCCGAGGACCGGCGCCTGATCGACCGGCTGATCGGCTTTGCCGCGAAGCGCAATCGGCGTTAGGCCCGCGGGCGCCCGATAGCGGGAAGATCGTCCGGCGTCGATGCCGCGGCTTGGCGTTTCGCCCCCGCGCCCCTACATGTCGCCCGCATGCCGCCCGATACGACCACCTCCGCCGACGCGGCGCGCGAACCGCCTGTCCTCGAGACGCTGAAGCGCTTCCTGCCCTATCTGTGGCCCGCGGGACATCGCGGGCACAAGGTCCGCATCGTCCTCGCCGCGCTGATCGTCCTCGCGTCGAAGGGCGTGCAGCTGTCGATGGGCTTCCTTTATGGTGCCGCGATCGACCGCATGGCGCCGGGGATGCAGGCCGGGGTGGCGCTCGCGATCGGGCTTGTCCTCGCCTACGCCGGTGCGCGCTTTGCCGGGGTGTTGTTCGACAATCTGCGCAACGTCGTGTTCGAACGCGTCGGGCAGGATGCGACGCGCGAGCTCGCGATCGCGACCTTCACCCACCTCCACGCGCTGTCGCTGCGCTTCCACCTCGCGCGGCGCACGGGCGAGGTGACCAAGGTGATCGAGCGCGGGACGAAGAGCATCGACACGATGCTCTATTTCCTGCTGTTCAACATCGCCCCGACGATCATCGAGCTGACGGCGGTGCTCGTCATTTTCTGGACCAAATTCAGCCTTGGCCTCGCCGGTGCGACCGCGGCGATGGTCGTCGTCTATATCGGCTTCACGCGGCGGGTCACCGACTGGCGCAACGCGCTGCGCACGCGGATGAACGACCTCGACACGCTGACCGTCGGGCGCAGCGTCGACAGCCTGCTCAATTACGAGACGGTCAAATATTTCGGCGCCGAAGAGCGCGAGGCGGCGCGCTATCGCGACGTCGCCGACCAATATGCGCGCGCCGCGGTGAAGAGCGAAAACAGCCTCGCGTGGCTCAACGTCGGGCAGAGCCTGGTCACCAACGCCACCTTGGGCGGCGCGATGGCCTATACGGTGTGGGGCTGGTCGCGCGGCATTTACGCGGTCGGCGACGTGGTGCTCGTCAACACGCTGCTCGCGCAGCTGTTCCGCCCGCTCGACATGCTCGGCATGGTCTATCGCGTGATCCGCCAGGGGCTGATCGACATGGAGGCGATGTTCCGCCTGATCGACACCCCGCCCGAGATTCGCGACGCGCCGGGTGCGCCCGCGCTCGCCGTGAACGGCGCGGCGGTGGCGTTCGAGGATGTCGTCTTTGGCTATGAGGACGACCGCACGATATTGAACGGGGTCAGCTTCGCGGTCGGCGCGGGCGAGACGCTGGCGATCGTCGGCCCGTCGGGCGCGGGCAAGTCGACGATCGCGCGGCTGCTCTTCCGCTTCTACGACCCGCAGGGCGGGCGGATCACGATCGACGGACAGGACATCAGCGCGGTGACGCAAAAGAGCCTGCGCGCCCAAATCGGCATCGTCCCGCAGGACACGGTGCTGTTCAACGATTCGATCGGCTATAACATCGCCTATGGCCGTGCCGACGCGAGCGCCGACGAAATTGCGGCGGCGGCGAAGGGCGCGGCGATCGACGGCTTTGTCGCGATGCTGCCGCAGGGCTATGAGACCGAGGTCGGCGAGCGCGGGCTGAAGCTGTCGGGCGGCGAGAAACAGCGCGTCGCGATCGCGCGCACCCTGCTCAAGAACCCGCCGCTCCTGATCCTCGACGAAGCGACGAGCGCGCTCGACAGCCGCACCGAAGCGGCGATCCAGGCGACGCTCGACCGCATCGCCGAACGCCGCACGACCTTGGTGATCGCGCACCGCCTGTCGACGGTGGTCAATGCCGACCGCATCATCGTGCTGGAAAAGGGCCGCGTCGCCGAGACGGGGACGCACGACCAGCTGCTTGGCATGCGCGGCCTTTATGCCGACATGTGGGCCCGGCAACAGGCCGAGAAGGAAGAAGGCACGGTCTAGAGCGCCGCCGGACGGGGACGCTGGCCGGTCATGGGCGAAGGCGCCCCTTCCCCTCCCCTCCCCTCCCGCAAACGCGAGGGGCAAGGCCTATCCACCATCGTCGCCCCAAAGGCCACCAAAAGTCAGCCCGTGCCGCCGTGGAGTGGCCAGCGGCCGTGTTCGACATGGGTGGTCCGACCCACGATGCTTTCGGTCAGGATGATCTCGCCCACCGTCCAGCCGATCGGCGGGATCTTCTGGGCATTCAGCCGGTCGCCGCGATAGTTGATCGTGATGTGCGGTTCGGGGGTGGTGCCGTCCATGATCGGCGCCTTTGCGCGCAGCAGATGGTCGACGAGTGCCTTCTGGAACGCCCGCGCCTCGGCGAGCGGATCGCGCGTGCGCAAGGTCACCGCCTTGCGGTTCTCGATCCGGTCGAAGCGGAGCGGAAAGGGAGGCGCGGCGAAACCGTCGAGCGCGGCGATGGTCGCGGGCAGCCACTCGGGCGGCGCATAATGGAGGTCATAGAGCGAGATGAGCGTGACATGGAGCAGTTCGGGGCCGCGCCCGGGGTCGTTGCGGGGGAGCGCGGCGATCGCCGCCTGCACCTCCGGCGGCGGCTTGGCCATGACGTAGAGGGGGTTCCGGGCGCGCATGGGTGGGAGTGTAGCATGGTGTGGCGGGGCGTGCCCCGGAATAAGGTTAGGCGATTATTCCGGCGCGGCAGCTAACGCTTCCTCGGCTGCTGCATGAACTGGAAGTGCTGCGGCCATGACCTTCTCTCGGTTAATATCGAACACCTTAGTGTGATGTCCATCTGAAGCTAGCAGCTGAAGCTCGGTTTCCAGGATCTTGCTGTGCTGGGCAAGCACCTCGTCTAACGATTTGAGCGAACGCCAGAAGCTCAGATTCTTAACTTTCGTATCGGCGCGAACGAAACGATACATATCTATGGCGGTCTTGAGCGCTGTTTGCATGTTGAAGGATCGAGCATAGTGCTCAAAGTTGGTAGCGTCTTCAGGTAGCCCTGCTCCTATCGATGCCGCTGCGTCCTGCACCGCAGTAACGACTTCCACCAGGCGAGCGACATCTTCCTCTGTAGCCGCTTCACGGTTCCTTCGTTCGATGTGAAGAGTTCCAAGGATTGTTCCCACAACGGCAAAAACGGTAGCGCCAGCCTGTAGCCAATCCCCTGCCACGATACCCAAAAATGTAGGTTCAACGGCCAAGGGAGAACAATCTGTGCTTATTCGGCATCCAAGAGGCCCGTTAGAATATAATCGATTTTTTCCCTTCCGTCTGGGCGTCGCACATTTCTGATCCTAACGGAAGCTCGCCAAGGACGGCCTATGAATTGTTCATCATTCTCAATACGTTCCAAGAAATCCGTACTCAAGCTTGCGTCCACGGGGCCCGAAATAATTTCCTTCGTACCTTGGAGGTGAAATTCAAACCTGCGCGCGACCGGAAGAATGCCAACAAGAGTTCCGGATATCTGATCGTCATCTTCGGTAACTTCGGTTCGCTCGACTCTCTGATATGCTCGCTCTATTTTGACTTCGTCGAATTCTTGTTCCGATTCATCTTCGATGATTTTAAATTTGGCTTCCTCGTTTCGAAGCAGCTCTATAAGGCCCTTAACTGAGATGAAGGTCCGGCTGTCGATGTTTTCGATAGCATTCTCGAATGCCGCTTCAGACGGCGATGCGATATCGCCAAGAATTTTTGAGATCGCATGGACTGCGTCTCTTAGGGATGTGTCGAACAGTTGCAGCTCGTCATTGTCTTCTTCAAGCCTAAAGCCGAATGAGCCATGAACTACGTCGACGATATTCATTCTAGTCAGATTGCGTTCCGGTACGGGGCCGCGCCTGCCAAGGGCGCGTCCAGTAAGCGAATTCATGTGCTTTGATAGGGCTAATTGATAGGATTGAAGAGCTTTCCCAGCGAACTCCGCGTCTATCCCTTTCGATCCGTCAACGGGTTTCCCATAAAATAGGAGCGTCACATCGGCATGATGCTTCTCTTCTCCAAGAGAAGCCAGCTGCTCGCGAATTTCGTTAGCGCGGCCAGTCAAAGACAGTACGCCTAATGGATCGTTGCCTTCGCTTTCTTCTATGAGTGCCTCAAGCGCAGTCAGTTCACTTTCAAGTGCGGCTTTGCTGAGCTTACTCATCGCCGCCATCCCCAAGCGCCGCAATCGCCTCGGCATCCTCAATGTGCAATGCGATGGCTAACATTCCCTTCCATTGGAAGGTGCCTCTACGATGGGAGAACAGACCGTTCCAATATGCAGCCTGTCTGGCAACAAGGTGGGGCGCGATATGAAGGTCAATGAAAGATGCGTCGCACGTGAAGCTGGCGCGATTCAGTGCGCGATCAAAAATTCCACCTGTACTCTGATTTTGGACAAACTCATCCCACGCGGCCCTCTCAGCATGTGCGGTAGGTCGATATGATAGAGTCACGACGTCTATATCTTTCGGATCGCGGCCTAACGCTTCAACGTTTTCAGTGAAGCTCCCGTTCACCCATTGAAACCCGGCTTCGAGGCCGTTGGCGCGGAGTGCTTCGCGGAATTTAAAGAAGCCACGCAGCAACGTCTTGCGATGATCACTGGTGGAAAACCGTTCTACCAATTCTAGAGGAGTGCATTGATACGGCGACGATAGGGCCATTTGCGCGCCCGGCGTGTTTCCAACAAACGGCGGCAATACGCCATTCAAATTGAAATCTGGTATCAATGCCCTCTCCCTGGCGAGCATGAAAGCGTGCGTCGCCGAATAATACAAGGGCATTAATCAATCATATTGGTAGTTATAGATGTTTTCTTGAGATTTCTTTCAGTCATGCTCCCGACCACCCGCGCCCATATACAGCTCGCGCCCCGTGTCCTCATAGACCTGGCTCATTTCCGCCATGCCCTTCTCGGCCTCTTCGGCGGCGATGAAGCCCGCGCTGTCCTGATTTTGCAGCTTGGCAAATTCGCGCACTTCCTGGCTGATCTTCATCGAGCAGAATTTGGGGCCGCACATGCTGCAGAAATGCGCCGACTTGGCGCCCTCTGCGGGGAGCGTCTGGTCGTGGTATTGTTCCGCCGTGTCGGGGTCGAGGCTCAGGTTGAACTGGTCGCGCCAGCGGAATTCGAAGCGCGCTTTCGATAGCGCGTCGTCGCGGACCTTGGCGGCGGGGTGGCCCTTGGCGAGGTCGGCGGCGTGGGCGGCGAGCTTGTAGGTGACGACGCCGACCTTCACATCGTCGCGGTCGGGGAGGCCGAGATGCTCCTTG
>Ga0182735_1000156_pt1 | contig 84117 bp, 85 predicted proteins | sample eDN5th30CKraftMG_FD_128524 | JGI IMG/M metagenome (GOLD analysis project Ga0182735, IMG submission 128524) | Enriched Miracle-Growth compost microbial communities from Emeryville, California, USA - eDNA 5th pass 30_C Kraft MG (version 2) (version 2) ... | reverse complement strand
GCGTTCGGCTTCCGCAACTTTCACAACTACCGCTTGCGCGTGCTCGCTCTTTGCGGTTGGAATGGCGTCATCAATCGGGTCTGATCCACCCTCATCCCCCGTTCACGGGGAAGAGCCCAAAACTGTTACCTATGTCTCCGGAATAAACTGTAACCGATGTGTCCGGTACGGACCACCTCCTGTTGGCTGGGGCGGCAGGATTCGAACCTGCGCATGGCGGTACCAAAAACCGCTGCCTTACCGCTTGGCTACGCCCCAACTTCCGGTGCGAGCGCGTCTATAGCGGCTCGCCGTTGATTGGCAAGGCAGCGTTAGAGGCGCATGACCCACCCATAGGGGTCAGGCGCTTGGCCGCGCTGGATAGCGACCAGCTTGTCCTTGAGCATCGCCGTCACCTGCCCAGGTCCGCCCGCACCGATGGTGAAGCTCGCCTCGCCGCGGGTTACCTTGCCAACCGGCGTCACCACCGCGGCCGTGCCGCAGGCGAAGCTTTCGGTAAGGCGGCCGCTCTCGGCGTCGGCCTGCCACTGGTCGATTGCATAGCGCTCCTCGCGCACCGTCAGCCCGGCATCCTTCGCCAGCGTGATGATCGCATCGCGCGTGATACCCGGCAGGATTGTCCCGGTGAGTGGCGGCGTAACAAGACTGCCGTCCTCAAAGACGAAGAACATGTTCATGCCGCCCAGTTCTTCGATCCAGCGATGCTCAGCGGCATCGAGAAAGACGACCTGGTCGTGTCCCTTCGCAATGGCCTCGCTTTGCGCGACGAGGCTCGCAGCATAGTTGCCGCCGCATTTGGCGGCACCGGTCCCGCCCGGCGCCGCACGGGTGTAATCCTCCGACACCCACAAGGATACGGCCGGGGCGCCGGACTTGAAATAATTGCCGACCGGCGAGGCGATGACCAGAAAATGATACTCTGCCGAGGGCTTCACGCCGAGGAACACCTCGCTCGCATACATGAAGGGACGTAGATAGAGCGCGCCGCCCGCGACCTGGGGGAACCAGTTCGCATCGACGCGGACGATTTCCTTCACCGCGGCAATAAAGAGTTCCTCGGGCAGTTCGGCCATCGCCATGCGACGCGCGCTCGCATTGAAGCGCGCGGCATTGGCCTCGACCCGGAACAGCGCCATCGACCCGTCGTCAAGGCGATAGGCCTTCAGCCCTTCGAAAATCTCCTGAGCATAGTGGAGCACCGCGGTCGCAGGGTCGAGCGAGAGCGGCCCCCGCGGCATCACCTGCGCATCGTGCCAGCCCTTCGCCTCATTGTAGCGAATGGAGACCATATGGTCGGTAAAGACCCGCCCGAACACCGGATCGGCAATCGCCGTCGCGCGGACATCATCCGCGACCGGAGCAGGATGCGGCAGAAGGGCGAAGGCGGGAGCGGACATGGACGAAAAAACCTTGTGGCTGGGTTGCTGGCCAGGATCGACCGGTGCGCGCCTCTTGCCAAAGCCCGGCGCCCGGCGCAACGGTAGTGGCATGCAGGATGAAAATTTTCTTTCACAAGTGCCAGCCGCCTCTGCCCTTTTCTTGCGCGAAGAAGAAGTGCGCCGGGGTATCGAATATCTGTTCTTCGCCCACAACGCGCTCTGGCGGGCAATCGACACGCGGCTTGCCGAAAAGGAGCTCGGCCGGGCGCATTACCGCGCCCTCTATTTCATCGCGCGCCAACCCGGCCTAACCATTTCGGATCTGCTCGGCCTGCTTGGCATCACCAAGCAGTCGCTGGGGCGGGTGGTCAAGGAGCTCGACGCGCGCGCCTTGCTGACAACACGCCCCGGCAACCGCGACCGGCGGCAAAAGGAATTGCGGCTGACCTCCGAGGGACGTGCCCTTGAAAACGCGATCTTCTCGCAGCTTCGCGACACGATGAGCCGCGCCTACACCCATGCAGGCCAAGCCGCGGTCACGGGTTTCTGGCAGGTGAGCGAGGCGCTCTTGCCGCCACGCGAGCGCGGACGGGTGGCGCGGCTCGGCCGCCCTCCCGAATGATGAGCTAGCCTTCGCCGCGCGCGAGATCAGCGAGTTCACGTCCGCGGTCGCGCGCGGCACGCAGGACATTGGTCATCAGTGCAACGAGTTGCCCGTCGGCATCGAGCACGTCGAGCCCTGCCTGGGTCGTGCCACCCTTGCTTGCGACCTGGGAGACCAGGACGCCGGGCTTTTCGTCGCTCGCCGCGAGAAGCGCTGTCGCGCCGTCAAAGGTCGCCGCAGCTAGCTTCAGCGCATCTTCGGCCGAAAGACCGAGCCGCTCGCCCGCGGCCGCATAGGCTTCGATCAGCCGCAGAACGAAGGCCGGCCCGCTGCCGGTAAAGGCGGTGACGAGATCCATCGTCGAATCGTCGGCAAGCGGGACAATGGTGCCGAGCGGTTCGAGCAGCGCCGTCACCGCAGCCTCGTCGGCAGCGCCCAGGCTGGCAATTGCTGAGACCCCGGCACCGATGCGTGCAGCAAGGTTGGGAAGAATGCGGACCTGCGCCTTCGCCGCCGGGAAGCGCGCCGCGAGATCGGCGAGAGACACGCCCGCGAGGATGGAGAGAAGATGTGTGTTGCCGGCTGCGACGGCAGCAAGCTCGCCTGCGACATCGTTCAATTGCTGCGGCTTCATGCCAAGCATCACCCATTCGGCGGCTCCGTCCGCCGCGAGCCAGTCGGCAACCGATGCGAAATGCGCAATGCCCGCGCGCGGCGCCGCGACAGGATCGGCGATCGCGACCTTCGTCGGGTCGAGCCCGGCGCCCAGCCAGCGATCGAGCATCGCCCCGACCATATTCCCGCAACCCACCAGCAGCAGCCGGCCGGTGAAATTCCCCAAAATGTTCGTCATGGTCCCCTGATCTTCTTCTCTGCTTCTATGTCCCTAACGGCAACTGCTTTCCGGTCCCGACAAGAGGTCGAGGCAGCGCCCGTCGATCTTGCTCGCATCGAGCGGGAGGCCGATCAGCGCTGCGAGCGTCGGCAGGATGTCCACCGTCATCACCGCATTGGGCTGCTCGAAACCCGCCAGTCCCTTGCGCCAGAACAGCATCGGCACGCGCCGGTCATAATCCCAGACCGAGCCGTGTGTTGCGACATAGCCGATACCGGGTTCCGGGATTGGCGTCACGCGCGGCTTGAGCGCAATGATGAAATCGCCCGAACGCGCCGGATTGTACGAAGCACGCAGCTTGTCCATCAGCGTCCACGTATCGGCCGGGCGCTTCGAGATCGGATGGGCGGCGAGCTGATCCGCCGTGACCACCGCCTCGATCTGTGGATGCGCGCGAAGCCGCGGAAGGATTTCATCGAGCGCCGCCTTGCGCTGCGCTGGCGTCAGCGCCTTCGAAAGATAATAGTCGCCGCCGTCGCCATAAAGCAGCGGCTCGGGGAGGCCGAGCTTTTCGGCGACCGCCTTGCCGATCTTTTCAGGATCAAGCGCCGGGTCGAGGCGCTGCGCGTCGGGCCAGGCGTTCTGCCGATTGCGTTCGGGAAGATCGTGCCCGCCATGATCGGCGGTGAGCGCCACGACATAATCAATGCCGGTTGCATCGAGGCGCGCGAAGAAATCGCCAAGCTCGCGGTCGAGCGCCAGCATCTGAAGGCACATTTCGGTGCCCTCGGTCCCGGTTCCGTGACCGATATAGTCGGTCGCCGACAGCCCCACGATCAAGAGGTCGCTGCTGTCCCCCTCGCCCATCTTTCGCGCCTGGCGCAGTGCGGCCGCGGCCGCGAGCACCGCGCCGTCGGCCTGGGGCGAGGCGCGAAAGGCACGAAAATCGCCGCCCTCGCGTGCAAAGCGGCCCGTTCCGACGGTGCCTCCCTTGCGGCCATCGAGCGGGATGGCAATGTCATGCGCTGCGCAATCGGCGGGCAGCGTCAGTCCCGGCTCGGGGGCGGCAATGGCGGCGGCGATCGCGGCGCTCGCCTGCTGGGCGACCGGCGACAAGCTGGTGCCCCGATAGCTGGTGAGCCCGGTAGGGGCGAGCCACATCAGTTCGTCCGCCTTGTGCCCGCCCATCATGATGGCAGAGCGGTCCTTGCCCGACACCGACACGATCTGCGCATTCGGATCGCGATCCTTCATCAGGTCGCCGAGTGTCGGCACCAGAAGATGCTTCGCGGACGGAGCATAATCCTTCGACGAGGTACCGGGCACCGTCTCATCCTCGGCGCAATAGAGGCGCTTGTCCTCGCGCGCAGCCGACAGGTCGAAGAAATTATTGCCGACGATTCCCGTGTGCGCGGGATGGTTGCCGGTCAAGATGGTCGAGTGGCCGGGGCAGGTTTCGGTCGCACCATGCGCCTGATAGCCCGCAGGAAAGACAACGCCCGACGCGAGCCGCGCGAGACCGCCGGTGAAATGGCTGCGATACTCGGCGAAAAGGTCGGCGGAGAATTGGTCGACCGCGATCATGACGATCAGCTTGGGCGGCGGCGTTGCCGCTGTAACCTTCTGCACCCGAGGCGCCGAATCCTGTGCAAGGCCCGCGGCGGAGCCCGAAAGGCAAAGCAGGCCAGCAAGGGCGGCGGTCCAATATTTCGGTTTCACGGGCGTCTTCTCCATTCTCGGTCGTCGGCGCGGGCTGTCCTCTCGGCGAAAGCCGCCTATATGGCAAGCCTCGAACGACAGGCAGATGCGGGGACGGCATGGATCGGCAAAGGGACGGGTATGTGACAGCCGCGTGGCGGGCCGCGCTCGTCGTCGCGGTGCTCGCGCTTCTCGGGCTCGCCGCCGCCCGCGCACAGCCCACCCATATCCAGCCCAGGCTTGTCGCCGAATCGGCCGCCCCCGCGCCGGGCGGGTCAACGACGATCGCGCTCACCATGGCGCCCGACGAGGGTTGGCACGGCTATTGGTCAAACGGAGGCGATGCAGGCTTCGGCCTTATGGTCGAGTGGAACGCGCCCGAGGGCGTGTCTGTGAGCCCTTTCCGTTACCCCGTTCCGGGCGCACTTGTCCTCTTCGGCATGATGAACCATGTCTATGAGCATCCTTACGCGCTGCTCGCCGACGTGCGGGTCGACCGATCCGTCGTGCCCGGCACCGACCTGACGCTTTCGGGCATCGCCAACTGGCTCGCCTGCACCGACAAGGTGTGCGTTCCTGAAAAGGCGGTAATCTCGGTCAGGTTGAAGGCGGGCGACGGCGCCGTACCTCCTGGTGAGCGCGCGCGGTTCGACGCATGGCGTGCGAGGCTTCCGCAACCGCTCGACCGGGCGGGGAATTGGGAACGCGAAGGCGGCAAGATCCGCTTTGGCGTGCCGCTTCCCCAGGATACCGCGCTCGATGCCCCGCATCTCTTCGTCGCGACGCCGGATCTGGTCGATTATGCCGCGCCCCAGTCATTCAGCCGGAGCGGCGACTGGATTATCATCGAGACGGCCGCCAAGGGTGATGCCTCAGGCGCGGTCGAGGGGTTGCTCAAGCTCTCCAACGGCCGCGGGCTCGATGTCCGGTTCGAGCCTTCCCCGGTGCGACGGGCCGGCGATCCGATCCGGACGGCGTCCGAGGGTGTCGATGCCCGGCTCTTCTGGGCCGCACTCGGCGGCGCGATCCTCGGGGGGCTCATCCTGAACCTGATGCCCTGCGTCTTTCCGATCCTCAGCCTCAAGGCCCTGAGCCTCGCCCGGTCGGGGGGCGATACGCGCACGGCAAAGGTCGAGGCGCTGGCCTATACGGCGGGCGCGGTGATGACCGCGCTGCTGCTCGGCGGGGCGTTGCTCGCACTCCGCGCCGCGGGCGAACAGGTCGGATGGGCGTTCCAGCTGCAGCATCCCGTCAGCGTACTGCTTCTGTTGATGCTCGCGCTGGCGATCACGCTCAACCTGCTTGGCGCCTATGAACTCCCATCCTTTGGCGGCGGACAGGCGCTCGCAGAAAAAGGGGGAGCGGCGGGGGGCTTTTGGACCGGTGCGCTCGCGGCCTTTGTCGCCACGCCGTGCAGCGGACCTCTCTTGGGCGCAGCGCTCGGCGCGACGCTGGTGCTGCCAGCCTGGGCGGCGCTGCCGATTTTTGGCGGCCTGGGCCTGGGGCTCGCCCTGCCCTTCCTCGCCGTCGGCCTTGTGCCCGCGCTTCGGAACGGGCTGCCGCGGCCCGGACCCTGGATGGGCCGTTTCCGCAGGTGGATGGCGCTGCCAATGGGGCTCACCGCGCTGGGATTGGCGTGGCTCTTGTGGCGTCAAGCCGGCGCCGCGGGGGGGTGGGCCGCGCTCGGCGCGGTGGTTTGGACAGCGCTCCTGCTGTGCTCTGTCGGCGCGCGTCAAAGAGGAAAAAGCTCGGGCTGGCTTGTTCTGCTTTTGCTGGCGGTGCTGATCGTCTCGGCATTGAACGATGCACGAATCCTGACCGGCCAGACGCGCAGCGCGGCGGTGCCGGGCCAATCCGGTAGCACATACTCGCCCGCAGCGCTCGCAGACGCCCGCGCGCGAGGCAAGCCCGTCTTCGTCTATTTCACCGCCGACTGGTGCCTCTCGTGCAAGGCAAACGAAGCGGGTGCGATCAACCGCGAAGCCGTGCAAAAGGCCTTCAAGAAAAAGGGGGTCATCACTCTTGTGGGGGATTGGACCAACGGCGATCCGGTCATCACGCGCACGCTTGGCGAACATGGACGCAACAGCGTACCGCTCTATCTTTGGTACGCGCCGGGCGCCGAGGCGCCGCTCATCCTCCCGCAGATCCTCACCCCGGGAACGCTCACCGAGCTGGTGGACAGCTGATGGCAAAGCTGCGCGCCGATCAGCTTCTCGTCGATCGCGGCCTTGCCGAAAGCCGGACGCGCGCGCAGGCGCTGATCCTCGCGGGGCTCGCCTTCGTCGGCGACCGCAGGATCGAAAAAGCCGGACAGCAGATCGCGGCAGACGCCGAGCTCCGCGTGAAGGGCCGCGATCATCCATGGGTATCGCGCGGCGGCATCAAGCTCGACCATGCGCTCACACACCTCGGCTGGGATGTCGCCGGCGCGGTCGCGATCGACGTAGGCTCGTCGACCGGGGGTTTCACCGACGTGCTGCTGAGCCGCGGCGCGGTGCGGGCCTATGCGGTCGATTCGGGCACCAATCAGCTGGCGTGGAAGCTGCGCCAGGACGAGCGCGTCATCGTTCATGAACAGACGAGTGCGCGTATTCTGACTGCCGACCATATTCCCGAGCCCGTCGACCTCATTGTTTGCGACGCAAGCTTCATCGCGCTTTCGAAGGTGCTGCCGGTGCCGATGTCCTTTGCGCGCGCCGGCGCGCGGCTCGTCGCGCTGATCAAGCCGCAGTTCGAGGCCGAGCGGCACGAGGTCGGCAAGAAAGGCGTGGTCCGCGACGCCGCAGTCCATGCACGCGTCTGCAGCGAGGTGCGCAGCTGGCTCGAGCGAGAGGGCTGGCCGGTCACCGATGTGACCCGCAGCCCGATCACCGGGCCTGAGGGCAATGTCGAATTTCTGATCGCCGCGGTCAAAGCAGCGTCTTGACGCGGAGCCCGGCTGTCGCGACACCCGTCCGCGATCAGATTTGCGCAAAGGGGGGCGTGTGCATGAGTGAATTGGCCACTCCGGGACAACTTCGCATGTCCTATTGGCGCTGGGCGCTGGTGACGGTTCCAGCGATCGTGCTTCTTGGCAGCCTGTCGGGACTTCTTTCAAACAGTGGCTACGGCAATCGCTGGTTTGCGGCGCTGGACCTGCCAGCCATTACGCCGCCCGGATGGGTCTTTGGCGCTGTCTGGCCCGCACTCTATATTTGCCTCGGCCTGTCGCTTGCGATGGTGCTGCATGCGCGCGGGGCCAAGGGGCGCGGCTTTGCGCTCCTGCTCTTCTTCGTCCAGCTCGCTGGGAATCTCCTATGGTCACCGCTCTTCTTTGGCGCGCATCAGGTCACGACCGCCCTCTATCTCATCATCTTCATTCTGATGGTGACGCTCGCGACCGCCTTTGCCTTTTCCCCGATCCGCAAGGCTGCGGCGTGGCTGCTCGTCCCCTATATGGCCTGGCTCAGTTTCGCGGCGATCCTGACGTTCCAGATCGACCAGCGCAATCCGGACGCCGAAACCCTTGTTCCCGCGGCTGCGAGCACCCAAATAGGGTGACGGCAAGGGGCACTCCCCCACAAAGGAAGTTTGACATGCAAAGCGAGAACCGGATTTTCGACGACTTCGCCAAGATGCTGAACGGCATCGCCGGGACGGTCGCCGGCGCGGGCCGCGAGGCTGAGGCCGCGATGCGCGAACGCGCAAAGGAATGGATCGGCCGCATGGATTTCGTCAGCCGCGAGGAGTTCGAGGCGGTCAAGCAAATGGCGGCAACCGCGCGCGCCGAAGCCGAAGCGCTAAAGGCGCGACTCGACAAACTCGAAGGCGCAACAGCACCTTCCGCAGCCTCCAGGGCCGCCGCAAGGCCCGCGGCGCGCAAGCCCAAGGCACCCTGATCAAGACGCCCGGCCCTGCGCCGGGCGTTCGCGCCGACGCTCGTGAGCGCTCCTGCGAGCTACCGCGACCCGAAATGCCCCGGTGGACTCGCCAGCGGGTCCAACAGGCGTTAAAGCGCCCAAATGAGCGACGATATCTACGACGATGACGACGGCCAGGAAGCAGCGCCGATGGAGATGCTGGCCTCCTATTTTGCCGCGCACGACTGGCCGCACGAAAAGGTCGGCGAGGACGAGATCGTCGCCACCGCGCAGGGAAGCTGGACGACCTACGAATTGCGCGCCGTGTGGCGCGCCGACGACGGCGTCATCCAGCTGCTGGCCTTCCCCGACATCCGGGTCGTCGAGGACAAGCGCGCGGCCGCGCATGAGGCGCTGGCGCTCATCAACGAGCAATTGTGGCTCGGCCATTTCGAGCTGTGGTCGAACAGCGGCACGATCCTGTTCCGCCACGGGATGCTGATCGGCACCAACGCCCCCCTGCCTCTCGACCTTACCGAAACCCTCGTCGAAAGCGCGATCGACGAATGCGAGCGCTTTTATCCGGTGTTCCAGTTCGTACTGTGGGGTGGCAAATCGCCGGCCGAGGCGCTGGCAGCTTCGCTGATCGAAACCCGCGGCGAGGCCTGAGCTTCGCGCCCTCAAGCTTGCGTCCTGCGCTCCGGAAGGCCTTATTTATCCATATCGGGTCCGGGAGCGGCGCTTTTGCCCATCGAAGGCGCGCAATAGAAGGCCTTAGCGCCTTTCAAGCGGGGTGAGCCGCGGTCCAAGGTCATTGGTCCCGATCGCGAGCGCCTCCCCGCTCCAGTCGGCGACGAACACCGAGGGCCAGCTTACGCCTTGCGAGAGACGCGCGCGATTGCCCGCGATCGCGAGGCCGCGCGAGGGATTGTCGCGCCCCTCGGCTGCGACTGCGATAAAGGCCGAGTGATTTTCCTTGTCGCTTCCCTGCACGAACAAATTGTCCGCGATCCGCCCGGTCGACCCCGATGGCAGGTCGATCATGTAATTGGTCGCCCTGCCCTGCGTGTCGTCGAAGCTGTTGTCGTGGATATCGACGCGAACGGCGCGGGTTTTCAGATAATGGCCGCCGCTCCCCTTTTCAAAGCGGCTGTGCGCCACGATCACCTGGCCGTAGCTGCCTGTATACACGCTGTGCGCGCAGCTCAGTCCGCGGTCGCAGCGACCGAGAGCTGAAAAGGTCGAGCGTTCGATCCTTAGCGTCGAACGCGGATCATCGGCAGTCAATATACCCTGTTCGCTTTGCCGAAACAGGCTGTTCACAACCTCGAGATCGCTCTTCTCGAGACGGATGCCCGCCCCATTGCCATCGGGAACGCGCATATTCTGAAAGACAATGCCATCGACCCGAGCCCCCGCGCCGCGAAGCACCAGCCCGGCCTTGCCCTCGCAGGTCACCCCGTCAAAAATCGCGCGGCCGGGTTCCGAAGCGACGAAGGCGATGCGCCCCGAAGTCTGCACGGCGCAGTCGCGATGATAGCCAGGCGCGATGCGGATCGTTCCCTCCCCGCCGCCGATCGCGTCGACTGCGGCCTGGAGCCGCGAATAGCCCCTCCCCTCGACGCTATAAGGAGCGCTTCCCGTTTGCGCGGGCGAAGACGCCGGCGCGAAGAGGAAGAGCAGAGCGAAGAGCGGCAACAGCGGCCGGCGACGAAGCATTTTTGCCATGGCGAAACCTCATAGCCCCAAGCGACCGCCAAGTCGTTCGCGAAGCTGGTTAATCGGCGCCCTGTCCCCTTATCGGACACAGGAGTTCCATGAGGTTAATCGAGGTTCGGACGAAGCCAGCGCGTTGCGGTCACAAGATCGACGCCGCGACGCTTTGCATAATCGGCAAGCTGATCCTCCCCGATACGCGCGACGCCGAAATAGCTCGCGTCGGGGTGACCGAAATAGAAACCCGAGACCGCGGCGGTTGGCAGCATCGCGAAATGATCGGTGAGCGTCGCACCCGAATGACGGCCCGCATCGAGCAGGTCGAAGAGGATCGGCTTCAAACTGTGATCGGGACAAGCGGGATAGCCGGGCGCGGGACGTATGCCTCGATATTCCTCCTTGATGATTGCCTCGGGCGTCAATTGTTCGCCTGGTGCATAACCCCACAACTCGGTGCGAACATGCGCGTGGAGCCGCTCGGCAAAGGCTTCGGCAAAGCGGTCGGCGAGCGCCTTGAGCAAAATGTCGCTATAGTCATCGTGCGCGGCCTTGAAGCGCGCAAGATGCGGCTCGATTCCATGGATCGCCACCGAAAAGCCGCCGATCCAGTCGCCGTCGGGACTGATGAAGTCGGCAAGGCACATGTTTGGCCGCCCTTCGCGCTTGGCGATCTGCTGGCGCAGGAAGGGGATGCGCACGTGGCGCTCCTCCTCCTCGAGGTGGATGATGACATCGTCGCCGTCGCGCCGACACGGCCAGAGCCCTGCGACGCCGCGCGCGTGGAGCCAGCCTTCGGCGATGATCGTTTCAAGCATCGCGCGCGCGTCGGCAAACAGGTTGCGCGCGCTCTCGCCGACGATCTCGTCATCGAGGATCGCGGGATAGACACCTGCAAGCTCCCACGCGCGGAAGAAGGGTGTCCAGTCGAACCATTCGGAAAGCTCGGCAAGGTCCCAATTGTCGAAGGCGTGGATCCCCGGCTTTTCGGGAGGAAAAGGCCGGATATGCTCGTCGATCGCGAAACCGTTCGCCCGCGCATCGGCAATGGGGACAAGCGCGCTCTGCCCCTTGTTCGCGCGGACGTCGCGGATATGCTGATAATCATCCTTATAGCCCGCCACGAACGCCTCGCGCCCCGTATCGCTGACGAGCGCGGTCGCAACCCCGACGGCGCGGCTCGCGTCGAGGACATGGAGAACGGGCCCAGCATAGGCCGGGTCGATACGCAGCGCAGTATGCACCTTCGAGGTGGTCGCGCCGCCGATCAGGAGCGGCATCGTCATGCCTGCGCGCTGCATTTCCTCGGCCACGGTCACCATCTCGTCGAGCGACGGCGTGATGAGACCCGACAGGCCAATCATGTCGGCGTCATGTTCCCTCGCCGTCTCGAGGATCTTAGGCCAGGGCACCATCACGCCGAGGTCGACGATCTCGAAGCCATTGCACTGGAGGACGACACCGACGATGTTCTTCCCGATGTCGTGAACATCGCCCTTGACCGTCGCCATCACGACCTTGCCCTTGCCCTTGGCGCCGGGCTCCTTCTGAGCCTCGATGAAGGGCAGGAGGTGGGCGACCGCCTTTTTCATGACGCGCGCGGATTTGACCACTTGCGGCAGGAACATCTTGCCCGACCCGAAAAGGTCGCCGACCACGTTCATGCCGTCCATGAGCGGACCTTCGATCACCTCGATCGGACGGTCCATCGCGAGGCGCATTTCCTCGGTATCCGCGACGATATGGGCGTCGATACCCTTGACGAGCGCATGCTCGAGCCGCTTGCGCACGTCCCAGCCGCGCCATTCCTCGGCGGCCTTTTCCTGCGCGGCGTCCTTGCCCTTGTAGCGTTCAGCGAGCGCAATCAGCCGCTCGGTCGGACTCAGTTCCTCGCCTTCCACCTTGCGGTTGAGAATGACGTCCTCGCATGCCTCGCGCAGTTCAGGATCGATCGCATCATAAACGTCGAGCTGCCCTGCATTGACGATCGCCATGTCGAGCCCGGCGGGAATCGCGTGATAGAGAAAGACGCTGTGCATCGCGCGGCGCACCGCTTCGTTACCGCGAAAGCCGAACGACAGGTTGGACAGTCCGCCCGAGAAATGCGCATGCGGGCAGCGAACGCGCAGTTCCTTTACCGCTTCGATGAAATCGACCGCGTAATTGTCATGCTCCTCGAGCCCCGTCGCGATGGCAAAGATATTGGGGTCGAAGATGATGTCTTCGGGCGGAAAGCCGATGCTGAGGAGGCGCTTGTAGGCGCGCTCGCAAATCTCGATCTTGCGGCTTTTCGTATCGGCCTGCCCGGCCTCGTCGAACGCCATCACCACGACGGCAGCGCCATAGGCCATGCACTTGCGCGCGTGGTCCAGAAAAATCTCCTCGCCCTCTTTCATGCTGATCGAATTGACGATCGGCTTGCCGGGTACGCATTTGAGACCCGCCTCGATCACGTCCCATTTCGAGGAGTCGATCATCACCGGCACGCGCGCAATGTCGGGTTCGGCGGCAATCAGCTTCAGAAAGGTCGTCATGGCGCGTTCGGCGTCGAGCAGCCCTTCATCCATGTTCACGTCGATGACTTGCGCGCCATTTTCGACCTGCTGGCGCGCGACCTCGACCGCGGCGGCGAAATCATCGGCGAGGATCAGCTTCTTGAACGCCGCCGATCCGGTGACGTTGGTGCGCTCGCCGATGTTGACGAAGGAAGAAGAGAAGGAAGAGCTGTTCATCATGATGTCCACAAGGGGGAGAGTTCAAGGGGCGAGCGGGCGCGCGAGGACGCGGTCGTCGTAAAGCCTGCCACCGACATTGAAGCGGCGCGTTCCGATGTCGGCAAAACCCTGTTTGCGATAGAAGGCGAGCGCCCGCGCGTTGTGGGCATAGACCCCGAGGAGCAGGCGGCGATGCCCCTTGGCGGCAGCGACCACTTCGTGCATCAGCGCCGCGCCCATGCCGCTGCCATGAAAGCGCGAGAGCGAGTAAATACGTTTCAGCTCGATATCGCCCGCCTCCGCTGCGTCGAGATCGGGCTTGCCGACGAGCGCAAAGCCGACCGGCGCGCCGCCCGGCTCTGCTTCGGCAAGCCAGGCCCGCCCGCCCGACGCCAAAGCGGCGCGATAGGCCGCTTCGCTGTGCTGCGCGGCGCAATGCGCGGCGATCGCGGCGCCGTCGAGAATGCCGGCAAAGGTCTCGAGAAAGGTCGCAGCGCCGATCAGCGCGAGGGTGGGAGCGTCATGCCCTCCCGCCTCGCGGATCGTCCATGTGGGCCCGTCCTCCATCAGGACGCTGCCGCCATGGTAAAGGGCTCAAGTCCGGCGAGGCGCGTGCGCACCGGTACGTCGGGAATATAGCGCGGGGCAAGGCCCGCGATGGCGCGGGCCATCGCGGCGATATGCGCGGGCGTCGAACCGCAGCAACCGCCGAGAATATTGACCTGGCCATGTTCGGCCCATTCGCGCACCAGCCCCGCGGTTGTCTCGGGCTGCTCGTCATATTCGCCAAGTTCGTTCGGCAGGCCGGCGTTCGGATAGACCATCACCAGCGTATCGGCGAGGTCTGAGAGAACGCGCACATGCGGGCGAAGCTGCGCCGCGCCGAAGGAGCAGTTCAGCCCGACGGAGAGCGGGCGCGCATGACGCACGGCGTACCAGAAGGCCTCGACCGTGTGGCCCGAGAGATTGCGGCCCGAAAGGTCGGTGAGGGTCATCGAGATCATCAGCGGCAGTTCGCGCCCCACCTTGGTCTCGGCCTCGAGCGTTGCAGCGATCCCGGCCTTGGCATTGAGCGTGTCGAAGATCGTCTCGATGAGGATGAAATCGGCCCCGCCCTCGGCAAGCGCGATCACCTGTTCAAGATAGACATCCTTGAGCTCGTCAAAGTCGATTTCGCGATAGCCCGGGTTGTTGACGTCGGGCGACAGCGACAGGGTCTTGTTCGTCGGCCCGACCGCGCCTGCAACATATCGGCGGCGGCCATCGAGCGCCTCGAACTTGTCGGCCGCCTCGCGCCCCAGCCGGGCGCTTTCGCGGTTGATGTCGGCGACCAGCGCCTCGGCGCCATAGTCGGCCTGGCTGATCCGGTTGGCGCTGAAGGTATTGGTCGACACAATGTCGGACCCCGCGGCCAGATAGGAATCGCCGATCGCGGCAACGACGTCGGGACGCGTCAGGGCAAGGATGTCATTATTACCCTTCTGGTCGTGCGCAAGGCCGAGCGTGCCCGCATAATCCGCCGCCGCGAGCTTGCGGAGCTGGATCTGCGTGCCCCACCCGCCGTCGGTGAGCAGGATGCGCTCCCTGGCCGCGGCGCGCAGCGCCTCGCGGGCCGTGGACGGGTTGGTGGTCATGCAGCTTGCTCCTTGATGGGCTGGGCGGCGGGGCGCAGGCCGAGCAGGTGGCAGATGGCGTAGCTGAGCTCCGCCCGGTTGAGCGTGTAGAAGTGAAAATCGCGTACGCCGCCCGCATAGAGGCGGCGGCACATTTCGGCCGCGATCGTCGCGGCGATGAGCTGGCGCGCTGCCGGCAGATCGTCGAGCCCGTCGAACAGCGACACCATCCATGGGGGGATTGCGGCGCCGCACATGTCCGCCATCCGCCGCGTCTGCGACACGTTCGACACCGGCAGGATGCCAGGGATGATCGGGGCGTCGATTCCCGCTGCGGCCGCGGTATCGCGAAAGCGCAGGAAGGCGTCGGGCGAAAAGAAGAACTGCGTGATCGCACGCGTGGCGCCCGCGTCGAGCTTGCGCTTCAGATTGTCGAGGTCGGCCTGCGGACAGTCTGCGTCGGGATGAACCTCGGGGTAGGCCGCGACCGAAATGTCGAAGGGTGCAATGGCCTTGAGACCCGCGACGAGCTCGGCGGCATTCGCATAGCCTTGCGGGTGCGCGCGATAGGGCTCGCCGCCTGGCACATCGCCCCGCAGCGCAACAATATGGCGCACGCCGGCCTCCCAATAGGCCCGCGCAACCGCGTCAATCTCTTCCCGCGACGCCTCGACGCACGTGAGGTGCGCTGCGGGCGGAACCCTGCTTTTCGCCGCGATGCGCGCGACTGTCGCGTGGGTGCGCTCGCGCGTCGATCCACCGGCACCATAAGTGACCGAGACGAAGCTCGGGCAGAGCGGCTCGAGCGTATGGAAAGTGTCCCAGAGCTGCGCTTCCATCTTCTCGGTCTTTGGCGGGAAGAATTCGAAGCTGACGCTGATATCGCCAGCAAGATCGGCGAAAAGCGGCGAGGCCGCAGCGCGGCGCGCCTCCGCGGCGCTGTTGAGAGTCGAGATCATGCCGCAAGCCTTCTGCGCGGGCCGTCGCCCTCGTGGGCGAGCGGCGGTTGGTCTTCATCGCTACGGCGGCGGCCGAGCCAGAGCTTTACGGCCAGCTCCCCGCCTTCAAGCGTCTGGGTGGCCTCGAGGAGCAGACCGGAGGAGGCGAACCATCCCCGGATCTGCGCGTCCGAAAAGCCGAGGCGGGCATGTGCCGCAAGCGTGCGCAACTCCTCATCCTCGTGCGGTGCAAAATCGACGACGAGGAGGTGTCCGCCGCCGCGCAATACCCGGCCAGCCTCCGCAATGACGCGGTCCGGCTCGTGCGCGAAGTGCAGCGCCTGGTGGATGACGATACTGTCGATGCTGGCATCGGCCATCGGCAGGTTCAGGAAATCGCCCTGGACGAGGTCGATCGGCACGGGCTGATCGGCAAGCTTCGCTCGCGCGATGCGGAGCATGTCGGGACTGCGGTCGAGCGCGGTGATGCGGCGCACCGTCGGCGCAAAGATTTCGGCCATACGGCCGGTGCCCGTGCCGATGTCGAGCAGGTGCCCAAGGCGGCGGCCCGCCACCATCGCGAGCATCGCGGCCTCAACCTCGCTCTCGGCGACGTGGCGCGAGCGGATGGCATCCCATTCGGCGGCATGCTCGGCGAAATAGCGCTCGGCCGCAGCGACGCGATCGGCCCGGACCGCGGCGAGCCGGCGCGCGTCGTGCGCAACGACGAGCGCCTCGCGCGGCGAGAAGGGCCATTCCTCGGCGCGGGCAATCATGTTGCTCACCGGTCCTTGCGCAACGATACGCAGAAAAACCCAGCTTCCCTCGCGCCTGCGCTCGATGATTCCTGCGTCGACGAGGATGCGGACATGACGCGAGACGCGGGGCTGACTCTGTTCGAGCACCAGAGCGAGCTCGCCGATCGCGAGTTCCATCTCGCGCAGCAGCGCGACGATACGCAGACGCGTCGGATCGGCGAGGGCACGGAAAATGTCGAGCAGCTCGGTCATGAACGTGCATATAAAGCTTTCTTTATATGTGGTCAACCGGACAGCCGGCCGCCTTTTCCTGCCGCTTGCAGGCAGCCTGCCGCGACGAGCGGTGGCGAATAGCGGGCCGCGCTTCCAAAAAGGCCGTTGCACCCAATTTGGCGAGATTGTAGCTCTAAAGGTGATTGGCAGTGCGCCGGAGCGAAAGGTTCGCATCCGAATGCCGGTCGATCCGTTTAATCGAGAGGGATATACCCAAATGAAGAAATCGATCACTTTGTCGCTCGTCCTGGCCGCTTCGCTCGGCCTGGCCGCTTGCGGGGAAAAGGCTGCTGACGATACCGCAGTGACCACCGAAGACACCGCCGCGACCATGGAAGGCGCTGCTGACACCGCGCTCGACGCGGCCGAGGGCGCCAGCGACGCCGCTGCCGCTGCCGGCACCGCCGCCGACGCTGCGGGCGATGCTGCCGCTGCGGGCGATGCGGCGACTGCGACCGATAAGGCGGCCGAAGCAGCGGGCGCCGCGAAGGAAGCGGCTGACGCTGCCAAGGGTGCGATGGAAGAAGCCAAGCAGTAAGGCTTTTTTCGCCGGCCCTTCGGCCGAAGAAAAAGGGGGTCGCCGGGTCTTTCGGCGGCCCCTTTTTCACTTTTGAAACAAGGATGCGCCCAGCGACATGGCGCAGCGCAGTTGCCAAGCGCTTCATCTGGGGTTAATCCTGCGCGTCTGGCGGACGGGACCGGCCGCCATGGCATTCGAAAGGAATTTACATGCGCAAGTTCATCATCGCGTCGATGGCCGCCGCGGCCTTCAGCCTCGCTGCCTGCTCGGAAAAGGCGCAGGAGGAAACGTCTGAAGCGGGCGCTGCGGTTGCGGACGATGCCGCCGCCGCTGGTGATGCCGTTGCCGAAGGCGCTGCCGACGCTGCCGACGCGACCGCCGCGGCTGCGAACGACGCCGGCAACGCCGTCGAAGGCACGGTGAACGCTGCTGGCGACGCCGCTGCTGCTGCCGGCGACAAGGTTTCGGAAGAGACCGCGAAGGCAGAGGCCAACGACAAGCAGTAATCGGGGCTTGCGCGCTGCGGCGCGTGATCCGAGAACGGGGCTCCGTTCCGCATGGAATGGGGCCCTTTTTCTTGAAAGGCAGACGATGGCGACGAGGACGGCGCGGACATTTCTGCTGGCCCTTGCGCTCCTGTCGGCGTCGGGATGCAGCCGCACCGAGAATGAACCCGGCCCAGGCGGCGTGACGGTCAGCGAGGCGAAGGCGCTCGATCAGGCGGCAGAAATGCTCGAAAGCCGCGATCCCCCACCGCCCGCGGCCCAAACCACCGGAGAATCCGCGCAATGAGCGAGCGCGTCACGATCGTCTTCGCGCTGTTTCCCGGCATCACCCAGCTCGATTTTACCGCGCCCGCGCAGGCGCTGAGCCGGATGCCGGGCGCACGGCTCGCAGGCGCAGCGGCGACGCGCGATCCGATCGCGACCGACAGCGGCTTTGCGATTCTCCCGACGCATGACTTCGGCGATGCGCCCCAGGCCGACATCCTGTGCGTCCCCGGAGGTCACGGTGTCGCAGATGCCATCGCCGATCCTGCCACAACAGATTTCATCGCCCGGCAGGCCGCGGGCGCGGCATGGGTTACAAGCGTGTGCACCGGCGCTTTCCTCCTCGGCCGCGCCGGGCTGCTCGGCGGCAAGCGCGCGACGACGCACTGGGCCTATACCCAGCTCTTGCCCCTGGTCGGCGCAGAGCTCGCGCCGGGACGCATCGTCGAGGACGGCCATATCGTCACCGCGGGCGGCGTAACCTCGGGGCTCGATTTCGCGCTCACCCTGATCGCCCGGATTCGCGGCGACGCGGCGGCGCAGGCAATCCAGCTCGCGATCGAATATGACCCCGCCCCGCCCTTTCCTGGCGGCCACCCTGATCGCGCGCCGGCCGCGGTCACCGGCGGATTGAAAGCGCGCGTCTATGACGCCGCGGCCGCCCGGATGGAGGCAGCGCTGCGGGGTTGAGGGTGACGCCGCCCCCCAAAGCGCGCTATCAGCCTCAATATGCGGGAAAAGGAACTGCGTTTCGCACTGATATGCTATGGCGGCATCAGCCTTGCCGTTTACATGCACGGCATAACCAAGGAAGTGTGGCGGCTCGCGGCAGCGTCGCGCGCCTTTCATGATGGCGAGACGATCGAGGGATCGGGCCGGGTCTATCGCGACCTTCTTGCGGACATTCTTGCAAACACCAACATCCGCCTGCGAGTCCTTGCAGACATTGTCGCAGGCGCGAGCGCGGGCGGGATCAACGGCGTCTTCCTTGCGCGCGCCCTCGCGACCGGGCAATCGCTCGATCCGCTCACCGAATTGTGGCTGACCGACGCCGATGTCGACCGGCTGATCGACCCCGATGCGCGGCCGCTTTCGGCGGCCACGAAATTCTGGGCGGTGCCGATCGCCGGATGGGCGATGAAGCGACGCGGCAACGTCATCGACCGCACCGTCGGCGGCGCAGCGCAGGAGGAAGTGCGCGCAAAACTGTCCCGCTTCGTGCGCGCCCGCTGGTTCGAGCCCCCCTTTGGCGGCGAGACATTCTCCAACCTGATTCTGGATGCCTTCGACGCGATGGATGGTGGACCGCGCGGGCCCGCGCTGGTCCCGGCGGGGCAGCCCGTGGACCTTTTCGTATCGGTTACCGACTTTGCCGGGCACAGCATGCCGCTTGCGCTCAACAGTCCGGCGCGCGTGACCGAGCAGGAGCACCGGCTCGTTATCCATTTCCGGCACGACGGCCGCGCGGGCAAGCGCCTCGACGACGTTCCCGGCCTCGCCGCGGCAGCGCGCGCGACCGCGAGTTTCCCGGGCGCATTCCCACCCTTTACGCTGCGCGAGATCGACGCGGTGCTCAAAAAGCGCGGCATCGCCTGGCCCGACCGCGCCGACTTCATTCGCGTCCAGCTGCCACAAAGCGATGAAGCCGATCCCGCCGACCGGGTGCTGATCGACGGATCGGTGCTCGCCAACGCGCCCTTCCGGCCGGCCATCGCGGCGTTGAGGCAGCGGCCTGCGCGGCGTGAGATCGACCGGCGCTTCGTCTATATCGACCCCAAACCCGATTATCGCTCGATCAGTTTCAACCGCCACGGCGACCCCGTCGAGGGCGGGGAGAAGAAGCTACCGGGCTTTTTGACCACCATCCTCGGCGCGCTCTCCGAAATTCCACGCGAGCAGCCGATCCGCGACAATGTCGAGGCCATTGAGGCGATGTCGCGGCGCATCCGCCGCATGCAGCATATCGTCGACGCGATGAAGGTCGAGGTCGAGGAACAGGTGGCAGCGCTCTTCGGGACCACCTTCTTTCTCGGAACACCGACCCCGGCGCGGCTCGAAAGGTGGCGCACCAGGGCGCAGACCGAGGCTGCGTCGCGCGCGGGTTTCGCCTATGCGCCCTACGGGCATCTCAAGCTGTCGGCGATCGTCGAGGAATTGGCGCGCGTGATCGACCGGCTGGCCCCGGCGGAAGGCGCCGTTCACCGCGCCAACCGCCGGCAGGCCCTCTGGGACGAGGTGCGCGCGCGCGGGCTCGACCGGATTTCGGGCAGGAAGGGCGCGGGCGCAAGCCGCGATGCAATCGATTTCTTTCGCACCCACGACATTGGTTTTCGCATCCGCCGCCTGCGCTTTCTGGCACGCGAGCTCGACGCCGCGGTCGAAGCGAAGCGCGACGAGCGCGATCCCGCGTGCGAGGCCATGCGCGAGGCGATCTTTGCCGCGCTCGGCATCTACCTGGAACGCGAGGGGGACAGCTGGCTTGGCGACCTCGACATCCCCGATGATGCGGGACTTGGCGCATGGATCGACGCAATTGCCGACCGGCGGGATCTCGTCGCGGTCGATGGCGAGGCCGATGTGCTCCTCGCCAAAGCGCTGGGCGCGCTGCCCAAGGACGACCGGCGGACAATGCTGCTCGCCTATCTTGGATATCCATTCTACGACATCGCGACGCTGCCGCTGCTGCAGGGCGAGGGGTTTGACGAGTTCGACCCGATCAAGATCGACCGCATTTCCCCCTCCGATGCAACCGCGATCCGTACCGGCGGCGCCGCCGCGATGCTCAAGGGTATCGAGTTCAACAGCTTCGGCGCCTTCTTCAGCCGAGCCTACCGCGAGAACGACTATCTATGGGGCCGGCTCCACGGCGCCGACAGGCTGGTCGACATCGTGGCCTCGAGTGTCACTGGCGACGGCGCGATGACCGCAGAGGCGCTCGCGGACCTCAAGCGGCAGGCATTCCATGCGATCCTCGACGAGGAGGAAAGCCGGTTGCCGCAGGTCGCTGCGCTGATCGCCAAGCTCAGGGAAGAAATTGGCCCTGTCCCGCCTGTGCGCGAAGGGCAAGGGGCGACCGGGTGATGGGCAAGACGGCTTAATCCGTCAGATCTTCCCACATTTCCTTGATGCGGCCGAAAAAGCCCTGGCTCGCGGGACATTCCTCGCCCGTCTCGGTTTCGCGGAACGCCTGGAGCAATTCCTTCTGCTTCGCACTCAGCTTGGTCGGCGTCTCGACATCGATCTGGACCACAAGGTCGCCGTGGCCGCGGCCATTGAGCACGGGCATGCCCGCGCCGCGCTGGCGCAGCTGCTTGCCCGACTGGATGCCTGCAGGGATGCGGATGTCGTGCCGGCTGCCGTCGAGCCCTGGAATGCTGATCTCGCCGCCGAGCGCTGCGGTTGTGAAGCTGATCGGGGCCCGCGTGAACAGCGTGGTTCCTTCGCGCTCGAAGACCCGGTGCCGCGCCATGTGAAGGAAGATGTAGAGGTCGCCCGGTGCTGCGCCGCGCGCACCGCTTTCCCCCTCGCCCGACAGGCGAATGCGCGTACCCTCGTCCACTCCGGCCGGAATGTTGACGGTCAGCGTCTTGCGCCGCTCGACGCGGCCTTCGCCATGACAGGCGGTGCAGGGGTCCGCGATGACCTCGCCCGCGCCCTGACAGGCGGGACAGGTGCGCTCGACCATGAAGAAGCCCTGCTGAGCCCTCACCTTGCCGTGACCGCCGCAGGTTCCGCAGCGATGGGTGGACGTGCCCGGCCTGGCCCCGGAGCCGTCGCAGGCGTCGCAGCGCGCGGCGACGTCGACCTGGATTTCACGGGTGCAACCGGTGAAGGCGTCCTCGAGCCGGATTTCCATGTCATAGCGAAGGTCAGCACCGCGCGCGGGGCCACGCTGCTGCTGGCGGCCGCCGAATGCCGATCCGAAGATCGATTCAAAAATGTCGCCAATGTCACCGAAATCGGCCCCGCCGCCAAAGCCGTTCGCTCCGCCCTGGACACCCGCCTTGCCGAAGCGATCATAGGCCGCCCGCTTCTGCGGATCTTTCAGGCAGTCATAGGCTTCGTTGATCGCCTTGAAGCGCGCCTCGCTATCGCTGCACCCGGGATTCTTGTCCGGGTGATATTGCATGGCGAGCTTGCGATAGGCGGCCTTCAGCGCCTTGTCGTCAGCGGTCCGGTCGACTTCCAGCAGTTCATAATAATCGATGTCGAGCGACATTCTCAAAAGCCCCTACTTCAACCCGTCACCCCGGCCAAGGCCGGGGTCGCTGCCGGTCCGCCGAAGCGGCTTGCGGGAGCGATGCCGGCTTTCGCCGGCATGACGGTTGAAGGTCATCCTTACTTCTTGTCGTCCTCGACTTCCGAGAATTCGGCGTCGACGACATCTTCGTCGGCCTTGGTCTCGCCGGCTTCGGCGCCGGGCGACGCGGCGGCCTGCTGCTCCTTCTCGTAGATCGCCTGGCCAAGCTTCATGGCAACCTGCGCGAGCGCCTGGGACTTTTCGGTCATGACGGCGGGGTCGCCGCCCTCGACCGCGGTCTTGGCTTCGGCGATCGCCGCCTCGATCTCGCCCTTCAACGCCGCGTCGACCTTGTCGCCATGCTCTTCAAGCTGGCGTTCGGTCGAGTGGATCAGGCTTTCGGCGTTGTTCTTCGCCTCAGCCGCCTCGCGACGCTTCTTGTCCTCTTCGGCGAACTGCTCGGCGTCCTTGACCATCTGCTCGATGTCCGCATCCGAAAGCCCGCCCGAGGCCTGGATCTTGATCTGCTGTTCCTTGCCGGTGCCCTTGTCCTTGGCGTGGACCGACACGATGCCGTTGGCATCGATGTCGAAGGTCACCTCGATCTGCGGCACGCCGCGCGGTGCCGGCGGGATGCCGACGAGGTCGAACTGGCCCAGCAGCTTGTTGTCCGCCGCCATTTCGCGCTCACCCTGGAAGACGCGGATCGTTACCGCGGACTGATTGTCGTCCGCCGTCGAATAGACCTGGCTCTTCTTGGTCGGGATCGTCGTGTTCCGGTCGATCATGCGCGTGAACACGCCGCCCAGCGTCTCGATACCGAGGCTGAGCGGAGTCACGTCGAGCAGCAGAACGTCCTTGACGTCGCCCTGCAGCACGCCCGCCTGGATTGCGGCGCCGATGGCGACGACCTCATCGGGGTTCACACCGGTGTGCGGCTCCTTGCCGAAGAAATCCTTCACGACCTCGCGCACGCGCGGCATGCGGGTCATGCCGCCAACGAGCACGACCTCGTCGATTTCGCTCGCGCTGACGCCGGCATCCTTGATGGCCTTCTTGCAGGGCTCGAGCGTGCGCTTCACCAGATCCTCGACCAGCTTTTCAAGGTCGGCTCGGGTGATCGTCTTGACGAGATGCTTCGGCCCGTTGGCATCGGCAGTGATGAAGGGCAGGTTGACTTCGGTGGTCGCGGCGGAAGACAGCTCGATCTTCGCTTTTTCCGCAGCTTCCTTCAGCCGCTGCAGCGCGAGCTTGTCGGTGCGCAGGTCGATCCCCTCGTCCTTCTTGAAGGTATCGGCCAGAAATTCGACCAGCTTGCTGTCGAAGTCCTCACCGCCAAGGAAGGTGTCGCCGTTGGTCGATTTCACCTCGAACACGCCGTCGCCGACTTCGAGAATCGAAATGTCGAAGGTGCCGCCGCCAAGGTCATAGACCGCGATGGTCTTGTTGTCCTGCTTGTCGAGGCCGTAAGCGAGCGCAGCCGCGGTCGGCTCGTTGATGATGCGAAGCACTTCAAGGCCTGCGATCTTGCCCGCGTCCTTGGTCGCCTGGCGCTGCGCGTCGTTGAAGTAAGCGGGAACGGTGATGACCGCCTGCTCGACCTTTTCACCAAGATAGGCCTCGGCGGTTTCCTTCATCTTCTGAAGGATGAACGCGCTGATCTGCGAGGGCGAATAATCCTCGCCGCCCGCCTTGACCCAGGCGTCGCCATTGTTGCCCTTGACGATGTTATAGGGGACGAGTTCCATGTCCTTCTTGGTCATGGGATCGTCGTAGCGGCGGCCGATAAGGCGCTTCACCGCAAAGACGGTATTTTCCGGGTTGGTTACTGCCTGGCGCTTCGCCGGCTGGCCAATCAGTCGCTCGCCGTCCTTGGCGAAGGCGACGATCGACGGCGTCGTGCGCGCGCCTTCCACATTGTCGATAACCTTGGGCTTGCCGCCTTCCATCACCGCGACGCAGCTGTTGGTGGTGCCGAGGTCGATCCCGATCACTTTGGCCATAATATACACGTCCTTGTTGTTTTTGCGGCGCCCTGAAAAGGCACGCCCGTCGTTGATCCCATGCAGGGTTTCTGGGCGCGATATAGGTGCGCTAATCCTTGGCACAAGGGCTTTGACGGCTTATCGATGACGGGCAAATTTCAGTTAAACCCGGAGTCTCCCGATGAAGCCCTTCGCCGTTGCCCTTCTCACCGCCGCCGCCCTGCCTCTTTCGGGATGCAGCGAAAATCTCGGTCAGGGGCCGGTGCTGCACGTTGCGAGCGGCTATATCGAGATGGGCGCGACCCCGGACCGTCCGGCGGCAGGCTATTTCACCATCAAGGGCGGCCCTCGCGCTGTCGAATTGATGGCTGTGAGCTCGGACCTTGCCCAGCGCGTCGAGATGCACGAAACCGTCAAGGAAAATGGCGTCGTGTCGATGAAGCCGCTACGCAGCGCGCCGGTGCCCGCAAAGGGCGAGCTTGCGTTCAAGCCGGGCGGCAAGCATCTGATGATCTGGAACATCAACGGGGCCGCGGTGCGGGCAGGCAAACTGCCGATGATCTTCGTTTTCTCGAACAACAATAATGAACGCATCCTCTTCGACCTCACGATCCGGAAGGCTCCGGGAGGAGGCGACGCGAAGGGCGCGGCGATGGATCATGGCGCGATGGATATGGGCGGCACCGAGGCCGACAAGGCAGCAGGAAAAGGCGCGGCGGACGCGGCGAAGAAATAGCGGCGCATGGCGCGGCCATCGCGCAGCCTCACGGACGGCGAGATCGCACTCGCCCGGAGTGTGTTCGGCGAGGCGATCGACTATGCGCGGGTGCGCGTGTGCCACCACAAATGGGCTTTCTTCCAGCCGCGGCGCGTCGTGATGGCACCGATGGGTGCGCTCCACTTTCATCCGCACGGCGACCTTTATGTCGAGGATTTCAGCGCCGCACCGCAGTCGCTCCAGGGTCTCTTCATCCACGAGATGACGCATGTCTGGCAGGCGCAGACGCGTGGCCGCTGGTATCTGGTGCTGATGCGGCACCCCTTTGCAACCTACCATTACAGCCTCAAACCCGGCTGGCCGCTCCACCGCTACGGGCTCGAACAGCAGGCGGAGATCGTGCGGCACTATTGGCTGATGACAAAGGGAGTGACCATCGGCGGCGCGCCCGGGGCGGAAGCCTACCGGGCGATCCTGCCGTTCGGCAAGGCGCCAGGGGTGACGCCTCCCCTTTGAGGCTCCTTCGCAAATCGAAAAGGGCCGGAGAGTTCCCTCCCCGGCCCTTCCTTGTCAGCTTGCGCTGAGCGGTGACGGCGGACCTTAGAAGTCCATGCCGCCCATGCCGCCCATGCCGCCGCCGCCCATCGGCATCGCCGGCTTGTCTTCGGGAAGCTCGCTCACCGCCGCTTCGGTGGTGATGAGCAGGCCCGCGACAGACGCAGCGTCCTGCAGCGCGGTGCGCACGACCTTGGTCGGATCGATGACGCCGGCCTTGACCAGATCCTCATAGGTATCCGTCGCGGCGTTGAAGCCGTGGTTGGAGTCCTGCTGGTCGAACAGCTTGCCCGCGACGACAGCGCCGTCGAAGCCCGCGTTTTCGGCGATCTGGCGGACCGGAGCCTGCAGCGCGCGACGGATGATGTCGATGCCGCGGGTCTGGTCTTCATTCTCGCCCGAAAGCCCATCGAGCGCCTTGGTCGCATAGAGGAGCGCGGTGCCGCCACCCGGGACAATGCCTTCCTCGACCGCGGCGCGGGTCGCGTGGAGCGCGTCGTCGACGCGGTCCTTGCGTTCCTTCACCTCGACCTCCGACGCGCCGCCGACCTTGATCACCGCAACGCCGCCGGCGAGCTTCGCCAGACGTTCCTGCAGCTTTTCACGGTCGTAATCCGACGTCGTGGTTTCGATCTGCGCACGGATCTGCTCGACGCGGCCCTTGATCGCATCGGCTTCGCCCGCACCGTCGACGATGGTGGTGTTGTCCTTGTCGATGGTGACGCGCTTGGCCTGGCCGAGCATGCTGAGCGTGACATTCTCGAGCTTGATGCCGAGGTCTTCGCTGATCATCTCGCCCTTGGTCAGGATCGCGATGTCCTGCAGCATCGCCTTGCGACGATCGCCGAAGCCCGGAGCCTTGACCGCCGCGACCTTGAGGCCGCCGCGCAGGCGGTTGACGACGAGGGTCGCCAGCGCTTCGCCTTCGATGTCCTCGGCGATGATCAGCAGCGGGCGGCCCGACTGCACAACTGCCTCGAGGATCGGCAGCATCGACTGGAGGTTCGACAGCTTCTTCTCGAAGATCAGGATGTACGGATCAGCGAGCTCGACGAGCATCTTTTCCGGATTGGTGATGAAATAGGGCGACAGATAGCCGCGGTCGAACTGCATGCCTTCGACGACATCGAGCTCGAAATCGAGGCCCTTGGCTTCCTCGACGGTGATCACGCCTTCCTTGCCGACCTTTTCCATCGCCTCGGCGATCTTCTCGCCGACTTCCTTGTCGCCGTTCGCCGAGATGATGCCGACCTGGGCGATTTCGGACGAGCCCTGCACAGCCTTCGACTGCGCCTTGATCGTCTCCACGACCTTGGTGACGGCAAGGTCGATGCCGCGCTTCAGGTCCATCGGGTTCATGCCGGCCGCAACCGACTTCATGCCTTCGCGAACGATCGCCTGCGCGAGAACGGTCGCGGTGGTGGTGCCGTCGCCGGCCTTGTCATTGGCCTTGCTCGCCACTTCGCGCAGCATCTGCGCGCCCATATTCTCGAACTTGTCCTTGAGTTCGATTTCCTTGGCGACGGTCACACCGTCCTTGGTGATGCGCGGCGCGCCGAAGCTCTTGTCGATGACGACGTTGCGGCCCTTGGGGCCGAGGGTAACCTTCACCGCATCGGCGAGGGTGTCGACGCCGCGCAGAATGCGCTCGCGTGCGTCACGGCTGAATTTAACGTCCTTGGCAGCCATTTATGCTTCCTTTCGATTCCGCAGAAAACTGCGAGACTTCACACTGAAATCGGGATTCGCCGGGTCCGGCGAAAAGGCTCAGGCGATAACGCCGAGAATGTCCGATTCCTTCATGATCAACAGCTCTTCGCCATCGACCTTGACTTCGGTGCCCGACCATTTGCCGAACAGGATACGGTCGCCCGCCTTGACGTCGAGCGGCGTGATCTTGCCGTCTTCGGCCTTGGTGCCGGTGCCGACAGCGACGACTTCACCTTCCTGCGGCTTTTCCTTGGCGGTATCGGGAATGATGATGCCGCCGGCCGTCTTTTCTTCGGCTTCGATGCGGCGAACGAGCACGCGGTCGTGCAACGGACGAAATTGCATAGATGTCCTCCAGATATGCAATGGATCTCAGTTTAGCACTCACCCGGGGAGAGTGCTAACAGGCGGCCATATGGGTCGATGAGCGCAGCCCGTCAAGCGTTGGGCGAAATTCTTTTCTGCTTTTTCCGTCAGGCGGGGAGGAGGCCCAGTCGCGCGCGCAGCCGCCAGCGCGCAAGCAGCAGTCCGGCAACGACAACGAGCCCCACCGCAAGGCCGATCCAGATGCCGACGCCGGCGAGCGGAGTCCAGAAGCCAAGATAGATGGCGGTGCCATAGCCTGCGAGCCAGTAGCCGCACACCGCGATGATCATCGGAACGCGCGTGTCCTGGAGGCCGCGCAGAACGCCCGCAGCGACCGTCTGGGCGCCGTCGAACAGCTGGAAGGCCGCGGCAACGACGAGGAACTGCATCGCATGGCTCACGAGCGCGGCGTTACGCGCCGCGTCGACATCGACATAGATCGACAGCACGAGCCGTGGGAACAGCCACATGGTCGCCGCGGTGAGGATCATGAAGCCGACGCCGAGAACCAGCGACGCCCGCCCCGCCAGCGCGATGCCGTGCGGATCGCGCGCACCATAGGAAAGGCCCACGCGGATCGTCGCCGCCTGCGCCACGCCGAAGGGAATCTGGAAGGCGAGGGCTGCGACCTGCAGCGCAATCGTGTGACCCGCAAGTTCGACCTCGCCAATACGTCCCATCAGGAAGGCGGCGCCGGTGAACAGCCCCGCCTCGGCAAGAATGATCAGCCCTATCGGCGCGCCGATACGCACGATCTCGAAGAAGCGGGCCCATTCGGACCGCCACCAGTTGCCGAACAGATGATAGCGGCGCAGCTGCCGGTCGAGCTGGATGACCACCACATAGGCGAGCAGCATGACCGTGCTCGTGATCACGCTCGAGAGCGCCGAACCGTGGAGGCCGAGCGCGGGCAGCCCGAGATGACCGAAGACAAGCGACCAGTTGCCGAGCGCATTCACCCCGAGCGCGAGGAAGGTGATGGCGGTCGCGATCTTGGGCCGGCCGAGCGCCGACACAAAGATGCGCAGGACGCTCGCCGCGACCATCGGGAACATTCCCCACATCAGAATGAGAAGGAAGCTCGCGGCATGCGCGGACGTATCGGGCGCCTGGCCGGTCGCGATCATGATCGGCCCGCCCGCGGCGCAGATGCCCATGGCCGCAATCGATGTAAGGAGGCTGAGCCACAGCGCCATGCGCACGGTGCGCCGCACCTCGCGCACGGCATGTTTGCGGCGCCCGAGTTCCGCCGCGATCAGCGGGGCCGACGCTCCAACAAGCCCCGTCGTCGTCCACACGAGCAGGCCGAAGATCGACACGCCGAGCGAAGAGGCGGCAAGCTCGGCGTCGCCGAGGCGGGCGACGAAGATGACGTCGATCGCATGCACCATCATCTGCAGGAGATTCGCCGCAGCAAGCGGCCAGGCAAGCGCCAGCGTCGCGCCGAACTCGGCACTGAGGCTGCGCGGTGCGTCCGCGGTCAAGGGGTGGGCCTGCTGAAGCATAGCCGGCCCGGATAGGCGGGCAGCCAGAGCCGTTCAATAGCGGGCTGATGCGCTATCCGGCGTTTCGGGGACGAGGGTGGCAAAATGGCAACAGGGGCTGCGAGCGCGTGATCCTCCCCGCATCACGAGGCGCAAGGAGGCTCGGCGCGCGCGCGCGGGACAGGCGCACCGCCGAGCGGCCCTGCTCCCCCCTCACCCTGTCCAGGCGAGCACCATCTCATAGGCAAATGCGCAAAAGGTCAGCGTCAGGCCGACGACGAACAGCCGGTATGCATGGGCAAGATAGCGGTATTTGTGCCGCGCAAGGATGATGCCATTTTGATACGCGTCGCGAAGCATGCTCTCGTAAAGATCCTCCTCGGACCGCATCCGCGCCTTGACCGCTGCGATGAATTCATCCTCTTCCATCCCGGCAAAGCGGCCGAAAAAGAGAATGTTGCTGTGATCCTTGCCGTCCCTCACGAGGGCTGGCGGAGCGCGGCCGACGCGCGGCAGGACTGCGGAGACTGCGAGCAGCGCCGAAAGGAAGGAAAAGGTCGCAAGGATCGTCAGCGGCATCGCGAAAGCCCCCGCGCCGGCGCGCGCCTGGCCGACCGCAAGGGTGAAGACAACGAAGGTCGCGCCCATCAGGATCGACGCCTTCTGGTCGGCCATCTGCGACAGTTGCATCGTCAATTGCTGGCTGGTTCGCGCAAGATGCACTGCGTTGGGCGGAAATGGGCCCGCCCCCGGTGGCGGTGCCGCGCTATCCTTCGCCTTGTCGTCCATCGGTCATCCCCTGTCCCGACCCGGCCCAGCACTGGCATGTTCGACGCATATCGGCAAGATGCTGCCCGATTGCCGCCGCAATCGCTTGCCAAGCGGAGGCAAGCGCGGCATTCCCGCGCGCAAACTTCACCATTTTCGGGACGCACCCCCATGAGCACCGCCCTTACCGACCAGATCTACGGCCTCATCGAGCCTTTCAACAAGAAGGGTGTCGAGCTGACCGACGCCACCACCTTTGCCGGCGACCTCGAGTGGGACAGCCTCACGGTGATGGATTTCGTCGCCGAGGTCGAAGACACGTTCGACATCATCATCAGCATGAACCAGCAGGCCGAGATCGAGAATGTCGGCCAGCTCGTCGCCGCGGTGGAAAAGCTGCAGGGCTGATCCTCTCTTCACCGCTCGCGTTGCACCAGCGGCGGGGCGAGCGGCCCTTGGACATCGATATGACCGACCTTTTTTCCAAATTCGATCCGCTGATCCAGCAGCGCGCGGACCTGCTCGCGACGGGCGTTACCGACCCCTTCAGCCTGGTGATGGAAAAGGTGCTCTCGCCCACCGTCGCGATCTGCAACGGGCGCGAGACCATCCTGCTTGGCACCTATAATTATATGGGCATGACGTTCGACGAGGACGTGATTGCGGCGGGCAAGGATGCGCTCGACAAGTTCGGCAGCGGCACCACCGGCAGCCGCGTGCTGAACGGCACCTATCAAGGCCACCGCGAGGTCGAAGAGGCGCTCAGGGACTTCTACGCCATGGATCATGCCATGGTCTTTTCGACCGGATATCAGGCGAACCTCGGCATCATCTCGACCATCGCGGGCAAGGGCGATTATGTCATCCTCGACATCGACAGCCACGCCTCCATCTATGACGGATGCAAGATGGGCGATGCCGAAATCGTGGCCTTCCGCCACAATGATATCGAGGCCCTGGAAAAGCGCCTGAAGCGCCTGCCTGCCGAAGCCGGCAAGCTTGTCGTGCTCGAAGGCGTCTATTCGATGCTTGGCGACGTCGCCCCGCTGAAGGAAATGATCCGCATCGCCAAGGAAAATGGCGCGATGGTCCTGGTCGACGAGGCCCACTCGATGGGGTTCATCGGCGAGCATGGTCGCGGCGTCGCCGAGGCGCAGGGCGTCATCGACGATGTCGATTTCATCATCGGCACCTTTTCGAAGAGCGTCGGCACCGTCGGCGGCTTTTGCGTCTCGAACCATCCGAAGTTCGAGATCATGCGCCTCGTCTGCCGCCCCTATGTCTTCACCGCTTCGCTCCCGCCCAGCGTCGTTGCGACCGCCGCGACGAGCATCCGCAAGCTGATGCACGGGTCGAACAAGCGCGCGCATCTGTGGGAAAATTCGAAGATGCTCCACAAGGGGCTGCGCGATCTCGGCTTCACGCTTGGTACCGAGGAGCCGCAATCGGCGATCATCGCGGTCATCATGCCCGACCTCGAGAGAGGCGCCATGATGTGGGAAGCGCTGCTCGAGGAAGGACTTTATGTCAATCTCGCCCGTCCCCCGGCAACCCCCGCGGGCATGACGCTGCTGCGCTGTTCGCTGTGCGCGGAGCATTCGAGCGATCAGGTGGGCGAGATCCTCGCCCGTTTCGAACGCGCCGGCAAGCGCACCGGGATTATCGGCTGACCCGCCTCGCTTTCCGACCAAAGGGCATATTTTCGGGGCGAAGCGAAAGACGGCGACGCCCCGGCGGCCCTACCTGCTTTGCGGGACACGGGCGAAGAGGTAAGAGAGGCGCGTGTTCGAGAGGGATAGCGACCAGGAAAGCGAGAGCCGCCGGGAGCGCCTGCGCTTTTGGCTGACGACCGGCGTCGGGACGATCCTGACTGGGGTTGTCGTTGCGCTCGTCCTTCTCCTGATGCGCGCCAACGACGCCTATGATCGGTCGCTCGGCTGGCAGGCGCACAGCCTCGAGGTCATTTCGCAGACCCGCTCGCTCGATGCCGCGCTTGCGCGCGCCGAGGCAGCGCTCGGCCGCTTCGCAGTCGGCCTGCAAAAGGACGACGGCCGCATCTATCAGCAGCAGTTCGGCGTCGCGATGCAATATTTGCGCCTGCTTCAGCGCAATGTGCGCGACAGCCCCGAGCAGGCTGAACTGGTGCGCCAGCTTGGCGTCGAACTCGAGCGCCGCGGGCAGCAGCTTGGCGATGCAGCGCTCAGTGCCAATTATCGCCAGACGATCGCGGCCATCTCCAAATATAACGCAGCCGCGCACGATCCGGCTCTCGGCCGGATCAACAAGCTGCTCGCGCAGCTGATCCGCGACGAACGGGAGCGATTGTCCGAGCGCAACCGGATTGCGGCATCGGACCGGGCCAGTCTCAACCAGGCGATCCTGATGTTCTCGCTGCTCGGCGCTGCTGCCGCGATCATTGCGATCGCGGCGACCTTCTCGCTGCTGCGCGCCGAGGGCGAACGGCGGCTCGCACGGCGCGAGCAGCTTGCCGAAAGCGAGCGCGCGATGGAGCTCGAAGCCGCGGTCGAGGAACGCACCGCGGAGCTTGAGCAGGCGAACACCGCGCTGCGCGCCGAAATGTCCGAGCGCGAGACCGCCGAGGCGCAGCTGCGTCAGGCGCAGAAGATGGAGGCGGTGGGCCAGCTCACCGGCGGCATCGCCCACGACTTCAACAATATGCTGGCGGTGGTGGTCGGCGGGCTCGAACTCGCGCAGCGCTGGCTGGCCGAGGCGCCCGAGAAGGCCGAGCGCCATATTCATAACGCGCTCGACGGCGCGAACCGCGCCGCCGATCTGACGCGGCGGCTCCTGACTTTCGCGCGGTCCGAGCCCGCGCGGCCCGAAATGACCGAGATCGACGCGCGCATCGCCTCCTTTGCCGAGCTGATCGCGCGGACGATCGGCGACCGCATCGCATTGACGCTCGACCTTAACGCCGAAGGGTGTGCCTGCTGGATCGACCGGCAGCAATTCGAGAACGCGCTGCTCAATCTGGCCGTCAACGCGCGCGACGCGATGGACGGTCACGGATCGCTGACCATCCGCACGGCGCGCGGCGAGAGCGGCGAGGCGGCCGCGCTCGCGGTTCAGGTGATCGATACCGGCTGCGGCATGTCGGCCGAAGTCCTCGAACGCGTCTTCGACCCCTTTTATACGACAAAGCCTGCCGGACAGGGCACCGGCCTTGGCATGAGCCAGGTATTTGCTTTCTGCCGCCAATCGGGCGGCGAGGTACAGATCCAGTCGTCCGAAGGCAAAGGCACAAGCGTTGCGATGCTGTTGCCGCTCGCCGAAGCAGCGATCGCAGGGGCCGAAAAGGAAAAAGGCGATGAAGCACTTTCGCGGGTCGACCCCGCCGACCGGCTGAACATTCTTGTGGTCGAGGACGATCACCGCGTCCTCGCCGCGACGGTCGATGCGGTGGGCGAGCTCGGCCACAAGGCGGTGGCCTGCAGCAATCCGCTCGAAGCCGAGGCGCTCGTCGAGAGCCACGGCGGCTTCGACCTTATCCTCTCGGACGTGCTGATGCCCGAGCTCACCGGACCCGAAATGGTCGCCCGGCTCAAACAACGCTGGCCTGCGCTATCGGTACTGTTCGTCACGGGCTTCGCCGGCGATGCCGGCGACGATTCAAGCTTTGGCGTTCATGACGTGCTGCGCAAACCCTTCACCCTCACCGCGCTCGACCAGGCGATCCGGCGCTCGAGCCAGGCGCGTGCCGAGGAGAAACAGAGGCTCGCGAGTTGAGATGCGGCGCAGGCCGCGAGTCGGCAATTCTCCGGACCCGCCTCTCTACCGGATCGCACCGCTCTTCATCAGCCGCGGCACGAGCGTCAGCGCAGCAATCAGCGGCCAGCGCCGCTGCCAGGGTTTGATCTCGATCTTTGTGCCGGCATGGCGGTTGATCTTCCACGCGAGATAATCGATCCCGCCCGCGTAGGTGAGGCTCGCCTTGGCCAGCCGCACGATACTGAGCAGCTTGCCCTCGATGCGCCGCCTGGTCCAGCCGCCGCTCGGCGCGTGCGCCGGAATTTCGGCGATCGCGGGGGCGCTGAAGCGCCGATAGCGCTCGGCGTCGGCATCGACGACTGATTGCGCACGCGTTGCGCGCTCGGCGCGAAGCTCGACCGAATAGGTGAGTGAAAAGGCGCGGCGCCACCAGTCGAGCGCTTCCTCGTCGGCGCGCCGGCCGGCCGCAGCGAGCAATGTCGGCGCCGCCTGCGCAACGGCCGCCACCGCGCGCGCCCCCGCGCGCTCATCCGCCGCCCACACCAGCCGCGAGGGCTGCGCAAACCGCGCCCAGACCGACACATTGCGCGTTTCCGGCCCGCTTAGCCGCGCAAAGTCGGCCTCGCTCAGCACCGCATATTTGGCGACGAGCCCGTCCGACTGGAACGGGAAGACATTCGGCGGAATCAGCCGGTTCGCAAGCCGCATCCAGCGCTTGGGGTAGGCCTCGTCATAGCTCGAGACGATGAGGTAAAAATCGAGCATCAGTCCGTCGAGCCGGGTTTCCCGAAGACAGCTGCCATAGAAAAGCACCGCGCGCGCGCTGCCTGGAAATTGCGCCGCGATCGCTGCCGCCATCGCGGCAACGCGCGGATCGACGGGCGTCGACAATTCGTCGCGGACAAGATCGCTCAGGGCAGCCATCGAAGCGCCCTCAGGCCGCGAGGCGCAGAAACGGCACCGGCTGCGTCGAGGTCAGAATGATCGGCCGACCGCCGGTCGCCTCGAAAATTTCGCCGTCGAGGATGACATTCGAGCGTTCGCCCTCGATGCGGATCTCGTCGCCCTGCTGGAAATGGACGCCCGCCAGTTCCCGCTGGCCCAGCGTGCCGCGCCATGTTGCGCCGAGCATGCGGAACAGCGCGCCGACGCTGCTTTCGGTCGCCAGCAGCTTCATATGGCCGTTGGTGCCATGCTTGTCGCTGGTGCGGATGCTGAGCAGGAGCTTTTCGAGCGTCGTGACGATCAAGAGCGAGAACTTGCCCTTGAACTCGCCCTGGCGGATCAGCGACACCGTCATCGGCTCGGGCTTGGGCGGAAGCCGTCCGCCGCCGATGCCGAAGAGGATCGAGAAAAAGGCGAGCATTGCGGCGAGGAAATGCGACACGCCGTTCGGGAGCCCGAGCGGATAGATGCGGTGGCGGCAATAGAGCATCACGTCGGCCAGATAGGCGCCGCCGAGGAACATGCCGAGCACCGGGCGCGCATCGCCGCTGTCGAGCGCAATAAGCTGGCGTTCGATGACATGATCCTCGAGCCGGCCATCGCCGACGAGTTCGACCACCCGTTCGAGCGCCTTGATCGGGTCGCCCTCGGCACCGAGATCGAGCGCGATCAGGTTGGTCTTGCCGTTGGGCAGCACCGCCACCGGGGGCGGCGAACCCCCGAAATGACCGCCCGAATAAAGCTCGGTCAGCGCCGCCTGAACGGTGCCGTCGCCGCCGTTGATGGCTATGACCCTCGGGGAGACCATCGCGATGGTCCGGATCGCCTCGCCGATCTGATCGACGGCCTCGACCTCATAGTGGAATATGTCGGGGTGCGCCGCGCAATATTCGCGCACTCGGGGCAACAGCGAGCGGTTGCCCGTCGAGCGTGGATTGGAAAGGAGCGCGACGCTTGCCACCGTCAGACCGGATCGAAGGACAGGCCGTTGATGTAATTCAACGTGATCGGCACGCGCTTGGTCGAGCCGCCGACCGCGAAGCTGACCTGCGCCAGCTTGGGCTTACGCTTGAAGATGAAGTCGCTGAGCTTCATGTCGGGGTTGCCCGAAAGGCCGCCGCCGTCGCTCTTGTCCGACTTGCCATTGCCATTGATGTCGTGACGGACCGAAACGACATAATTGCCCGGGCCCTTCACCGGCACGCAGACCTGCATGGCGCCGCTGCGCACGGGAACGTCGACGCGCTCCAGCCACTTGCGCTTTTCAAGATAGCTTTTGTCCGCATTGTAGATCTGCACCCGCAGCGTCCCCGTGCGCGCCTTGAATCCGCGCACGTCGACCAGCACGGCGGTCGCATTGCTGTCGCAAAGGGCGGCCGCCGGACCCAGCGTAGCGCCCTGCGCCGCGACGGGCGCCATCAGCGCTCCTGCGGTGCCGGCGGCGAGTATCCCGGCGAGAAACATTTTCGACATGACCTCAATACCTCCAGAGGTTATAGCCACGCCAGCCGTGCGAAAGCGCGCGCCGACATGGGTCCCTGTCGCCCTTGACTCGGCATATCGGAAACATTTGCGGCCAAATCATGGTGATGGGGCGACGAAAGCTTGAACAAGATACCCGCCATCGACCGCTATATCGCGCGGCTCATCTTCTTTCCCATGCTCGGCACGCTCGTCCTCTCGGCGATGCTGCTGGTCCTCGAGAAGATGCTGCGCCTTTTTGATTTCGTCGCGACCGAGGGCGGCCCCGTCAGCGTCGTGTGGCGGATGCTTGCCAATCTGATCCCTGAATATCTCTCGCTCGGCATTCCGATCGGGCTGATGCTCGGCATTCTCCTCGCCTTCCGCCGCCTCGCGACATCGAGCGAACTCGACGTTCTGCGCGGTGTCGGCATGAGCTTCGGGCGGTTGATGCGTGTCCCTTATGCCTTCGCCTTCGCGCTTGCGCTCCTCAACCTGGCGATCGTCGGCTTCATCCAGCCCTACGCGCGCTATGCCTATGAAGGACTTCAGTTCGAACTGCGCTCGGGCGCCCTTGGCGCCTCGATCAAGGTCGGCGAATTCACCAAGCTCGGCAGCCGGATGACGCTGCGCATCGAGGAAAGCTACAACGACGGGCGATCTCTGCGCGGCATTTTCGTGCGCGGGGAGAACAAGGACGGACAGTCGGTTTCGGCAACCGCGGCCGAGGGCCAGTTCCTCGCCACCGACGATCCCAACACGATCATCCTGAGGCTCACCAGCGGCGTGCTGATCCACGAATCGCCCAAATTTTCCGTGCCGCGCGTCCTGACCTTCGACAACCACGACCTGCCGATCCCGCTCCCCAAGATCGAGGCGTTCCGCACCCGCGGCGGCGCTGACAGGGAGCTCACGATTCCCGAGCTCTTCGTTGTCGGCAAGGACAAGACCGAGCCTTTGACAACGCGGCTCGAATCGCGCGCAAACTTCCATTTCCGCATCGTCGAGGTCGCCTCGATGTTCCTCATTCCGTTGCTTGCGATCGCGCTCGCCATTCCGCCCAAGCGATCGACCTCGTCGCTCGGCGTATTCCTCTCGATCGTGATTCTCGTGACCCAGCACAAGATCAACCAATATGCCGAGGATCTCGGCGCGCGCGGCACCGTCGACCCGTTGCTCGCGCTTTGGGTTCCCTATCTGCTTTTCGCCGCGCTTGCCTTCTGGATGTATTACACGCTCGCGCATGTTCCGGGCGGCCAGCCGATCGGCGCGCTCGAACGCGTCGCCGCAAAGGCCGGCCAGCGGGTCAAGGCGCTGTTCCGTCTCTTCCAGCGCAAGCAGAAGCTCGCCTGATGCACCAGTTCCACTTCTTCCCCTCGCGTACGATGGCGCTCTACATGGGGCGGCTTTTCTTCGTGCGCACCTTTGCGATCCTCTTTGCGCTCGTCATCATTCTCCAGACGCTCGATCTGCTCGGCGAGAGCGGCAAGATCCTTGCCGTCGCCGGCAATGGCGACGCCGAGGTGTGGCGCTATGTCGGCCTTCGCATCCCACAGATCATCGAGACCTTCCTGCCCTTTTCGGTGCTGCTCGGCACGATCCTGACGCTGATCACGCTCAACCAGAACAGCGAGGTCATCGCGATGAAAGCGGCTGGGATGTCGGCGCATCAGGTGCTGGCGCCGCTGTTTCTCGCCGCGCTGCTCGTTGCTGCGATCAGTTTCGGCTTCAACGAACGCATCGTCGCGCGCGCGACCGGCGCGCTCAGCGCCTGGCAGAAGGTTGAATATGCGCAGGTCCCGCGCGACAGCGGGCTGCGCTCGAACATCTGGGTGCGCGAGGGCGACGACCTGATCAACGCGCAGACGGTCGAGACCAGCGGGCCATCGATCGTGCTTCGCGGGGTCAAGATCTATGAACGCTCGGGCGGGGTCCTGTCCTCGATCCTCTCCGCCGACAGCGGCCGCGCGGTCGAGGGCGGCTGGGAACTGGCGGGCGCGAAGCGCTTCCTGCGCCGCTCGGGCACGGTCGAGGATCTCGGCACCATCATCGCGGCCAAGGGCGTGCGCCCCGACCAGTTCACGCTTGCGCAGGTCGATGGCGACGAGCTTCCCTTTCTCCAGCTCAGGAGCGCGATCGATGACCTCGAGGCCGCGGGACGCCCCGTCGACGCGCTCAAGGGCGTCTTGTGGCACAAGATTTCGGGACCGCTATCGGCGATCCTGATGCCGCTCCTCGGCGCGGTCGCCGCCTTCGGTCTTGCGCGCTCGGGCAAATTGTTCGTGCGCGCGATCCTCGGCATGGCGCTCGGATTTGCCTATTTCGTTGCCGACAATTTCGCGCTCGCGATGGGCGACCTCGGCGCCTATTCGCCCTTTCTCGCGGCCTGGGGACCGTTCATCCTCTTTGCGCTGATCGGCGAGATGATCCTGATCAGAACCGAGGAATAGGCGTTTCGGCGAATGGATCCCGACCCGTCTGCCCGGAGCGTTCCCTCGGCCACAGCCGAGCGCTTGCTCTTTGCCATCTGGGGGGCGGCATCGTTAGGCTCGATCATCATCTTTGGATTGATGATGCTACGTCACCCGGACGCAACGCGGCTGATCCTCGACTTCGCGGATTTTGCATTGATCTGGTGCGGATTGTTCGGGGTTGCAGGATTTCTGCTGCGGAGAAGGCGGCTCAAGCGCGTCGCCGCGCGAGAAAAGTTTATCGATTCGCTCGCCAATCCGCCCTGAGCATCTGCTCTGACCCCAGTTCGGGATAGTTCAGACCGCCCTGCCACGCGCCGACCCCGCAACCAGCTTTGCGACCAGCCCTGGCAGACCCTTGTAATTCGCCTTGTGATACTGCGAATCCGCGGGCAGCGCGTCCTTCAGGCGGCGGTGTGCTTCGGGCAGCGCGTGATAGGGAACGCCCGGCAGCAAATGGTGGAGCGCGTGATAGCGCAGCCCCACCGGCGCCCAAAGCTCGGGAAGCAGCCCCGGCGGCGGCACGTTGACGCTGTCGAGGAACTGGGCGGTCACGGTGAGCACTTCGCCGTCATTCTCCCACAGATGCGCCACAAGGGTGCGGATCTGGTTAAGGACGATGCTCGCCGAGGCAATGCCGCCGAAGATCAGCAGCGCGCGCAGCGGCACCCAGCCGAAAAGGGCCGCGGCGACAAGCAAGGTCGACCAGGCCCAGGCGCCGCCCTCCTGCCATGCCCATTGGCGGCGGAACGCGCCCTCGGGCGGCCTGCGGCGGAACAGCGGGTTGATGATCAGTCCCGAATAACGCTCCACCACGATCCGCCGCAGCGGCGGGATCAGGAAGGAAAGCGGGGTCAGGACCGCATAACGGAAGACAAGTGCGAGCGGCGCAAAGGCGGCCGCAACGACGAACAGCGGCACCGTCCACGGCTTCATCAGCGCGAGCGGCAGATATTCAGGGTCTTCGACCGTGCCGTACTTCGTGCGATTGTGGTGCAGGCTGTGAATGCCCTCATACATGAAGGAGGGTATGAGGAGCGGGACGCCGATGAGGATGTTCCACCAGAGCCGAAAACCCGGAAGCGCATTCTTACGGATATGGGTAATCTCGTGAATGAAGCTGCCCGCGCGATAAAGCGCGAGCACTGCCACCAGCGCGGCAGCGAGCATCCACGGCGTGGAGGGCGCAAGGATCGCCGCGGCAACGCCGGCATAGCCAACGAAGGCCGAGGCCAGGAAATCGGCCCAATAGACGCGCGCGCTCGGCGCAACGAGATCGCGCGTGAGCTCCGACGCCGCGCGGATCATCGCCATATCGTCGGCGATTGCCGACTTGGGAAGCGGCGCCGCGGGCGCGGCCGAAGGCCGGTCAGCAAAGGTGTTCGTTGCAAGCATATCGGGATCTTCACCATGATTTCGTGGCAGCAAAATGGCCAAATGCGGGTCGCCAGCGCCGCAGCTATGCCCTAATGCGTCGCCCATAAAGATAGGAAGTCCAGTTCAGGAAACCAGCCATGGCCTCGCACACCCCAGGTCCGATCACCATCCTGCCCGTCCAGACCAAGGCCGACACGCGCGAGTTCGTCGAGCTCGCCTACCGCCTCAACCGCGGCGATCCCGCGTGGGTGCCGCCCTTGAAGGGCGAGGTTTATGGCCTCCTCACCCCCGGCAAGAACCCCTGGTTCGAACATGGCAAGGCGCAGCTCTTTCTCGCCCGGCGCGACGGGCGGACGGTCGGACGCATTTCGGCGCATATCGACGCCCTTGCTCTCGCCCAGCCCGCGGAACAGGGCATGGGGCCCGGCACCGGCAATTGGGGTTTGCTTGAGGCCGAGGATGGCGAGACCGCCGCCGCGCTGCTTGCCGCGGCCGAGGACTGGCTGCGCGGGCAAGGCATGAAGCGGTCGCTCGGCCCCCTCTCGATCTCGATCTGGGATGAGCCTGGACTTCTTGTCGAGGGGTTCGAGACTCCGCCGACGATCATGCTTGGTCATAACAGCCCGCTCTACCGCGCATGGGTCGAAGCGGCGGGCTACCGGCCCGCGAAGCGGCTGATCAATTATTCGGTGGCGATCACCGAGGGCTTCCCCCCGATCGTCAATCGCATCGTCGCGGCGGGCGAGAAAAATGAGCGCATCCGCATCCGCCGCGTCGACAAGAGCCGCTTCGACGCCGAAGCCAGGTTGATCCTGGGCATATTGAACGACGCCTGGTCGGACAATTGGGGCTTCGTCCCGCTGACCGACAGCGAAGTCGCCTATGTCGGCAAGAAACTCAAACCCCTCGTGTTCGGGGATCTGATCCGCGTCGCAGAGGTCGACGGCGAACCCGTCGCCTTCATGATCGTGCTTCCCAACATCAACGAGTTGCTGATCGACATGGAGGGCTCGCTCCTCCCCTTCGGCTGGGCGCGGCTCCTCTGGTGGCTCCGAAAGCCGAAGAGCCGCGTGCTGCGCGTACCCTTGATGGGCGTGGTCAAGCGATTGCAGAACAGCCGCATGGCAAGCACGCTTGCCTTCATGATGATCGAATATATTCGCCGCGACGGCGTGGCCCATTATGGCGCCCAGCAGGGCGACATCGGCTGGGTTCTCGACGACAATCAGGGGATGATCGCGGTGGCCAATGCGATCGAGGCGAGCGAGAATCGCGTCTATCAGATCTACGACAAGCCGCTCGACTGAGCGCGGGCCACGCGCACCGAAGCCAGCATGGGCTCAGCGCAGCACCGCCCAGGTCGGCGCATGATCGCTCGCCTTTTCGCGGCCGCGGTGGTCCCTGTCGACGCCCGCCTCGACCAGCCGGTCGGCCACCGCAGGGCTCAAGAGCAGATGGTCGATACGAAAGCCATGGTCGCGCTGCCAGCCGCCCGCCTGATAGTCCCAGAAGGTCCAGATCCTCCCCGCGGGGTGGCGGCTGCGGATCGCGTCGGTCCAGCCGTCGCCGAGCATGCGGAAATAGGCGTCACGCGAATCAGGCTGCATCAACGCATCGCTTGCCATTGCGCGAGGATCCCACACATCATCATCGTGCGGGATGACATTATAGTCACCGGCGAGGATGGTCGGGATCTCAGCCTTGAGCAGCGCCTTTGCCCGCTCGCGCAGACGCTTCATCCAGCGCAGCTTATAGTCGAACTTGGGCCCCGGCTGCGGATTGCCATTGGGAAGATAGATCGATGCTATGCGAAGCCCCAGAACCTCGGCTTCGAGATAGCGCGATTGCTCATCCTCCGCCTCGCCGGCGAGGCCGCGCTGGATTTCGACCGGCTCGCTGCCCCGCGCGAGAATTGCGACCCCGTTGAAGCCCTTTTGCCCATGATAGAGCATCCCATATCCAGCCGCCTCGATTTCGGCCGTCGGCATGGTTTCGTCACTCGATTTCAGTTCCTGGAGGCATGCAACGTCAGGCTGGGTTTCCTCAAGCCATTCGACGAGGCGCGGCATCCTGGCCTTGATGCCGTTGATGTTGAAGGTGGCGATTTTCATCGCCTGTCTATGGCAGGAAGCGTTTCGCCAGGAAAGGCGTCAGATCGAGAAGCTCGATCCGCAGCCGCAGCCCGAGGCCGCGTTCGGGTTTTCCACCTTGAAGGACGATCCACCGAGCGAATCGACAAAATCGACGATGCAGCCGCGCACAAGGTCGATGCTGACGGGGTCGACGACCAGCTTCACCCCGTCGGTCTCGGTGACGATGTCATCGGATTCGATCGTCTCGGCAAGATCGAAACGATAGGTGAAACCTGAACAGCCACCCCCATCGACCGCAAGACGCAGCGCGGGCAAGGCCGCGCCCTTGCGGTCCGCGATCCAGCGGACGCGGGCGGCGGCGGCGGGCGAGAGGGCGATATCGGAAAGCTGCGTGGCCATGACGGCAAGATAGGGCTTCGCGCGCAAATGAAAAGGGCGCCCCGGCTTCAGGCCGGAGGGCGCCCCTCCTCTCCGACCCTCAAACTCTTATTCCTCGGGACCGCCCATCGCGAGCGGCTTGCCGTCGCCCGAAAGCGCCGCGATCGCCATCGAGTCCGAACGCACGAAGGGCAGCGGGTTAACCGGCGCGCCGTCGATACGGACTTCATAGTGCAGATGATTGCCGGTCGAGCGGCCCGTCGAGCCGACGTAACCGATGATTTCGCCCTTCTTCACCTGCTGTCCGGGATGGACAATGTAAGAGGACATGTGACCGTAGCGCGTCTCGATCGCATTGCCATGCGCGATCTCGACATAATTGCCATAACCGCCAAGACGCTGGGCGCGGCCAACAATGCCGTCGGCGGTCGCATAAATGGGAGTGCCGCGCGGCGCGGGAATGTCGATGCCATTGTGGCGCGCGACGCGACCCGTAATCGGGTGGGTACGCATGCCGTAGGAAGAGGATAACGACATCTGCTCGATCGGACGGCGCGAGGGCACCGAAACGCCGATCGAGGCGGTCAGTCCGGTGTCGAGACGCTTCCACGCCTGAAACACCGCGCGCGCTTCGCCGTCTTCCTTGACCGAGGGCGCCACGCCCGCGTCATAGGCCTCATCGTCGGGCTCGTCGGGAACCGGAACGCCCGCGGCGCTCGTTTCGAACGCCTGGGCCGGGGCGGTCATGCCCATCGACGCCAGCGCGAAGAAAATCAGCCCAAGATGAAACTTTTGCGTTCGTGTCGCGTTCCGCACGTATCGACCCCGCTCTTCGCCATGTCGCCGACGGTATCTGGTCCCGCCGGTGCCGGTTGTTTGCCTGGATGGGATTATTCCCTGCCCGCGGGAGCCTTGGTGCATGGGCAAAGGTTACGAAGCAACTACCGCATAGTATTCTTGCGTTAAACCGGCGTCCCGGCGCGCCGAGTCGTTGAACGGTGGCTTCAAATCCCCCCGAAATCGCGATTTTACGAGGCTTTGCCACGTTTCGACGGCGTTGAATCCCCTTTCGTCGCACATCCAGCCGAACCAGACTGTGCCTGCGCGCACATGCCGGATTTCGTCCTTGTATATACGCGATAAAATTTTCGCCGACGCCTCGTCGCCCACGGCACGGAAGCGTTCGACCGTCGCCGGCGTGACATCGAGCCCGCGCGCCTCGAGCACCATTGGAACGATTGCGAGACGCGCAAGCGCATCGTCGCTTGTTGCCGCCGCAGCCTCCCAAAGACCCGCGTGGGCGGGAAGCGCGCCATAATGGCTGCCAAGCGCGCGCAGGCGCCGGTCGAGCAGCGCGAAATGCATCGCTTCGTCGGCTGCGACGCCGAGCCAGTCATCGACGAAAGCGCGGGGAAACTGCCCGCCAAACCGGCCCACGAGATCGACCGCAAGGTCGATCGCCACGAATTCGATATGCGCGAGCGCATGGAGCATCGCGATGCGGCCGCGCTCCGACCCGCCCTTCCGGCGGCGCGGCATCTGGCTGGGCAGCAAGAGTTCGGGTGCCGCAGGCCAGGCCGGCCGATCGGGCATCGTGATATCGCAGCGATGATCAAGCTCGCCGCGGCGCCACGCGCGCGCGAGCGCGCGCGCCGCGCGGCGCTTGGCCGGCGGATCGGGCGTCAGAAGAGCCGCCCGCGCAGCTTCGCCGAGCGAGGTCATATTAGAGCGCCTTTGCCGCCTCCAGCACGGCGTCTGCATGCCCCTTCACCCGCACCTTGCGCCATTCCCTTGCAAGCTTTCCGTCGGCGGCGAACAGGAAGGTCGAGCGTTCGATCCCCATGTAGGTGCGACCGTAATTCCGCTTTTCCACCCAGGTGCCGAATGCCTCGCAAACCTTGCCGTCCTCATCGGATGCGAGCCGCACGGTGAGCCCATATTTGTCGCGAAACTTGCAAAGTTTCGCCGGTGTATCGCGCGAGACGGCGAGGACCTGTGCATTGAGATGGGCAAATTCGGGTGCAAGGCGGGTGAAATCCTGCGCCTCGACGGTGCAGCCCGGCGTGTCGGCTTTGGGGTAGAAATAAACGACCAGCGGTGCGCCCTTCAGCGCCTTGAGGTCGATCGCGGCGCCGTCGGCATCGTGCAGCGTCACCGCGGGAATGGCGTCGCCAATGGCAAGGGTCATGTGGGGTTCTCCTGCTGGGGCGGGCGAATCGAGGCCCACCAGTTTGCGATCTGTTGCCGCGCCGCGTCATGCGCGGCAAGCAGCTGCGGCCAGCCCGGCTCACCGCACGCGCTCGCAACGAGCTGCCGCGCGGCGGGCGTTGCAGGTTCGCCCTGGGGCGCGGTCAGCCGCAGCATCACGAGCATCCGGGCAAGCAGGCCGTGCGCCTCGCACACCTCGGGAGGTGCAAGCCCGCTTGCCTTCAGGCAGGCGAGCGCCGAGCCGATATTGGGATCGTGGCACTGGCCGCTGGCAAGCTGCGTCACCTGCATCGCAAATTCGAGGTCGACGAGCCCGCCCGGCCCGCCCTTGATGTCGAGCGGACCTTTGGGCGGCTTGTGCTGGGATATCTTGTCGCGCATCTCGGCTGCGTCCTGCGCGAGCCTCCCAGGTTCGCGGCGCTCGGCAAGCAGCTCGTCGATGATGCGCTGCACCGCCGCCTTCGCGCCGTCGGACCCATAGACCGGGCGCGCCCGGAGCAGCGCCATATGCTCCCAGGTCCACGCCTCTTCGCGCTGGTAGCGTTCGAAACTCTCGAGCGTCACCACCAGCGGCCCCTGCGCGCCCTGCGGACGAAGCCTTGTGTCGACATCATAGAGCTTGCCCGCCGCGGTCGGCACCGACATCGCTGCGGTCGCCCGCTGTGCGAGGCGGTTGTAATAGCTCGTCGCACCGAGCGACCGCGGCCCATCCGATTCGGCGAGGTGATCGCCGGTGAAAAGATAAATGAGATCGAGATCCGATGCGTGTGTCAGCGCCCTCCCCCCCAACCGGCCGAGGGCAAGCACAACAAGCTCGCTGTCCACAACGCGCCCGTGCGCCGCTTCGAACTCGGCCACCGTCGCGTCAGCGAGCACCTGCAGCGCCGCTTCGGCAAGCTCGGAGTAGCCGCAGGCGATCGCCAGGGGATCGGTTGCCCCGGCAATGAGCTGCACCCCATAGGCAAAGCGCCGCTCGCCGACGCGGTCGCGCACCCGGTCGAGCAATCGTTCATAGTCGAGCCCGGCAAGTCCCGGCGCCCATTCGGCGATCAGTTCGGCTTTCGTCGCCGGCGCATCGAAGGCACGCTTGTCGATCAGCCCCTCGATCAGTTCGACCCGCGCGCCCAGCGCGTCGGCAAGCGTCGGAGCAATCGACAGGATGCGCGTCGCGATCTTCGCAAGGTCGGGCTGGGCGGCGAGCAGGTGGAAGAAACCCACCGCGCTCGGCAAACCCGAAACGAGCGTGTCGAAGCGCACCAGCGTCGCCTGCGGATCGGGGGCCGCCCCGATCGCCTTGACGAGTTCGGGAAGCACCGCCTCGAGCGCCTCGAGTGCCGCGGAGCTGCGCAGCGCGCGCAGCTTGCCGCCGCGCCATTCGGCGATCGTGCGAAGCGCCGCGTCAGGCGATGAAAAGCCCGCCGCCACGAGCGCCGTCGCAAGCTCGCCTTCATCGCGCGGGAGACTGCCGCCAGACGCGCGGTCGACGACGAGGCGGTCATAGCACTGGCCAACCTCGGTCACCACGGGCGCAAGCGCGGTGAGCAGGGCTGCGCCGTCTGCCGCGCCATCGAGCCGCGCGACCGCATCGAGTGCGCCTGGCTGAACGGGTAAACTATGCGTCTGCTGATCCTCGATCATCTGCAGGCGGTGCTCGATCCGGCGCAATGTGGCATAATGCCCCTTCAGCTGCATGGCGACATCGGCGTCGATGCGTCCGGCCTTTGCCAGCGCGCCGAGCGCATCGACGGTTGCGGGCGCGCGCAGCGAGGGGTCGCGACCGCCGTAGATGAGCTGGTGAACCTGCGCAAAAAACTCGATCTCGCGAATCCCCCCGCGCCCGCGCTTCAAATCATAGCCAGGTCCGAACCGCTGGCCCTGCGCGAAATGGTCGCGAATCCGGTCGCTCATTGCCCCGATTTCCTTCAATTGCCGGAAATCGAGGCTGCGGCGCCAGATGAAGGGCTGAATCGCAGCGAGGAAGGTCTCCCCGAGCGCCCGGTCACCCGCGCTCGCGCGCGAGCGGATGAAAGCTGCCTGCTCCCACGCGAGGGCCTCCGACTCATAATATGAGATCGCCGCATTCACCGGGAGCACGATGGGTGTCACCTCGGGATGGGGACGAAGCCGCAGGTCGACGCGCAGCACATGGCCGTCGGCGGTGCGCGCTGACAGAATTTCGACCATCCGCCGCGCGATCCTTACCGCGGCCTCGTCGGGATCGTCGCGCGAACGCCGCGGCAATGTTTCCGGGTCGAAGATCAGGATCGGGTCGATGTCCGACGAATAGTTGAGCTCGTGGCTGCCAAGCTTGCCAAGCGCAATGATCGAGAGCCCGCGCGGGGCATCGCCCGGAACCCGCTCGGCAAAGGCGGCGGCGAGAGCGGCGTCGCACGCCTGATCGGCAAAGGCGGTGAGCAGCCGCGTCGTCGTCGCGACGTCATGCTCGCCAGCAAGATCGCCGAGCGCGAGGAGAAGCGCGATGCGCCCTCGCCACTGGCGCATCGCGCGCATGATATCATCTTCGAGCGGCGGCGGCGAAAGCCGCGCGAGCGCTGCGTCACATCCCTCGTCGAGGTAGCGTGCGACGTCATCGGGATAAAGTGCGGCAAGCCGCGCGAGGAAAGGCGCGTTGGCGATCAGCCGGTCGAGCGCCGACTGGCGGGCGGAAGCGTGGGGGGCAGTCATCGGCTGGCAGCTATTGCGTGACCGACTTCGGGTAGCAACCCCGCGCGCGCTTTTTCGGATACCCCAATGACCCTTGCAGGAGCAAAGATTATGCGGGGACCGTGCTCTCGTCGAAGAACAGCACCTGCGACACCGCCGCGCGGAGCGTTGCCGGCTGATAGGGCTTGGTGAGCAGGAAGGCGGGCTCGGGGCGGTCACCGGTGAGCAGCCGTTCGGGGAAAGCGGTGATGAAGATGACCGGCACCTTGAGATCGTTCAGTATCTCCTGCACCGCCTCGATACCCGAGCTGTTGTCGGCAAGCTGGATGTCGGCGAGCACGAGGCCGGGCTGATGCTTCTGCGCCTCCGCGACCGCTTCGCGGTGTGTGGTTGCAACACCGACGACCTCATGTCCCAGATCGCGGACGATCATCTCGATATCCATGGCGATGATGGGCTCGTCCTCGATGATGAGAATGCGCGCGCGCGTCTGGCGGTCGATCTCCTCAAGCGCCTCGGCGATCAGCTTGCGGACATCTTCGACGTCGCGTCCGATGATGCGTCCCGTCTCGGCCTCGCCAAAACCCTCGACCGCGGTCAGGAGCAGTGCCTGGCGGGCGAGCGAGGGAATACGCCGCAGGCGCGCGTCGGCGATCGCGATGTCGGCGGCCGCATCGGGATCGGTGGGCGGCGGCGCGCTTGCAAGCCCGAAATTGTCATGGACCATGCGATAGAGCTGAATTCGAAGGTCGGCGCCCGAATCGACCGCGCCTGGATTGGCAACCAGCGTCTCCAAGAGCTGTGCCACGAGGGCATCGCCGCTTGCCTGGCTTCCCGAAATGGCACGGCCATAGCGCCGCAAATAGGGAAGATGCGGCGCAATTGCCTGACCCAATGACATAGAAAACCTCCTGATGCGGGCCCAAAAACCCGCCTTGAGCACCGGAAATGCAGGCATTTTCATCCCCGCTCCCCCGGCACCCGATATAATTGCTCGGTGGGGGAACGATCTAGCCGCAAATTAGTTTCATGGGAAAGCGGCAAACGCGCCATTGCTCTTTGGTGACAGCGCGGTTAGCAGAAGGCGCCATGTTCAGCGGAAACCTCAATAATGTCGTCTGAAGCCGGATCGCCACAGCAAAAGGCTTCCGGGAAAGACGCCAAAAGGAAAATTCCCCGCAAAGGTCAGGACGTTAACCTCGCCCTGCGACGGGCGTATGAGTCCGCTGTCGACGAAACGATCCCGCAGTCGATGCTCGACCTGCTCAACAAACTTAACTAATCTTCAGCGCCGATAGCGGGTCTCAAAGTCGGCCTGGAAGGCCGAGAAGCGTCCGGCCGCGATCGAATCGCGCATCGCCTGCATCAGCGCCTGGTAAAAATGGAGATTATGCTCCGTCATCAGCATCGCGCCCAGCATTTCGCCTGCGCGCACGAGATGATGGAGATAGGCGCGTGACCAAGTGGTGCAAACGGGGCATGCGCACGATGCGTCGAGCGGCCCCGGATCTTCGGCATGCTTCGCGTTGCGAATATTGACCGGCCCCTCCCAGGTGAACGCCTGGCCATTTCGGCCCGACCGCGTCGGCAGCACGCAATCGAACATGTCGACCCCCCGCGCAACCGCGCCAACAAGGTCGTCTGGCTTTCCGACACCCATCAGATAGCGCGGCTTGTCGGCGGGGAGCTGCGCGGGCGCAAAATCGAGCACGGCGAACATCGCCTCCTGCCCTTCCCCGACCGCGAGGCCGCCGATCGCATAGCCGTCGAAACCGATGTCGACGAGCGCCGCGGCCGAGCGCGCGCGCAGCTTTTCATCGAGCGATCCTTGCTGGATGCCGAAGAGCGCTGAGCGCGAGGCATGCTCCTCACCCGCCTCGAAGCCCGCGCGGCTTCGCGCCGCCCAGCGCATCGAGCGCTCCATGCTCGCCTCGGCGCGCTTCGCGTCGACGCCTGCGGGCGGGCATTCGTCGAAGGCCATCACGATATCGCTGCCAAGCAGCCGCTGGATTTCCATCGAGCGTTCAGCGGTGAGCATATGGCGTGAGCCGTCGAGATGGCTTTTGAACGTCACGCCTTCCTCGCTCTGCTTGGTGAGCGCGGCAAGGCTCATGACCTGATAGCCGCCGCTATCGGTCAGGATCGGCCGGTCCCAGCCCATGAAGCCATGCAGCCCGCCGAGGCGCGCCATTCGCTCGGCGCCGGGGCGCAGCATCAGATGATAGGTGTTGCCAAGAATGATGTCTGCGCCGGTCGCGCGCACCTCGGCCGGACGCATGGCCTTCACCGTCGCCGCGGTGCCCACGGGCATGAAGGCGGGCGTCCGGATCTCGCCGCGCATCATGCGAATGACGCCGGTACGCGCGGCGCCATCGGTCGCGGCGAGCTGGAAAGCGAATCTGTCGGTCATGGCGCGCGCCTATGGGCTGGGCGGCACCGAAAGTCGAGATGGGGGGAGGCCCCTTTCTACTCGCGCTCATCCTCGCTCGAAGGCTCCTCGGCGGCCGCCTTTGCCTTTTCCTTTGGCTTTTCCTTGTCGAAAATCGCCAGAAGCTCCGCCTTCTTGGCGTCCGACAATTCCTCCTCGGCTGCGGGGAACATATCCTCCTCTTCCTCGTCGATATGATGGAGATAGCGGTCCTTCATCGTGCGGAAACGCGTAAGCCAACCGGTCGAGCCAAAATCCATTTCATATAGCTCGGTCAGCATATCCTCGATTTCCTTATGCTCGGAAACGCTGTGCTGCGCCTCATCGCGCAGATCCGCATTTGCCAGCATCGTCGCGTAGAGGGACATTTCCTCCGAGGCGGCATGCGCGGTGACCTCGACGCGGAACGCCTCGAACAGCCGCTCGCGCTCTGGGCTGTCCCCTTTCGTGGCGTCAATCTGGTCCAGCAGTTTGCGGTGGCGATCGTGGTCAGCCTTTAGCCGCGCGAAGATTTTGGTCTCGGCCATGTCGGGGTCCCCTTTGACTTGCGCGAGGGAAAACGGACCCGGTCCTTTTCGGTTCCCGCTCAAAATCTTTGCCAGTCCGCAGTCGTGTCAAGGCAGCCAAATATTGGTACGGTCTGGGCGCCGGCCAGCAAAAGGCAGCGAGGCATCTCGGTCGCGTGGCGCTGGACTGCGGCATGCCGGAACTTCGGCTGTCAGCTGAGTGCGCTGGTACTCGCGATGACAAGCCAACTGCAGGAAACAGAGCGCTGAACATCGCGCCATACGGTGCGGCGGGCATATTGCCCCCTCAACCGGGCGACCTATTAGATGGTGCAGGTCAGACGCCCCTCGGAAGCGGCAAAATCCATGCTTGCCGCATAATCTTGGACTAGCAGCGCTGCTTCGCGCGGGTATGCAGATTTGGCGCGGCCACGCGGCTTGGTGTGCGTGAGGCAATCGTGCCTAAAAACTCTTGCGGAATTTCGCGCGCATCGTCGTCCCGGTCCTGAAATCGATCCGCGTTGGACCATTCCATCAATCAGATTAGGTGAGGCCCACTCTTTGGCGGCTATTCCAGCAATGCCTTGCAACAGGGCAATGGGGACGCCAACCCGGGTTTCGCTTAGCAGAACTTTAACCTCTCCGTGCCAGAAGGAAACTCGAAAGGTTTCTTCGATGCAGCAGCATATTGCCCGAATGCTTTTGTCCGCAACGACCGTCTTCGCCGCGGCTGCCCCGGCCCAAGCCTCGGACGCGCGTATCATGCTAACTGCATTCGTTCCGATTCGGTGCGAAATGACGTTCACACCTTCTGTTAGGGAAGTTGCGGGCGTCTCTACGCTCGGCACCGTCCACCAATACTGCAATACGCGTTATCAAATGCGCTTCAGCCACCAGCCCCTTTCCGCCAACGCCATGTTAGGGCTCGGCGACAAAATTGCCGCAGCCAGCTCAGGGTCGACACTAATCGAGCCGAACGGAAAGCCGGTCATCGGAGCTGAGAGCCTCTGGTTGGCGAACGGGGAGGCAGGCGATACCGAAAAATTCGCTAGCAGCGTGGTGATCGAAATAACACCAATCGGCTTCTGATTCCTTAGCCCGGCTTATTCCCCGCGGGGCATCAGAGGCGGTGGCACAGGCCTCTGATCTGAATTGCGCGGGGTTAGGCGGAGCCCCTCATCAGGACGCCACGAGACCGAGTCGCTAGCGATCGTATCGCCGGCTCACATGGCATGCGGTCGGTCAAGGCGCGAATTGCTCAAAGCGGCAGGCTCATGAATAAGCTCTTCAAAGCGCTGAAATGGTGATTGTTACCTGGTCGACGTAATTTCCAGATCTGGCTCGTTGGAATTGCCCTACGACGACATTGATGAAATTTGTTTGCGGGCGAACGGGGTCGGCAGGGTTGAACTGCTGTTCGTCGGTTCGAGACAGGTCGATGAGCCTTCCCGCATAGGTCATCGAATAGGGGATGAACGTTTCGGCCGGGCCTTTTAAATTTCCCCTATTCTCTGACTGAAACGAAATCTGATATTCACTGCTTGTCCGAATTTGAAGGCTGATCGACCCCTGCTTGTTGGGAGCAAGCTCGCCAAGATCCAGATGTGCGTGCTGCGGATTGGTCGAGCCCACGAAATTTGCCTGCACGCTTGGAGTGACTTGCGCCGATACGGTGAATTGGGCCGCATCCGCCGCCAAATTGTTGCCCGCTGGAACAAAACTGGCTTCGAGCGTCGCCGCGTAGCGACCGGCCCGTCCCGGCTGCGATCCGCTTACGAAAAGACGCGGACTGATTTCGGTAGTCGCTCGGCCGGGGATCGAGACCGGAATCAAGCTGCCGATATTCGTTGCGGGGTCGTAAACGACTCTGCCCAGATCATTCTCGGCGACGATCGTGTAGGTCAATTTCCCGCCGTGCGGCCCAATTAATTCCGGAGAACCCGTGATCCGTGATATTTTCACCGCTCCAACGCATGTGCCATCGCCCTTATTGCGGAGGCGGAGGCGGATCGGTTCCAGATAATCCCCCCCGTCTAGCGCATTATAGTGGTTAACTTTGGCCTCGCCGAGTTCCTGAATTGTTACGTCGCACGCCGGCCTGTCGGGCGCGGCAAACGCAGGAGTGATCACGGCATATCCGGCAGCGCAGACAGTCAGAATTCGGATTGAGGTCATCGTTGATCTACCCTTATCTCACCGATGTTCACGAGGTTGCCCCCGTTTCCGTCGATCGTGATATCCTGTTGAAACTGCGGTTCCGTCCGAAGTGTCAGCACGTAAACTCCGGGCGTTAATCCGATCCCCACGAGCCGGCCGGCCCGGTTGGTGAAGACGGGAATCGGTTCGTCGCCCGGGCGATCCTTACGCTGCAATTCCCCGGCGATAAAGCCGAGTGGCTTGCCTTCCTTGTTGACCACAGAGCCCATTATAGAAACGGAAGCGGCCGAGCCCGCTTCTAGAGAATAACCGGCATAGAGCGGTGCCTTGAATCCGAATTGGCCGGATCCCATATCATATCCGGGCGGAAGATCTTCCACGTCCACATAAGTGGACGTTCGGATGTATGTCGGCAAATCGGGAATAACCGCGGGACCGAAACCGTCGCTTTGCGCCCGAACGCCATTCTCGGTCCGATCGATGAGGATCTGTTTTCTCGCCAGTGTAGAATGCCGTGAAACAATCGCGAAAGCCTCACGCACGGGCCGGGAGAAAGACAGCTTTCCGCCAGCCAAGACCAGGCTCGACGCCAGCGTTGCCCGGCTGATCTGTACCCGTTCGTCACTGTCGAAATTCGATGTCGACAAGATATTGTGCTGGGCAGTCACTTCGAACCGGTTGGAAACATGCGCAACGCGACCGCTCAGTTCCGCGGTATCAATTTCGCCGCTACGACGTAAACCAAGCTCGTAGGCTGTCGTACCAACATAGGGCTGAGGCGAATAGCGGTAATTCAGGTCCACCTCGCGGCGCGCCGTATCGTAGGTTCCGCGAACGAGGCGGTTTCTGCCCGGTGTCCAGTTTAGCTGGAAGAAAAAACCTGTGTTGGATTGTCCGGACGCTTTCACATGGCGTCCGAAAACTCCCACTGCCAACGTCGAATTTATCGTATAGTTCACCCCCGCAAGTGCCGTTGTGCGCGTGCCCTCACCCTGGATTCTTTCGTAATCGGCCGACAAATTGAAGGCCAACCGCGCGCTGTTGATTTGGGCGTTTGCGGATACACGCGTACGAGCCGCCCGATCGATCGCCCCCCCATTCAAAAGAGCAATGTCACCGATCGTTGCAAATTTGTCGTCGACATATTGGGCATCGGCGCGAAGGGACCATCTCCAGTCGCGGCCGACATAGCCGGTGTTGGAATAGCCTGCACCTACCGCATAGCCAAAGCCAATGGTTTTGCGCTGACTCCCACTTGCCTGGAGGCGCCAAGTCCCGATTGGCGAGGCCCAGATGACCGATGCCCCTACGGCTCCCCCCTTCTTGTCGCCTTGGGCGTCAAGCCCCGCTGTAAAGCTATCCGAAAATCCGTGTCGCGCGAAGCCGCTGAAGATCCAATCATTGGTGTAACGAATAACACCGTTTGGCGTTTCGGAGCGGACACCGACGGCGGCCGAAAAATCGGTCTCGCCGGTCGCCAGCAAGTCGAAATCGAAGAAATTATTCTGAGAGATGATCTGCTCGCGGCCGGTGTCGTCGCGGATCACGAGTTCGATCGCGTTCGACCCTTGGTTGAGAGGCAGATCCCTAAGGTCGTATCGACCGCTATCGAGATACAGTTCTTGAAAAATGAGGCCGTTGACCCGCACCTGAACCGTTGATGGGCGCTCAAGATCAAAGGTGGTCTGTCCGATAGGGCGGAATACGCGCGTGGGCTCGAGCCCATAGAATCGCTCGACTGAAAGCCCCGCCATGCGGGGTAACGCCTGAAGATTCGTTCCGCGATTACGAAGGTCGCCTGCTGTGACCCTCAGAAGATGCGCAACATCATCGTAAATCAGTTGCGATTCAATTCGGCGGAACGGATGAGCCGCAGCCTCGTCGTAAACTTGCCGCGTAATAAAGGCGACGCCATCATTTCCGAAGAGGCGGCCACCCAATTCGAGTGACCCGGTGAGAGGTTGGCGGCCCCGGTTGCTCCCGCGCGGTCCCTCCACAATATAGCTGTAGGAAATGGCGCCGTTCAGAAAGAGCGAGACGGGCTCGGGCATCTCGATGGGACTCGTGTCGGCGCCTTCGCCAGGACTGACGTTGAGAAGGCGACGATTTCGCGCTTCAATGAGGGTCAGGACCTGTAGCTCTTGTAACGAAGAGTCATAGCGGACCTTCATTCCAGCCACCGACGCATCTATAGGCGTCAAACGTCCGGCGGTGGCGGCTTGCGCGACAGAAGTTGTGATAGCAGCTGTCACGTCGGCCTGGATTAGCTGAACGAAGCGTTCGGCCGGAAAGGTGACGCGTTCGCCCGCGATATCCATCTGGATGTCACCGACGTAGCGGCCATCCAGGGTGACGGGTAGGCTAATAGAAATGGATTTAGCGGAGGAATGAGCGGGCGCGTCCGGCACTTGCGCCACCAATGCTGCCGGCTCAGCCGGCTGAGTTGCGGCTAGCAGAAGGACAGGCTCCAGCGCGTGTGCAAGGCTCGAAATCCCGGCCATGGCTCGTTCTTAATATCCCGCTCGCGTGCGGACACGGACAGTCGCAGATGTGAGAATCGGGCCATTGCGAAACGGCAGGATGAACTTGCGCGCAGCGCCCGGAAGAACAAGCGGCATCGTCACCGCTTCCAGCACTTCGTCTTCGCTTAGAATTGGCAGGTCGATTTTCTCGCCCTGCGCGGTCTGGCCGCTGATCAGATATTCCAGATGATGCAGATAGAGATATTTGTTTCCATCGTTTCTCAGGACGATCTCAACCCCGGGGACGTCGATCCGCGGCTCTTTCGCTCGAACCGCTGGATCAGGCGAGCGGGCGGGATCGTCAATCGCGACAGCCGACATAGTGGTCGTCGTGGGCGTGGCCGATGAAATGACAGCATTTGATGCCGCTCCGCGCGGTACCGTGTGCATCGCTACATCGAATGCGAAGACGACCTGAAGTTGTGCCCCGCCGGCGACGGGGTCCATCGTCAGATCGACGGGCAGCTGGCGAACGGTAATGTAGTAGGATTTCGAACGGTCGAGTGTCGGATTTATTGACTGCGCGCGAAACACTTGAACGCTATTGGGTTCAATGACGCCCTGCGGGGGAAACAGGATGAAATCGTCGTCAGCCGGGACCCGAACGACCTCGCCAGCTTCGTCGGCGACACGTTCCGCGATCGACACTTCAACCGTCTGCCGCACCGACGAACTGTTGCGAACGCGAATTGCTGCGCTCTGTCCAGGCTGGGTCTCGATAAACAGCGGTTCCACAGCCAGAGATTGCGCGTTCGCTGATTGAACCGGGGGCAAAATCAAAGCCGCACCGAGCAGCATCGCGCATAACCAACGTTTCATATTTCCCCCTGGGACCGGCACTCGGAAAGCCGAACAGGCCGGGGACAACGCCCCGGCCTGAACTCAAGTCGCTTAAACGATTAGAACGCGACCGGCGTCAGCGTCAGCGTAACCGCGTCAGTATAGTTACCGCCGAGCAGAGGCTTCGAGCTGGTGACGGTCGAGTAGGTCAGCTGAGCCGAAGCGCTGATCGGGGGCAGGTTCGAGCCCAGGCTCTCCGGCGACGACGCATCGAGGGCCGTGGTGTTGGCGCTGCCGAGGCCCTGAACGGTGATGCCGTAATCGAGAGCCGATGCGAACTGCTGATACGCCGTCGCAGTGGTGTTCGACTGCGAGATCGGGGTCGCGCCGGCATCGTTCGTCACGAGGCGGAGATAGCCGTTCTGCGATGCGATCGACGCATTGAACTTCACGTTGCAGTAGATCGACGCCGTGTCGCTAACGGGCGTAGCCTCACCCATTTCGCCGAGCGCGCCGAACTGTACGGTGTTTTCATAGTCGCGGACTTCGCAGACGGTCGCGCGGTTACCCGAAAAGGCGACAGTCGCACCGTTAACGGTGGTGGTTTCGGCAGCCATCGCCGGAGCGGCAGCAGCGACCACAGCGGTAGCAATAAGAATACGCTTAATCATGTCGTTAATTCCTTCATTTCGGGATTTCTCCCACTTCCCCAACGGCAATAAATGCCGCATTCTACCTTCTGCCCGAATGTCGGACCGAAGATCTTTGTGGACGCCGGTCAATATCCGCTGATGCGAATCTCGATGACGTCGCGATACTGGCCCCCGAGGAGCGGCGGCGTGGTGGCCCAGGCCAAAGTCAATGAGCCGTTCGACTCGAATGGGATTTGCCCAACGGTGCCTTGGACAGGCGATGTCATCTCTCGACTGTCGGCCGAGACGTCCCGGGCACCTTCAGAGTCGATGCTAAAGGTGAGCGTATACGGCACGAAATTGGCGAACCCGTTGAACCGGGGCGCGCGCCCAACCTCTGTGTGTTGAAGGCCGCCGTTTAACGAGCGCAACTGAACATTCATCCGCTGGTTACAACTGACAGCGAAGGGCAAGGAAGTCGTGCCCGCTCGTTCGGTGAGCACCACATCTGCCTCGTTATCGGGAAAACTTAGCCCACACTTAGGGCTAATTTGCCCCGATATGTTAAGTTGCAAGCTTTGATGCGCGCCATTCACGCTGTGCGCATTTGCAGCATAGCTTCCGAAAGCGAGCGACGATAACGCCGATGCTGTCAGTATAAATGCCTTCGTGGCGCGTACATAGATGTACAACATTTGACTCATTCCGCACAATACGGAGTGAATAACGAGGTCTTAGAGCATTTTAATTGATCGCGCTCACAATTTACTTATACAAGTAAATTTCCTTGATCCCGAAATTCCCCACCTGCTCAGAAACATACACGAAACATTAAGTTTCTTCGATGCGCGACCCCCGGCCAAGCCAACCAGTTTTGATTCGCTCGACGCGGTAGGGGTTAAGAATTTGTTAAGTCTGAGTCGAGTCTCAAAAGCACGGCCTTGGCGCCGAGCGAGAGAACATTTGTCCCAAGGCGAAACAGTCGCCGGGCCGGCCGGCACTCTGCCCCCGCCCTTATATGGACGCTATATAATTGATTTACTTGTACAAAAATATTCCAAAATAGCGGGGCTATCGCTCGCTAAGACGTTTGCTGCGGGTCCTGACATTCACTAAAAAAAATTAAATTTTGCAGGGTCTGAGCTGAGGCCGGTGCGCGTGGGCTCGAAAGTAGGTGACCCCCGATTGCTTCGTCTAAAAGAGGGTCTTCTGCGAGGGTTTGTCAGGAGCGCGGTATTAGCCCCCTTGCAGAGCGCCAGCGGATAAGGTTGGCGCGGCGGAATCGGCATGACTTAGCCAAAAGTTAATTGCCGATGAGCCGCTCGGTGCGGCACAGCATTGCGGGGAGGCCCGAAATCGAGGCGCGCCGCTTAATCTTCCATTGTGAAGCCGTCCTGCCGGCTGCAGCCATCGCCTTGCGGGCACATATGGCCGCACAGCATTTGTCGCGCCGGTAACCTTCTCTTAACGCAATCTGCCCGAATAGGCAGGACGATGGCAATTCCCGCATATATTGAGACCGGCGAGGTTCGCGGCGCCAAGTCCCGAAGCCCGCGCCGCACGCTTCGGCTTCAGTTGCCCGGCGCTAAAGCGACCGGCGATGCCCTCATGGTGCAGGTCCACAATATTTCTGCAAGCGGGCTCCTGATCGAGAGCGAAGTCGCGCTCGCAATCGGCGAGAGGATCGAGATCGACCTGCCCCACGCCGGCCCCACCGGGGCGCGGATCATCTGGAACAGCGCCCAGATCTATGGCTGTCAGTTCGATACGGCCATTACGTCTGCTACGCTCAGCGCCGCGCAGCTTCGCAGCATTGTCGGTCCCGAAGCCCGCGCCTCTCCGCGCCCAAGAAGCGCCGAGAGCTTCGGTACCCGTCTGCAAAGATTGCGAATGGCAAGGGGACTGACCCAGTCGCAAATGGCGAAGCAACTGGCGGTGAGCGAGCCCTCGATTTCCGCTTGGGAGCAAGGCAAAGCGCGCCCGAAGCCCGGGCGGATGGAAGCCCTGGCCGCGTTACTTGGAACCGACGTTTCGGAGCTGCTCGGCCTCGAGGAGGGCGAATGCCTGGGGGATGTCATCGCGCGGGCCAAGAAGGACATTGCCCGGGCAGCCAAGCTTAGCCCTGAGAACATCAAGGTCGTCATCGAAGTGTGATGTCCCGCCGGAAGCTGGCGAAACGGCTGAGCTTCTTGTCGCCTTAGCCGGATCCCGATTCACGGGGCCCGCACGGCTCTTTCACGCCGAGCGGTCCGGTCGCTGCGGAAGCAGCAGGCTTGCATCACCATAGCTGTAGAAGCGGTAGCCGTTCGCAATCGCGTGGGCATAGGCCGCCTGCATCGTCTCTAGCCCCATCAGGGCACTGACCAGCATGAACAGCGTCGAGCGCGGCAGATGAAAATTGGTCATGAGCCCATCGATCGCCTTGAAACGATAGCCGGGGGTAATGAAGATCGCGGTATCGCCCTCGAAAGGCTCGATGAGGCCGGTCCCGAGCGCCGCGCTTTCGAGCAGGCGAAGACTTGTCGTCCCCACCGCGATGATGCGCCCGCCCGCGGCGCGCACGGCGTTGAGGCGATCGGCGGTCGCAGCGTCGATGCGGCCCCATTCGGCGTGCATGACATGATCTTCGGTATTATCGGCCTTCACGGGCAGGAAGGTGCCCGCCCCCACGTGGAGCGTCAGCGTCTCACAAGCGATACCCGCGGCGGCGAGCGCACCGAGCAGCGTGGGCGTGAAATGGAGCGCCGCGGTGGGCGCGGCGACCGCGCCATCCTCGCGCGCGAACATCGTCTGATAGTCGCGGCGGTCCGCCTCGTCGGTCGCGCGCTTGCCGGCAATATAGGGCGGCAACGGCATGGTGCCGGCGCGTTCGAGCAGCAGCTCAACGGGCTCGTCACCGGCAAAGGCGAGGATGAAGCTGCCGTCGGACAGCCGTTCTTCGGCCGCGGCCGTGACCCCCGAACCAAAATCGACGCTCTCGCCGACCCTTAGCCGCTTCGCGTTGCGCACAAAGGCTTGCCAACGGCGCAAGTCGATCCGCTTGTGGAGCGTGGCCCCGATCTTGGCATCGCCTCGCCGCCCCTCGAGCTGGGCCGGGATGACGCGCGTATCGTTGAAGACGAGGCAGTCGCCGGCCCGCAGCTCGCCGGGGAGGTCGCTCACCGTGGCATCGCGGATCCCCCCGCGCTCGACGACGAGCATCCGCGCCGCGTCGCGCGGCCGCACGGGGCGTAGCGCTATGCGCTCGGGAGGGAGCTCGAAATCGAAGGCGTCGACGCGCATGGGATATCGCGCGCCCTCGACCGCTTACTGGATCGGCGCGTTGAGCTGGTCGGCCGTGATTTCTGCCGCGGGCGCCTGCGCTTCGGTCAGCATCGGCGCCGGAGGCACGGGCTTGTTGTCGGCGGCGACCGACACCTGCACCATGCGCGACATCACTGCGGGCGGCTCGCCCCGCTGGATCGCGTCGACATATTGCATGCCCGAGACAACCCGTCCGAACACGGTATAGCGGTGGTCGAGCGAAAAGCGCGGCTGGAACATGATGAAGAACTGGCTGTTCGCGCTGTCCGGGCTTTCGGCGCGCGCCATCGATACCGTACCGCGCAGATGCGGCATGTCGTTGAATTCGGCCTTGAGGTCGGGAAGCCGTGAGCCGCCCTGACCCGTCGCAGTCGGATCGCCCGTCTGCGCCATGAAGCCGTCGATCACGCGGTGAAACTTGACCCCGTCATAAAAGCCCGCGCGCGCGAGTTCCTTGACCCGCGCCACATGACCCGGTGCGACGTTCGGGAAAAGCTGGATGACCACCCGTCCACCGGTCGAAAGGTCGAGGTTGAGCATATATTCGGGATTGTTGAGATATTGCTCGGGCGCCATCGCCGCAGCCACCGACGTCTCCTCGGCTGCGCTTGCATCGGGTGCGGCCGGCTCCTCGGCGGGCGGAGCGGGGGGTGTTTCGAGCGGCGGCGCCGGCTCGGGAATGTCGGTTGGAGCCGGGCTTTCTTCCGGCGTGGGCCCCGGAGACGGCGGTACTTCCTGCGCTACGGCCGAAGCCGCGAGGCCGAGCGCCATCACCGTCAAGGCCAGGGGGCGGAGTGGGAATATCATGCTATATCGGCCTTTATCGTTGAATCCGGTTTGCGCCCCGTTTTTGCGCGCCCTAGCGGGAAAAAGCTGAACGCTCAATGATTGCGGTCAAGGCTCGCCCTGCCGCAAGCCCCTTTCGGCGATTCGCCGCTCGACCGCCTCGCGCACTGCGGGGGTGACGAACTTGTGGATCTCGCCGCCGAAGATCGCGATCTCCTTGACCAGCCGCGACGCGATCGGCTGCAATCCCACATCGGCCATGAGAAAAACCGTCTCGACCCGGTCATTCAGTTGCTGGTTCATTCCTGCCATCTGATATTCATATTCAAAGTCCGCGACCGCGCGCAGGCCGCGGACGATGACGCTCGCGCCCTCGCGCTCGGCAAAGTCCATCAGAAGCGAGTTGAAGCCGACGACGCGGATATCGCCTTCGATCGCGGCGACCTCGTGACGCACCATCGCGATGCGCTCCTCATCATCGAACAGCGGCGACTTGCTGATATTTGTCGTCACCCCGATCACGAGCCTGTCGACCAGCTTCGCGCCGCGGCGGATGATGTCCATGTGCCCGAGCGTAATCGGATCGAACGTTCCGGGATAAACCCCAATGCGCATCAACGGTCCCTTTCCACCACATAGCGCGCGATGGCCCGCAACAGCGCAGCCTCTTCGCCGAATCCCGACAGATGGGCGATCGCCTGGTCGACAAGCAGCGCCGCCTGCTCGCGCGCGCGCTCTATCCCCATCAGCGTGACAAAGGTCGCTTTGCCCGCGGCATCGTCCTTGTGCAGCGCCTTGCCGGCGAGCGCCTCATCTCCCTCGACGTCCATGATGTCGTCGGCGATCTGGAAGGCGAGCCCGATATCGCGTGCGTAACCGCGCAGCGGCGTGCGTCCTTCGGCGGGGATGCGCGCAAGAACCGCTCCTGCCTCGACCGAAAAGGCGATCAGCGCGCCGGTCTTGAGCTGCTGCAGCCGCGTGACCGTCGGCAGGTCGAAATCGGCGGTTTCGGCAGCGAGATCCATCATCTGCCCACCCGCCATGCCCGACGGCCCGGCTGCGCGCGCGAGTTCGCGCACCAGTTCGCCGCGCACAAAGGGGTCGGGATGGGTTGCGGGGTCGACGAGCCATTCAAAGGCGAGGGCATGGAGCGAATCGCCCGCAAGGATTGCGGTCGCCTCGCCATAGGCCTTGTGCACCGTCGGCTTGCCGCGGCGCCTGTCATCATCGTCCATGCACGGCAGATCGTCGTGAATCAGCGAATAGACGTGCATCGCCTCGACCGCCGCCCCGACGCGCAGCGCCGGGGCATGGTCGACATGGTAGAGGTCGCCTGCCGCGCGCACGAGCAGCGGGCGCAGGCGCTTGCCGCCGCCGATCGCGGCGTGGCGCATCGCCTCGTAAAGCGGGCCCCTGGGATCGGACGGTACGGCGAGGAGCCGGTCGAAAAGCCGGTCGATGCCCGCGGTGACTTCCGCCTGCGCTGCGTGAACGAGCGATGCGTCCGTCCGCAACCCGCCTTCGACGCGTGCCGTCACGGCCTCAGGCTTCGCCGAAGGGCGAGGTTCCCGCGGGCTGGCCATCCGCCCCGAGACTGACCTGTTCGATACGGGCCTGCGCCGCTGCGAGCCGCGCTTCGCAATGTGCGCGAAGCGCATGACCGCGTTCGTAAAGCGCCACCGATTCTTCGAGACTGACATCGCCGCTTTCGAGCCGCCGCACGATGGTTTCAAGCTCGCCCATCGCCGCCTCGAACGACAAGGAGGCGATTTCGGGGGCAGCAGCGGGTGCGGGCGTGTCCGTCATGGCGCCTGCTTTGGCCTCTTCGCCCCCTTGCGGTCAAGCTTGACGTCACCCCCCGCCTCTCTAGCATCGCGCCATGTTCGTCGGCCACTTCGCCCCGGCGCTCGTCGCCGCTGCGCAGCCCCGCGCTGCCGGGCTCGGCACGTTGTTCATCGCGGCGCAGATCGTCGACATCGGTTTTGCAGCGCTCTTGATCCCGGGCGTGGAAGCCATGCGAATCGTCCCAGGCATGACCGCCATGAACCCGATGGACCTTTATGACATGCCCTATACGCACAGCCTGCTCGGCGCGCTGGTCTGGAGCCTGATATTCGGCGCAGCCGTCGGCCTTGCCAGCAGGCGGCGCGCTGCGGCGCTCGGTGCCGCGATCGTCGTTTTCTCCCACTGGTGGCTCGACCTTGTCGTCCATATCCCGGACCTCACCCTGTTCGGTGCGCCGCCCAAGCTCGGCCTTGGTCTCTGGAATCATCCGCTGATCGAGATGCCCCTTGAGATCCTGCTGACGGGCGGCGCGCTTTTCTATTATGCTGCGCGGACGCGGGCGCCAGGGGGCGATCAGCGTCTCTGGCTGCTTGCAGCTCTGCTTGCCCTGGTCCAGGCGGTTGACTGGTTCGGTCCCAAGGAAGAGGCCTATTCGCTCGCGATCCCTGCGACAATGTTGGGCGCCTATGGGCTACTTGCATGGGCGGCCTGGTGGACGACGCGCGAGCGCCGCGTGCCCGGAACCTGACAGAGGGCGCAATTGCATTTTGATTCTTTGCAATTGTCGCTGGCCCGCCGATACGCCATGCTGCACCGCACAATAAGGAGAGGCTGAAAGGCAAGTTTTGTTTATAGACAAGGACTTGCGCCATGAAGACGACCATCTTTTCCGCCGCCCTCGGACTTTCCCTGCTCACCCCCGCCGCTCAGGCCGAGGACAATGCCAAGCAGCGGTTCGAGCATGAGGGACATATCTACAGCTACAGCATCACCCGCAAGGGCGACATGCGCCTCATCACCGGCGTCGAGGAACGCAGCGGCAAGCCCTTCCGGCTGCGCGTTGGCGAACGCCGGGTCCGCGGCACCGTCGGGTCGCAGCAGGTGAACTTTCCGCTGCGCGACGTACAGCCGCTCGACACGGCCCCCACCACGCTTGCGGCGCGGTGATTTCTTGCCGGAACGGACCCCAGCGCGCTCAAAAAGGCGCATGGGGTCTGTTCCTATCGCGCGCGCGCGGCTAAAGGCGCGCCATGACCCAGACAGCAGCTGCGCCCGCCTTTGTCATCACCCCTGAGATTGTGGCCGACCACGGCCTCTCGGCGGAAGAATATGATCGTGTCCTCCACGCGCTGGGGCGCGAGCCGAACCTTGTCGAACTCGGCATTTTCTCGGTGATGTGGTCGGAGCATTGCAGCTACAAAAGCTCGCGCATCCACCTGAAAAAACTCCCGACCGAAGCGCCATGGGTGATTTGCGGCCCCGGCGAAAATGCCGGCGTCATCGATATTGGCGAGGGACCGGACGGCAAGAAGCTCGCCGCGATCTTCAAGATGGAGAGCCACAACCACCCCTCCTACATCGAACCCTATCAAGGTGCCGCGACCGGCGTCGGCGGCATCCTGCGTGACGTCTTCACCATGGGAGCCCGCCCGGTCGCGAACCTCAACGCGCTTCGCTTCGGGCGTCCCGACCATCCCAAGATGAAGCATCTGATTTCAGGCGTCGTCCATGGCATCGGCGGTTATGGCAACTGCGTGGGCGTGCCCACGGTTGGCGGCGAGGTCAATTTTCACAAGGCTTATGACGGCAATATCCTCGTCAACGCGATGACGGTCGGCGTCGCCGAACAGGACAAGATCTTCTATTCTGCCGCGAGCGGCGTCGGCAATCCGATCGTCTATGTCGGATCGAAGACCGGCCGCGACGGCATTCATGGCGCGACGATGGCGAGCGCGGACTTTGGCGAAGATGCCGAGGAAAAGCGCCCGACCGTGCAGGTCGGCGACCCCTTCACCGAAAAGCTGCTGATCGAGGCGTGCCTTGAGCTGATGGCATCGGATGCGATCGTCGCAATCCAGGACATGGGCGCCGCCGGGCTCACCAGCTCGTCGGTCGAGATGGCCTCGAAGGGCGGCGTCGGCATCCACCTCAATATGGACGATGTGCCGCAGCGCGAAACCGGGATGACAGCCTATGAAATGATGCTGTCCGAAAGCCAGGAACGCATGCTGATGGTCCTCAAGCCGGGCAAGGAAGATTTCGCCAAGGCGATCTTCGAGAAATGGGAACTCGACTTCGCGGTCATCGGCACCGTCACCGATACCGGCCGCATGGTGCTTGAGCATAAGGGCGAGATCGTTTGCGACATTCCGCTTGCCCCGCTCGCCGACGATGCACCGCTCTACGATCGTCCGCACGTGGCGACCCCCAAGCAGGCCGAGCTTGTCGACGTGCCCGAGACGAAGGACGTCGCGGCCGACCTCAAGTTGCTCATGGGCACCCCCGACCTCGCCAGCCGCCGCTGGATCTGGGAGCAATATGACAGCCAGGTTGGCGCCGACACGGTGCAGACCGGCGGCGACGCTGCGCTTGTCCGCATCCACGGCACGGGCCGCGCGCTCGCCATGTCGACCGACTGCACCCCGCGCTATTGCTATGCCGACCCCGTCGAGGGCGGAAAACAGGCCGTCGCGGAGACGTGGCGCAACATCACGGCGGTCGGCGCAACGCCCCTCGCAATCACCAACTGCCTCAACTTCGCCAATCCGCAGCGCCCGGAAATCATGGGCCAGATCACGGGCTGCCTGGAGGGCATGGGCCAGGCGTGCCGGGCGCTCGACTATCCGATCGTGTCGGGCAACGTCAGTCTTTACAATGAATCGAAGGCGACGGGCGGCGGCAGCGCCATCCTGCCCACCCCCGCGATCGGGGGCGTCGGCGTCATCGACGACCTCACAAAGGCGGTCGGTATCGGCTTCAAGCGCACCGGCGACATCGTGCTCGCAGTCGGCGAGCGCATGGGGCATCTGGGTCAGTCGATCTGGCTGCGCGAGATCCACGGCCGCGAGGAAGGTCCGCCGCCACCCGTTGACCTCAGGGCCGAGAAGCGCACGGGCGATTTCATCCGCGCGAGCATCAATGCAGGCTGGATCACCGCCTGCCACGACGTCTCCGACGGCGGTATCGCGGTCGCGCTCGCCGAAATGGCCTTGAAGTCGAACATCGGCGTCCTCGTCAGTGAGGAACAGCCTTTTGGCATTGCTGAAAGTTTCTTCGGAGAAGATCAGGGTCTGTACCTGGTCACGGTCTGCGACACCTGCCTTGCCGATTTCCTCGACGCGGCGAACCGCGCCGATGTGCCGGTCGACCCGCTTGGCCGCACGATCAAGGATCGCATCGTCTTCGAACTGCCCGAAAGCGACCATCAGGTAACGCTGGCCGAATTGCGCGAGGCGCACGAAGGCTTCTTTCCAGACTTGATGGGGGCCGACGCCGCTTTGGCGTGATGCGCCCGCTTCGCGCGGCCGGGAGATTGGGCTCATGAGCATCCATGTCGGAATCGGGGGCTGGACCTATGAGCCATGGCGCGGGCCCTTCTATCCGCCCGGGCATCCACAGAAGCGCGAGCTTGAATTTGCCGGGCAGCATCTGACCGGAATCGAGATCAACGGCACCTATTATGGCAGTCAGAAGCCGGAAACCTTCGCGAGCTGGGCGGAGGCCGTGCCCGATGGCTTCCGCTTCAGCGTCAAGGCATCGCGTTTTGCGACCAATCGCAAGCGGCTGGCTGAGGGTGCAGCATCGGTCGAAAAATTCCTGACACAGGGTGTGACGCGGCTCGGCGACCGGCTCGGACCGATCCTGTGGCAGTTCATGGCAACGAAGAGGTTCGAACGCGACGACTTCGCGGGCTTCCTCGACCTGCTTCCCGAAACGCAGGACGGCCTGCCGCTTCGCCACGCTCTCGAAGTGCGTCACGAGAGTTTTTGCGATCCTGATTTCGTCGATCTCGCGCGCGAGCGGAACATGGCGATCGTCTTCGCCGACAGCGATGAATTTCCGCGGATCGACGAGGCGACAGCGGATTTCAGCTACGCGCGGTTGCAGCGTAGCGAAGAGGATGTCGAAACCGGCTATGACGACAAGGCGCTCGACCGTTGGGCTAAGCGCGCCCGCGACTGGGCAAAGGGCGGCCGCGATGTCTATCTTTTCTTCATCGCGGGCGCGAAGGTGCGAAACCCTGCGGCCGCGCAGGCACTGATCGCAAAATTGGGCTCATGAAGGCGCGCCGTCACGCCGCCTGCGCGAATTCGGGCTTCGCGGCGCCCGCCTCGGCGGGCTTTGTCCCCAGCAGATCATAAGGATCGATCCCGTCGGCGCGCATCATTGCGTGAACCTGTTTGTAGACCACGGGTTCGGGAATCCCCAGGCGCTTCCGCGCCGCGGCCAGCGGTTCGGCAAGCAGCGTCTCGATATTCTGGTGCGCAATCTGCTCGGCAACGCGGCCGATCCGCTGCCCCTCGCGGACTGCGGCATAGATGGGGTAACGCCGGCCAAGACCCTTGCGAATTTCGCGCGCCCCTGCCCACGCGATGAACAATGTCCCCCAGCTCGGTGTCTGGCTGTAGGAAAAGGCGAGCACGCATTGCTCACCGAGCGCGTCGCGGCCGTAGCCGGTCAGGATGTGGAACAGGTCGTGCGTGTCGCGAAGCCGGTCGCCGTAGATTTCTAGCATGTCATCATAGCTCGGCTTGCCGCGGCGGAATTTGAGCGACTCGTCGACCAGTCCCTGTGCCGTCAGACCCTCGCGCTCCATGAAATCGACATAGACGCGTCCGACGCTCCCCTCGGGCAGGCGGCGAAGCGCATCATGGTCGTCGAGCAGCGCGGGCAAGTAGGGCCGTTCGGCAAGCACGCGCTGGCCTTCCGCGGTCTCGAAGAAACGCTCCACCGAGCGGCCGAAACGCTTGTCGCGCAAGGCGTCGATGATGTGAAACACCTGCTCGGTGTCTTCCTTGTCAGCGATCAGTCTGCGGAAATGATGCAGCGCCTTGAACGGACGAAAGCCGCCGTCGGTGCGGTCGGGGTGGGAAAGCGGAAGGCTCGTCATCTTCAGTCTCGCTGAGAATCGATGTCGCCTTACCATGTAGCACTACTGACACAAATGTCAATATAGCCTCACCGGATGGAGAAATGAAGCTGGGGGATCGACGACCCGATCATGGCGCTGGACGCCGCGCGCTCTCAACTGTATCACCCCCTTAAGACAGCAGGGGCAGCCCATGGACGCGGCAACGAACCAACGCTTCGAAAGCCTCGATGCAATCCGGGGGGTCGCGGTGATGGGCATATTGGCGATGAACATCGTCGCCTTTGCCATGCCCTTCTCGGCCTATTCGAACCCGGCCGCGGGCGGGCCGCCCGGCGGGGCAGACCTTGCCGCCTGGTTCTTCAATTTCCTCTTCGTCGACTCCAAGATGCGCGGGCTCTTCTCGATGCTTTTCGGCGCAAGCACCTTGCTCGTCGTTGAACGCGCCGAAGCCGCGGGGCGCAGCCCGCTTCGCGCCCATTATGCCCGGATGTTCTGGCTCGCGCTCTTCGGCCTTGCCCACTATTATTTCATCTGGTTCGGCGACATTCTTTTCCTCTATGCCGCCTGCGGCCTGCTTCTCTTTCCGTTTCGGCGCCTCTCTGCAAAGGCCCTGAGCTGGTGGGCGGCGGGCTTTTTCCTGATCGGCGCAGCGCTTTTCCTCGCGCTCTGGGGCTCGCTCCTCGCGGCGCAAGCGGGCGCGCTGCCGGCCGATGCTGGCGCAGGCGCTAGCACCGCGCTTCGTCAGATCGAGGCGGCAATGGGCGCAAATTCGCCCGATTATGCGAAGGACCTTGCGCTCTATCTTGGAAGCTATGGCGCGATCGTCGCGCACCGTACCACCGAGACAGCGGGCGAGCCGTTCCAGGGCCTGATCATCATGCTCTGGGAGACCATGGGACTGATGCTCGCCGGGATGGCGCTGCTCAAATCCCGCATGCTGACCGGGGAATGGCCCGCGGCGCGCTATCGGAAATGGGCCATCACAGGATTTCTCCTCGCGGCACCGCCGCTTGCCGGCCTTGCCGTCTATCAGGCAAAGGCGGGCTTCAGCGGCGTTGCGGTCTTCGGCTCCGCGGCGGCGCTTTCGATGCCGTTCGATATCATGATGACCTTTGGCTGGGCCGCGCTCATCCTGTGGCTGATCGGCGTCGCGGCGAGCGATGCCGTTCGCGCCCGGCTTGCAGCGGCGGGACGCATGGCCTTCACCAATTATCTCACGACGTCGATCGTGATGACGACGATCTTCTATGGCTATGGCCTCGGGCTGTTCGGCAGCGTCGGCCGGGCGCCGCTCTATCTCTTCTGCTTCGGCATGTGGGCAGCGATGCTGCTCTGGTCAAAACCGTGGCTCGACCGGTTTCACTATGGCCCGCTCGAGTGGCTTTGGCGCAGCCTGTCGCGCGCATCGCTGCAGCCAATGTTGCGGCGCGCGCACGCTTAGTAGCCGACGGCGTTTCCGAAGCTCGCCGGACGACGCTGAACGAGCGGATTGGCCTCGCGCTCAAGCGCAGCGAGCGTCTTTTCGAACAGCGGGCGCAGTTCGACGACGCGTGGCAGATATTCCTCGGGGCTGACCTGGCTTTCGACGCAGCGGCGCGCGAACATCTCGATATCCTCGGCAAGTTCCCCCAGCTTTTCGGCGCCAAACTGCCGGGCCTCGCTCTTCAGCGTGTGCGCCGGCATGACGAGACCGCGCGCATCGCGCGCACGCATCGCCTCCTCGATGACGGCGACCGACTTGGTGCCATCCTCGCGAAAATAGCCGAGAATCCGGATAAATGCGGCGCCGAGCTGAGCGCGCGTCGCCCGGAATTCATCCCAATCGACCAGGATATCTTCCAATGTTCCGTTCCTTGGTGCTCGATTTGGTCCTTGGTCCCCGCTGCCTCCATGCCCGACTTGGGTAAAAAAGCCGTTACAGCAGCGATGCCTGCCGGCACCATGTCCCGGAACGGGTCAGCGAGTGACCCGCCAGCACCCCTCACTCTCGATCTCGACCGTCCAGTCCTGCAGGGCCGCGAGCGCCGCAATCTCACGCACCGCCTGCGGATCGTCGGCAAGCAGCAGGACCATGTGTTCGGCCCGCATCGCGCGCGCAAGACGCAGCGCCGGCCAGGGACAGCGCATGCCGCGCGCATCGACCACCGCCTCGGCGGATGGCTCATTCATCATAAGGGTTGCGCGAATTGCGGAAATTGAGGCGCACCGGGACGCCCTGGAAGCCCAGTTCCTTGCGCATGCCATTGACCAGATAGCGCTCATAGCTCCCCGGGAGCGCGTCGGTCCGGGTGCCGAAGACGACGAAGGTCGGCGGACGGGTGCGAGCCTGGGTGATATAACGCAGCTTGATACGCTTACCGCCCGGTGCCGGTGGCGGATTGGCGGCAACCGCCGCCTCGAACCAGCGGTTGAGCTTTGCAGTCGAAACGCGATTGGTCCAGATCGCACGCTGCTCGAAGGCAACGCGCACCAGCGTATCGATGCCCTTTCCGGTCGCACCCGAAATGCTGAGCACAGGCACCCCCTTCACCTGCGCGAGCCCGTCGTCGAGCGCTCCGCGCACGCCATTGAAAAGCGCCGAGGGGTTTTCGGCGATGTCCCATTTGTTGAGCGCGACGATCAGCGCGCGCCCTTCCTGCAGCACCTTGTCGGCAATGCGCAAATCCTGCGCCTCGAGCCCCTTGGTCGCGTCAAGCAAGAGCACGACCACCTCGGCGAAATCGACCGCATGGAGCGCGTCGGCGACCGACAGTTTTTCAAGCTTGTCCTGCACCTTGGCGCGCTTGCGCATCCCTGCGGTGTCGAACAGCTGGATTTCATGGACTTCGCCGTCCTTTTCCCACTGCCAGTCCACGCGGATCGAGTCGCGGGTAATCCCTGCCTCGGGCCCGGTGATCAGACGGTCCTCGCCGATCATGCGATTGATCAGCGTCGACTTGCCGGCATTGGGCCGGCCGACGATCGCGAGCTTCATCGGACCCAGCGTATCCTCGTCAGCATCAGCCTCTTCGGCCTCGGCGTCCATGAAGGGTTCAACGATGGGGCGCAGCGCATCGAAGAGCTCGACCTGGCCCTCGCCATGCTCGGCGCTCAATGCGAGCACGGTGTCGAAGCCGAGCGAATAGGCCTCCATCAGTCCGGCTTCGCCCGCCTTGCCTTCGGCCTTGTTCGCGCACAATATGATCGGTGTGTCTTCGCTGCGCAGCCAGCGCGCGATTTCCTCGTCGAGCGGGGTGACGCCCGCACGCGCATCGATCAGGAACAGGGCCGCATCGGCTTCACGAACCGCCTTTTCGGTCTGCACACGCATCCGTCCGGGCAGCGTCGCGGCGTCATGGTCCTCGAACCCCGCCGTGTCGACGATCCGGAACGCGAGGCCCAGCAGCTTGCCATCGCCTTCGCGCCGGTCGCGCGTCACCCCCGGCTGGTCATCGACGAGCGCGAGGCGCTTGCCAACCAGCCGGTTGAACAGCGTCGATTTGCCGACATTGGGCCGGCCGACTATGGCGATCGTCGCGGATCGCGCCATGCTTCGTTCCTATCCGTCGGCTCGGCCGCGCACGCGGCCTAGCCCAATTACCGCCAGGCGGTGATGCGTCCGTCGTCCGCGAGAATGTAAAGTGTCTGGTTCGCAACCACCGGGGTCTGCGAAAGCGAGGTCTTGAACTCGCTCGTCGCAAGCGTTGATCCGTCCGTCGGCGAAAATTCGGCGAGCTGCCCCTCGCTGTTCACCGCGATCAGCCGCCCACCAGCCAGAATGGGGCCGGTCCAGCGGATCGGGTCCTTCTTCTTCTTGTCGGTTTCGACCCGGTAGCGCTGGAGCTGCTGAATCCAGCGAATCTTCCCCGATCCGCGCGCGACGCAGAGCAGTTTCGCATCATCGGTCATGGCATAGACCCATTCGCCCACCACATAGGGGGTCGAAATGCCCGCGATCGAGATTTCCCAGGTCCGCTGGCCGGTATTGAGCTCATAGCTCGCCATGCGGCCGCCCTGGCCAAGCGCGAAAACGCGGCCACGGTCGATGACCGGGTCGGCGTCGACGTCGGTCAGGGTCGAGACCGAAAGCGCCATCGACGTGCGCGCAAGGGCATCTTCCCAAAGATCGCGGCCGTTCTCGTAACGATAGGCCTGAACCTCGCCCGACGAGAAACCCGCAACGATCGTTGCTTCGCCCGCCGCCGGCGAGGCGGCGCCAAACACACTGCCGGCTTCGAGTGAAGCGGTTGCCTGCCACAGCACGGCGCCATTGGCTGCGTTGAGAGCGATGATCTGATTGTCCTGCGTGATCGCATAGACGCCGCCGAAGGCAATCGTCGGCGCGCCGCGCAGCGGCCCTGCGGGTTTGACCTTCCAGATGATCGATCCATCGCTCGCATTGAGCGCGGCAACGTCGCCGACGCCGCTCGTTGCATAGACGATATTGCCGTCGACCGCGGCGCCGCCGCCGAACAGCGAATCCTGAAAATCCTTGCCCGAGCTGCCGATCGACGCGGTCCACAGCCTGGCGCCGGTGTCGGCGCTAAACGCCGTGACGACCGCGTCGGTGTCGACGACGAAGAGGCGGTTGTCAGCGACGACGGGCGAGGAGGCGAGGCGCTGCTTCTTGGTGCTGCCCGCGATCGTCGCGCTCCAGATCTGGCGGCGCGAGGCAGCAAGGGCGAGATGGCCCATCGACTTCGATGCATTGCCGCCCGATTGCGACCATGCAGCATTGACCACCGGCTCAGGCAGCACGACCGCCGTGCTGGCCAGCGCAGGGTCGACCTTGACACTATTGTCATTCGACAGGATCGAGACGCGTTCACCGACGGTCGGGGTCTTCGGCCCGCCGTTGCCTTTCAGCGCGCCACAAGCTGCCAGCGGCAGCGTGAGCAGCGCCGCGTAGAATACATACCGGCTTTTCATCCTATTTGGCTTCCTCGCTTTTCGCGGCCGCTGCCTTAGGCGCGGCTTCGCCTTTCGTTTCGGCTGCAGCGCTGTCGCTCGCGCGATCTGCTACCGCATCAACGCCCAGCATCCCCGCCATCTGCACCGCGCGTGATTGCAGGGACTGGGGAATATCGGACAATTTGGCGATACGGCCATAAAGCTCGCCCGCCTGATCGAACTGGCCGAGCTGGTAATGCGCGATCGCGCTCAGCTCGGCGGCGCTGGCAAACCAGCTTGAATCCTTGGCATCGACGATGGGCTTCATACGGGCGATGACCGTTTCGGGTTTGAGCGCGTCATATTCAAGCGCGGTCTGCCGGATCAGGGCGAGGTCGCGCAGCGCCTGGTCGATTTTCGTGTCGCCCGCCACCTTCGCCATCAGCGCGGCGGCGCTCTTGAGATCCCCGGTCTGCGCCTTGAGATTCGCCTGCTGGATGAGCGCAGCCGCGCGATAGGCGGGCCCACCTTCGGCGATCAGCTTGTCAAGCTCGAGGGCGGCCGCGCCGGGCTGGCTCGTTTTCGCCTTGTCAAAGGCGGCGAGCAGCGCTTCAGCCTGTTCGCCGCGCCGGGTTTCCTGCTGATGGTTCCAGAACAGATAGCCGCCGAACGCCACGAGCGCTGCGATGACCGCAGCGACAATCCAGCGCCCGTAATTCTTCCAGATCGAATCGAGCCGGTCCTTGCGGACGGCTTCGTCGACTTCCTGCAACAGCGCGGCATTATTGGTCGGGCTCAGCGCCAATCAAACCTCCATCTCGTCCATCCGGCTTTCGCACACGCGTCCCACCGGCCGCCTCCTTAGCGGGGGCGCCGGAAAAGGCCAAGCGATTCACTTGCCGCCCGCCGGGCGGCAGAGCGGTCGTCAGCCGGCGTAGATCTGATCGTCGGTCGGGAATGAACGGGACCTGACCTGGTCCGCATATTCCTGGACGGCGCCGCTGACGACGCTGGCCATGTCCTGGTAGCGCTTCACGAATTTGGGGACGCGCTCAAACATGCCGAGCATGTCGTCGGTAACGAGCACCTGTCCGTCGCACTGCGCCGACGCGCCGATGCCGATCGTCGGGCAGGCAACCTTGTTGGTGATCTCGACCGCGATCGATTCGAGCACGCCCTCGATGACGATGGAAAAGGCGCCCGCCTGCGCAACCGCCAGGGCATCCTCGACAATCGAGCGCGCTTCCTCCTCGCTTTTCCCGCGCACGCCGTAGCCGCCCAGGATATTGACCGCCTGGGGCGTCAGACCCACATGACCCATCACGGGGATCCCGCGCTGGGTCAGAAACTCGATCGTCGGGGCGAGCACCTTGCCGCCCTCGAGCTTGACGGCCGCGGCGCCCGTTTCCTTGAGCAGCCGCGCGGCATTGTCGAACGCCTGCTGCGGGCTCCCTTCATAGCTGCCGAACGGCATGTCGACGATGACGGCGGCATGATAGCTGCCGCGCACGACGGCCGCGCCGTGCAGCGACATCATATCCATCGTCACTCCGACGGTGTGCGGCAGGCCATAGATCACCTGCGCGAGCGAATCGCCAACGAGCAGCATGTCGCAATGCGGGTCGAGGAGCTGCGCCATGCGGACCGTGTAGGCTGTCAGCATAACCAGCGGCTCGCCGCCCTTTCGCTGGCGAATCCGCGGCACCGTCAGGCGCTTCATCGGCTGCGGCGTCGGATTGGCGCGGCTCGTGGAGGTGTCGAGGGTGAGCGTTTTGGGGAGCGTGGACATGGCGCGCGGCTTAGACCCTAATGTTGCAGCGCAAAAGCGGTTCCGCGGTTTGTGTGATGAAACTTTTACTTCATGTCAGATCTGATTAACATAAGGTCTCGCCCACTTCAGGAAAATCCGTCGTGACCAGACCGCCTTTCACCAATGACATCCGAACGCTGCGCTTTCTGGCCGGCGAGATGACGCAGGGCGAACTGGGCCAAAAGGTCGGCGTCACGCGCCAGACCATCGCCGCGGTCGAGCAAGGCAGATATTCCCCTTCGCTCGAGGTCGCATTTCGCATCGCGCGCGTCTTTGGCAAACCGCTCGAGGCGGTGTTCCAATGGCAGGAAGGATGAAGCCGCAGCTTGGCCGCTGCAGCAATCGGGCATAAACTGGCATGGCGAAAGGTACCCCGGACATGCGCGCGCTGCCCCTCTTCTGCCTCCCTCTCCTGCTCGCCGCCTCAGCCAACCCGGCCGCGGCGCAGGATACCCTCCCGGCCGATCTCCATCTCCTTCCCGCCTCCGCCGATACAAAACCCCGGCCATGGGCCATCCTGTTTCCGCGCGCCGAGGGGATCGGGAAGCTTGCGCCGGGTAATCAATATTCCGACCTTGCCGCTTTTTTGAACCAGCGCGGGATCGATGTCCTGATTGTTGACGACGACGCCGCACTCAAGCGGCTGGGACCGTCTGGTTCAGCCGGCGAGAAGCGTGCGGCGATCGCCATCGACGCGCTTGCTCGCCTGCGCGCCGCGCAACGCTTTGACAGGCGCTGCCCCGGCGTCGCGATCGGCTGGTCGCGCGGCGGCGAGGGCGCGCTGACCCTCGCCTCGACGCCGGATGGGCCTGAAAGCGGCTTTCGCGCTGCGATCGTCTATTATCCCTCGGTTCGCTCGCAGCGCTCACCCTGGCCCCAGCGCATGCCGGTGCTCGCGCTGCAGGGCACCGAAGACGGCACGGCGCCCGCGAAACGGCTCGAAGCGCTTGCAGCAACCCGCGTCCAGAACCCCGAATATCCGTTCATCATCAAGCTCTATCCCGGCGCCGGTCACCGCTTCGATGTCGCGCACCCGGTCGATGATCCCGGCAGCGCCTCGGCGCCCCGCGACTATCGTGCGGCTGCGCACAGGGCGGCCCTCGAAGCGATCGACGGCTTCCTCACCGAGCGCGCAATCAGCAGCGCAAGCTGCGCGCTCGACTAGGCTCTGCCCGCCTCGGTCAGCGCCGCAAGCTGCTCGGGCGCGAGCCGCAGCGCCTCGCTTGCCATGATCTCGTCGAGTTGCGCCACGCTTGTCGCACTGGCGATCGGCGCGGTCACGCCAGGCTGTGCCGCGACCCAGGCGAGCGCGATCTGGGACAGCGTCGCGCCCGTCTCTCTCGCGATCCTTTCCATGGCTGCAAGCACGTCCGGTCCGCGCCCCGCCATATAGGGCTGAACGCGCGCACCGCGCGGGCTCTTGGAGAGATCATCGGCATTGCGATACTTGCCCGACAGATATCCCGAGGCGAGACTGAAATAGGTGATGACCCCCAACCCCTCGGCGGTGCACAGCGCCTGCAGAGGACCTTCATACTGGTCGCGGTCCAGGAGGTTGAGCTCGGGCTGCACGACGGTGAAGCGAGACAGACCGGTCTTGGCCGACACCGCGAGCGCCTCGCCGAGCCGCGCGGCCGAATAGTTGGACGCGCCGATCGCGCGCACACTACCTTGATCGATCAGTTCGCTGAACGCACCAAGCACTTCATCGAGCGGCACGTCGGGATCGTCCTTGTGGGCAAAATAAAGGTCGATCACATCGACGCCGAGCCGGTCGAGCGAGCCCTGCACCGCCGCGCGCACGCGATCGGGCTTCAGTCCGCCCTCCATCATCCCGACCTTTGTCGCGATGAGTATCTGATCGCGCGCGCCGCTCGCCTTCAGCCATTCGCCGAGCATGGCTTCCGATTCGCCGCCCCTGTTCCCCGGCACCCAGGCCGAATAGACATCGGCAGTATCGATCATCCCGCCGCCCCGCTCGACGAAGCGATCGAGCACCGCAAAGCTTGCGGCCCGATCGGCGGTCATGCCGAAGACATTGCCGCCGAGCACGAAGCGGCGGATCGAAAGACCGCTGTTGCCCAGTGCACGCTCGCTCATCGCATTTCTCCTCGTTTTGCGGCACGAACGGCTTCGCGCGGATTGTCGCTGAACAGGCCGTCGATCCCGGTCTTCAAATAGATGCGGATCTCGGCCTCGAGATCACCGCGGCCGGCAGGATTGATCCCGCGCTTGTTGGCGAGCGGCAGAAAATAATTCTCGCGGCGGAATGTCCAGGGATGCACCTTCAGCCCCGCCGCGTGTGCGTCGTGCACGAGGCTGGTCGCCTCGCCGAGCGTCCCAAGCACGCTCCGCGGGATGATCATCGTCTTTGCCGGACCGATCCCGTCGGCATAGGTTGCGATCGCTTTCAGACCCGCGGGCGACACCATTTCGGCGTAGGTCGCGGCGGGATCATCGGCGGGTCCGCCCGCGCCATCGACCAGCTGGATCAGCGGGAGTTCGCTCTTCGCCCGGAGCGCCTTCAGATTGCCAATTTCGAAGCTTTGAATGAATATGGGTGCGCCTCGGCCGCGATAGCCATATCGCTCAAGCTGCGCGAGCAAGGGGCCTTCGTGCGGCAGGCCGATGGACGCGAAATAGCTTGGATGCTTGGTTTCGGGATAGACGCCTACCGGATGCGACCGCCCCTTGTTGATACGGGCAAGGAGCGCCAGAATTTCCTCGAAGGTCGGAACCTCGAACATGCCGTCGCAGGCGGTGCCCCGCAGGCCCGGAATGCGCTCCTTCGCGCGCAGGCTCTTGAGTTCAGCGAGCGTGAAATCCTCGGTGAACCAGCCCCTGACCTCCTTTCCGTCGATCCGCTTGCTTGTCCTGCGGTCGGCAAATTCGCCGTGAGCGGCGACATCGGTGGTCTCCGAAATCTCATTCTCGTGTCGCGCAACGAGCACTCCGTCCCTGGTCAGCACCAGGTCGGGCTCGATATAGTCGGCGCCCTGCTCGATCGCCAGCTCGTAGCTCGCAAGCGTGTGCTCGGGGCGCTCCCCCGAGGCTCCGCGATGCGCAATGATGATCGGCGGCCTGCCGTCGAGTGTGGGCGTTGCTACCATCGGCTCAGCGCCGCAGCCCGCAAGCGCCATGAGCGCAAGCCAAGCGGCGGGCCGGCGCTTCATGCGGCAAAGCGGGCCCGCCAGTCGCTTTCGGAAAATCCGACGCTGATGCCATCATCGGCCTCGACCACCGGGCGGCGGATCATGGCCGGCTGATCAAGCATCAGTACCTTCGCCTTCGCAGGGTCGAGCCCTGCCTTGTCAGCGTCGGGCAGTTTGCGAAAGGTCGTCCCGCTCTTGTTGAGAAGCCTTTCCCAGCCGACCGCGTCGATCCATTGCTGGAGCCTTGCAGGTTCAAGCCCGTCCTTGCGAAAGTCGTGGAAGCGGTAGGAAATACCGGCGCCGTCCAGCCAGCGCCGTGCCTTTTTCACCGTGTCGCAGTTCGAAATGCCGTAGAGAGTCAGTGCCATCCAGCGACTTTAGGAGAGCGGGGGCATGTCGGCAATGCGCGTGTTGGCGCTCGCGAGCTTGCCGCGCAGCGCCCTCGCGAATCCCTGATGGAGCCCCGCTGCAATGTCGGGATTTGCGGCAAGATAGGCGCGCAGCGCCGCTGCAGGAACGAACCACAGCCGCGCATTGGTGGTCAGCGTCACCGTTCCTGTCGCGTGGGCGCCATCGAGGACTGTCGCCTCGCCGATCAGCGCGCCGTCGGTCAGCGTCCCCACCTCGGCCCCGTCGCGCTGGATCAGCGCGCGGCCCTCGGCAAGGTAGAAGAGACTGGGCGCTGCGTGATTCTCGCGAATAAGCACCTCGCCGCGCTTTGCCGTGATCCAGTGGCCCTGGTCGATGAGACGCCGGACGCTGACGGCGCCAAGGTCGGCAAGGTGCAAGGCACGAAGGGCCTGCTCCTCGGGCGAGAAACGGATCGCGGCATCATGCAGCCAGCTGCGCGCTGCAAGGACGCCGTTCACAACAAGAATTGCCAGCAGCAGCAGCGCATAGCCGACCTGCGAGTGGATGACGGCAGCGGGCAGCGCGAGCAGCGCCGCACAGGCGATGCCGAGACGCACTTGTTCCGTGCGCGTGGCAAGGCACGTTGCCAGCAGCAACAACAGGGCGCCATACCCGAACAAGGCGGGGCTGAAATTCGCCATAAGCTGTATCGTTTCGCGTTGTCGTCCTGATCGTTAGGACACTATGCATATAAGGTTACCGATTGCCGAATGCGAGCGCGTGAGCTGCGATCCACTCACGCATCATCGAAACGCCGAAACAGTCGCAAATTAGCAGTTTTCACCGCCCAAGAAAAGCATAGGTGCGGGAAAGCCCGGAGGATGCTAATTTCCTTGCTCTTGCTTCCCCGGTGCGTCCGCGCCAAGGCAGCGCGCGATTCGGGTTTTGATGCAGAAGACGATAGAGATGACGAAAACATGGCAACCGCATAGCTGGCGCTCGCACGAAGCGCGCCAGCTTCCAACCTACCCTGACAGCGCCGCGCTCGAAGCGGCCGAACGCGAACTCGCAAGCTATCCGCCGCTGGTCTTTGCGGGCGAAGCACGCGAGTTGACAAGCGAGCTTGCGCGGGTGGCGGAGGGCAAGGCCTTCCTGCTGCAGGGCGGAGATTGCGCCGAGAGCTTTGCCGAGTTCCATCCGAACAATATCCGGGACACGTTCCGCGTCCTCCTGCAAATGGCGGTGGTGCTGACCTTTGCCTCGAAGATGCCCGTGGTGAAGGTCGGCCGCATGGCAGGCCAGTTCGCCAAGCCGCGCTCGGCCGACATGGAGGAGGTGAACGGCACGTCACTCCCCAGCTATCGCGGCGACATCATCAACGATATCGGCTTCGAGGCGAAGGGCCGCGACCCCGACCCGGCACGCATGGTCAAGGCCTACAACCAGTCCGCGGCGACACTCAACCTTCTGCGCGCCTTTGCAAATGGAGGCTATGCCAATCTCCATCAGGTCAATGCCTGGACGCACGACTTCATGGACCGCAGCCCGTGGGCGAAGAAATATCAGGAAACCGCTGCGCGGATTTCCGAAGCGCTTGCTTTCATGGAAGCCTGCGGCGTCACGCCAGAAACCGTCCCGCAGATCAAGGGCACCAGCTTCTACACCAGCCACGAGGCGCTGCTTCTTCCCTATGAGCAGGCGCTGACCCGGCAGGACAGTCTGACGGGCGGCTGGTACGACACCTCGGGTCATTTCCTCTGGGTCGGCGACCGCACCCGTTTCGAAGGCTCGGCGCACATCGAATATCTGCGCGGCATCGGCAATCCTGTCGGCATGAAATGCGGACCCAGCCTCGAGCCCGAGACCCTGCTGCGTCTGCTCGACACGCTGAACCCCGATCATGTCCCGGGGCGCATGACGCTGATCACCCGCTACGGCCACGACAAGATCGAGGCGCATCTGCCAAGGCTCGTCCGCGCCGTGAAGGAATCGGGCCACCCGGTCGTCTGGTCGTGCGATCCGATGCACGGCAATGTCATCAAGACCTCGACCGGGTACAAGACGCGCCCGTTCGAGCGCATCCTCGCCGAGGTTCGGGGCTTCTTCGCCGTCCACCGCGCCGAGGGCACGCATGGCGGCGGCATCCATATCGAGATGACCGGCCAGAATGTTACCGAATGTACCGGTGGCGCGATGGACGTGACCCAGATGGATCTCGCCGACCGTTACCACACCCATTGCGACCCACGTCTCAACGCGGGGCAGAGCCTCGAGCTCGCATTCCTGCTCGCCGAAATGCTCAATCAGGAAATGAGCGAACGCGCGAAGCAGGCAGCCTGATCATCAGCTAGCCCGCTCCGCCGCCCCGGCAACGCCGGGGCGGCGATGCTCTTCTACTGGGTTCCGCCCGGCCAGCGCCTGGTATCGGCAAAGGCCCGTCCGAGCGCGACGTGGAGGTCCGCATCCTCTGCCGCACCTCCGAGGGGCACCTTGTCGGTGAAATTGTCGCCAGGACCATGATAATCGCTGCCGAGAAAGGCCTCGAGCAGTCCCATGTCCGAAAAACTGCCTCCGACCATCAGCGAGGGCACATTCTTGGCGCCGAGCGCCCAGCCGTCCTGGCGCTGGACGAAGGCGTCCGCTTCGCCGTCGCTGTCGATCCGGCGTCCAAGGCTGGTCGCCACATCGCGCACCACCGCGTCATAGGCGGGGCGACCGCGGCCGATCGTCGCGACCGGCGTGCCGCGCGGCGAAATGGCAATGGTGTCGATGTTGAGCGCCACGGTGATGTCACCGAGGGGCAGGACGGGGTGATCGGCGAAGTAGGAGGCGCCGAGCAGTCCCTTCTCTTCGGCCGTGGTAGCGAGGAAATAGATGTCGCGGTCGGGGCGCGGTCCGCTCGCAAGCCGCTTTGCGACCTCGATCAGGACCGCAATCCCGCTCGCATTGTCGACGGCGCCATTGCAGATGCGGTCCGCCGCTCCCTCGGGACCGCAAATGCCGAGATGGTCCCAGTGACCCAGAATCAGCACGGCCTTGCCGTCGGGCTTCGCGCCGGGCAGCTTCGCAACGACATTGTTGCTGACAAAGGGGCGGATGGAAGAGGTCGCGCTAAAATCGGCGGTCACGGGTAGCGAGATGCCGCGATAGTCGGGGGCCCTGGCCGCCTCGCGCAGCGCGCCGCCGTCCTGCCCGGCGCGCGCGAACAAAGCGTCCGCCGCCTCGAGCGACAGGAATCCGCTGATCGCGGGCCCCTCGCTCATTTCGCGAGCTGGGCGCACCGTCTTGCCGCCCAAGGCGCCGCGAAGCTGCGCCCAGGGAACGGCGTCGGTCGCGACCACCAGCACTGCCGCCGCGCCGGCCTCTGCAAGCATCTGGCGACGCTCGCGATAGCGCGGCGGCTTGTCGCCAAAGGGCGGATTGTCGAACAGCATGATCGCGAGCTTGTCCTTGACGTCGGTGGCGACCTTTCCCGTGCCGTCGATGCCATAGCCGACGAATACGGCCGGCACGTCCTTCAGCGTGACCGAGGGATCGCGCCCGGTCAGCATGATGCCGTCATCCTCGAGCGCGAAATCGCGCCCGTGGACGCGCAGCTTCGCATCGCCCGAAATTGCGGCGCTTTCGACAAGCGGGACCGGCTGCAGCCACGGGGTTGCGCTGCCCGGAACCGCTTCAAGACCAGCTTTTGCCCATTCGCCGATGATATAGGCGATGGTGCGATCCTCGCCGTCCGTGCCCGGCGCCCGCCCCTCGAAAGCGTCGCCCGCCAGGATGCGGATATGCTCGGCAAGCTGCGCTTCGGTAACGGGCGCGTCGGCCCCCTTGGAGAAGGCGGCGGGAGCCGCGAAAACGGTGAAAGCGAAAGCCGCCACGGCGGCGCGGAAGGCTGTGTTCTGCATGGTCCGGCCGCATGGCATGGACCGCCGGGGGAGGCAAGGCGCGTTCGCCGAACGACGAATGGAGCCTCACCCTCGCTCCAGGCGAGAGAGATTATCTCCGGCCCGCCCGCTCCAGCAGCGCCTTCGCCGCGGCAACATGCATGTCCTCGATCATCCGACCTTCGTACCGCTGCGCTCCGCCCGTCGCAGCAGCCACCAGGGCCTCGGCCGCGGCGATCTCGCGCTCCGATGGCGCGAAGGCACTGTTGCACGCCTCGACCTGCGACGGGTGGATCAGCGTCTTGCCGTCGAACCCGAGCCGCCGCCCTTCGGCCGCCTCGGCGGCGAAACCCGGCGCGTCGTCAATCGCGTTGTAGACGCCGTCGAAGCACCAGATGCCACCCGCACGCGCCGCCAGCACGATGGCCTGGATCGCATGGCTCATGGCGCCACGATCCATGCCATCCGGCAGCTTCAATTCATGCGCCAGGTCGTTGAGCCCGGCGATCAGACCCGCGACCGCCCGGTCGGCGGAGATGTCGCGCGCGGCATAGACGGCGGCTGGCGTCTCGATCATGGCAAATAACGGCAGGCCGAGCCCCTGCAACGGTTCAAGATCGGCAGGTGCGTCGACCTTGGGTAGCACGATCGCGTCGAGCGCAACGCCGGTCAGCGCCGCAATATCCGCCGCCTGTTCGGCAGAGCCCGTCGCGTTGACGCGCACCGCGATCCGCTTGCCCGGATAGCCGCCCGCGACCGCGGCGCGCATCGCCTCGCGCGCCTCGGTCTTGCGGTCCGCGGGCACGGCATCCTCAAGGTCAATGATCAGCATGTCGGCGGCAAGCGCATGCGCCTTTTCGAGCGCACGCGCGTTGGAGGCAGGAACATAGAGGAGCGAGCGCGGGGCGAAATCGGCCTGTGTCATGCGCTTTTGTCTGGCGCAACCGGACCATAGCCGCAATAAGGAAGAGAGTTTGCACGGACGATTTGCGGGAGGGATGGTCTATGTATTTCGCGATCACGCTGGTGGTCCTGGCGCTCGTCTTCCTGATCTGGGCGCTCACGCCGGTCCGGCAGGGCTATGCCTATACGATCGAGCGCTTCGGCCGCTACACGCACACCGCGCAGCCTGGACTCAACTTCATCATGCCGATCTTCGACCGCGTCGGACGCAAGGTGAACATGATGGAGCAGGTGCTCGATATCCCGGGGCAGGAGATCATCACCAAGGACAATGCGATGGTCGCGGTCGACGGCGTCGTCTTCTTCCAGGTCCTCGACGCGGCGAAGGCTGCCTACGAGGTGAGCGACCTCTACCTCTCGATCATGAACCTGACGACGACCAATCTCAGAACCGTGATGGGCTCGATGGACCTCGACGAGACGCTGTCGAAGCGCGACGAGATCAACACCCGCCTGCTGCACGTGGTTGACGACGCGACCACGCCGTGGGGCGTCAAGATCACGCGTGTCGAGATCAAGGACATCCGGCCGCCGGCCGACATTTCGAACGCGATGGCCCGCCAGATGAAGGCCGAACGCGAGAAGCGCGCCGCCATCCTCGAGGCCGAAGGCATGCGGGCCTCTGAAATTCTGCGCGCCGAAGGCGAGAAACAGGGCCAGATACTGCAGGCGGAAGGTCGCCGCGAGGCCGCGTTCCGCGACGCCGAAGCGCGCGAGCGCGAGGCTGAAGCCGAAGCCAAGGCAACGCAGATGGTTTCAGATGCGATCGCGAGCGGCAACGCCCAGGCGATCAACTATTTCGTTGCGCAGAAATATGTCGAAGCCGTGAGCCAGTTCGCGACCAGCCCGAACAGCAAGACCATCCTCTTCCCGGTCGAGGCAACCCAGCTCATCGGCACGCTGGGCGGCATCGGCGAACTCGCGAAGGACGCCCTCGCGAAACGCGACGGGGGCGCCTGACATGCCGGTCTGGCTGACCGACCTCGAGCCGCATTGGGCGTGGCTGTCGCTCGGCGTGCTGCTCGCTGCAGCCGAGATCGTTGCGCCGGGCTTTTTCCTGATCTGGATCGGCGCGGCTGCGATCGTCACCGGAGTGGTGGTCTGGGTTCTGCCGCTCAGCGTCCCGCTCCAGCTCGGCATCTTCGCTGTCCTTGCCTTCGTCGCCCTCTACGGCGGGCGACGCTGGCTGAGGGCGAACCCGATCACCTCGGACGATCCGCACCTCAACCAGCGTGCCGGGCGGCTGGTCGGCGAGGTGCTGACGGTGACGAAAGCGATCGAGGACGGCCGCGGCCGCGCCAAGGTCGGCGACGGCGAATGGCCGGTGCGCGGCCCCGATGCGGCCGAGGGCGCGAAGGTCCGCGTGGTCAGTGCCGAAGGCGGCGTGCTGGTGGTGGACCACGCTTGAGCCGATCGTCAGGAGCAGCGGTGCAAAATCGGGAAGCGGCGATCCTTTTTTGCGGTTTTATCGAAAGGGGTCAGCCGCCCCGAGGCCGCGAATAGACCGCGACCGTCCCGCCAAGCGCGTCGCTTTCGCCGATAGGCCGAAACCCCAGTTTTGCCGCCACCCGCTCCGATGCCACATGCCCCTTGTCAATAATGGATCGCACCTCGCCCGCGCCCAGACAGGTGTCGGCCCAGCCAAGCGCGGCGGTCATCGCCTCGGTGGCGTAGCCCGCACCCCAATGGTCCGCGTCAAAGGCCCATCCGGCCTCGGGCACGCCTTCGAGCTCGGCCATGCCGCGGCAGAAATAGCTGAGCCCGCCCATTCCGATCAGACGATCGGTGGCGCGGTCGGCGAACACCCAATATCCAAAGCCCATCACCGGCCAAAGCCCCGCGGCGGCAAGAAACTTGCCCCAGCTCACGTCGGGGGTACGCGGCTCACCCCCGATGAAACGCGCCACACGCGGATCGGCCCACATCGCGATATGGTCGTCCTTGTCGGCCAGGCGAGGTTCGCGCAGGCGCAAACGGGGCGTCTCGATGACGGGCGCGGATGCGATCATCAGACAGCGCTATCAGCGCGGCCAGCGGACGACAAGAGCAGCCGAAACCCTGGTTTGGCGGCCCCCCTTGTTATCTGCCGTCAGGCGGCGTCCGCCACCTTGTCGGCTCGTGTCACGGCATCGTCATAATCGCTTTCATATTTGGCGATCAGCGCGCGGTCGTCGTGGTTCCACGGGTGGAACCCCGGCATGAAATAGGCAAGCCAGGGCAGGAAACTCTTGCGCAGGATGCCCGGCTTGCCGAGCAGATACCACCAGATGCGCACCGTCACGCGCCAGCCG
>Ga0182735_1000154_pt1 | contig 86083 bp, 79 predicted proteins | sample eDN5th30CKraftMG_FD_128524 | JGI IMG/M metagenome (GOLD analysis project Ga0182735, IMG submission 128524) | Enriched Miracle-Growth compost microbial communities from Emeryville, California, USA - eDNA 5th pass 30_C Kraft MG (version 2) (version 2) ... | reverse complement strand
CTTCAACGCGATAGCGACGACGTCGTCCCGGAACTCCTTGGGGAACGGCTTAGGCATGAGGACATCCTTCCAGCGGTGACGAATCACCACAGATCAGGAGTCACCTAAACCTTCAGCAGTCCCCTTCGGTAGCGAAAAGGCTCCAGCGAGTCCTATGCTCATCGCTGAGGGATGATCATGAGTCCGGTCGGGGGTTCGCCAGGCCGACGCCTGCGAGGCGCAGCGGGGCAGGCGCCGATGGTGGATGTCGTCTGCGCCTGTGGTGAGAGGTATCACGTGGCACAGTCCGCCGTGGACCTAGCCCAATGCCCAAATAAGAAGTGCAGACGTGAGACACGCACACTTCCGCTGTTTGCCTAACGATCGCGGACGCCCAGTGTTGATACCTTCGTCTTCATCGGTGAGGCGCTGAAGGACTTCGGGAGTCGGCTTCAAGTCATTGGCTTGTTGCCCACTTTTCTTGCAGTTGGAGTGGTCGCGTTTCTGGTGGCGGCGGACGCGCCAAAGCAGCAAGTCTCGATCGCGACCATTGAGACGGCTGCATCGTCGATCGGCGGCATCGGAGTCCTGATCATCTTTGCAGTCTCTGCTGCGGTAGCAGTCTCGCTTCAGCCAATGCAGTTTCGTCTTGTCCAGCTGTTGGAAGGATATTGGCCGGCCTGGTTCCCACCGTTCTTGCTCAGGTTCGGAATCTGGCTCGAACAGCGTCGGCGAGATCGCATCCGAAGGCGACTTGTGATCGTTTCGCGCCGTATTGCGCCTACCGCAGAGGCCGCCGCACGGGAGCGAGCGCAAGCGGCTGAGACTCAACTCCGCCAGAGATTCCCGGCGCAAGAGCGACTCCTGCCGACGGCATTGGGGAACGCTTTGCGGGCCTCAGAGGACACGGTCGGGCAGCGCTACGGCCTCGAGAGCGTCGTCATTTGGCCGCGCCTCTTCCCGCTGCTTCCAGATCGAGTTAGAGATGGGGTAGACGACGAGGTCACGCAACTTGATGTCTCCGTTCGCCTCGCTGTGACATGGACTCTGGCAGGCGCAATCAGCACGAGTTGGCTCTTGCGCGACCTCTCTTCGCTGGGGCACAACCACCCCTGGCTACTCGTTCCGGCCGGTGTCTTTGTGCTTGCCCGCTTGTCCTATCAGTCGGCTGTGGAGTCGGCCATAGCGCAGGGTGTGGACCTAGAGGTCGCGATCGATCTCTATCGCGCTAGGGTCATTGACGCGATGCGGTTGCATTCCACCGTTTCGCTCGAGCACGAGCGTCGGGTATTCGGCGAACTGTGCGAACTGTTTCAGACGCCATCCGTGTCAACGCAGAATCTCCATTTCAAAACAACCGCCAGGGCAGGCGGATCGACCTAGTCAATGCCTGCACGAACGTCAGGTCGGCGCCGTCGCAGCGACTCGCGCCGGTGCCATTCGCGCTGCCCGCTGAGGGATCCGAGCGGAGTGCGACGTGGCCCGGTGGGACGCTGGCCGGATGGATGGAATACAGATTGGATACGCCAGGGTCTCGACTACTGATCAAGACCTCACGTCCCAGCGCGACGCACTGCTGCGCATGGGAGTTCGCGATGCGAACATCTACGTCGATCACGGACTGACCGGCACCAACCGAGCCAGACCCGGACTCCGCGAAGCACTCGCAGCCGTCCGTGAAGGCGACACGCTCGTGGTCACCAAGCTCGACCGGCTGGCCCGGTCGGTGAAAGACGCGCGAGACATCGCCGACGAGTTGACGACGAAGGGCGTTGCGCTCAGTCTCGGCGGCAGCCGGTACGATCCCACCGACCCGGTCGGGCGACTGTTGTTCAACGTGCTTGCCATGGTCGCCGAGTTCGAACGTGACCTGATCAGCATGCGCACCAACGAGGGAATGGCGGTCGCGAAAGCGAAAGGCAGGCTGAAGGGCAAGCAACCCAAGCTCTCGCTGACGCAACGCAAGCTGCTGTTCGAGGTCCAGGACCGCGGCGAGTACACCCAGGCGGAGATCGCCGAACTGTTCAGCGTCTCCCGCGCCACCGTCTATCGAGAGCTCCAGAAGCGCCGCGCGGCATTCGTCGCCGTCTGCGAGGCCCACATCTTCTGAACAAGAGCCGGCTCCGCCCACCCCTCTGCGGAGCCGACGGCCCTCCCCGACGTGTACGTCCAATCGGCCGACAGAGGGCCCCAGCTCGTGGCGCGCCTCGGTGAGCGCAACCCACCGCCTACTAGGCTCCCGACGACTCCGTCGCGAAGCACCCAAGGATCGGGAGCCTAGTGGGCGGTGGGAAAGACGAAACCCCGGCGATATGGCTAGGCCAGTGATCGTTCCGGGGTCTTCGGTACAAGATCTTACGTCATGGAGGCTGAGTGTCAACCGCGCCCGGCCCCTTCGAGCCTGACATGTACGTCGATCTGCTCCCGCTTGTCACAGCGGAACGTCTCGGGTCGTATCTGCGCGCGAGCGGCGGGAACGTCGCCGACGCGTTCGCCCTGTATGAGTGGAACATGCGGGCTGCCGCGAGCGTCATGGAGCTCACCTCGATGATCGAGGTGCTGGCCCGCAACGCGCTCGACCGGGAACTTCGAGACTGGGCTCATCAGCGCCGCGCCGGCGCAACCTGGCTCGATGTCGCACCGCTCGACCAGCAAGGAATGGCGGACATCCGGAAGGCACGTGATCGAGCGACCCGACGAGGCCGACGACCTGAAGTTCATGGTCGAGTCGTTGCAGAACTACCGCTCGGATTCTGGCGGTATCTCGTGGAGTCTCGATACCTGACCGCACTCTGGGTCCCCGCAACGCATCGCGCGTTCCCCGCGGGCGATCCCGACCTCCGGAGCCGGCAGAAAGACGTCGCCTTCCGGATGCAGCAGCTGAACTTCATCCGGAACCGCGCCGCCCATCACGAGCCGATCCACTCAAGAGATCTCCGGAAAGACCTCCGATCCGCACTGGACCTCGCCGAATGGATCTCGCCAGCCGCAGCGAGCTGGGTCGCCAACACCACATCGTTGCCGTCGATCATCTCAAATCGGCCGTAGCACCTACCGATGCCCGCGGTGGTCCCGCCCACGGGAACTGGCCGGATAAGGATCGCTGTAGACGCTGGCGTCGGGTGTCTCTCATAGAATCGCGGTGTGAGTCTCACGTCATCTCCGATCTCTACGCGCATCGGTCAGGTCTTCATCCCGGTTCGAGACGTGCCCGCCGCCGCCGACTGGTACGCAGCCTTGTTGGGCATCGAACCGGATGACATCACGCACCACGGAACTATCTGCGACCTCCCCACTGGGACGGACGTGAAGCTCGCGCTTGACGGGAACCGACCCGACTTCAGCGCGGACGGGCCTCCCCGGTTCTTCTGGTGGGCCGAGGATCTGAGCCAGGTGCGCGAGCATTTGGACACCATCGGGGCCGACGAGATCGGCGACATCACCGACATCGGTTCGGTGGCCTTCATCCAGTTCGATGATCCAGACGGCAACCGTCTTATGGTTTGTGCACCACAGCGACACTGAGCAGGCCCGCGCACGATCGCGAAAGATCGTGCCTCGGTCGGCGTTCAGCGCGGACAGGGATACAGCTGAGGCATTGTCTGGGCGCCGCACGGAGCGCCTCATGTAAAGCGCGACGGTCCTGTCGCGTGGGCGCGAACTCCCGTGTCGAGGCGGGCATCCTGAGCCGATAATGGATGGGGGTGGAGGGAGTCGGGATGCCGTTTCGCAATCTCGCAACGTTGCAGGGGTGGGTCGATGAGTTCGAGCAGCTCGGCTACCGGTTCGACGGGCGTCTGAAGGTTGTGCAGCAGGACGGCGCGAACGGAGCCAACACTGGGCTTGTTCTGGTCACGCTGAGCGCCCCACCGACATCCCTGACGATCCAACCCGAAACGAGGGACGCCATCCGGTGGGCGGTCACGATCGAAGTCCGCGACGCCCCCGTCACCCTCGACCCTCCCGAGATGCAGCTATTCGCCACCAACCTGTCCACCATCTCGGCGTTGTGCGCCTTCCTGCAGGCCAAGTCGCTTGCCCATCACCGCGTCGACCAAGCCTGAGTGCACCGAAATGCCGCGATCGATTGGCCGCGCACCACGCGCCGGTCGCCGCCAAGTGCTCGACGTAGCGCGCGTCGCGCGCCGGAAAGCAGTCTCAAGCGCGGGCCTCACCCCGCCCGCGGCGTCCCTCTTCCGGGCACTGCCCATATATGGATCGGGTAAACCGCAGCCCCGCGAGTCCGTCGACAGCCAAGATTGTCGGATCAATCACTCCGGCCAGTGAACTGGGAGCTTTGCCGACGTAAACCTAAACGCTTCGAAGAAGATCTTGAGGTCACTCATCGGTGCGTCATCGAGCAGTACTATCGCACCTGCTGTGTCGGGAGCCCACAGCTCGACCTGGTTGGACGACCGATTGAGTGACCGAGCAATGGCTCTCGCGTCTTCCTGGGCGGCCCGATACTCTTCTCGGATGCCGGCGCTGTCGGCGGTTACCGTCGATACAAGTCGTGCTCGATCCAGGAGTTGCTGATAGTCGTGCGGGTGCCAAGCAATCACTGCCCTAACCCCCGCCATCATCTCCTCGTCCGTAATATCTCGCAGTGACTCCAAGAACACCTGCACTTCGTCGTGCCAGGAACCATAGCGCATGACGCAAGCATACGGTTTCGACATATTCGTCACGCTCCTTCGAAAGGACCACTAGCCCGATTGATTGCGCGGAACTCGCGTACAAGTGCGGCATCGCATTCGTCGTAGATGGTATTGATGGCCAGTGCCAGGACGCTTCCAGAGCGGCTTGGAAGGTCGCATGCACGCGACGTCCCCTGATCGACCAGCGCACGAATGAGGATCGATTTCCAAAAGCTGACCTGATCACGGTTTCCCGGAGTGTTTTGTGTTGGGGTCATCATGCCGCGGCGGGGTGCTGGGCGTGAAGGGTTTCGTAGTCGATGGGGCTGAGGTAGCCGAGGGCGGAGTGGCGCCTCGTGCGGTTGTAGAACGCTTCGATCCAGTCGAACATCGCGGTCGCTAGCTCTGCTCGGGTCTGCCAGGCGCGGCGGTCGAGGAGTTCGATCTGCATCGAGCCCCAGAACGATTCCATCAACGCGTTGTCGAACGCGGAGGCGACTTTCCCCATCGATCCGAGCAGCCCGGCTTCCCGCATACGGGAGCCGAACAGCCAGGACGTGTATTGGGTGCCGCGGTCGGAGTGCACGATCGTGCCGGTCGGGTGCCGCCGCCAGCGGGCCATGTCGAGCGCGTCGATGACCAGTTCGGTGCGCAGGTGATCGGCGATCGACCAGCCCACGCAGCGGCGAGAGTAGACATCGATCACGGCGGCGCAGTAGACCCAGCCTTCGGCGGTGCGGTGCTGGGTGATGTCGGTCACCCAGAGCTGGTCCGGTCCGTTAGCGGTGAACCGGCGCTGCACCCGGTCTTCGAACACGGCCGGCAATCGGCCGGTGCCACCTTGTCGCCAGCGGCGGTGGTAGACGCCGTGCAGCCCGGCCAGCCGCATCAGCCTGGCGACTCGTCGATACCCGACTGCGAGGTGGCGGCCCAGACGCAGCTCGGCCCGCACCCGACGGATCCCGTAGGTCCCGCGCGCGGCCTCATGCACGTCCCGGATCACCGAGACCAGCTCGGCATCGGCGAGATCGCGAGCCGACGGTGGTCGGGAGCGCCACTCGAAGTACCCCGATTCGGAGACCTTCAGCACCCGGCAGGCCACCGCGACAGGGACATCATCGTCGGCGAGCTCACGGACCAGCCGGAACGTCATTTTGGGAGCACGTTCTCTTTCGCGAAGAACGCCGCCGCCCGCTTCAGGATCTCGTTCTCCATCTCCAGCCGCCGATTCTCGCGGCGCAACCGCACCAGCTCGTCACGGTCCTCGCTACGCACCCCGGGCTGCTCGCCGGCGTCCACCCGCGTCTGCTTGACCCAGTTCGCGAGCGTCGTCGACGAGATCCCCAGCTCCTTCGCCAGCGCCTGCATCGGCCTCCCGCCCGCCAGATACCGCTCGACTGCCCGTTGCCGGAACTCCGCCGGATACGCCGTGTTTCGATATGCCATCAGGACTCCGTTCCACGAGCCTTACAGCCCGATGTTAGGACTCCGGGAAACCGTGATCAGGTCAGATGCCCGTCTCGACCGTGAACTTTGCGTGAGCAGACATCTCTTTGCCGCGATCCCAGGTCAACGACCGTGCCAGTTGGGCGGGGAGCGTCGAATGATCCTCGCCAGCGCGTTCTTCATCGTGATCGCGCCGTAGCCGGCCAGTGCGGGGCCGTTCTTGGGTGTCTCCTTGTGCCGATAGCCCTCCTCGCGTGGGAGGTGGACCAGCATCGTGAATCTGGTCGTGCGGTCGACGACGGTGCCGATCGCTGAACGCTCGAGCCCGATCAGCGGGTCTCCTTCCCAGTGGCCAGGGACCGCGCGGTCCTCAGCTTCTGCGGGATGTTCGCTGATCAGCGTTCCGGGAGTGACGTGCGCCCACGTCTTCCGGCGTGACCGCTCCCGCGGCGCGCGCAGCGCACGGCCCGTGCGCAGACACCAGACGAGCTCGCGTTTGAGCGCACCGCGGCCCTGAATGTAGAGCGACTGGTAGATCGCCTCATGGCTGATGCGCATGGACTCATCATCGGGGAAGTCCGCCTTGCATGCAATCGGTTGCCAACATGGTGGCCCTTGGCTAGGCTGACGGTCATGACCATCATCGCCCCGATCAATGTAGATCGGTTGCCTAGGCTTACGGAGTCCATGGATGACGGATACGGCGACGTGGAGTACTTCCTCGCGCCGACCCGCGACGGCCTCTACGCGCCGTATGCGTTGCGCGTCCCGAAGGGCGACGGACCGTTCCCGTTCGTGTTCGTCGCCTATGGCAACGGTGGCGGCGGCATCGAATGGCTGCGGGGGCGCGTGCGCACGCACGGGTACATCCTGCGGCGCCTGCTTGAGTCGGGCTACGCCTGTGCGTGGGGGCACTATCGCACCGAGGTCGAACTCGGGTTCCACCGGGGTGGACGTCTCATCGCCGACACGCGGCAGGGCATGGACCTGCTCAACCGCAGTCCGCTGGAGTTCGAGGATGAGATCGCGATCCTCGACCACGTGCGCGCTGACCCGCGGATCGATTCCGAGCGCATCGGCCACGTCGGGGTCAGTCACGCAGGCGAGATGCTCTACAAGATCGCCTCGCACTACCCGGGGGCGGTCACGGCGGGCGTCGCATGTGAGCCGGCCAATCACGAGTTCCTGGCGCTCGAGCCCGACGACTCGGCTTTCGTGAACGAGGCGACGCAGCTGCGCAACATCGAGGAGATGCAGATGCGCGATCCGCAGTTCGTGCGGAGCCGCATCGACGAGCGCGTCGCGGCCGAACGGATCGCCCCCATCGTCACACCCCTGCTCGTTATGGGTCGCGACGATGACCACCTGCAGGGGATCTTCCGATTGAGTTACGAGCTGCTCTCAGAGGCGGGCAAGCCCGTCACCTGGGTCTCCTGGGACCACCCGCTTCACGGCTACATCTTCCCGGTCGCCGATGAGCACGGGGCCCCACAGGTCGACAAGACGCAGGACGACGCGATCGACGGAGTCATCGCGTTCCTTGACACCCACCTGAAAGCCTGAGAGGTCGAAGATGACTGTCGCTACCGACACCACCACCGCACGCCCGCCGCTCGAGCGCCAGGAATGGGGTGCGTTCATCCACGGCCGATGGACCCCGACCGACGGCCACGAGCTCTTCGATGTCCTGGACCCCGCCACGGGGGAACGGATCGCCTCGGTCGTGTCGGGGGACGAGGCCCTCGTCGACGAGGCCGTGCGGTCTGCCCGCGAAGCTCTGCCCGCGTGGCGCGCGCTGTCGCCGGCCGAGCGAGGCGCGTACTTGCGACGCGTCGCGGAGCGTATCCGCGAGCACCTCGACGAACTCGCCACCCTCGAGACGCGGGAGAACGGCAAGCCGCGCCACGACGCGCTCACCAACGACGTGAACTTCAGCCACCGCGCCCTCGACTACTTCGCCGGGCTCGCCGACACGCTGCCCGGAGAGATCCTCGACCAGGGGCCGATCGAGACGCGCGTCGTTTACGAGCCGTACGGCGTGGTCGCCTGCATCCTGCCGTTCAACTGGCCACCCGTGCACTTCGCGAAGAAGGCAGGGCCCGCGCTCGTGGTCGGCAACACCGTCGTCATCAAGCCGGGCGAGCAGTGCCCTCTGACGGTTCTCCGGCTCGTGGAGATCGCCAACGAGATCCTCCCGCCGGGCGTGCTGAACGCGGTGCCGGGCATCGCCGCCGGCGCCGCGCTGGCCTCCCACCCGCGCGTGGAGAGGATCAGCTTCACCGGTGCGACGGCCACCGGGCGCAAGGTGCTGCAGTCCGCGGCGGAGAACCTCACGTACGCCACGATGGAGCTCGGCGGCAAGAACGCGTTCGTCGTGCTTCCCGATGCCGATCTCGACCTCGCGGTGCGCATCGCGATCGAGGGCATGTTCTACAACAAAGCGGAGGCGTGCACATCCACGGCGCGGGTGCTGGTGCACGACTCGCTGCACGACGAGTTCCTCGACAGGTTCGTGGAGAAGGCCATGGCACTGCGGGTGGGTGACGGTCTCGACCCCGCCACCGATATCGGGCCGCTCGTCGACGGGAAGCAGCGGGCGAAGGTGCAGCAGTACTTGGAGACAGCGCTCGCCGAGGGGGCCCGACTCGTCGCTCAGGGCACCATCCCCGACGACCCCGCTTACGCAGGCGGGTGTTGGTTCCCACCGACGGTGCTCGCCGATGTGACACCCGATTCCACGGTCGGCCAGGAGGAGATCTTCGGCCCGGTCGCCCTGTTCATGCGGTACTCGACGATCGATGAGGCGGTGGAGATCATCAACGGCACCGCTTACGGACTCACTTGCGCCCTCGCCACGAGCGACGAGGCGGCCGCGTGGCATCTCGCCCAGCGGATCGAGGTCGGCATGGTCTTCGTGAACAACTACATGCGTCGCTCGTTCCTCGGCTCGCCGTTCGGCGGGGTCAAGGGCAGTGGATTCGGACGGGAGAACGCCGCCGAGACGCTCCACGAGTTCGTCCGCAGCAAGAGCGTGCGGTTCGTGTCGGGCAGGGGCGAGGTTCCGGTGTGGCCCAACCGGTGATCCGGACGGCGCAGCGACGTTGACGCCACGGGCGCCTGCGAACGGAGGTCCGATGGACAAGCGAGTGACGATCGACGATGTCGCCAGGGCGTCCAACGTCCACAAGGCGACTGTCTCGCGGGCCCTCAACGCGGAGACGCAGCATCAGGTCAGCCAGGACACGCTGAAGAAGGTCAAGAAGACCGCCCGCCTGCTCGGCTACCGGCCGAACGCCATGGCTCGGAGCCTGCGAACCAGCCTGTCGATGACGATCGGGGTGATCATCCCCGACATCACGAATCCGTTCTTCCCGCCGGTCATCCGCGGCATCGAGGACTACCTGCAGCCGCGGGGGTACACCGCGCTGCTCGCCAACACAGACGGGCACGAGGAGGTCGAGCAGGCCGCGATCGACTCGCTCCTGGAGCGTCGCGTCGACGGGCTCATCGTCGCGACCGGGCATCACGGCGAGCAGCCCGTGCTCGCGGGTCTCCACAAGGGCGGGGTGCGCGTCGTGATGTTGAATCGCGACGCGGGCGGCCTGCCGTTCCCGCTCGTCACCGGCAATGACGCCAGCGGGGTGGTCGCCTCGGTCGCTCACCTCTATGAGCTCGGCCATCGAGAGATCCTCCACATCGCCGGTCCCCTCGACCTGTCGACGAGCATCGTGCGCAAGCAGGCGTTCGAGCAGGCGTGCCGCACGCACGCGGACGTACGAGGTGTCGTCGTTGAGGCCTCCGGTCTGAACGTCGAGGCTGGGCAGCAGGCGATGGACGCCCTGCCCTCCGACGTCGCCGGCCGGATCACGGCGGTCGTCGCCAGCAACGACCTCATCGCTCTCGGCGTGCTGCGTTCACTGAGGTCTCACGGTGTGCGGTGCCCCGAGGACATCTCTGTAGTGGGGTTCAATGGCATCACCTTCGCCGAGGACTTCTCTCCGCCGCTCACGACCGTGCGCGTACCGGAGGCGGAACTCGGGGTGGCGGCGGCCAGGCTCCTCCTGCAGGGGATCGCCGGGGATGCCCAGGAGCCCGTCACGATGATGCTGCCCGTGTCGCTGATCGTGAGGTCGTCCACCGGGCCCGTCCGCGCGTAGTCGAGGGCGCTACCCTCCCCGCCGCTGACGGCGGAACGGGTCAGGGGAGAAGCGCTGCCAGGTCGACCTCGTCGAGCGCGGGGTCGGGCAGGTAGCGGCGGCGCAGTTCGAGGAGGGTGGCGAAGCCGGCCGGGTCGACGCCTTCTTCGCGCACGAGTCCTCTCGCAGGGTCGCGGAGCACCGCGACGTGGGACTGGGCACCCGGGGCGTCGAGGCCGAGCAGTCGTGCGGCCGATCGTGATGCGGACTCTGCGAGTTCACCCGACACGATGCGGGCTGCGGTGTCGTGCAGCACAGCTGCGAGGGCATCCACCGCCGCTCGGTCGCCGGTGCCGGTCCGCAACCGCGCGAGCACCGTGCCGAAGTATGGGCCCAGATCGGTGACGTCCGAGACCAGTCGCGCGCCCTCGGCGGCGGCTTTGACCTCGTTGCCTGCGCCCAGGATCGTGGCGTCGCATTCGCCGGCAACCAGTGCGGCGGCGCGCTTCGGCGTGGAGCCGAGGGCCACGATGTCGTAGTCGCCGGGTGCGAGGCCGGCACGTTCCATGAGCGCGTACCCGACGAAGGCGAACCCGGAGCGCGGCACGTCGACGGCGAAGAGGGGACGGGTCCTGTCGGTCGGACGCTCCATCCCGGGGCGGACGGCCAGGCTCAGCCCGAGTCCCCGGTCGAGCACGCGGATGATCTCGACGTCGATAATGCGCTCCAGCGGGTTCGCCGGGAGGAAGCGGTACGCCACGACGTTGTCGGGACTCGTGAAGACGGCGTCGTAGGCGCCGCCGGCCAGTGCGTCGAACTGCGCGGGGGATGACGACACCAGCGTCTGGGCGACCTCGAGGTGTGCCTCACGCAGCGCGCCCGACTCGCGGGCGACGTCGAGGAGCACGGAGGGCGTGAAGACGCCCAGTCGGACGGTGGTGGTCATCGCATCTCCTCGGACTTACGCAACCGGTTGTGCGCGGGGATGTGGGCTCATCGTATGGAGTGGCCCGGCTGTAGGTCAAGCAATTACCGCACGATTTGGCATCGACACTTCCGGACCTCTTGACACGTCGTTCGCCGCGGTCCTACATTGACGACAACCGATTGCAGACCAATGACGGTCTGCCGAACGCAGGACGCGGAGGTTCGTTTGATGAGCCAGGCGACAGCGCAAAGGAGCGCGGCGATGGTGGAGAAGGTCCGAGGCGAGAACTTCATTTCGGTGCGGGGGGTGAGCGCCGGCTACGACAATGTCCGCAAGGCCACCCGTCTGATCGCCCTGAGCGACATCGACCTGGAGATCAAGCGAGGAGAGTTCCTCGCGATCGTCGGCCCATCGGGGTGCGGCAAGACGACCCTGATCAACATGATCGCAGGCTTCGTGAAGCCGCTTGAGGGCGAGATCCTGATGGACGGCTCGCCGATCACCGGCCCCGGGCCGGATCGCGCTATGGTCTTCCAGAACTACGCGCTGCTTCCGTGGCGCACGGTCGAACGCAACGTGAACTTCGCGTTGGAGAACCCGACGGTGCGCATCAGCAAGGAGGAGGCGGCGCAGCGCACCGCGGAGGTCCTCGACCTGGTCGGGCTGAGTGGATTCGAGAAGTCCTACCCGCACCAGCTGTCGGGCGGTATGCAGCAGCGCGTCGGCATCGCCAGAGCCCTCGTGACCAGGCCCGACATCCTGCTGATGGACGAGCCCTTCGGAGCGGTCGACGCCATGACCCGCGAGGCGATGCAGGCGGAGTTCGAGAAGATCATCGCCGAAAGTGGCCAGACCGTCATCTTCATCACCCACTCGATCGACGAAGCCGTCGCGCTCGGTGACCGGGTGGTCGTGATATCCAGTCGCCCGGGTCGCATCAAGGAGGTCATCGACATCGACCTGCCCCGGTCGCGGTTCGACGACGAGGTGAAGCGCGACCCGCGCTTCACCGCTCACACTCAGCACATCTGGAGCCTCCTGCGCGATGAGGCCCTCGGCGCGAAGAAGGAGAAGTGACCGTGACCGCTCCGGTATCCAGCTCGACCGACAAGTCGCTGACGATCCCGACCACCACGACCACCGTCGCCATCGAGCGCAACGCATGGGCGCGGTGGCGCGTGCCCATCATCACAGTCATCAACATCACCGTGTTCCTGGGGCTGTGGGAGATCATCGCTCGCACTCCGCTCGTGAACCCGCTGTTCATCCCCACGCCGTCGAGTATGTTCGTCGCGATGTACAACGGCTTCGTCAGCGGACCGCTGCTGCCCGAGATGCTCTTCTCGATCTCCAACCTGCTGATCGGCCTGGTGATCTCGTGCGTGATCGGCATTCCGGTGGGCCTGTTCATGGGCGCGAACCGCGTGGCCGACCTCATCCTCAGCCCCTATGTGCTCGCGTTGACGGCGCTGCCGCGCGTCGCGTTCATCCCGCTCCTGATCCTGATCCTCGGCTTCGGCAACGAGATGCTGCTGACGATCATCGTGCTGTCGGCGACGTTCCCGATCATCATCAACTGCATGGCGGGCGTGAAGACGGTCGACCCGTCGCTGCTGCGTGCAGGACAGGTGTTCGGCACCTCGGGAGTGGCGGCCTATACGAAGATCATCTTCCCGTACACGCTCCCGTTCGTGATCTCCGGCATCAACCAGGGCATCGCGCGTGGCCTGGTCGGCATGCTCATCGGTGAGCTGATCGGCGGCAGCGGCAACGGCCTCGGCTACATCCTCAAGCGCTCCGCCGAGAGCTTCCAGGCCCCGCTGATGTTCGCGGTGCTCATCATCCTCGCCGTGCTCTCGGTCTCGCTGGTGCAGTTCACGCGCTGGCTCGAGGAGCGCGTCGCCCCCTGGCGCAGCCGCAATGGCGGCTAACCGCGACGGGATCCACCCGTCGCGGCCCACATACGGCCCCGGTGCGTCCGGGAGCCGCCGACGGCAGCAGCGCCGTCATCCCCTGAGAACAAGAGGAGTACACACATGCAACGAAGCATCAGACTGCTCTCGGCGATCGGTGCCGCGGCACTCGTAGCCACCGCCTTGGTGGGTTGCGCGTCAGAGACAACGAGCGGAGGGGAGACGCCGGCCGCCCCACAAGCCCCCACCGACCCGAACGAGATCAGCGGCGAGATCGACACGAGCAAAGTCAAGAAGGAGCTCGTCGTCGGCGTCGACAACCCGCACTACCTGTTCCACGAGGACATCCTCGTCGCGGAGAAGAAGGGCTACTTCAAGGAGGTCGGCATCGACTCGGTGAAGATCGTCACGTCGGATGACCCGATGCCCGCCCTCGTCGGCGGTTCGCTCGACCTGGCGCTGTTCGACACCGACGGTTCGGTGGCGGCCAATGCAGCAGGCGGTGACATCAAGTTCCTCTCGATCTACCTCGGTGGTGAAAACAACATCCTCGGCGTCGGTCCCGGCATCAACACCGCCGACGACCTGAAGGGGAAGACCATCACGGGTGGCCAGGACGGCAGCCGCAATGGCTTCCTGCTGCGCAAGCTCCTGCAGGAGAACGGGATGGACCCCGAGAACGACGTGAAGATCGTCTCCACGGGTGGTCAGTCGAACGAGCGCCTTCAGGCGATCATCGCCGGCACCGTCGACGGCGCCACGATCCAGCCGCGCCACATCGCGATCCTCGAGGCGGAGGGCGGCAAGGTGCTGTTCAGCGAGCTCACGACGGCGCCGCAGGTCGGGTTCGCCACAACCGGCAAGTTCGCGTCTGAGAACGCTGAGACGCTGGCGGCGTTCCACATCGCCATCCTCAAGGCGCGCGCCGACATCACAGACCCGGCGAACGCCGACGAGTACCTCGATCACTTCGAGTCGCTCGGCTTCGACACCCCCGCGGCCTACCGTCAGGCGTGGCCGATCGAGAACGACCCCGATTATCACACGCTCGATGGTGGCTTCAACATCGCCGACATGGACGGCTTCATCCAGGAGCAGATCGACTTCGAGGAGGTCCCGCCGGGCACCGACTGGCGTGACGCCGCCGACCTGATGCCGCTGTGGCGTGCGCAGACGGCCCTCGGCTACGACCTGCGTCCGGCTCCGGACGAGGTCGACTGATGAGTGCGGTGCCGGCCAATGCCTCGGCGCGAGGTCTGCGTCTGCTCGGTCACCACGACCTCGCTGGTCGAGGTGACGGCATGCAGGTCATGCGCCAGGATGATGCGCTGTACGTGGGACACACCGGAACGAGCGGGGCCGGAACGACGGTCCTCGACGTCTCCGATCCTCACGCCCCGCGCCTCGTCGAACAGTGGTCGGCACCGCTCTACACCCACACTCACAAGGTCCAGGCCGCCGACGGCCTGCTGCTCGTCAATCACGAGCGATTCCCGTACCGCCCCACGACCCCGCTTGGTCCGCACTCGGCGGGGATCGCGGTCTACTCGATCGACGATCCGTTCCACCCGCGCCGCGTGGGCTTCTGGGAGTGCGGCGGGAAGGGCGTGCATCGGATCGTCTGGGAGGGTGGTCGGTACGCGCATGTGTCCGCGACCCCCGAGGGGTTCCGTGACCGCATCTGGCTGAGCATCGACCTCGCAGATCCTGCGTCGCCGAAGCTCGCCGGGAGATGGTGGATGCCCGGGCAGCACGAGGATGAAGAGCCGTACGTGCCGCCGACGGGTCACCATCACGGAGATCGGTTCCGCGTCGCCGCTCATCACGCCCTCGTCGAGGGCGACGTCGCGTACCTCGGGTACGACGACGCTAACCTGGTCGTGCTCGACGTCTCCGACATGACGGCGCCCGTGCAGATCGGCGCGCTCATGTGGGGCGGTGGCGCGACCCACACAGCTCTTCCCCTGCGTGGACGCGGGCTGCTCGTGGTCACCGACGAGCAGCAGATCGACGGACCGAATCCGCCGACTCGCGGCATCCACCTCATCGACGTGGCGGACCCGGCGGCGCCGCGATACCTGCGGCAACTGCCCGAACCCGATGCTTCGTTCCAGTCTCTGCCGGGTCGGTTCGGTGCGCACAACCTGCACGAGAACCGGGAGGGCTCGTACCGCAGCGAGCGCCTCGTGTTCGCCACCTACTTCAGCGCCGGCGTGCGCGTGTACGACCTGACCGATCCCCAGGATCCGCGTGAGGTCGCCCACTGGGTGCCGGAGCCCCCGGCCGGTGCCCGGGTCCCGCAGCTCAACGACCTCTTCGTCGACGACAGTGGCGTGATCTGGGCGTCGGAGCGCCACTCCGGCGGCGTCTACGCGCTCCAACCCGATGACGAGCTGGCCGCACTGATGGAAGCAGCCCGGTCAGAATCATGAACGCGCACGCTGCCACGGCGGCGCCCGGTGCGTCGGCCAGCGGACTCCGACTCGTGGGCTATCACGACTTGGACGGGCGGCCCGGTTTCAAGATGGCGCTCGATCTCGTGGGCGGCCGATCCTATCTTCATGTCACGCACTTCTGGGAGCCGCGGCTGTCGGTGATCGATGTCACCGATCCCGGGCGCATGCGCATCGTCGCCGCCGTCGAGGGCCCGGAGCACACGGCGACCTGGCAGGTGCAGGTCGCTGACGGCCTGCTGGTGCAGGGGCTTGAGGTGCGGCCGGTGCCATGGGGCGGCGATCCCGCGCTGCCGGGCGAGGAAGGCCTCCGGTTCTTCGACGTCTCCGACCCCGAGTCTCCCCGTGTCATCGGTCGGTGGCACACCGGTCACGTCGACGGCGTGCACCGCAGTCACTACACCGGCGGGCGATACGCTCACGTCGCGGCTGCACGTCAGGGCTTCGAGGGCAACATCTACGTCATCCTCGATGTGTCCGATCCCGCGAACGCCCGCGAGGTGGGCAGCTGGCATCTGCCCGAGCAGCGCGAGGGGCATGGGCGCGGCCGTCGGGTCTCCTTCCACGGTCCCGCCTACGTGGAAGGGGATCGTGCTTACCTCGGCTACGGGGCGGCAGGCTTGGTCATCCTCGACATCAGTGATCCTTCGTCGCCGCAGCTCGTCTCGCAGCTCGAGATCGGCCCGGCCTTCAGCAGCATGATCGCGATGCACACGGCCGTTCCCGATCCGGAGCGAAAGATCGTCATCGTCAACACCGAGGCGATCGCGGAGCGGCAGCAGGAGGCGTACAACTTCGCCGGTGTCGTGGACATCGCGGATGAGTCCGCCCCCCGGCTCATCTCGCTCTTCCCGACGCCTGTTCCTCCCGAAGGTGTCGGGTATGCGAACTTCAGCCTGCGCGGCGGTCGGTTCGGTCCCCACAATCAGCACCACCCGCAGAGCGAGCATCTGCTGGCGCGTGGCGACCTCGTGTTCATGACGTGGTTCAACGCCGGCGTGCGGGTGTTCGATATCGCCGACCCCTATCTGCCGCGCGAAGTCGCCTGGTATCTGCCCGACGACCCGATGGTACGGCGCGGCCTCCTTCCGAAGGATCTCGTGACGCAGTCGGAGGACATCCTCGTCGACGCGCGGGGCTACATCTTCGTCACCGACAAGAACCACGGGCTGCATGCGCTGCGGCTCGAAGACCACCTCGAGCAGCGGCTGCCGGGCCGGGCATCGACGACGAACATGGGAGAGGGACCGGATGACACAGGTCGATGAGCGGGTCGCTTCTGCGCGGGCACACTGGGCGCCGCGCTTCACTGCCAACGGCGTACCCGTCGGGGATTTCGAACGGGTGATGGGCCGCATCACCACGTGGGATGAATGGTGCCGGGAATGGTCGCTGGCGGCGAGTCGGCACGAGGCACTCGGCGATGAAGCGCACGAGGAGGGGCGGCGGATGTCGGCGGGCGAGCACTACGCCACCGCCGCGGTGCTCTATCACTTCGCCAAGTTCGTCTTCGTCGTCGATCCGCAACAGCTGCGCGAAGCCCACGACGCCGTTCAGCGCACCTACCGTCGCGCTCTGCCGCGCTTCGACCCCCGCGCGCAGCGACTGTCCATCCCGTTCGATGATGCTGCGATCCACGGGATCCTACGCTTGCCGCTCGGACCCGGGCCGCATCCGACGGTCGTGATGTTTCCGGGCCTCGACTCGGTGAAGGAGGAACTGCGCTCCACCGAGGAGCTGTTCCTCCAGCGAGGACTGGCCACGTTCGCCATCGACGGACCCGGGCAGGGCGAGGCGGAGTTCGACCTCCCGATCCGCGCCGACTGGGAGACGGTCGGCTCCGCCGTGCTCGACTATCTCGAAACGTGCCCCGAAGTGGACGATCAGCGCGTGGGGGTGTGGGGCGTCAGCCTGGGCGGTTACTACGCGCCGCGAGCGGCGAGCGGTGATCAGCGCTTCGCCGCATGCGTCGCGCTCTGCGGACCCTTCGACTGGGGTGCCGTGTGGGACGGGCTTCCGCAGCTCACCCGCGACACCTTCGTGTACCGCTCCCGCTCGGGCGACGCCGAAGAGGGACGCCGCGCCGCGCAGCACCTGACCCTCGAGGGGCGCACGGACGGCATCCGCTGCCCGCTTCTGGTCATCTCAGGCCGTAAGGACCGTCTCATCCCGTGGGAGTCGCAGGAGCGGCTGGCCGATCTCGTGCCAGGCGGGGAGCTGCTGATGCTCGAGGAGGGGAACCACGGCTGTGCCAATGTGCTCGCCGAGCATCGGTACCGCACGGCGGACTGGATGGCGCGCGCGCTGAAGAACCCTGAGCGCACGCGGGTCTTGATGTGACCAGGCGTCGAGCCGGTCGGCGGGCGTCGCGTGCGGCGCTGTCAGTAAGGAAGAAGGAATGAAGATGGTGACATCGCTGATCTCGGATGGAGTCGTCATGCCGGCGGAAGCTGTGACGGCGCACGGCCGAGGGGTTGCACGATGAGCGCCCACCACGGCCACTCCCACGCGACGCGGCGCTTCGAGCGCCCGAGCGACCGCCCCACCGGGGTGCGCCCGCTCGGTGCTCCCGGCATCATGGGCGTCGACTACGAGCACCGCGTCGACTTCGATCGCCTCCGCGAGTACCGGCTGGGGCGTGCGAAGGCGGCGCTGGAGGCGAGCGAGTGCGGGGCGTTCCTGCTGTTCGACTTCTACAACATCCGCTACACGACGCAGACCTGGATCGGCGGAGCGCTCGGCGACAAGATGATCCGCTACGCGCTGCTGATGCGCGGCCACGACCCGATCCTCTGGGACTTCGGCTCGGCGGTGAAGCACCACAAGCTGTACTCCGACTGGGTGCCCGACGAGAACTACCGCGCGGGCTTCCTCGGCTTCAAGGGAGCGGTCGCCCCGGAGGGCGGCGCCGACCTGATGAAGACCGCGATCGACGAGATCGAGTCGCTGCTGTCGGCGGCCGGGCTGAAGGATGCGCCGCTGGGTGTCGACATCATCGAGCCGCCGTTCCTGTTCGAGCTGCAGCGCCGGGGCATCCGCATCGCCGACGCCCAGCAGAGCATGCTCGATGCCCGGGTCATCAAGAACCAGGACGAGATCATGCTGCTCAACCAGGCCGCCGCCATGGTCGACGGCGTCTATCAGGACATCGCCGAGGCCCTCAAGCCGGGCGTCCGCGAGAACGAGATCGTCGCCCTCGCCAACGCCCGGCTCTACGAGTACGGCAGCGACCAGGTCGAGGCGATCAACTCGATCTCGGGCGAGCGGTGCAACCCGCATCCCCACAACTTCACCGACCGCATCATCCGCCCCGGCGACCAGGCGTTCTTCGACATCATCCACTCGTACAACGGCTACCGCACCTGCTACTACCGCACGTTCGGCGTCGGCTGGGCGACCCCCAGCCAGCACGACGCCTACAAGCAGGCCCGCGAGTGGATGGATGCCGCGCTCGACGCGCTGCGCCCCGGTGTCGGCACCGACGAGGTGGCGGCCGTGCTCCCGAAGGCCGAGGACTTCGGCTTCGAGAACGAGCTCGCCGCCTTCGGTCTTCAGTTCGCGCACGGCCTGGGCCTCGGGCTCCACGAGCGCCCGATCATCTCGCGACTCAACTCGATGGCCGATCCCGTGGAGCTGAAGGCGGGCATGGTGTTCGCGATGGAGACCTACTGCCCGGCATCCGACGGATCTTCGGCGGCGCGCATCGAGGAGGAGGTCGTCGTGACCGACTACGGCATCGAGGTGCTCACGAAGTTCCCCGCCCAGGACCTCTTCGTCGCCAACCCGTACTGAACGACCGCGAATGATCCGCCGCCCGCGCACGCCCCTCGGGGTGATGGTGGTCGCCGTCAGTGCGACGATCCTCGTCACGCTGCCCTCCTGTCTCCTCGGCGCGCTCGGCTTGGCGATCCGCACCGATCTCGGCTTCTCGGCGGCCGAGGTCGGTCTCGCGGTCGGCGGCTTCTTCTTGGCGTCGTCGCTGGCGTCGCTGCTCAGTGGTCGGATGGCGTTGGCGGAGCGTCTCGGTGTGCGCCCACTGCTCTTCGTCGGCGTGCTCGCCTCGGCGCTGGTCATGGGGTTTATCGCGGGATTCGCCCAACGGTGGGTGGACGTCGCTGTAGCTCTCGCCGTCAGCGGCTTCCTGAACGGCGTCGTGCAGCCGGGCGTGAACCTCGCGATCGCGCGCCGGATCCCACGGGAGCGGATGGGGCTCGCGCTTGGCGTGAAGCAGGCTGCGATCCCGGCGGCAACGCTGCTTGCGGGGGTGGCCGTGGCGTTCCTCGCGGTGCTCACCGACTGGCGGCTGGCGTGGTGGATCGGCGCGACGGCGACAGTGGTCTTCGTCGTTGCCGCGCTCGTCGTCGCTCCACGCGAGAGCGTGCGATTCGCCGGAGGGCACCGGAGTGGCGGGCCGTCGCGCAAGGGCGGCCTGCGGATGGATGCGAGCCTGCTCCGCGTCACCGTTGCGTCGATCCTGGCGTCCATGGGGGCGAACGCTCTTCGGGTGTTCTTCGTCGAGTCCGCGGTGTCGCAGGGGGAGTCGTTCGCGACCGCGGGCCTCATCCTCTCCGTCGCGAGCATCGTGGCGATCATCACCCGGCTGCTGAGCGGATACCGCTCCGATCGCGTCGCCCGTCATCCCTATGTGACTGCGTCGGCCCTCATGTTCGCGGGGGCCGCCGGCTATGCGCTCATGGGCGTCGCGCAGGGGGTATTCGCGCTGCTGGCTGCCGCGATCCTCGGGATCTCGGCAGGGTGGGGGTGGTCATCGCTCGTGCAGCTCGGGGCGATGCACGCGCACCTGGAAGCGGCTAGCGCGGCCACCGCGTATGTGCACTTCGGCGGACTGTTCGGCAACCTCCTCGGGCCCATCGCCTTCGGTCTGCTGCTGCCCTTGGGCTACACCCTCGCGTGGAGCGTCCTCGCCGTCGTATCCGCCGTGGGGGCGGGGCTGATGCTGCTCGACGTGGGGCTTCAGCGGCGTTCGACCTGACGCGCATCGGACGCGACGGCGCGGTGGCCGTGGCGGTGAACGGTACCTCCGATTGCTACTGTCATCCTCATGGTCAAGAGGGTCACGATCGACGACGTCGCCGCTTTGGCGGGCGTCCACAAGGGCACGGTCTCGCGTGCCTTGAACGTCGCGACCTCCCATCACGTGAATGCCGCCACGGTCAAGCGCATCCAGCGCGCCGCGAAGCAGCTGGGCTACGTTCCCAACGTGATGGCTCGCAGCCTCCGCACGAATCTGTCTATGACGGTCGGGGTCATCGTGCCCGACCTGACCAACCCGATCTTCCCCCCGATTCTGAGGGGCATCGAGAGTCAACTGCTCGACCGTGGGTACACGGCGCTCGTAGCCAACACGGAAGGCCGCGAATCGACCGAGCGGTCCGCGTTCGAGTCGCTCCTCGCGCGTCGTGTGGACGGCTTCATCATCGCCACCGGACGAGAGCAGCATCCCCTCCTCGCGGAGGCCTACGAACGCGGTACGAAGATCGTGCTCGTCAATCGCGGGAGTTCCGAGGTCCCCTATCCCCTCGTCGCCAGCGAGGACGCGAAGGGGATCGCAATGGCCGTCGAGCATCTCCTCGAACTCGGTCACCGCAGCTTCGCCCACATCGCCGGCCCTGCCGCCTTCTCGACCAGCAGAGCACGGCGGGAGTCGTTCTTGGCCGCGATGGCGCGGCACCCGGGCGTGACGTCGTCGATCGTTCAGACGGATGCCTTCAGCGTCGCCGCAGGCGAGGACGCGATGCGGGAGATCCTCCATGCGCCGGGTGAGCGTCCGACGGCGGTCGTCGCGGCGAATGACCTCCTGGCGGTGGGAGCGCTGCGTTCGCTACGCCAAAGCGGCCTGGACTGTCCTGGCGCGGTGTCGTTGGTCGGCTTCAACGACATGCCCTTCACGGAAGACCTCAGCCCTGCCCTCACGACCATCCGCATCCCGATGAACACCATGGGCGTTGAGGCGGGGCGCCTGCTGATGGAGGGCATTTCCGTGGGGGTGCAGACACCGGTGAACCTGCTGCTGCCGGTCTCGCTGGTCGTCCGTGGGTCCACCGGACCTGCGGCCAGCCAGTGAGGTCAGCGGCTCAGAATCGACCACAGAGCGACGAGGCCGACTACGATGATGATGCCGCGGTACGCCGACTGAGGGAGCTTCTGGGCGATGCGCCCACCGCCTGCTCCGCCGACGATCGATCCGATGGCCACGCACGCGACGATGACCCAGTCGATCTTGTCGGGGGCGATGATGATGAACAGCAGCCCGGACACGAGGTTCGCGACCCCGGCGAGGACGTTTTTGATCCCGTTGACGTCGCTATAGGGGAGGGCGAGCACGATCCCCAGGATCACCAGCAGCAGGATGCCCTGAGCCGCGCCGAAGTAGCCGCCGTACGCGCCCATGAGTGGAAGTCCGATGATCAGGGGAAGGCTCACCCCGCTGGGGGTCGATGTCTCGGTCGGCAGGTCGCTGGTGCGACGGCGGACCATGCGCTGCGCGAACGGCTGGGCGAGGACGACCACCAACGCGGCGATGATCAGCACCGGCACCACTCCGCTGAACACCTCGCTCGGCAGGACGAGAAGGAGCAGGCTTCCGGCAGCGGCGCCCACGATCGTCAGGGGAAGCATCTGCGCCACGAGTCGCCGACGCTGCCAGAGCTGCGCGTGGTACTGCCAGGCCGCCGCGGTGGAACCGGGGATGAGCCCCAGGTTGTTGCTGACGTTCGCGACCAGCGGCGGGTAGCCAAGCAGCAGCATGATCGGGAAGGTGATGAGCGTCCCCGAGCCGACCACCCCGTTGATCAATCCCGCCAGTGCGCCGGCGAGGATCAGGATCAGCAGGTCCCAGCCGTAGGTGGCGAGGATGACATCCATGCGGGGGCTTTCCGGGTCGGGAGCGGAGTCGGCGTCGATGACAACCGATTGCAGACTATGGCACGACGAAGATGCGAGGCAAACCGCAACGCGATGCGCGACGGCAGGCGGGGCGTCACCAGCCGGTCTGCAGCACGCGGTCCAGCGCGTCGACGAAGTAGTCGGCAGATTCTGGCCGAGGAGGAATGGGCTTACGCCCGCTTCTATCCGAACGAAGCGGCCCGACTCGCGGCGTCCCCGGCCTGGCTGCATCACTACAATCACCACCGACCCCACACCGCACTCGGCGGTCAGACCCCCGCCTCACGAATTCACAACCTCACGGGGAAGTACAGCTAGGAACTGGCGTGTCACGCCGGCGGCCTCGAGTCCGGAGCGGACACGGTCGACGTCGTCACGGAACTGCGCCCAAGTGAGCGATCGCCCCTCTCCCTCGATCTCGATGAGCGCGAGCTCGTCGGGCCACCGCGACGCGGTCAGGTCGAGTGCGTCCGGCAAGGTTCCGGCGCGAATCGCGCGCTGATGCTCGGTGAGCTCCAGAGCGATCGGCGCGGTCACGACCGCACCTCCGCTTTGCCCGCGCCGAGGGGCACCCAGAGAGCGTGCTGGGTCGCGACGAACCCGGGCCGGTCGCGCCCCTCCACCTCGCACTCGAGATCAAGCGCGACGAGGACTCCCTGCCCGCGGCGGATCTCCGCCCCCGTGAGCGTTCCGCGCAGCCGAAAGCGATCGCTCAGGTGCACCGGGCTGACGAACCGCACGCGATCCAACCCGTAGTTCCACGGCACCACTCGTTCGTCGCAGTGGATCACGTGGTTGAGCAGATAGTCGATCAGACCGAGCAGATGGAAGCCTTCGACTAGCCCCTCCCCGTAGGCCTCGCCGTCTTCCTCTTCGTAGGGCTGCGGGTAGCTGTCGAGGTAGGTACCCCGCTCGAACATGCTCGCGCGATCTTCATCGACGATGAACCAGGGTGTGACCACGGTCGATCCGATGAGTTCGGGCAACGATCGCAGACCTGAGACGTGCAGGTGCTTCACGTCGGCGATGTCGGTGAGATCCACTCCCATCGTGGTTCCTCCCGAGTTTGTGTGTACACGATCGTATAACCCGGATTACACAAAAACAACAGAAATCTTGCCGCTGGCCGCCGCCGAGGAATCAGCCGCGCCCGAGCGCGACCGGGATCAGACCGGCGGACCCCACGCGCGGAGGAGCTCCGCGACCGCATCCGCCGAGTCCCGCTGCTGCCGCTCGCCCCAAAGCTCGGGGTGCTCCACAACAGACAGCGCCAGCCCACTCGACCAGAGCCGGACGAAGTTCACTGCGCGCTCGACATTCGCCGGGGACACCACACCCTCGACCCCCACGCGCACCACCGCGCGCATGGCCGGCTCGAGCTGAGAGAAGTACTGCGTGACATCGAAGACGGTGCCATGGCCGTGAAGCGCCATCCGCGCGCGCTCCGTCACGACATCACCGGGGTCGGTCAGCAGAAAGTAATCCAGCATCACCCGAAGCCGCGCTTCCGGGTCATCGATGCCCCTGAGGTCACGAAGCGTTTCATCGCCCTCTCGGATGAACTCCGTCAGCAACTCCGCGAACAGCTCATCCCGCGAGCGGAAGTAGTGAGTGACCATCGTCACCGAGCCACCGACGCGACCGCCGACGTTCTTCAACGAGAACTTCTGCAGGCCTGACTCGGCGAGCTCCGCGATGGCGGCGACGACGATCTCCCGTCGACGCTCCTCCCGATCGATCTGCTTCGGCATTGCCCCTCACTTCCCGGGAGCCATCATATGGATCGGCTGCGCGGGAAACCCGCAGAATACGAAGAAGCTGGGCCGGCGCACCTCGCACGCGGCCCCAATAGATAAGGCGCCCACCGGATCACCGATCGGCCTTGTCTTCGATGTAGGCATAGACATAGACGTGCACACGCTGTTCACGCGCGGTCGACGTGGTCCTTCGGCTCAGTCGCGAACGGTCGGCTGATGAGGCGTTCGACCGCGGCGGCCTGCTTCATAGGGGAGTAGCTGACGCGTCTGCGGTGGAGCAGGTGCGAGCGGAGACGCCCGACGTCGTACTTGAACGGGTCTAGCGCTTCGAGCATCGCGTCGAGCATGCCCATGGCGCGGAGGACCTGCAGGAGCGTCTCTGACTTGACGGATGTGTCCCCATTTTCGAGTTTGCGGAGGGTGTCGCGAGTAATGCCAGCTCGCTCGCATACGTTCTGAGCGGTCAGGCCGAGCACCATTCGCCACTGACGGATTCGTTCACCCAGGAGCTTTCGCTGCGGGTCGATGCGGTACGGCACGACACCTCCACGAAGATCTATTGACGAGGAGCATAGCCGTTTCCTTATCTTGTGACGACAGCTCTCGCCATTATTGGACGTCGCCGGCCGCGCTGTCCCCGAGCCACCTGTGTCTACGACGAGGTGATGCAGGGGCCGCGGCTGACCCGTCTTGGTCGCCGGGAGTGTCGGGGTTCATGCGCGCCAGCCGGCTGCGGTGTGCTCAGCGTCCCGGAGCACCGCTGTCCTATCCCCGTCGCTGAGGGCGTCGAGGCGGGTGCGCGCGACGCTTCGGTCGTCGTCGTGGAGGGAGGTGCGGAGCCATCCCGCCCACATGCCGGGGTTGTCGAACCCGGTCCTCAATGTCCGCAGCACGGCACCGAGCCCGGGGATCACTGCGCTGTGGTGGATCTGCCATGCCGGGTACAGCACGACACCGTCGCTAGTGGTGAACGCAAGCAGATCAAGCGCCGCTGTCGCGGCTGCGACCTGTTCCGGTGACCATCCGAGGACACGGCCGATCGACTCCTCCGTGTAACTGGGGCCCATCACTTCTGGCCACGGGTTCGGGGTCCCCGGAGGTTCGTCCGCGTCCGGGCGGCGTGTCATCGTCGGCTCCGATCGCTGCCGCGGTGACGGGAAACGGGCTGGAGGGCGGGTGGTGTGGTCATGGTAGGCGTCCGAGGTCGTCGATGGAGGTGGTCACTGCCGCGCCTCCCACGCCTTCTCCGCGACTTCGATGATCCGGGCTGCGTTGTCGACAAAGTCCACCGGGCGAGGTGCGGTGCCGTCGGGGTTGGTTCCGAGGTAAGTAGTCGGTCTCATCAGCCACAGGATGATGTCGTCATGATCCAGCTCGAACCGCCTCGCTAGTCGGAGCAGCGGCTTGACCCAAGGACGGACCTCCCGGCGTCTCTCGTCAAACTGGAAGCGCGGGTAGTAGGCGGAGTTTCGGCGCGTGGTGTGCAGGATCTCGGCCCTAGCCCCAAGCTCGAAGTCGAGCTTGAAGCTTTCACCGCCTTCCGGCCGGAGAAGGTCCAGTACCTCGGCGGGTGTGAGGAGTCCAAACTCTTCCTCCAGTCGGCGCCAGGCATCTTCGGTCGCCATCGTCGCCGCGGCGACGGCGGCCGTCACTTGCTTGGGTTGCTGCTTCACGGCAGCAGCCCCAGGTCCTCGATGAACTCGACGACTTTCGCCGGCTCACGTCCGGTCAGGAGCCACTGGATCGGGGAGAGGTCGTCGAGGTACTCATCGGGTGTGCGCAGGACGGCGTGCTTGTCGAGGTCGGTGTAGCCATTTGGGAACGAGTCAATGACCTCGCGGAGGCCCGGGACGACCTCGGCCAGCGGTCTGTCCGCGATCTGGTCGAGCTGTTGGCGATCCGCTTCATTACGGATTTCGGACCACACGAGCCAGTCTTCGGCGTCGCGGCGACCCTCTGCTGTGAACACACGCGCAGGAACACCGCCTTGGATCGCGAACGCCACCTCCTCGTCTGTCAGCGGCCGCGACGGGGGAGCGTCGTACACCTCCGCCCTCACGGCGCGGATCGCTTCGGTAAGGCGGCGCAACGCCGACTCCAACGACAGCGGCGCGTCGTTGTCGGAGATCGTGCCGGCGACCTCTTCGATCACACGCTCGGCCTCCCTCGTAGCGTCGCCGAGCTCGCGAGCGATCCGGCGATGCGCGGACGCGGGACGTGAACCTGGCGCGGCAGAAGGGTCAACGGAGTTGGACATTGCTCCATCCTTTCGCTGGCTCCCGACACGGTGACGGAACAGGTTCCGATTGGCCACTGGCTCGATGGGATGTGGCCGGGCACACCGAGGGCTGGCATCTTGCCCCTCGAACTAATGCGTATTATTCTCCGCAAATGGTCAACGGTCAACGGATCAGGGGACGGGGCATCGCCCCAACTACCTCGCACTACCGGCGAGACGGCGCCTGCGTCAGTCCGCGCGCGTCGCCGAGCCGAGCGGGGCGCTGTGCCTCTGAAGCGCGTCGCTGAGCCTCGCGTTCACGGGTTCGATTGACCGCTTCGGCAATCGGGATGTGCTGGCCGCTCAGCAGCCAAAGCTCCATGCGCGGCCCGATGTGGGCGTAAAGGCGTCCGAAGTCTTCGAACTGCATGACGATATGCCCGCTCAGGATCTGCTGCAGTCGGTTGTAGGACATGTCGATCGCGGCGGCGAGCGTCGTGATCTTTCGCGTCTGGGACCGTGGCATCCACGTCTCGAGTACGCCGAAGCAGATCCGATGCTGCAGTTCGGCCGCGGCCAGTTGGCTCCGCTCTCTGGTTGACCACGCGCTGTCTGGCTCGCGCCAATCGATCTGCGCCTTGCGACCGAAGTCGCGAGGGTGCACCGCGAAGTCGCGCGGGCGATATCGGGGATTCGACACACGGAAAGCCTAGCCAAAAGCACGAATGTTGGCCAAAAGCAGGAAAGAGTGCGCAATCGTGCGTCAAATCTCAATCGCGCCGTGCACAGGGCAGTCATGAGCACACGCAAGAACATCTCTCGTTCCCCGAGCGACCGTTACGACCGCATCGAGTGGTTCGACTCGCGGCGACGCGTGCACGCGGCGCGCGCCGTGGACGCTGCCAACGTCGATGCGGTTCGTCCGCAAGCTCCAGCTCGTGCCCCCGGGAAATGGCAGGGGCAGGAGGCGAAGCAGGGCCACTACTGGTGCGCGGGCACACAGCAACTCGTGTGGCACGAGTCGATGATGGAGTACACGTCGATGATGCTCTTTGACCACCTCTTCGACATGGTGGAAGTGGTCGCGCAGCCGATGATGCTGGCGTTCGCCGTGGGCCGTCACCACGTGCCGGACTACCTGATCGATACCGCCCACGGAGAGCGCATCGTCCTGGACGCGCATGACAAGGACGGGACGACCGAGGCCGACGCCGAACTGTTCGCGCTGACCCGTCGCCTGTGTGAACGCGTCGGCTGGCGGTATGAAGTCATCGACACCATCACCGACATCAAACGGTGGAACCTCGAGATGATGGCGCGTTACCGGCATCCGCGCTACGCACCCGACGACATCCTTCGCGCGCGAGTCCTCAAACTGGCGCGGAGCTACAAGACCTTCGGCGAACTGCGACGTGCGCTCGTGACGCCCCGGCCCGGCGAACACCTCCCGGCTGTCTTTCACCTCATGTGGAACCGCGCACTTCGATTCGACCTTGACCGCGCGTTCACCGACAACACCCGACTCCGCGTCGCCTGACATCAAATACACCCACTATGAACAACCAACACTCCATCACCCTCGGTCAGTCGCTCGAGCTCGACGACGGCTGCTACCGGTTCGTCGCGTATCAGAGCGGATTCTTCAAGCTCCGCAGCGAGACGACCGACGAGTGCGTCCTCTTTACTGCGATTGAACTGGCACGTCTGTCGCCGGCGTGGTCGCCGGTGAACGTCACCGACCTGTCCAGGCCACCCGTCGCCAGCAGCCTTGCGGCCGAACTCGAGGCGCTCAGCGCCGATGACCTGGCCCTGTGGCCGCACCTGCAGGAGCTTGTCGACGGTACGCCGGCGGTCGGTTCTGAGCCGCGGCCAGAGTATGACCCGCGTCTCCCGATGACCCGCCGGCGCGGCGCCAAGCTGCTGGAACTCGAGCGGCTGGGCATCCCGATGTCGGAGCGCACTCTGCAACGACGCGTGGCATCGTTCAAGGAGCACGGCGTTGCCGGTCTCCGCGACCGTCGGACCAGTCGAAACGAGCGCGCATTCCATCGAGTAGATGAAGACGTCGTCACCCTGTTGAAGCAGATTCTCGCCGGCTACACCGGTCGCACCGCCACGTCGTACGCCGCTATTCGAGCAGAACTCGCGGTTGCGCTCATGGACGCGTTTCCGGACGCCCGCGAGCGCCCGACGATGCCATCGGTCTCGTCGGTCGCGCGCTACGTCAAGATGCTCACCGGCGACCAGGACCCCACGCTCCCGGGCGCGCAACGGCAGACTGCAGGGCTGCGGCCCCAGCGGACTTTCCGCCAGCGACTTTCACTCGCGCCCGGCGACGAGTGTCAGATGGACACGACGGTGTTCGATGCCTTCGTCCGGATGCCCGACGGCCGCGTCGAGCGGCCCCATCTCACGACGCTCATCGATGCGCGCACGCGGTCGGTCATCGGCTTCAACTTCACCGACGGAGCGCCGTCCGGAGAAGACCACGCCGCTCTCCTGGCGAGGACCCTCGTGCCGCAACCGCTTCGTCCCTGGAACTCGCTGTATGCCGAACTCGACCTTCCCGAGATGCCCTGGGCGCCCTATGTCGACGGGGAAGAACACCGACACGATACTCACCGCCCGTACATCTTCCCTCGTCGCATCCTGATCGACAACGGACAGGACTACCGTTCGGGCACGCTCCACGCGGCATGCGGCCGATACGGCATCGACCTCACCGAAGCGCCGCCCAAGTCAGCAACCACCAAGGCAAAGGTAGAGCGCAACTTCGGCAGCACCTCCACGATGTTCGCGCGGCATCTGCCCGGATACGTCGGAGGCGACACGCAGCAAAAGGGTGAAGGCTCCGCAAAGGAAGACGTCCTCGAACTGCGAACGGTTGCCGAGCTGTTCGACCAATGGCTCGCCATCGTCTGGCAGAACCGGCAACACGAGGGTCTGGTCGACCCGCTGGAGCCGAGTACTGCGCACACGCCGAACACTATGTACGCGGCCTCACTCGAGCTGACCGGTCACTTCATGATTCCGCTTGGCGAGGACGATTACATCGAGCTCATGCGGCGCACGGAACGCACCGTGCAGTCCGACGGCATCGAGCTCAACGGGCGCCGGTACGACAGCCCGTACCTCGCTCCCATGCGCCTGCAGAAGGACGCGAACGGAGACTCCGTGAAGGTCCACGTCCACTTCGACAAGAGCGACCCGAGCCAGGTCTGGGTGCGCTCCTCAGACGACGGCGGGTGGATCACTTGTGAATGGACTGCAGACGCCGGACTCGCACGTCCGAACGAACGCCGGATGCTCGCGAACGCGGCAGCACTCGCCGATAAGAACAAGAGCCTTACAAACGACGACGCCCACCTCGTGACAGTTCGTCTCCGGCAAGACGCGCAAGCCACCGAGAAGCAGCGCCGAGCCGAAGAGCGCGAAGCCAAGAAAGCGAAGAAGAAGAAGGCGAAGAGCGGTCAGCATGCAGACCTTGCCGACATCCAGACCATCCGACCACGAAACGAACGACTTGCCGACTACCTCAACTTCGAAGAGCTCGGCTCCCTCTGACCCCCCATGGAGACACCATCATGAACATCCACGAACCTAACGTCAGCGACGGTCACTTCGACCGGGCCGCTCACCTCATCCCGCTGCTTGAGACCTTCGTCTCGCCGGAAGTTCCGACGACAACGCTCGAGACGTACAAAGCCCTGGAGCCGCGCGCTCGCAAGGTGTTCGACGACGCAAGATACGCGCGACTCACCGGAGCGGTCGCGGGCGGAATCGTCGTGAAGACACCCACGCTCAACGAACTGCTCCTCGAGATTCGCCGCGCAGCGAGGCTCGCGACCCGACCCATCGGGCGCACAAGCGTGATCCTCAGCGGGCCACCGGCTACGGGCAAGACCACTGCTTCCTTCTACGCAATGGTCGAGGGATTCACCCGGCACGCGCACCGTTACCCCGAGTGGAAGAGCCTCGGACACGTTCCCGTCGTCTACGTCGAGGTTCCATCGGACTGCACCGCCAAGAACCTCATGGGACGCTTCCTGCGTTACCTGGGGTTGCCCTACTCGTCCCGCACGACCCTTGAGGAACGAACTCAGATGGTGACTGACCATCTCGTTCACAAGCGCACCTCCCTCGTCGTCATCGATGAAATGCAGAACCTCGCACGTGACAGCCAGGGACATTCGGCCGCGCAACAAGCCATCAAGAATCTGATGAACGCCGTCCCGGCCGTCCCGCTCTACGCCGGCTGGAACCTCGACCGAACCCTGCTCGCCGGAGACAGCCTCGGCGCGCAGTTCGCGTCACGCTCCACACTGGTGCGCCTCGACAAGCTCGGTAGTCGCACCGCCAAGGAACGCGCACTTTGGGGCGGCGTCATCAATGTGTTCGAAGAGAAGCTCGGTCTCCTCAACCAGGAGCCCCGGTCACTCCTGATGGAGGCCGACTACCTCTGGGAACGCACGCGCGGCTCGCTCGGCGCGCTGTCCAGACTTCTCACCACGGTCGCCCTCGACCTCATCGAGGACGGCGACCCCGACGCCGAATTCATCACCCGAGAACATCTGGAGAGCGTCAACCTCGACATGGCCTCCGCTCTCGACGAGTTCCGCGCCCGCGAACTCGAAGGATCGGCACAGAAGGCGACCGCTAATGCTGCATGACATGACGATCGCGCTTCCCGTCAAGGTCCGCCCCGCCCCGTTCGAGTCTCTCGAGAGTCTTGAGGCGCGGCTCCGCGACGCGAACCACTACACCAAGCGAGCGTGGAACACGTTCGTCAACCCTTCCCTCCGGGCGGACCCTTCGCTCACGCGCGTCGAGCTGGTCACCTCCCTCGGGGGACTCCGGCCGGGACACTTCGACGGCACCGGCGCGGTGCTCGCCCACGCCAACGGTGAGACCTGCGACCGATGCGTCACGGGAATCACCGTTCGATTCGCCTGCACCCGCTGCACTCGCAGCGCCACCGCGAAGGAAGTGGTTCACGATGGCCCGCGTGTATGCCGCAAGCACATGCGCTGGGTTGGGCCGGGAACCGATCCCGCCGACCAGTACACCGTCGGTGTCGATGTGCTGCGAGCCGACCGTGCCTATCAGCGGTTGCGTCGTAGCGGGCGCGCTGACGCTCACCGCCTGGCCGAGGTGCTTGCCTGTGTCGACGCGTGGACCGACGCGAACAACGAGCCTCTCGATGCTGGGCGCCGGTTCGTCGTTGCCGTGGCACTGCTGCGCGAGTTCACGGCACCGGCGACGGTGACGGGCGAGGCCCTGCCCGAGGACGGCTACGCCGCGCTCGCCTCCATCATCTCCAGCGTCGCCGCCGACGAGAACCTGAACGTCTTGGTTGACGGGCTGTGGCTGCTCCTCGGCTCCGCTCGGCATGCCGAGGAAGATGCACCACATGTGCTTCGTCCAGCGCTTGCCGTCTCTGGCGGGGGAGATGGTCTGGCGACTGCTGTGCTCTCGAGCAGCTTCTACCCTCGGGTTCGCCACCTTCAGCTCACGCAGCTGGCGGGCTCGCCTGCGGCCGGTACTCGTTTCGAACTCGCCGTTCGCCTGAGCGACCAGAACACGTATGTCTGCCCGAACGGACACCGGTACGAGTCGCAAGGACAGGTGCTGAGGGCGTCGAAGGCGAGCGGCGGCTGCGGGTACTGCGCGCGAAAGAAGGCCACTCCGGAAACATCGCTCGCGGCTTCGCACCCGGAAATCGCCGCCGAATGGCACCCGACCCTCAATGGAGACGTCACGCCAGCCGGCGTGCTCTCGGGGACTGGAGACGAGTACGCATGGCTGTGCGCTGCACAGGGGCACACCTATTACACGACCCCGAACTCGCGAACGAGCAAGGGAAGCGGATGCGGGTACTGCGCGAACGTGCTCGTCGACGAGAGCAACTGCCTTCGCACCACCCACACCCAGCTTGCGGCGGAGTGGAACACCGAGAAGAACGGCGACGTCACCCCCGACAACGTCGTGGCCGGGTCCGAAGAGCGAGTCTGGTGGATCTGTGAGGAAGGGCACGAGTTCCATACGACTGTGGCCGCGCGAACTCGCGGCGCTGGTTGCCACGTGTGCACACACCAGCTGGCGCACCCGACAACCTGCCTCGCGGCGACACATCCCGAAATCGCCGCGAAGTGGGACTACGAACGCAACGGAGACGTCACGCCCGAGACGGTCTTCGCCGGCTCCCTCCAGAAGGTGTCGTGGCGGTGCGACAACGGCTGTAGTTACGACGCCGCCATCGTGAGCAAGGTGAAGGGCATCGGATGCCGCTACTGCTCCAACCGTGGTGTCAATGAGAAGAACTGCATGCGGGCGACTAACCCCGCGCTGGCGGCGCAGCTGCACCCAACGAAGAACGGGAAGCGCACGGCCGACAACATCGTCGCCGGAACGAGCCACTACCTCTGGTGGCTGTGTCCTGAGGGGCACGACTGGAAGGCCACCGGCGACAACCGACTCCGGCAGGACGCCGGGTGCCCGTACTGCGGGAACAGGAAGGTGTGGGCGGGGTTGAATGACATGGCGTCGGTGCGCCCTGACCTGGCCGCGGAGTTCGACGTGACAAAGAACGGCAACTTCACTCCGGAGACCATCGTCTTCGACACCTGGCGGCCGCTCTGGTGGAAGTGCGCCAACGGCCACGAGTGGCGGGCGACTGGCGAGTCTCGAGCGACGAAGGGGAGGGGATGCCGGAAGTGCCCCGAGTGAGACGGGTCGGGCGGGCAGGCGCGGCGCCGGGACCCTGAGCCGCCGTTGGTAAAGTTATCAACCCCGCGGAGGGCTGATAACTTTACCGACTTTCCACAGGGTCGCTAATGTTAGCGCCACGTCTTGCGTCCGTCACCGCGGCGGCACATGGAGCTCACGAAGGCATGTTTGCGCCCACTACGGACGCACTGATTGAACAGGCCATCGCCAGGTCCCCGTCGGAGACTCACCTCTCCGGCGACGCTTCGCCGTGCGCCGACACTTCGCGGGCAGTGCGCCACGAAGACTGCTATTGACTGCGCTCCGGTGTGTGCCGCGGGGCGATTAGGTCTTCGTATCGGCTCGCGAAGGACTGCGAGTTTGGCCCTCGTACCATGGTCGTGGACGTCGGCGCAATCGGCGCGATTGGCGCGACACGGGACGGTCCCCGTCGAAGAAGGGACGCGGATGCCGTGAGTACGGAACGGCGCCCGCCTACCCTCACCACGCGATTCAGCGACGTCGGTCCGCCGGGGCGACGTTGCGCTACGCGGACTCCAGTAGGTCGTTCGATACGGTGACTTCAGATCATCGCGACGATGCGGGGTGCCGGGGAGTTGAGCATGAGTTCTGGGATTGGTTGGAGCACTGATGACGAGGCTGGGCTCGCATCGGAGGTCTTCGTTGACGACGCGGACCGGTCGCCACTCGACGACGGTTATGCCTTGGTGGGGGCGGTGCACCACCTCACTTCCGCGGCCCGTATCGCGTCCAAGTCCGACTTGTTGCTTGCCGCCGCCTGCCATGCTCTCAAAGGCGGCCCCAAGACTTTGGACGAGGTAGTTATCGTCGTCGAGCGCGTATGGCCTGGCGCAAAGGTTGATTCGGACTCTGTCGGTGCCGCGCTCGAAATGGGCGTCGAGCTGCGGCAGGTGCAAAAGAGTGAGGGACTCGAACACGTCGCGCTGTGGGAGCTTACTGCCGACGGCTTGAGAGACATCCATGACCAGGAAAAGTGGGTAGCTCACATTCGCAGTACCGCAGTAGATGACCTCCGTCGTATGGCACGATCGGGGCTCGCGACGGAAGTCTCCTCGCAAAAGGCAGAACTTTGGCTCGACGTGGTTGTCCGGGCGCTCATCGTTGGCATTACGTCGACACAGGACGCGCATCTCGGCCGAGTCCGCCATCTCGTTGGCAAGCGTCTCGCCCCGCAGGGGATCGATCAGATGAAGGTACTGCGAGAACTCGAGTCTGTCCCTTCAGACCCAGCGACGATTGAGTTCCTCAAGACCGTGGCGCTCTCGGCACTTGACCCACTCGAACCGTTTGCCAGCGAGCTAGTGCACAGCATCACCACGGGTTGTGTGTTGCACTCCTATGTCGCCGGGAGAGATTCGGCCGCCCTCATTGACCAAGTTGGATTGCCAGTGAACCAGCGCGCCGTCCTCGATACGCCAGTCCTACTCGACTTGATTGGTCCTAATCGTGTGAGCCGGGCCGTCGAGCATTCGATTCGAACGGCGGTTGCGTCCGGCTGGGATGTCGTTGTTGCGCGCCACACCATCGAGGAGCTACAGATCCTGGTCGAACATGAGGTACCCGACCTCGTACGGAGATTCCAGAATGCCCACAACCACGGTGTTCGTGAGGAGTGGGTTGCGTCGCTCGCTGCAGATCAGCTTCCGGCCTATTGGGTCGAAGCGCACCGCGAAGGCAAGTATCGAAAGGCAGACGACATGGTCCAAGCAGCGGCGACCGTCGAGTCGTTGCTTGAGGACCTGAATGTACATGTCCGATATCACTTCAACGAAAACGATGGTCCAAAGGTCGCGCAGTTTGCGACCGCTCTTCGCGACGATTTGGTCGGGGCGCGCCCGCGAACCGAGACCGTCGTAGAGCGCGACGCGGACACCATGACGATGGTGTGGCGCCGTCGGAAGCGAGAACCCCGCGGGAGCAAATGGCCTGGCGGCTGGGTGATCACTCCGGACCGGCACATGAAGCAGGCTTACGCGCGAGTTGAGCGACGCGACACCATTCCCGTGACCCTGACGCTGTCGCAATGGTCGACGTTGTGCTCGGTCGTTGTGCCTCCTGCCGATGTATTGGCGCTAGCGGACGCTGCGGCGACACAGTTGGTTGAAGAAGCGATGTGGCTCTTGCCTTCCAGGTTCCCGAGCGAAACCGCGTTCGAGCTGGCCCGCCAACTCTCACCTGAGCGTGGCGGTTCTCTCACTGACCTCCGCGTTGCGCAACTGACCCTCGACGGCGAATTGGAGCGCGGAGCCGGTCGCACTCCCATTTCGATGGCGGCGGAGGTGCTCGCGCTTCGCGCTTCGCGAGTCAACGCGCTTGCCGACCAAGTGGTCGCAGACGCCAAGCTGAAGGAACAGTCCGCGCGCCTCGCTGTACAAACTGCCACTGTGCGCGTTAGCGAAACAGAGAAGCGCCTCGCGAAGGAACAGGAAGCTCTGCGGCAGACCAAGCTAAGTCAAGCTGAGCTAGCGGCAAGAATAGATTGGCGCGAGCGCCAGCTGAAACGGGTAGTCATATCCTTCGGTGTTGCCTTGGTAGGGATGGGCGCCGGATTCTTCGTGTTCTTCCACTCGCCTGACTTCCTCCCGCGTGCTGCCGCAGTTGCGGGGTTCGTGGCGCTCGCCTACGCGTTGATTGTGTGGTGCAGGAAAGAAACATCTCGAATCGTGTGGGCGTTCATAGGCGCGATCATTCAAATCCTCGGCGTGGCCTCGTCCGCAATCGGTCTTCTAGCTGATCTGGGGGCTTTGACGCGACAATGACAGTGCTCCACTAGACGCGAGGCAACCGGTAGGCACTCAGCAGCTTTGTGACTGGGATGGCGACGCGACGCTGCGCCTAAGTGACAGCTGGGAGTGGGAGCAAGAGGAGTTCCACTACGAGTGTCGCTACTCGTGATGCGTTCTATGGCGACTGGCTTCTTCTGGTGGGGGTGCGCAGGCCTGTAGGGTACGCCGCGTGTAAAGAGATTAGGTGCGCGCGAATGCAACGGGCCGCGCGAGGCCATGAGTAAAGGGACACGAGTCAACGGCGTGTGAAAGCAAGAGACCTTACAGCGCGGCACTGGCTTTCACCCGTTCCCTGCCTGCCGATCACCCCAATTTCTCGCTCGCGTGGACCACTCGGTCCACGCGGTAGGCAGCACCAGCTGCGGTGCTCGCTTTCGGCCGAACGTTACATACTCGGGAGTAATCCGACCTCCGTCCGCGGCGGGGTACCAGAGGTCATGCTCTATTAGCATGCCCGCGCGGCGAACTCGCAGTAACAGCCGAACGAGGCGTTCGACATGGTGCGCTTCACTATCGATCTTGGTGTCGTCGCGGAGAGATCATCTGAAGGTATCGCTCTTCCCATCCGAACGAGCACCTCCGATGCTGATACTTGCGTGTACAAGCAGGTCCCGCTCCTGGAGAAGAAGCCGAGCCGCGTGACTCCAGGCAAGCAGGTTCTTGCGCTCGACGTCGGACCACGGCGGTGTTCCGAGGTCACCAACTCGCGCGTCGAGCTTTCCCAGGGCGCGCTTTGCCGAGATCGCCTGGGGGTCTTTGACTCGATAGATCCGAGCTATGCCGTATGCGCACGATTCAACTCCGGCGGCCACGATAACCAGATCTCCCAGCGCCATGCGGAGCTCATCCGGGACGTGCCGGTCGATCCAGCTCAACTCTCGCATAGCCGCTAGTGTGGCCTAGTATTCCACTTCGCGCGATTGCACAGGGCGCTGGAGGCGGAGCGCTGACGGATACGGTCGCGGGCCGCAGTCGCTGAATAATGAGGCCTGCGGGACTACGGCGTGCTCCGATCAAAAGCGAACTGCCGGCCCACCGAGGCCACTAGCATAAGCGCATGCTCGCCAGTCTGCTGCCCGGACTGAGGGACCTGCGCGTGCCCCTCTCGTCCGGCTTGATCTGGTTGTTTGTCGCTTGGCTAATCGTTTACCCCACTATCCCGCAGCGCGCCGAGGCTAATGGTCTCGTTTCAAAGATCTATGAGGTGTTCGACGCCTTCGGACCCGCTCTGCTTGCCACCGTCGTGAGCTTCATCGGCTACGTCTTGGGTATCCTCGTCGCCCGTCCGACTATCGCGATCTCGCGGGCGCTGGTCCGGCTGGCGAGGGCGATCGTTGGTACCCCAGTCGCCCCGAAGTATCCACAGCCCGTCAAACTCTCTGCCTCGTCCGAGGAACAGGCATTTCAGCTTGCGACCTCCGTGGCGCGACAGTTCTCGGTGCTCGCTGCGTCACGAGACCCGGACTCGCCTCGCGGAAGGTGGAATCAAAATGAGGCTCAGAGGATTCAAGACAGGTTCCTCGCTGTCGAAGATGGCTTTGCTCCCACGACTCTGATGCGAAGGATGGGTTCGGACGTGCCGTTAGTTGCCACTAGATTGCTCGCCGATAACCGTGAGCTCTTCGACCGGTATGACCGTGCGGACGCTGAGAGCGCATTTCGCTACTGCGTCGCGCCTCCACTCTTCGTCGCAGTGTTGTTGCTCGCATGGCGAACCGACGTAGACGCATGGGGGTGGGTTGTCGCCATCGGTGTGGGGGCACTCGTGGCGATGCTGCTGTTGGCTGACGGCGCCCGAAAGGAGATGGAGAGCAACGACGCGATCTATCAGGCGGTCTTCGCGGGCAGCGTCCATTTCCCCTCGATCGAAGCCGCACAGCGGAATCTCGACGCGTTGAGAGAGCGCGAACGTCGACTCGGCGGGAAGTGAAGCCGCATGGTTCACACTGTGCCAACTACTGTGACGCAACCAGCCCGTGTGCGAACTCGCCTGCTTCAGTCATTCCTTGAGCCAACTGTGTCGATTCCGTGCCAACTATCGTGACGCCGCACACCTTGTGCGGCGTCACAGCGGTTGGCACAAACGCACCTTGAAGTTGGCACCCGTCAAACAAGTCGGCACAGATTACGCAGTTGGCACATGAGATCACTGGGCTCGCGTCGACCGGTTCCACACGAGCGTTCCTGTGGCTAACCGGCGACGCGAGACTCCAGCGGAGCTGACGGCGTCGTGGCCAGATGTCCCGTCGCTCGATGCGGCGGGGAGACGGCACGTCAGTTCGCTCTGAACCTCCGTGCAGCGATCGGTGACCGCAGCGTCCGCTGCGTCGCACGCGACGCCGGTGTTGACGAGGGCACCATTCGCAATGTCCTGTCCGGGACGGCCTGGCCGGACCTGCGAACCATTTCGCGTTTGGAGTCCGCGGTCGGGCGTCGGCTCACTCCCAACTGAGCGGGCAACTGCCGTCGCATAGACGCCCCGTCCGGGTTGTATACGGCACGTGGGCGCATCACAGGTGGTCAGAAAGCGGTGGCAAGGACGGGATGGGCACGGGACGCGTAGCGCCCGTCCTGGGATGCGGATGCGCGGGCGCCGCCCCATCGCCATCATGGGCCGCGCGAGCCGGCTTCTGCTCGCGATCGGGAAAGCGACGTCCGGTGATGGCGGCCGCGGTGATCTTCAACACATGCGGCTTGTGACGGGGACTGGCGGTCACTACACGGCTGATGCCGCTACGTTCGACTTCGGCGGGGTCTTCCACGCGTGCGGCTGCGCCGCGAACGACGACGCTCCACCACCCTGCCTCGTCGTGGCCATCGACCTCGAACGCCACGGCTGGGCGCGTAACGAGCCGGACGTCCTTGATGTCCGGCGCGGTACGGATGTAGACGGCGCCTTCATAGGTGGCGAAGTTGACGGGGAATATGTCCGGGGCGCCCTCTTCGTCTGTCATCGCGAGTCGCCCCACATTGTGTTGTTCCAGGAGTTTCCAGCACTCAGCGGTGTCCAGGTGAGTGCTCGGCGAGTGAGTAGTCATGATCTCGTCCTCTTCTCTCGCTTTCATCGCAACACTTGCGCGGCCGTCACGACGGACCGAAGGTCCCATGGGGTGCCTGGCCGCGGGGTCCGTGACCTCCTACGCTGAGCGCATCAGCACTCACGCCGCGCCAATTGCGGAGGGATCGAGATGATCAAGGTGTTCCTGGTCGATGACCACGAGGTTGTGCGTCGTGGGCTGTCCGATCTAATCGGGGCCCAGCGCGACATGGAGGTTGTCGGTGAGGCGGGGACCGCTCGTCACGCGCTCGGGCGTATCGAAGCTACGGCTCCGAATGTCGCGGTCCTCGACGTGAGACTTCCCGATGGCAGCGGCATTGATCTTTGCCGGGACATACGCTCGCAAATGCCGGCGGTCGCGTGCCTGATGCTCACCGCGTACGACGACGATGCGGCCATGAATGCTTCAGTACTGGCTGGTGCCGCGGGATATGTGCTGAAGGACATTAATGGGAGCCGGCTTGTGGGTGCCGTGCGGGCTGCAGCCGAGGGTCGATCGGTGGTGAGTCCGGCGCTCGCGAATCGCGCGAGCGAGAGGCTGCGACAGCGAGCGGACGATGACGATCCTCGAATGGGGGCGCTTGGCCTTCGCGAGCGGCAGATTCTCCGGCTCATCGCTGATGGAATGACCAACCGTCAGATCGGCGAACGCTTAGGGATCGCGGAGAAGACGGTGAAGAACTATGTGTCATCGCTGCTGAGCAAGCTGGGGTTGGAGCGCCGGACACAGGCCGCCATCTTCCAGATCGAGCACCCCGGCAGCTGATGCCGTAGGACTATCGGCCCGCCTGCGGGGGCGCACGGTGTCATATCGTGGCGCCGTCGAAGGAGTCATCGTATGGAACTGGTCGTTCTCGGGATTGACGCTCACGGCGGCTCCTTGGCGGCGTTGGATTGGGTCGGCGAGCGAATGCGCCGCGTTGGTGGGCGAGTTGACATCGTCCTCGCGGCGCTGGATTTCAACGAAGACCGAAGTGCTGGCGAGCGAGTGCTCGAGGAGGCGGAGGAACGGTTGCGCACGCAAGTGCCCGGGCCGGTCGTGGAGACGCACTACGTCGACGATGATCCGTCCGTGGCGCTTCGTGACGCCGCCCTGGCCGCAGATCTCATCGTTCTCGGATTCGACGAGAACGGATTCGCGCATTTTCACCACCGCCTTGCCGACCGCCTCCTCTCCAGAGGTCGGACCCCGGTATGTCTCGTTCCTTCCCACTGGGTCGCCGACGGCGATGAGGTCGTCGTCGGAGTCGGACCAGACCAGTCTTCCCATGCGGCGCTCGTCTTCGCCGCGCGCGAAGCGGACAGGGCAAGCCAGGCACTTCGTCTGGTTCACGCGTGGAGGCCGCCGGGGTTCCTTGAGGGAGCTGTGTGGGCATCCGATCCCGAAGAGGCAAAGCAGGAACATCTCAATGTCGCTCGTAACGCCGAGGCTGAGGTCCGGGCCGCCCATCCGGACGTGGCGGTGACGGTTTCGACCCCGCGGGCCCACGTCGCTGACGCGCTGATTGACCAGGTCACGGGTGCCTCACTTCTTGTCCTCGGAACCCATCGGGGAAGCGCCTTCTCAATACCGTCGCGGGCCTCAGTAGCTCACGCCGTCCTCGGGCGGATCGCGGTTCCCCTGTGCATCGTGCCGTCGGCCGACTTGTGAGGGTCATCGCCTCGCGGCGACGCGGGTGCGGTCGAACACGCCAAGCAGCAACAAACTGAGGCCGACTTGCACCAGCCCAGCGACGAAGTAGACCGCTTGGAGGAAGCTGAACGGGATGTAGATCATCTGCACGAAGATCCAGATGAGGCAGATGTAGCCGCCCGTGGCAGCAGCGAACGGCACGAGGGCAGACCGGCGGATCCCGAACCAGAAGGCCACGGCGTGCGATCCGCCCACCACCAGCAAGAGCAAGAGCCCTGGAACAACGTATGAGGTGAACGGGGATCCCTCGAGATATTGCGCTGGCGGTACTATCGCGAAGCCCCATGTTGGTTTGACGCTTCCCGCGATCAATGCCGCCCCACCAGCCGCAGCCGTGACCGCCACGAAGGCCTGGACACTCAGCAAGGCGACGCGAATCGTTGCGTTCATCGGTGATCTCCTTCCGCGGGCGTCGCGCCCACGACTGCGAGCGGGCAAGTGATCTGCCACAGGATGCTGCGTGCGACGGCTCCGCGGACCAGGCCCTCCAATATTCCCCGCCTATGGGTTCCTACGACCACGAGAGACGACCGTGACGCGTATCGCAGCAGTGCTGGCCCCGGTTCGTCCTGGACGAGCTCACGGCTGACTTCGAGGTCCCGGTGGGTGTCGAGAATGATCCCGCTTGCAATCTCCAAAGCGTGACGGTGAGCGGCCATTTCCTCTTCAGTGTCCACTTGCAGCGCCACCGACCCTGGGATGGTGGGCAACGGCATCCGCCATGCGTGTACGAGGCGAAGAGGCGCCCCGACTGCGTCAGCTTCGTCGGCGGCGAATGCGACGGCATGGCTCGACGATCCATCGGCGGCGACGCCGACCGTTACCGGCGCCTCTATGTCCACCCACTCGGAGGGAACCAACACGACAGGCGCCCGCGAGGTCACGGTAATGCGCAAGGGCAGCCCGCCCGCCGCGATCGCCTGCACGACGTGCCCGGTATTGACTCCCACGACGACGAGGTCAGAGTCGGTCATGCTCGACAACGATTCGAGTACCCCACCCTCCAGTCGGTGCAGCTCCACACCGACGCCCGGGGCGTTCTCGCGGAGAAACGTCTCCGCGTCGTGGAGCTGATCGAGGGCGGTCTCCCGGTCGCGCGCGAAGCGCGACAGCACGGTGACGACATCGACGGTAGCGACCTTGCGCGCAGCTCGCGCGGCGACCCAGCGCAACGCGGACGCTGCAGCGGGGGTTCCGTCATAGCCGAGAAGAATGCGTTCCACGGTACGCCGCCCTTCAGGAGTCGCCGGGTCTTGGCTCGAATGTACGGCGGCGGAGCGGGTGCTAGCGGGTCGAAAGTCCTATCTCGTGACGGGACCTTCGGCCTCCTTTCGCGTTGACCGCGGGTGTGTCATTGCGCTGCGTCGCAATGCCAGGAGCGCCCTGGAGCGCGATTTAAAGGAGTGATCATGAACGAGCAGACTTCGGAGCAGCGGGCCGTCATCGTCTACGAGTCGATGTTCGGCGCGACCCGTCAGGTTGCCGAAGCGATCGCCGAGGGACTGAGAGACACCATCGCCGCCCAAGTCGTATCGGTCGACGACATCGGAGAGGCAGCCCTCCGCGCCGATGTCGTGATCGTCGGCGCTCCCACCCATGGTCACGGGCTGAGCCGTCCCGAGTCGCGAACGGAAGCGGCTCGGTGGGCCCTCCACGACCCCAAACACCTCCACCTTGAACCGGCGAGTGACGTAGGGGTACGTGAGTGGCTGAAGTCGAAGCCGACGTGGATCACTCGTCACGTCGCATTTGACACGCGGGCGGATATGCCGCGCATCTTCACGGGATCCGCGGCCGCCGCGATCGACCGGCGGTTGACGAAGATGGGTTCGCTCGCCATCGACGAGCCGCGCAGCTTCCTGGTCGACAAGTCCAGCCGGCTCCTGCCGGATGAGCTCGATAACGCTCGTGCCTGGGGAGCGGACCTCGCCGCGCACTTGGCTGCGAGGGTGTGAGCATGAGCACCGTCGATCCGCCGCTGAGAACACGCGCGAGCGCAGGAACAGCAGACAAGCACTCGCTTCGCTTCCTCGGCGCCGCAGACAGCGTGACCGGCTCTCGATACCTGGTGCAGGCCGCCGGAACAAGAATCCTCATCGACTGCGGCCTCTTCCAGGGGTTCAAAGTCCTTCGGGCGCGGAATCGCATGCCGCTCGCCGTCCCTCCCGAATCCATCGATGCCGTCGTCGTATCGCACGCGCACTTGGACCACACCGGATATCTGCCGGCCCTCGTGCGCGACGGGTTCGACGGACCCATCTATGCCACAGAGGGGACCGTGGAACTGAGCCATCTTCTGCTGCCTGACAGCGCTCACCTGCTCGAAGAGGAAGCGCGTCACGCGGCGAAGCACGGTTGGTCCGCACACGACCGTCCCGAGCCCCTGTACACGCAACGGGACGCCGAGCGTGCGCTCAGCCACTTCCGCCCTCTTTCGTTCAACGAGCGGCATGACATCGCCGGCGGAGTGGGGATGACGCTTCGACCGGCCGGGCACATCCTGGGCGCGGCCGGGGTCTCACTGGACGTCGGTGGAACACGGATGCGCTTCACCGGCGACCTTGGCCGCGTGGATGACCCGCTGATGCGACCTCCTGCACCTCTGGAGGACACCGACGTGCTCGTCACCGAGAGCACGTACGGGGATCGCCACCACGAACCGGGGAACCCAGAGGTGATCCTCGGTGACATCGTCCGCCGAACGGCAAAACGCAACGGAGTGATCCTGATCCCTGCGTTCGCGGTCGGCCGCACTGAGACCGTGCTGCTCCATCTCTCTCGGCTCCACGACAGGGGTGAGATTCCCGACATCCCGATCTATGTCAACAGCCCCATGGCGGTCAGTGCGATCGAGGCATATCGGCACCATGCAGACGAACACCGGCTCACTGCGACCGAGTTGGACCGGATGTATGCGCTGCCGACGCTGATCTCGTCCGTCGATGACTCGAAGCTGCTGAATCTCCGAGGCGGCCCCATGATCATCATCTCGGCGAGCGGAATGCTCACCGGCGGGCGGATTCTGCACCATCTCAGCGCCTACGGCCCCGACCACAACAACGCGATCATCATCACGGGATTCCAGGCGGGTGGCACACGCGGAGCCGCGCTGCTGGCGGGCGCCCGAACTCTGCGGATCTACGGGGCCGATGTGCCGATCCGCGCACAGGTGCACCAGATCGAGTCCATGTCCGCACACGCTGATTCCGACCAGCTCATCGACTGGATGCGACCTGCCGCTCGTCCCCGCGCGGTCTTCGTCACGCACGGAGAGCCGACCGCTGCAGACATGCTGCGCGCACGCATCAAGCGCGAGCTGGGCTGGTCGGCACGAGTGCCTGAACACCTGGAGACGGTCGGCTTGTAGCAGCTGACGAGGGTTCCGCGAGGCGGAGATGAGCGAAGCGCCGGTGCACGAGCCAGCCGATTGGCGGGCGACGACGCTCCGAGGCGGGCTGCGTTCAGTGCCGTGGCTCCTGCTGGTGGTTCTTGGCCCTGTCCCGTCGATCATTTCCGACCTGATCACAAGTCGAGTTCCCCCGTGGGTCATCCCCGTTCAGGTCTGCACAGGTATCGCGGTCACGCTGAGTCTCCTGATGGTTCGCTCCGTGCAGAGGCTCTGGCGTTTCGCCGCCGTACTGACGGCCATTCTTGCGCTGCCGATGATCGTGGGAACGATCGATCTGCGGATCCCTGGTGTCCAGGCGGTGCTCGGGGGCGGCAACTTCAACGCAGTGATGCAATCCGGGCAGCCCGCGAAGCTCCTGGTCACCATCGCGATGATCGTGCTCCTCCTCCTGATGCAGGTCAGGCCCCGCGCCTTCTTCCTGCGGCTGGGGAACCGGGGAGCACGCATCCGGCCCGCGCCGCTGCTGGGCTTCCCAAAAGGCGACTTGTGGCGGAGGTTCGGCATGGTGTGGGGGATCGGCATCGCCGGGGCTCTCGCCGTCACCCAGTTCCTGCTTGCTCGTCCTTCAGGCCAGATCCTCGCCGGTGTGCTTCCGCTGTTTCCCGCGATCGTCCTCTACGCCGCGATGAACTCGATTACCGAGGAGATGACATATCGGGCGCCGGTCATTGCCACGGTCGAACCTGTCGCAGGGAGCGGGCAGGCGCTGTGGCTGCCTGCCGTCTCCTTCGGCATCGCGCACTACTTCGGCATCCCGGGTGGTGCGATCGGCGCCCTGTCGTCGGTCTTCATGGGGTGGATTCTGAGCAAGGCGATGGTGGAGACCCGCGGCCTGTTCTGGCCCTGGCTCATCCACTTCTTCAGCGACGTGGTCATCTTCACGTTTCTCGCTGCCGGCGTAGCCGGCGGCTGAGACGCTTCGGCTCACCCCTTCGCGGCTGATGGTACGGGTGAGGACAACGCCGTCCAGGTCGAGATCACTGCGTCGGGGTTCAGCGACATGGACGTGATGCCCCTCTCCAACAGCCATCGTGCGAGGTCGGGATGGTCCGAGGGGCCTTGGCCGCAGATGCCCACATACTTGCCTCTTCGGTTGCAGGCCACGACCGCCTGTTCAAGGAGCGCGAGTACTGCTGGGTCACGCTCGTCGAAGGAACCCGCGACGAGTTCCGAGTCACGGTCGACTCCCAGCGTGAGCTGCGTGAGGTCATTGGAGCCGATAGAGAAGCCGTCGAACAGGTCGAGGAACGCGTCGGCTCGGAGGGCGTTCGAGGGGATCTCGCACATCATCATGACCTGGAGGCCGCTGCCTCGTCTCAGCCCGTGGCGATCCATAACGGCCAACGCCTCCGCACCCTCGCGCGGCGTTCGGACGAACGGCACCATCACCTGCACGTTAGCGAGACCCATCTTGTCGCGAACGAAGGCGAGCGCTTGACATTCCATCGCGAAGCAGTCCTCGAACGCCGGCGAGGCATACCGTGACGCCCCTCGCCAACCGAGCATCGGGTTTTCTTCGGTCGGCTCGAAGAGTTCGCCGCCAAGGAGGCCGATGTACTCGTTGGTCTTGAAGTCGCTGAGGCGGACGATGACCGGATTCGGGGCGAACGCGGCGGCGATGCTCGAGATGCCTTCGGCGATGCGCCGGACGAAGAAGTCACGAGGGGACTCGTAGGCCGCCGTCAGCTCCAGCACCCGCGCCCGCAGGTCCGCGGGCAGCGAATCCAGTTCCAGCAGAGCTCGTGGGTGGATGCCGATCATCGATCCGACGATGAACTCCATGCGTGCGAGGCCCACGCCACTGTTCGGCAGCCGCGACAACTCGAACGCCTGGTCAGGCACAGCGACGTTCAGCATGATGTGTACCGGAAGCGGGGGAAGATCGGTGATCGTGGTGGTGGTCTCGTTGTACGCCAGCAGGCCGTTGTAGATCACCCCTTCATCGCCTTCCGCGCAGGACACGGTGACCGAGGTGGCGTCGGAGATCGATGCCGTCGCGTTTCCGGTTCCGACTACCGCCGGGAGGCCGAGTTCCCGCGCGACGATCGCGGCATGACAGGTTCGTCCGCCGTGGTCGGTGACGATGGCCGACGCGAGCTTCATGATCGGTTCCCAATCCGGATCCGTTCGCTCGGCAATCAGCACGTCCCCTTTCTCGAAGGCGTGCATGTCGGTCAGGTCGTGAAGGACGCGTGCGCGTCCGGCCCCGATCTTCGCCCCGACGGCACGCCCACGGGCCAGTACGTCGCCATGCTGGCTGAGGGTGAATCGCGTCACCGTGGCGCGGTCGCGCTTGGCGACGGTCGTCTCGGGCCGCGCTTGCACGATATAGAGCAGTCCGTCGCTTCCGTCGAGGGCCCATTCGATGTCCATCGGTCGCAAATAGTGCTCCTCAATGGTCAGGGCGGCCCGTGCGAGTTCCTCGACCTGTGCGTCGCTGATGCTGAAGCGCCTGCGCGCCTCGGGGCTGACGGGTTCGACGAGCGTGCTGGTGCTGACGTCTGTGCCGGCGGCGAACCGCATTGCGATCGCCTTCTCCCCGCACTGCCGTTTGGTGATCGCCGGCCGGCCGGAACGCAGTGCGGGCTTGTAGACGCAGAACTCGTCGGGGTTCACGGTGCCTTGAACGACCGTTTCGCCGAGGCCGTACGCGCTGGTGATCAGTACGGCATCGCTGAATCCGGACTCGGTGTCGACGGTGAACATCACACCGGAAGCGCCGATGTCGGAGCGCACCATCCGCTGTACGCCTGCAGAGATCGCGATTGTCATCGCGCCGTACCCGTGTTCCGCCCGATAGACGATGGCGCGATCTGTATAGAGCGAAGCGAAGACGTGACGCACGGCGTCGAGGACTGCCTCGATCCCACTTATATGAAGGTAGGTCTCCTGCTGTCCCGCAAACGAGGCGTCTGGGAGGTCTTCGGCTGTTGCAGATGAGCGCACGGCCCACGACAGCTCGGGCGAGCCCCCCGTGTCGCCGACGACCGTTTGGTGGGCCGTGCGCAGCTCTTGTTCGAAGTCTTCGGGGAACGGCTGCTCGAGGATCCATTGCCGGATCTGAGCAGCGGTCTCGTTGAGCGACTGAAGGTCAGACACGTGCAGCGAATCCAGCGCATGGTCGATTCGCGCCGCGAGGTCGCCGTGGCGGAGGAACTCTCTGAACGCGTCCGCCGTCGTCGCGTATCCATCAGGGACACGGACGCCCAACCGCGAGAGTGACCCGATCATCTCTCCCAGCGACGCGTTCTTTCCCCCGACCTGCGCGATGTCCGCGAGTGACGCTTCGCGCAACGGAATGATGCCAACCATGACCGCCCCTTTCGTGGCAGACGCACCACGAGCCCGGTGCGTTACCCCTTGAGCATCGCCCGGCTCTGCTCAGGGCGGCGGGTCGAAAGTCCCGGCGTGAGTCGCGCGTTCAGCGACGAGATGGACGGTCGTCAGGTGCGAGCGGAACCTTCCAGTGCGCGCGCGTGCCGCCCCCTGGTTTGGTCGCCACGGAGAAGGTGCCGTCGCGTTGTTGTGCACGGTCGCGGAGGTTCTTGGTACCTCCGACGTGCTCTATTGCCGCCGGCATCCCTTGTCCGTCGTCGTCGACGGCTACGGAAAGGCTGTCGTCGTCCACGGCGACGATCACGGTGGTGGTGCTGGCGAGAGCGTGTCGAGCGACGTTCGCCAGCGCTTCTCGCACCACCGCGACCACGTCGTCGACGAGGTCTCCCTGGATTGCCAGGTCCACCGGTCCACGGAAGGTCAGTCTCGGGGGAGCGGGGAGCGCCGCCGTCAGCTCGGTAACCACGTCCAGGACACGGTGTCGTGCGCTGGCGGGGCGGGTGTCCGGCCGGGTCCGAAGCGTGAAGACGGCGGTCCTGATGTCGGCGATCGCCGCATCGAGCTCCGCCACCTGCTCCTCGAGACGGGCACCCCGCAGAGGATCCGTGGCGGCGAGTGCTTGCAGGGTCAGCCCGGCGCCGAAGAGTCGTTGGATGACGTGGTCGTGAAGATCGCGGGCGATCCTCGCGCGGTCCTCGGCGACTTCGAGCCGCTGTCGGTCCCGGCGCGCCCACGCCAAGGTGATGGCGATGCTTGCTTGCGCCGCGAACTCGTTCACCATCTCCAGCTCGATCTGGCGGAACGCCTGCCGGCCGGGAAGGCGTGCGACGCAAAGTGCGCCGAGTGGTTGGCCATCGGCCGAGAGCGGGACTGCTGCTGTCGGGCCGAGGAGCAACGCCCCATCCAGGTAGGCGCGCTCCTGCAGGTCAGCGACAACGCTGCTCGTTCCCATGGCCCGTGCGGAGAGGGAGCCTTCGGCCTCGAAGAATGTGCCATCGACGGATTCTGCTTGGTATCCGTGAGCAGCAGTGACGTGCATCTGACCGCTGTGATCGTCAGGGACCACGATCGTGATGAGGTCAGCATCCACGACAGCCCGGACGTGGGCGGCGACGATGGTGAGCGCGTCTTCGCTGGCGGGGGCGAGGAGGGCAGCGTTGACTTGTGACAGCGCGGCTGCCAGCCGTTGTTGCCGCCGGGCGGTGTCGAAGAGCCGGGCGTTGTCGATCGCGATGCCGGCCGTCGCGGCAAGCGACTCGATGAGCTGTGCATCCTCTTGGGTGAACGTCGTTCCGGACGTGTTCGTGAGATACAGATTGCCGAACACCTGATCTCGCGTGCGGACGGGAACGCCGAGAAAGGCGTCCATCGGAGGGTGGTGTGCGGGGAAGCCCACCGACCGCGCGTCCTCGCTGAGATGTGGAAGCCGGATGGTGTGGCCGTCTTGTATGACTGCGCCGAGGATTCCATGTCCCTCGGGGAGGTGCCCGATCGCTTCCACCTGAGCAGGGTCCATACCCGTGTGAATGAATCGTTCGAGCAGGCCATCGGGACCCAGTACGCCCAGAGCGCCGTAGTCGGCGTGGACAAGCGTCACCGCCGCTCGCACGATGCGTTCGAGCACCTGGTCGAGATCCAAGCCTTCGGTGACCGATCGGTAGGCTGTGAGGAGTTCGCGCAGTCGGCTCTCGGCGGTCAGCACACGCTGAGCATCTGCGATCAGCTCGCTCACACTCTTCGCGAACTCCGAGTGAGGGTACTCGGAGGATTCGGATGGATCGCTCATTCAGCACTTCCGCGTCTGCGAGGTCGACAGCGAAAGGCTACGCTTGCGAGCCTGACCCCTCAAGCACGTCGCGGAGTGGTTCGCAGGCACCTTCCGTCACGCAGCGGAAGTCTGGCGGACGACGGTCGAAGGTTCCCGCACAATCACTACCGGGCAGTGGGCATGGGCTGCGCACGCACTGCTGACCGAGCCGAGCAGCAATCCGGTGAAGCCCCCATGGCCACGGCTGCCGACAACCAGCATCATCGCCACGCTGGACGCTTCGACAAGCGTCTGCGCGGCGGGGCCACGCACCGCCGAGGTGGTGAACCATTCCGGCGCGCCGCCTGGGAACAGCCAGGCTTTCTCGTCCTCGGCGATCTGCGCCGCGTATGCCGCCGATTCCTCACTGGGCGGACCGTAGTAGCCATAGGTGTCACCCCACATCAGTGGCGGGTCCTCCCACACCACCAGGGCGTGCAGCGGTACCTGCAATCGCGGCGCCAGCCAGGCGGCGTACTCCAGAGCCGCCTCCGATGGTTCTGATCCGTCGATCCCGACAAGGATTCCAGGCTTGGTCCACGGCAGCCGGACCGGCTCGCCGGCGGCTGCCCGCTCTTCAGCGCGCGTGTCGTTCATACCGGAATCGTCCGTCGCGGCCGCGCCCGACCATAGGCCAAAGGTCCTCCGGGCTTGGCCAGCGGGCCCCTGATCTCAGGCGCGTCATCCTGGAGGCGGGTACGGATCGTTCTCGTAGGTCCGCTCGTCCTCGATTTTTCCGTCGGAACGGTGAATGATGAGCTGGCTCGGCGCATTTCTTCTGGCAACGCTCACGCCTTCGTCAACTGCGCGCTGCTTCGTCAGATAGGTCCCCAGTGTCGCGCCCTGCAGCGTCACCTTCCATTGCGAGCCGATGGGCGATACGTGGTACTGCTTACGGGCCATTGCATCTCCTTCGGAACGTCGCCGCACCCTCTACGGCCATGTACGACAAAGAGCGTGCGTTCATTCGAACAGATACATCCGTGCCACGTATCCGGATTCGGAGCGGTGACCGCGGGACCTTCGACCCGCTCCAGAGATTGCCTTCAGAGCGAGACTTCTCGTGTTCACCAACGGGAGGAAATCATGAAGACTGCAGTCGTTTCGAGCTTCGGAGCTCCGGCGAGCATCGAGGAGCGAGACATCCCCGTACCGGGCCCCGGACAGGTGCTCGTTCGGCTGGAAGCCTGCGGGCTGTGTCACACCGACATCCACGCGATGCGCGGCGACTGGCCCGTCAAGCCATCGCTTCCCCTGGTCCCCGGCCACGAGGGCGTCGGCATCATCGAAGCCGTCGGCCCTGACGTCGTCAGCCGGCATGTCGGTCAGCGGGTCGCCATGCCCTGGCTCGGCCACGCCTGCGGCGAGTGTCGCTACTGCGTCGACGGACGCGAGAACCTGTGCGAGCGGCAATACAACAACGGATACGGCGTTCCCGGCGGATATGCCGAGTACATGCTCGCCGACGCCCGATTCGCTGTGCCAGTCCCGGACGCGATCACCCCTTTCGATGCTGCACCACTGACGTGCGCCGGTGTGACGACGTACGCAGCGATCAAGAACGCGCGGGTCACACCCGGCGAGACTGTCACGATCTTCGGCGTCGGAGGGCTCGGACACCTGGCAGTGCAGTACGCGCGGCTGGTCGGAGCGAAAGTCATCGGGGTCGACGTCACCGAGGAGAAACTCGCACTCGCCCGCGAACTCGGTGCCGACTGGGTCGTCAACGCCGCCGAAGCGGATCCGGTGGCGGCGATCCAGGAGCTTGGCGGCACAGACGTCGCCGTCGTCCTGGCGGTCGCTCCAAGCGTGTTCGCGCAGGCGTTCAACTCGCTGAATCGCGGTGGGCGACTCGTGTTGGTATCTCTGCCCGCGGAGGGCGTGCTGGAGGTACCCATCTTCGACACGGTGCTCAAAGGCATCAGCATCATCGGTTCCATCGTTGGCACCCGGCAGGATCTGGTGGAGGTGTTCGACCTGCACGCCGCGGGTCGCACGCGTGTCATCGCGGAAGCTCGAGCCCTCGAGCAAGTGAACGACTCGGTCGAAGCCGTACTGGCCGGCGATGTCGCTGCGCGCCTCGTGTTCACCTATCACACCGCCGATCTGGTGACGCAGTAGCGGGACCACTGCGTCGGCTGCGGCCAGCCGCGAGGAGGTGCGATGTGACGGCTCCCACCGGGGCTGCGGTTTCCGCGGACTTCGACGGACCCGAGTGGCCGCTTTCGCCAGAGGCCGCCCGTGCGTCGATCGGCGCCGACGTAAACGGTTGGTCAACGGACGACGCCGCGCGAGTTCTCGCGCGTGTCGGACCGAACACTGTTGATCGTCGGCGTCGACTTTCCCGCACGCGACTCCTGCTCCGCCAGTTCACCAGCCCCATCGAAATCATCCTGGTCGCGGCCACGGTATTGGCTGGCGTCCTCGGTGACCTGACAGACGCGGTGATCATCCTGGCCATTCTGCTGGTGGCAGGTGTTCTTGGCTTCGTGCAGGAATGGAATGCAGGGCGGACGATGGACGCTCTCCTTGCAACCGTCGAGGTCACCTGCATGGTACGGCGCGACGGCGGCCTTATCGCGGTACCGCTCAGCTCCGTGGTTCCGGGCGACCTCATCGAGGTGAGCGCTGGAGACGTCATTCCAGCGGACTGCTTCGTCCTGAGCTCCAATCGGCTGACCGTCGACGAGTCGGCATTCACGGGAGAGACGTTTCCCGCCGCCAAACGCCCGGCCTCGGGCTCGAAGGCTGGAGACGACGTCGGCCGCGTGCGACTGGGCACGCATGTCGCCTCCGGTACCGCGACGCTACTTGCGGTGCGAACGGGCCCGTCAACCGAGCTGGCCCGCATCGCCGATGCGCTGGCGTCAAAGCAGGCACAGACCGGCTTCGAGAAGGGACTGACGAGCTTCGGGCTCCTGCTCACTCGAGTCATGCTCGTTCTCGTTGTCGTGATCTTCGCGGTCAATATGCTGCTTCAGCGTCCCGCGCTGGAGGCAGCGCTCTTCTCTCTTGCGCTCGCGGTCGGGCTCACCCCTCAGCTGCTGCCCGCCATCGTCGCCATCGGCCTGTCCAAAGGCGCCCGCGCGATGGCGAGCAAGCGCGTCATCGTCCGCCGCCTCGACGCCATCGAGGACTTCGGGTCCATGTCGGTGCTCTGCTGCGACAAGACAGGCACCCTCACTGAGGGGAAGGTACGGCTGCTGCAGGCGCTGGACCCTGCTGGCATCGAGCAGATGGCAGTGGCGCGGCTGGCCAGCCTCAATGCGGGCCTCCACACGGGATGGCTCAACCCGATCGACACCGCGGTCCTCGACGCCTACCCGCTCGACATCGCCGACACCACGAAATGCGGTGAAGTTCCGTACGACTTCCACCGCAAGCGCCAGACTGTGGCAATCCGAGAAGATGGCGAGGCATCCATCACGCTCATCACAAAAGGGGCCTTCAGCTCGGTCATCGATGTCTGCGAGCGAGTGGCGAACGGGCAAGGGACCGTCCCGGTTGCGGAGGCTCGCGCTCGCCTCGAGCAGCACTTCGCCGAGTTGAGCGGCGCAGGCGCCCGCGTACTGGGGCTCGCGACCAAGCGGCTCACCACGCGCGAGCCCGGTGCCTTCACAGAAGCGGACGAATCCGAGATGACGTTCGTCGGCCTGCTCGTATTCTCCGACCCCGTGAAAGAGGACGCGGCAGAACTCGTGGCGCGGCTTGCAGCGATCGGCGTGACCATCCGCATGGTCACCGGCGACAACCGGCTCGTCGCATCCCACGTCGCCGAGCAGATCGGACTTCCCACCAGCATCGTCTACACCGGCGTCGACGTGGACCGGGCAGGCGACGAAGCCCTCTCCGTCGCGGTTGAGAGCGCCTACGTGTTCTGCGAGATGAATCCCGTACAGAAAGAGCGCGTCATCCGAGCCTATCGGCGAGCCGGTCACGTCACCGGCTACCTGGGGGACGGGATCAACGATGCGCCGCCCCTGCGCGCTGCGGACGTCGGGCTCACGGTCAACACCGCCGTGTCGGTTGCGAAGCAGTCCGCGTCGATCGTGCTGCTCGACAAGAACCTCGAAGTGACACTCGAGGGTGTCAGGCAGGGGCGCCGCACGTTCCAGAACACGATGAAGTACATCTCTGTCACGACGAGTGCCAACTTCGGCAACATGCTCAGCATGGTCATCGCGGCACCGGTGCTGCCCTTCCTGCCACTTCTCGCAAGCCAGATTCTCGCGGTGAACCTGCTCTCCGATGCGCCGGCGATGACGATCGCCACCGATGCAGTAGATGACGAACGCGTCACCCGCCCGGAGAAGTGGGACATCAGGCTCATCCGAACGTTCATGATCGTGTTCGGCGCACTGTCGAGCGTCTTCGATCTCGCGACATTCGCCCTCTTGCGGCTTGCGTTCACTGCAGATGCGCCAGAGTTCCGCACCGCGTGGTTCGTGGGCTCCGTCCTGACCGAAGTCGGCGTATTGCTCGTGCTGCGCACACGCCTTTCCATCTTCAAGAGCAGGCCCGCGAGCGGTCTGATCCTCACAAGCCTGCTGGTGATCGCCGTGACGTTGTGGCTGCCTTACTCACCGGCTGCTCCCGCGCTTTCCCTGGTCGCGCTTCCCGGCGAGCTCCTCGCGGCGGTCGCGGGTGTGGTGTTCGTCTACCTGATCGCGAACGAGATCGCCAAAGGAATCTTCTGGACGCGAATCGAGCGGGGCCGGCTGCGCCGAACAAGACCGGACGGATCATGACGTTGCGGGAAGCGCTCAGAAGCTACGCGGCGATCGCCCTCTCGGGCACCGTGCTCGTGGTCGTGCTCATACTTCACCTCATGGGGATGGCGGGCGCGGCGCGGGCAGCCGCAACAGCGTTCGTCAGCCTGTTCGTGGCCTGGACCATCGCCGGGATGGTCCGTGACGTGCTGAGGGGGCATGTCGGCCTCGACGTTCTCGCCGTCGTCGCGATGGCCGCGACACTCGCCGTCGGCGAGTACCTCGCGTCGCTGATCGTCGTCCTCATGCTCGCGGGAGGTCGTGCGCTCGAAGAGTTCGCGAGCCGTCGGGCACGAGCCGATCTGACCGACTTGATGAACCGTGCGCCGCGCACCGCGCATCGCGTGACGAAGACCTCAGACCGGACCGACCGAGTCGACGATTGCGCGGTTGATGACATCAACGTGGGGGACCTGCTACTCGTGCGCCCTTCCGAAGTCGTGCCCGTGGACGGCACGCTCATCACCGCCGACGCCACGTTCGATGAGTCATCGTTGACGGGGGAGAGCCTTCCGGTCGTCCGCGTCGAGGGTGAAGAGGTGCTCTCTGGAGCGATCAACGGGACACGCGCGGTCGTGATCCGGGCGGTGCATCGGAGCGAGGAGAGCCAGTACCAGCAGATCGTCGCGCTCGTGCGAGAAGCGCAGCAGAGCCGTGCGCCGGTCGTGCGGCTGGCCGACCAGTTCGCCATTCCGTTCACGGCGGTAGCGCTGGTCTTGGCGGAGATCGCTTGGGCGGTTTCCGGCGCTCCTTCTCGCTTCGCCGAGGTGCTTGTACTCGCCACACCGTGCCCGCTGCTGATCGCGGCGCCCGTCGCGTTCCTTGCAGGACTGTCGCGGGCGGCGAAGTCCGGCGTGATTCTGAAGAGCGGCGCCGTCGTCGAGCAGCTCTCGCGAGTACGGTCCGTTGCTTTCGACAAGACCGGCACGCTGACGGAGGGACGCCCGCGGTTGGTGTCAGTCCGGCCCGCGTCCGGCCTCGACCCGGACGAGCTGCTGCGCTTGGCTGCTTCGGCGGAGCAGTACTCCTCCCACGCATTCGCCGACACGATACGTCGCGACGCGGAGATGCGGGGTCTCCGTCTTCTCTCCGCCGATGACGCCACCGAAGTCGCTACGAACGGCGTGACCGGGACCTTTGGGGACCATCGCGTCGTTGTCGGTAAGTCCGCCTACGTCGAGTCCGTCGTTCCTGACCTGGCACACACGAGCCAGACGACGACAGACGGAGTCGTGTACGTCGGGGTGGATGGTCACTTCGGGGGAACGATCATCGTTGCTGACGAACCCCGCGCGGAGTCGCAGCGCGTCGTGGAATGGATGACCTTACACGGCGTCGAGCGCGTCGTGATGCTCACCGGCGACGCCCAGAGCACAGCCACCGCAGTCGCGAACCGGGTCGGAATCAGCGAGGTCCACGCCGAACTGCTGCCGAGCGAGAAGGTCCAGCTCGCTGCCGCACTCATGCCGAGACCGATGATGATGGTGGGGGACGGGGTCAACGACGCGCCTGTGCTCGCAGCCGCCGACGTGGGCGTTGCGATGGGAGCACGTGGCGCAACGGCAGCAGGCGAAGCCGCTGACGTCGTTCTTCTTGTCGACTCTCTCGACGCGATCGTCACCGCCATGTCCGTCGGCAGGCACACGGTGCGTGTAGCCCTCACGGCGATCTGGATCGGCATCACGCTGAGCGTCGGACTCATGCTGGTCGCGACAACCGGCGCGATTCCCGCGGTGGCCGGCGCGCTCCTACAGGAAGCGGTCGACCTGACCACGATCCTGTACGCCTTGAGGGCCCTGAGCGCCGGTGCCCAGTAACTAAGGATCGACGTATAGAGCGGCCGGCATCCTGCCGACCTTCAAGCACTTCCCTGGGCTTGGACGAGTCACTGCGAACACAGACTTCGAGCCCCACGTCGTCGACACGCAGGTGGGGCAAAACTCCCCGGACGTGGACACATACCTAGAGCTGCTCGCTCGCGGGACGGGGATCGTCATGGTGTCAACGGCTGTATACCGGCGTATTGACCTAAGTGCTCCGGCAGCATTCTCCGCCACGGTAGTGACAGACCTCTTGCGGCGTGCTCTCCACTTTCACGGCGTCGTCATGACGGACGACCTTTCTGCCACAGCACAGGTCGCCGATTGGAGTCTGGGTGCCCGCGCGATTCTTTCGATCCGGGCGGGCGTAGACCTGCTGCTCGTGTCCGCCGACGCCGAAGCCTTCCCGCCGATGTACCGAGCGGTGCTGCGGGCTGCTCGCGAGGACCCTGCGTTGGCCGCGAAGGTTGATCTTGCGGCAAGGCGCGTCATCACTGCGAAGGAGGAGTTCCCTGGGCCTCTTGACGGTGACGTTCAGGCAGAGAGGTGGTGACGGGCCCGCAACTGTCCGCACCGTCTGCCGTCAATCGCGCGCTTCGTCCGTGTGTGAAACGAGGCCGTAGCTGGTGAGGCGGCCCGCGCGGTCGTCGCCGGGGAGTGGGCGGGAGCGGCGGCCGTAGATCAGCTCGGAGGAGTCGAGCAGCCACGGCACGAGGGTGATGGCGACCCCGTGGACGACCATGAGCTGCTGCGCGATGCGTCGCGCTCGCCGGTTGTGCAGCAGTGTCTCCCACCAGTGGCCGACGATGTACTGCGGCAGATAGACGGTGACAACGGACGCCCCATGCTTCTCGCGGTACTGGGAGATGAATCTTGCGACCGGCGCCGCGTACTGACGAAACGGTGACTCGATGATCACGAGCGGCACCGGCACCGCGTGCAGTTCCCACTGCTCCTGCAGCTCAGCGGAATCCTGAGCGTCCACCTCGATATGAAGCGCGATGGTGGTGTCGTGGCGGGCGGCGAGGGCGTAGTCGATCGCCTTGGCGGCGGGCTTCTGCAGGTGGCTGACCAGCACGATCGCGACATCGCCGGTGGACCCGAAGCGCACGTCGTCGTCCATCCCGATCTCATGCTCGACGTCGCGGTAGTACCGGTGCACACCGATCATCAGCACGGAGAGCACCGGCACGGCGACGAAGACCATCCAGGCGCCATGAGTGAACTTCGTGACGGTGACGATGGCTAGCACGAGTACGGTGGCCGCGGCGCCGAACGCGTTGATGAGAAGCCCGGTTCTCGCCTCGCGGCGCTCAGCACGGTGCGCCCGGGACAGCAGTCGCAGCTCGCGTCGCCAATGCCGCACCATGCCGAGCTGGCCGATCGAGAACGACACGAACACGCCGATGATGTAGAGCTGGATGAGCGTCGTCAGGCGGGCCTGGAAGATCACGAGCACGGCGATCGCGGCGGTGCCGAGGACGATCATCCCGTTGGAGAAGACAAGCCGGTCGCCGCGGGTGTTGAGAGACTTCGGGGCGTACCCGTCGCGGGCGAGCACGGAGCCCAGCAGCGGGAACCCGTTGAACGCGGTGTTGGCCGCCAGCAGCAGCACGCAGGCCGTCGCGGCTTGGATGACGAAGAACGGGACCGACCCGGCCCCGAAGGTGGCCGACGCGACTTGGGCCATGAGCGACGGCTGCGGGGTCGTGCAGTCGAAACCGACAAGGTGGCACGGATTCTCGACGTAGTGCACGCCGGTCACGAGCGCCAGCAGCGTCAGGCCCGAGAACAGCAGGATCGCGACCGCCCCCATGGTCACGAGCGTGCTCTGGGCGTTCCGCACCTTCGGCATCCGGAAGGCGGGCACGCCGTTCGATACCGCCTCGACGCCGGTGAGGGCCGAGCATCCGCTGGAGAAGGCCCGCAGGATGAGGAGGATCGTCGCCGCCTGCGAGAGATGTTCGGCCTGCACGGTATAAGCGGCGCTTGAGGCGGTGGGCGGATCGCCGGCAACCCATCGCAGGATGCCGACGACGATCATGACGGCGACCGAGCCGATGAAGAGGTACGTGGGCACCGCGAATGCGGTCGACGCCTCCCGCACCCCGCGCAGGTTCACGATGACGATCAGGATGACGAAACCGACCGCCAGCTCGACCCGCCACGGGTCGAGCACTGGGAGCGCCGAGATGATGTTGTCGACGCCCGACGCGATCGACACCGCGACGGTCAGGATGTAGTCGACGAGCAGGGCGGATGCCACGACCACCCCGGCCCGTTCGCCGAGGTTCGTTCGGGCGACCTCATAGTCTCCGCCACCCGACGGATACGCCTTGATGAGCTGCCGGTAGCTGAGCACGACGACGATCAGGAGCGCCACGACAGCGGCCGCGACGGGCGGGGCGAAGGCGAGGAGCGCACTGCCTCCGATCGCGAGGATCATCACGAGCTCCTGCGGGGCGTACGCCACCGACGACAGCGCGTCGGAGGCGAAGATCGGCAGTGCTCTGCGCTTGGGGAGCGCCTGCTCATCGAGCTGTTCACTCGTGAGAGGCTCGCCCAGAAGGATGCGTTTCGCGATCGGGGTGGATTCGTCCGCCGGGTCGCGACTTTCGTCAGTCACGGCGCGCGACACTACGCCTAAGCGCGCTCAGACACAATGATCGGGCCGAACGTGCTGCGCCGGCGGAGTGACGTGCGCCTCCGCTGAGGCGGCGAGTCGTTCGCGGTGCGAGGAGCGAGCCTTCGACACGCTCTCCAGCAGTGACGGTGTGAACCTGTCTAAGCAATGCGTCGGCGCCCGCGCTGCTTCTCGTCGCGCTCATGAAGACGTCTGTTGGCCGTCGATGGTGACGCGGCGCGCAACGCCTAATGCCGGGTGGACAGATCGTTAGTCGCGCCGTGGATGATCAGGTCCGGGGTCACGTTCTGTCCGTGCCACCTATCGTGACGCCGCACATTTGTGTGCGGTGAAGACGACCGCGGCCCTGAATAGGTCTTCTTCCGGATGTGTCAGCCGTCCGCGACTCTCAGTGCGGACGGCACGCAGGACTGGAAAAGTTGTCTCGATGAGAGTCGCGACCGAGTCGACGCGCTGGCAAGGTACAGGAGGCACAAATGAACACGACGAGCATCAAGGTGGCAACCGTCCTCGCCGCGATCGCACTGCTGGCAGGCTGCACCGAGACGACACCAGGGGTGGCAGCGTCCACCACGGCGAGCAGCGACCCGACACCTGCCCCCACGGTGACCGTCACCGTGACCGCTACCCCAGAACCCGATGAGCCTGTCAGCGACGAGATGCCCGACCAGCCAGTCATGAGCAGCGCCGACGCCGTCGAGCAGTGCCTCGACTACGCGAAAACCGATAGCTCCGAGTCGTCGCCGACCGGGCAGCCGTACACCTTCCTGATGCACAACGGCTCTTGGCTCGTCGTCGTCGAAGGCGAGAACATGCACGGCCCGCTGTACATCTCCTGCGCAGTGGGCGGGGACCCGGCCGTCGCGTACAGCGAGTCGTCCCTCGATTCCCTCGACCCGTCCTGGTTCGACAGCATCATCAACGGCAACGGCGGATTGTGAAGGCCAGAACATAAAGCACCACCGGCGGTATCTGGTCGCCGGCGCCTCCGTCGCGCTCACGGTACTGCTCGCAGCCGAGGCACAACTGCGTCTCGCAGCGGGGCTCGAAACGGTGGTCCCTTCGGCTCGTGCGGATCTGCGCGTGAAAAGGCGTTCGCGCCGCACGCATGAGGCGTACGGCGCGAACGCGGCAGGGAACGCGACGGTGACCGCGTCAGTGGGTCACTCGGCGAGCAGGCTGCAGCCTTCGTCGCCCTCGCCCACGCAGAGCACGAGCGTGGCGGGGTCGACGAGCTCGTCGGGCACCTGGTAGTTCCACACGAACGTGTAGGACTTGCCGGGCGCGAGCTCGAAGTCCATGTACTGATTGGCGACGCCTTCGGCCGAGAACGTCTCGTCGGCGGTCGAGCGCAGCACAGGAGCGACATCGGCGGCGCCGACCTCCTCGCTCACCCACTGGCCGACGTTCGCCGTCACCCACTGGTGCCCGGCTTCTGCCTCGCCGAGGGTCTCGTTCGGGATGATCCCGCTCCAGACCTCGAGCGTGCGGTCTTCAGCGCCGACGCGCTCTCCGACGGCGGCGGGCTCCGTGACCGACGATGCGACGATCTCGGTGCCCTTGTCGGCGGGCTTCGACGAGCTGGGCGACTCTGCGGCGCAACCGGCCAGGAGCAGACCCGATGCGGCGACGATGGACAGGATTGCAGTGCGCGAACGCATGACGAAAACCTTCTCAATTATCGGTTTGGGGAAACCTCCAGCCTAGTCGCGCTCAGTGGGAACGTCGTTCAGGCGCAGGGACTATGGGGGCCGCCTGACCCAGATGGCGAACGAAGAATCGCGCTGCCGCTTCGCCGGCGAACTGCGGCACGCCGGTATGACCGCCCATGTTGGCGTAGAGGGTCTTCTCCGTCGATGCGAAGGCGTCGAAGAGCTCGAGGGCCATCGCGCGGTCGTTTCCTTCGTCGTCCCATTGCAGGAGGACGTGCAGCGGGATCGTGACCCGGCGTGCTTCCTCCATGATCGCTGAGGGCACGTAGCTCCCGGCGAACAGGCCGGCTGCCGCCATGCGGGTGTCGACGGCCGCCAGGCGTGTGGCGATCGAGATCACCCCTCCCGAGAAGCCGACCTTGTCACCGATCTCGGGAAGGGCGAGCACCTCGTCAAGCGTGAGCTGCCACTCGGGCACCGCACGCTCCACGAGGGGGAGGATCAGCCGGTCGATGACGTCCGGTGCCGGCTTCTGTCCGGCGGCGATCGCACGCATGAGGTCTGCGCGAGCCTGCTGTGCACCGGGAAGCGGTGCCCGGTCGCCCGCGCCGGGCAACTCGATGGTGGCCGCACGCCGGCGCCCAGAGTGGTCTGAGATGTGAAGTGCATGGTCGTGCCTTTCGGAAGCGCTGCGGTGCGCGGCGCTCCCGGACGACCTATCGCCCGCCCGTGCCTCCCCAGAGGAGCACCGACGTCGATTCGTTCATGGGTGCCACCTCCTTTGATCCTGCACGGGCCTTCACCCTACCCCGGGGCCGTAGCGCTCCACATGAGGGTGAAGGTGACGACGTGCCCTGTTCTGCAATGACTGCGGACGGGCACTCAGATAAGCAATGCGTTTGCATGAGTGCCTCTTATGCCGTGATGCATCGGTGCAGGGTGTACTGCGGCTCCCACACGCGTGGCGGCGACGCGGGCGGGCGGCCGCGCAGTTTTGTGGAGAAGGTGGATATGGGTGGACGAGCGAGGCCAAAGGGTTCCACGGTGTGGATGCTTGCGGGCGCGGGCCTGGTCGCTGCTCTCGTCGCGTCGGCGCTCGCGGCAGTCGGCAGTGCGCATGCTCAGTGGGCCCACTCCGCTGCCGCCGCGGGCGGCGTGGCGGGCACCGGCGAAGTCGACCTGCGCATCGTGGGAACCCCGACGGTCGAGGTGGCGGGGGCGGTGTTCGACCCGTCCGTGGGATCGCTCTGCGTAGGAGATGTCGCCCGCGTGGCTGTCCCTATACGCGCGCTCGCAAGCGGGACGACTATGGCTCCCGAGCTCACTCGTGTCAGCTCAACGACGGCGACAGGTGTCGTCGACGACGTCAATCTGCCGGAGGTCAGTGAGGCGCTCGTAGCGTCCGCTGACCGACAGGACCACGTTGTCTACCTCGACGTGACGGGCACGGGTGTCGGCAAGACCCATGTGATCGAAGACTTCACGCTCACTGATCGTGCTGGCGGACCGTGGTCGTCCACGGTGAGACTCGACCTTGTGCTGTCGTTCGAAGAGTGCGGCAGCCGGCTCGTCACCACCTGGGACACCGCTCGCAGCGCCGACCCGGTCACGCTGGTCTTCGGGGCGGGCGCCTCCGGCACGGTCGACTGGGGCGACGGCAGTGCGCCCGAGGCGGTCGGGCCAGGCACGTACACCCGCGACTATGCCGTGAGGGGCGAGTACGCCGTGACGTTCCGCGGCGTGGTTCCCTTGATCCAGTTCGGTGGGTCAGACTCGCTGATCTCCGTCGATCGGTGGGATGAGGCGACCGGAACGACTTCGCTGAACCGGACGTTCGCGAGTGCAGGCAGCCTGGAGTACGTCACCAGCCCGCCCCGCACCGTCGTCAGCATGCGCGGTGCGTTCGAGAGCATGACGGCGAACCCTGTGCTGGATGACTGGGACACCAGCAACGTCACGAGCATGCAGGGCATGTTCGAGAGGGCGGTGGGCTTCGACCGCGATCTGAGCGGCTGGGACACCTCACTCGTCGTGGATATGTCTTCCATGTTCCGAGGCGCAGTGCTGTTCGGGGGCCGCGGGCTCTCCGAGTGGGACGTCAGCGCGGTGCGAAGCACGTCCCACATGTTCGACGGGGCGGCGAGCTTCAGCGCCGATCTCTCCGGATGGGATGTCTCGAGTCTGACCGGGATGAGCTTCATGTTCCGCGACGCGTTCTCCTTCGAGGGCGACGTGGCGGAGTGGGACACCTCGGCTGTGACCAACATGGAGTCCGCATTCGATGGAGCGCTGCGATTCTCCGGAGATCTGTCCCGATGGGATACGTCCACGGCTGTCAACATGCGCGCGATGTTCCGCAATACCCGGTCGTTCAACTCTGATCTTTCCGGCTGGGACACCTCGCGTGTCACGAACATGGACTCCATGTTCGATACTGCTCTCGCGTTCAAGGGCGACCTGCGTTCCTGGAACGTGGTGAACATCCCTGCCGAGCCCGCCCGCTTCCGGACCGATGCCCACCCCGAGCTGATCCCGCCGGTCTGGGGTACGCCGGGCGGCCATTCCGCCGATGCCGACGTCGACGTGCTCACGGCCCCGGCGGCGGATGCGGACGCGGTAGGTCAGGGGCCTCCTGATCCGCTCATACCGCGCGCCCACGATGCTGACGAACTCGATGCGCCGCTCGGACGGAGTGAGCAGCAGCCCGCATCGTAGATAGCCGATGCTCACGCCGTCTCCACGCGGTCGCGTGAGGGGTCTAACGTGCGCTCCGCACTCGACGCGTACGGGCACCATGGAGGGGCCGCGGGCCTGCCGCCGACTGGCGGCCCCCCCATGCGACGCGCGTCCTCACTCGCTGGCAGTGATCGCAATCACCGTCTCCTGCAACCCGATCCGAGAGTGCATTCGTGGTCCTAGGGTGGGCCGTGAACAGCCTCCAGCCACCGGGGCGGTGGTCCACGCTGCATTCGGCTCGATGGCAAGATTCTGACCATCTCGTTCCCCGCGCCCGGCTCGCGTTCCCGGTCTTCGCTGATCTCGGTCGATCGATGGGGTGGACGAACGGGCACTGTGTTAGGCGGCTCAGTGGTATGACGTGAGGTGTGCGCGAGCGGCCGCGGGTGCCGGTTCGGGCGGCACATGCCCGCCTCCGGCGTTACTCACTCCTCGGCTGAGTCTTCACACCGCTGCGGGGTCCCCGCACTTGGCGGCCTCGGGGGCCTGTGAGTGCCACTCAGCCAGGCAACGGAGCTTCCAAGCTTGATGTGCTCGTCGTTGCGGCGGGCCAATCCCGATACAAGACCACTGCCGGCGTGTGTGCGCGGCGGGGAAGGAAAGACATGACGACGACGACCAAGACCACGCGCGGGAGCTCGGCACTCAAGGGTGCCGTGGCCGCAGGTGCGGCGACGGCGATCCTGCTCGGAGGCTTCGGTGCATTCGCGCTCTGGTCCGACACGCAGAACGCCGGTGCCGCGGGTCAGATCCAGACGGGTGTGCTGAAGCTCGACCCGATCACCGCGCCTGTGCAGTGGCAGCTCGACAACCCGCAGAGCGGAGCGCCGGCCCCGATCGACCTCTCCACGTTCAAGGCTTCGCCCGGCGACGTGATCTCCTACACGGTCACCGCCACGGGCACCGTGACCGGAACCGACATCACTGCGTCGCTCGACGTGGATCTCGGTGACGTCCAGCTCGACCCGGCCTTGGAGTCCGGCGATGTGACGATCACGGCCACGGGTGCGGGCGGCGCTCCCATCGAAATCGTCGGAACCGACGCCGGCAACCAGTTCTCCCAGGAGGTCACGGTGACGATCGCGTTCGATGAGGCGATGACCGGTGGCATGAACCTGCCTGCAGCCGTCGACATGGACGGGCTCGTTCTTCGACTGCAGCAGCTCTGACCTAGGGCTGGCAACGGTGCCGGCGCGGCGGCTCGTCATAGAGCCGCACGCCGGCACCCACATAAAGAGGACGACGTGTTGGCGGCACGAATGAAGATGCGCCGATCTGCGCGAGCGACCTGGGGAGGACGTGGACGGTGACCGTGCGTGGTGAGATCCCCCGCATCGGCTCCTATCCAATCGGGGCAGACGCCTCGTCACTGGTCTCGTCGACCGGTGGGACGAGGGGACCGGCACCACGAGTATTGCCAGGGGCTGTCCGGGGAGCAAACCATCATGCCTGAATCCGCGCCGCTTGCCGCCCGATCCGTGACCACCCGAGAGGAAACAACACGATGAACCGCATTCGCCGAATGGGGGTGGCCGCTGTCGCCGTAGCGCTGTTCGCCGTCCCGGCGCCCGCCCATGCCTCGAACGCGACGGCCGAAGGGCCGAGGTTGAACCTGTCCGTCGACGGGGAAGTGTGGGTGCAGGACATCACCACCCCCGTATTCGAACCCGCCCACGTCTGGGTTCCCGGCGACTCGATGACCTACACGGTGATGTTCCGCAACGACTCCGGCGAGACAGCCGAAGGCTTCGGCACGCTCGCCCTGGAAGGCGCCGCCAACGACCTGCTTCACACACGACTGCGCGTCGACGGCGGCGGTTGGAAAGACGGGCCTCAGTCCGAGGTGGTGCAGGTTGCGCCCGGACAGGTCGTCCGACTCGACATGGAGCTCTCCCTGCCCACCGGGGGCGTAAACCCGCGGGCCGCGCTCTACTCCGATCTGCAGGCAACCGTGACGCTCCGCGGCGAGGATGGCTCCACCGGGAACCCCGACCCTGATCCTGACCCCGACGGCGGCAACACCGGAACGGACCCTGACGGTGAAACGGGCCTCGGCGGCGGAGCGAACCCCGACCAGGGCGCAGGAACGACGCCCGGAGCCGGAGCGCCTGATGGCACCATCGAGGGCGAGGCATCCCAGGGATCGGGATCGCTCGCCTCCACCGGAAGCTCGCTTCTCCCGTGGCCTCTGTTCGCGGCCGGAGCGCTCCTCCTCACCGGACAGTGGCTGTGGCTGGTCGCCCGACGCCGCCGGCGGCAGTCGTGACTGCCGCCACCACTGGCGAATCGACGACGCCGGCGCCCATCATGGCGGCCGGCGTCGTCGGCGCGCCCGCGCCCCGCCCCCGCCGCGGCGTCGCAAAACGAATCTTCGCCACGGTCGGAGGCATCCTCAGCGTCGGGCTGCTGCTCGCGGTGCTGTTCATCGCGAGCCTTGCGATCGTCATCCCCACGATCGCCGGGGCCGTGCCCCTCACCGTGCTCTCGAACTCCATGGCCCCCACCATGCCCGTCGGCTCGCTCGCCATCGTGCGCCCCACCATGCCCACGCTCACAGAAGTCGCGCAGACGCTCGAGCCCGCCGAGATCGACGAAATCAACCGCATCGACGAGATCCGCCCCGGCGACGTCATCGTGTTCGCGCCCCGCGCGAACGAAGAGATGCTCATCATTCACCGCGTGCTCACCGTCGAAGTCAACAGTGCAGGGCAGCGGACCTTCACCACACAGGGCGACAACAACAGCGGAATCGACGACCCCGTCGCCGGCCACCAAGTGCGCGCCGTCCTGTGGTATCACCTGCCCTGGCTCGGATACGTCAACAACTCTGTCGACCCCGACACCCGACGCACCATCGGCATCGTCGCCGCCGGCATCGCATTCGCATGGGCCGCAGTGCACTTCGCGCGCGCCCTCCGACCGCGCCCAAGACGGCGCACAACATCCGGGTCCCTCAACACGACAACGGAGCTGCCCGACGCGAGCTCAACCGACGCGAGCTCAACCGACGTCGAGGCGCCGCAGGAAGCGCCTCTCACTCGGGCGACCAGGTCGTCAGCGCCGCCCGCGACTCGAGATTGAGCTTCTTTCAAGAGCCGATAGAGGTGGTTCTCGACCGTCCGGTGGCTGATGAACAGTCGGCCAGCGATCTCCTTGTTCGACAAGCCTGCCCGGGCCAGCAGCGCGACCTCGCGCTCCCTATCGCTCAAAGACGACCGCCCCTCCGAAGTCGAGCCCGCATGGCGATCCATAAACCCGTGCTGAGTCAACGCATCCACCTCTGACGGCGACAACGCCTCCCGGCCAGCACGCTCACGCAGCTCATTGAGCGTCTCGACCGCCGTCACGCTCAACGCGCTCGCAGCCTCGCTGTTCGTCCGCCTCAACGCCGACTCGATCAACACCTCGTCGCCCTCCGCGAGAGCACTGTGCAGATCGACCAGCGGCTTGAAGAAGGGCAGCGGTGCGCGCTCGAACAGCTCTCGCAACTCCGCCGCCTGCTGCCGACTGTACGCACGCCGCCGGCTCGTCAGGCACAACAGCGCCGACGCCAGCGACCCGCGCGCAACGTCCTCACGGGCCTGCTCATACAAGAGCTCCTCCGCACGCGTCGCGTCGCCTGCCTCATAACTCATCGTCGCGACCGCCCATGCCCGCATCGAACCCAGAACAGGTCGATACGTCAGGGGGTAAACCGCCAGCTCACCCTCGAGCACGCGAGCAAGCTCAAGGTCGCCCGCCGCCGCACGAAGCGCCGCCGCAAGAGCGAGCGTCCGCTCGTGATACGCGATACCGAAGGGGCTCGGCGGCCCCAGCCTCAAGCTGACCGCGAGGACCGACCACGCCGCATCGCGCTTGCCCGTGAGATACAGCACCTCCGCCAGCTTCAGCGAATGCAGGCGGATGCCCAGCGGATTGAGCGCGTCATAAGCCGCCTCCAAGTGCGTGCGCGCCCACTGCTCCGCCTCCTCCACACGACCCAACAGAAGCAGCGCATCACTTCGCGCCGCCTCCAGATAAGGCTGAAGAGGGGAGTCAGCATCAGGCTCCGGAGCCGCGTCGAGCGTCTCCAGTGACTCCTCCGCCCGGCCGAACTCCAGCAGCAGACCTGCACGCGTCAGAGCAGACCAGATCTGAGCGTGACGCGCGCCGCCCACAAGGCGAAGCCTCTGGAGCGTGGCGTCGTCGGCGACATGCACGCCCCAGCTGACCTCGAACATCAGCGCCTGAGCCTCCAGGATCGCGCCGTCTCCACCCAGCCGCGACGCCTGTTCGCGAAGGAAGGCGGTGGTCGCTGCCAGGTCGCCGGTCTGCCACAGCATCCACTGCGCACGGCGGGTGAGATAGATGGCGACGACGTGCACCGGGTCGGACGGCCGGATCGCGGTCGCATCAAAGATCTCATCGACCTGTTCCGGGTTCGGTCGAGACATGAGCCCATCGATGAAGGTGACCGCGTTCGCGAGGGAAGGATCGGCCCGCCAGTGCGCCCGGCGCGATGCATCTTGCACAGCGGCGCGCTCATGCACGAGGGCGACCAGTTCGGCGGCGTGTCGCAGGTGACCCGCATCATCAGCGGCAGCACCTGCCAATAGACGATCCACGAGGTCGCTGCGAGGCGGACGCGAGGGCTCGTACGCCGACCCGAAGACCTCGCCGGCTCGACGCGCCAGAAGCCGGCGGTCGACATCAGTGAGTCGAGTGCGCACGGCATGCGACAGGGCCGGCGGCGACACCGTGACCATGTCGCCGCGCGCGGAGCGATAGACGGTGACGCGTTCGAGCTCGGCGAGCTCCGAGAGCACTTCGGCGCCGACGAGGTCCGTGGCGTTGTCAAAGGTGACCGGTCCCGCCCAGGCGAGCGCTTGGAGACCGCGCAACGCCTCGGGCGACAGCGACCGGGTCAGCGCCTGCGCGACCATGTCGTGCTGCACGGCGTCGAGTGACCCGGTCTCGGTCCACAGTCCGTCGACCAACTCGATGACGCCGGAGAACCGCGCCGCGTCGATCAGCGCGATGGCGGCGGCAGGGTTGCCGGCCGAACGCGCCGATATCGACGAGATGAGATTCGCATCGGGCGGCCCGCCGAGGTGCGTGGTGAGGAGGGAGGACAGCCCCCAGAACCCGAGCGGGACGAGCCGCGCCTCAGCCATCACGCGTCCTTCGAAGACCCGCCGCACGCCGATGTTGTGGTCCTGGCCGCCCGGACGGATAGAAGCGACCAGTCGCACCCGTGGGCTCTGGGTGAGCCGGTCGACAATGCGCAGCGAAGCGGTGTCGAGCGTGTCGATGTCATCGACGACGACGATGTTCCCCAGCGCTCCATGGAGCTCCTCGTCGAGCAGTTGGAACAGCGCCGCGTCCGTGGGGGACGCAGCATGCCGAGATCGCGCGATTACGTCGTGCAGCAGGATGGCGCCGTACGGCACGTCCGTGAGTGACGCCCTCCCGTCGATGCGAACGACGTGCGCGCCGTCGTTCGTGGCACCCGCGGCGAATCGAGAGAGCACCGTGCTCTTGCCGGAACCCGTGTCGGCGGTCACGAGCACATCGCGGCCGATCGTCACCCACTGGGTGATCGCGTGTGCTGCTCCGGCGAGTTCTGCGGGGTCCACACCGGGCATTCTTCCACCGCGGTGCGTTTCCGCGCCTCCCCAGTCCCCAACGAGGGGGGGTCAGTGCTGCGTGTCGCGCCAGGAGTGCTGGGGACGATAGCCGAGCAGGCGCCGCGCCTTCGCGGTCGAGAAGAGCGATTCGTTCACCCCGAGCTCGCGTCGGATCTCCACCTCAGGAAACACCTGAGCGACGAGTTCGGCGTTCGGCGTGCTCATGACGGTGTCTGCTGCCGCGATGAGGAAACGGTCGAAGCCGGGCGGCGCGACCTCGAGCGCGCGGATCACCGCCTGGGCCCCGTCGCGTGCGTCGATGTAGCTCCAGAGGTTCCACTTGCGCCGGAGCGGGTCGGTGTCGAAAGACGGGAACTCCTCGTAGTCGGCGGGCACCATGACGTTCGAGAACCGCAGCGCGGTGATCGACACCTCGGGATGCCAGCGCACCAGCTCGATCGCGAGCTGCTCCTCGAGGTGCTTCACGAGCGAGTACACCGACTCCGGGCGGGCCGGATATTCCTCATCAAGGGGGATATAGGGCGGCGGGGTGTCGAAGGGGAGACCCTGCACCGTCTCGCTCGAGGCGTACACGATCCGGTCGATGCCCAGGCGCAGCGCCGCCCAGAACACGTTGAACGTGGTCGTGATGTTGTTGTGGAACGTCGCGACGTCGGGCACGATGCCGGGCGCGGGAATGGCGGCGAGATGGACGAGCGCGTCGAACCCGTCGTGGAGGTCGTTCACGCTTGTGAGCGCGTCGACGACCTGCCCATAGTCCGTGAGGTCCACACGCACGAAACCGTCGCCGCGCTCGCCGACCCGGTCGAGGCCGATGACCTCATGACCCGCCTCGGCGAGCTCTCGTGAGACGACGGTGCCGAGCTTTCCGGATGATCCTGTGAGGGCGACGCGCATCCCCCCAGCCTGCCACCGTTTCGAGGGGATGCGGGGCCGTCAGTCGGCGGTCACGCGCTGGTCTCTGCGGCCGTCTTGGTCTTCTGCACCTTGCTCACGAGATCGCTGAGGCCCGAGGCCCCGCCCATGATCGCTGTCGCCGTGAGGATGAGGTCGACCAGGGCCGGGACGTCGGCGTACCCGAGCGAGGTCAGCAGCGAGAACTTGAACAGCCCCACGAGCGGCATCGCGAGAAGGAAGGCGAGCCCGTTGGTGAGGAGCGCCTTCTCGATATCGGCGGTGGTGACCGTCTTGGCCCCTTCGGTCTGCGTGTCGGCCGAGAAGACGCCCGCGGCGACACCTCGTGCAGCGGCGGCCTGCGCCCGGAGCACCGTGAGGCCTCTCTGCTTCTTCGTCGTCGCCGTGGGCTTCTTGCTCACCGCGGCGACGAGGCGGTCGAAGACCGGCACGAGCACCTGGTTCGCTCTCTCGATCGCCTGAGCGAGCACGTAGAGGATCGCGAACGCGGCGATCCCCTCGACCTGGTTCTGAGCGACCGTCGATGCTGAGGCGATGATCGGCCCCAGTATGAGCCCGACGACCACCAGCACGACGGTCGCGACGATATAGGGCAGGCGAACGACAGTGTCCACGAGGCAACCCCCAGTTCCTCATTGCGGTTGGGGGGGAAGCTACACCCTGCGCCCGTGCGTGGCTAGAGGCCGTGTGGCCGAGCCGGCACGCGTGGCGCCTACCGGCCGGTCCAGCGCGGCGCGCGCTTCTCGGCGAACGCCGTCGCACCCTCCCTGGCGTCGTCACTGGCGAGCACCTGGGGGAACAGGTCGTCGTTGAGGCGCCAGGCCGATTCCTCGTCGGCCGAGCGTCCCTCGTGGAGCTCGTAGGCGACCTGCTTGGCCCCGACGACGCCGAGGGGAGCGTTGGCCGCGATGGTCTTCGCGATCGCCTGGGCCTGTGCGAGTGCCTCACCGGGCTCGGTGAGCCGGCTGACGAGTCCGTGGGCGGCCGCAGTCTCGGCATCGATCGGATCGCCGGTGAGCATGTGCAGCATGGCGAGCTTGAGAGGAAGCTGGCGCACCAGGCGGAGCGCCCCGCCGGCGCCGGGGTAGAGGCCGACCTTCACCTCGGGAAGCGCGAAGCGCGACGAGCGCGACGCGACGAGGATGTCGGCGGTGAGCGCGAGCTCGAACCCCCCGCCGAAAGCGATGCCGTCGACGGCTGCGATGAGCGGCTTGGCGATGCGCTGGCGCGTTCCGAACGAGCCCCACTCCGGGTCGCCCTGGGTGGGTTTTCCCGCGGCGACCGACTTGAGGTCGGCTCCCGCGCTGAAGGCGCGGCCCCCGGCGCCGGTCACGACGACGACGCGGACCTCGGGGTCGGCATCGGCGTCCACGAGAGCGGCGATGAAGGCGTCGTTGAGCTCCTGGTCGAACGCGTTCATCGCGTCGGGGCGGTGAAGCGTGAGCGTGAGGACGCCGTCGTCGAGCGTCGACAGCAGGACGTCGCTCACTTGCCGGCCTCGGTGTGGTCGTAGAAGCCCTTGCCGGTCTTTCGGCCGAGGAGGCCGGCGGCAACCATGCGGGTGAGCAGCTGCGGCGGCGCGAACTGCGGGTTTCCGGTCTGGTCGTAGATCATCTTGCCGGCGCGGTAGGCGACGTCGACGCCGGTCAGGTCGGCGGTCTCCAGCGGACCCATCTTGTGTCCGAAGCCGAGCGTGCAGGCAAGGTCGACGTCGCGGGCGGTGGCGAGACCCTCGTCGACGATGCGGGCCGCCTCCTGCGTGAGCACGGTGATGAGGCGAGAGGTGACGAAGCCGGCGGTGTCGCGGTTGACGAGGATGGTCGTCTTGCCGAACGCCTCGGCCAGCGCGCGGGCGCGCGCGACGGTCTCGTCGCTCGTCGCCAGGCCGCGGATGATCTCGCACAGCTGCATCGCGGGAACGGGGGAGAAGAAGTGCATGCCGATGACGCGGTCGGCGTAGTCGCCGTTTCCGGCGATGGCGGAGATCGAGATGGCCGACGTGTTGGTGGCGAGAAGCGTCTCGGGTCCGACGACGGCGGCGATCTGCGCGAACGTGTCGCGCTTGATGTCGACATTCTCGATGATCGCTTCGATGACGGCGTCGGCGTCCTTCAGCCCGTCGAGGGTGGGCGCGACCGAGATGCGGGCGACGGCGGGAGCCACGGCATCCGCCTCGAAGCGTCCGCGGGCGACCTGGCGCTCGAGTGCTGCCTCGATCTTCTGGACGGCGCTTTCGGCGGCACCCTCGGCTGCGTCGTAGAGGACGACGTCGAATCCGGCGACCGCCGCCACTTGCGCGATCCCCGAGCCCATGAGCCCGGAGCCGACGATGCCGACCTTCTTCACACCTGCGACGTCAGCCAAGACTGTCTCCTTCGACTTGAACGGGGGCTTTGTCAACACATTGACATATATCATCCTGCCGCCTACGCTCGGAGTCGTCAAGGGCGCGCTGGGTGTCGCCCGGGAAGGCTCTTCAGATGTCCGTGTTCGCTGATGACGACGTCGTCGTCGCCTCCACCGCCCGCACGCCGATCGGTCGCGCCCGCAAGGGCTCGCTCGTCTCGATGCGCCCCGACGACCTGGCTGTCATCGCCTTCGGCGAAGCCGTCCGCCGCGTTCCCGGTCTCACCTACGACGACGTCGACGACCTGTACCTCGGCAACGCGGAGCCTTACGGCGAGCACGGACAGAACATCGCGCGCCGCGTCGCGATCCTCCTCGGCTCCGACCGGCTGCCCGGCGCGACCGTCAACCGCTTCTGCTCGTCGTCGGTGCTCGCGACCCGCATGGCGTTCCACGCGCTCAAGGCCGGCGAAGGCGACGCCTACCTGGTGGGCGGCGTCGAGTGCACATCGCGCAACATCCCCGAAGACCCGCAGCCGAACCCCCTGTTCGACGGCACCGTCGAGCGCGTGCAGCAGCAGCTCGCGTCGGGCACCTGGACAGACCCCCGCGGGGAAGGCCTGCTGCCCGCCTATTACGTCATGATGGGCCTCACCGCCGAGCTCGTCGCCCGCCAGACGGGCACCACCCGCCAGATGCAGGACGAGTTCGCCGCCCTGTCGCAGCAGCGCGCCGTCGCCTCGTGGGAAGCGGGCTTCTTCGATAACGAGATCGTGCCCGTCACCCTCGCCGACGGCACCGTCGTGACGAAGGACGACGGTCCGCGCCCGGGCACGACCGTGGAGACCCTCTCGGGCCTGAACCCCGTCTTCATCCCCGACGGCACCGTGACCGCCGGCAACGCGTGCCCCCTCAACGACGGCGCCTCGGCGGCCGTGCTCATGACCGGCCGCAAGGCCAAGGAGCTCGCCATCCAGCCCCTCGCGCGCATCCTGTCGTCGGGCGTCTCGGCGCTCTCGCCCGAGCTCATGGGCCTCGGCCCCATCGGTGCGTCGCGCCAGGCGCTCGGCCGCGCCGGTCTCACGGCGGCCGACATCGACGTCATGGAGCTCAACGAGGCCTTCGCCGCGCAGGTCGTTCCGTCGGCGAAGGAGATCGGCGTCCCGATCGAGAAGACCAACCCCCACGGCGGCGCGATCGCTCTCGGCCACCCGTTCGGCTCGACCGGCACCCGCATGCTCGGCACGCTCATCAACGACCTCCACACCGACGGGGGCCAGTTCGGTCTGCTGACCCTGTGCGTCGGCGGCGGCCAGGGCATGGCGCTCGTGGTCGAGGCGCTGCGCGACTGATGGCGACGGTGCTGCCCTCCCTCGAGCTCGCCGAGGGCGTCGCGATCATCCGCCTCCGCTCGGAGAACGGGATGAACGCGCTCGACGACGCCGTCTCCGACGAGCTGCAGCGCCTGCTCGACGAGGTCGAGAGCGCCGACGGCATCCGTGCGCTGGTGCTCACGGGGGAGGGGCGAAGCTTCTCCGCCGGAGGCGACTTCGCCCAGCTCGCCCAGCTCGCCGACGCCGTGCGCACCGACGAAGGGGCGGCGGATGTGAGGGCGCGCGTGCGACAGAACTCGCGCATCGTCGAGCGGCTGCGGGCGCTCGACGCCGTGACGGTCGCCGCGATCGACGGCGCCTGCATCGGAGCCGCTCTGGGGATGGCGCTCGCCTGTGACGCCCGCGTCGTCACGCCGCGGGCCACGCTCTCGACGGGATTCATCTCGCTGGGCCTCTCCGCCGACTTCGGCACCGCCTACCTGCTGACCGACGCGATCGGCCGTGCACAGGCGTCGCGCTGGCTGCTCGGAGGCGAGCGCTTCACGGGCGACGCCGCGCTGCGGGCGGGATTCGCGACGGCCATCGCCGAGCCCGGGACGCTGCTCGATTCGGCCGTCGCTCTCGCGGAGCGCTGGTCGGCCTTTCCGGTCGCGACGGCGGGCATGAAGGCGGGCATCCGGGACGCCGACGAGGGGGGCCTCGCACGGCACCTCGAGTACGAGGCTGACCGGTTCGTCGCGGCGCTCCGGCATCCGCAGGCTCAGGCCTCGGTCGCGAAGGCGGTAGCCAAGCTCGCTCGCTGACGAACGCGAGGCCGGTCAGCTTCTGCCGGACTCGCCTACCAGCACCTTCTCGAGCAGTCGATTCAGCTCGGCGCGCTCTCGCGGGGTGAGCGAGGCGAACCAGCGCTGCGATCGCTCCAGCTCGGCATCGAGCGTCTCGTCGGCCACCTTCTCGCCGGACTCCGCCAGGCGCATGGGCACGATACGGCGGTCGGATGCCGGTTCCGCGCGCTCGATCAGGCCCTCCTTCTGGAGCCCCGACAGCATGATCGACGCCGCCTGACGGCTCACGCCCGCCAGACGCGAGAGCGCCGACGCCTCGAGCGATCGGTAGATGCGCAGGATGAACAGCGCGCTGAACCCGGCCCAGCGCAGGCCGCGCGGGCGCAGGACCTCGCGCTCCGACGACTGGATGTACGAGTTGGCGGCCCGCACGAGCAGCATGCCGAGTGCGAGCGAGCCCTCTTCGGCGTCGGGTGCGTGCTCGCGCAGGAACGCGTCCGCGTCGTGGCTGAACTGCGCGGCCGGGATGCGCGATCTCGGGGTGCGGGATGCCATGCTCGGCATGCTACCTTTCCCGCGTGGCGTCACCCGTTCGCCGCCGCGGGCTCGTCGGCCGCCAGCAGGGCTGCGCGCACGTCCTTGTGGACGATCTTGCCGTTGAAGTTCTTGGGCACCTCGTCGACGAACTCGATGCGCTTGGGCACCTTGTAGGCCGCGAGGTTGGCGCGCGCGTGGGCGGTGACGGTCTCGGCGTCGAGCGTGTGGCCAGGGCGCACCGAGATGACGGCGGCGACGTTCTCGCCGCGGTATGCGTCGGGCACGCCGACGACGGCCACCTCGTGAACGGCGGGCAGCTGGTACAGCACCTCTTCGACCTCGCGCGGCCACACCTTGAATCCGGAGGCGGCGATCATGTTCTTGGTGCGGTCGGCGATGTAGACGAACTCGTTCTCGTCGATGAACCCGACATCGCCCGTGCGCAGCCAGCCGTCGACGAAGGTCGCAGCGGTCTCCTCGGGGTTGCGCCAGTACCCGTCGACGACCGAAGGCCCCTTGATGCAGATCTCGCCGCGGGAGCCGAAGGGGAGCGTGCTGCCGTCCTCATCGATGACCTTGAGCAGCGTCTCGCCCTGCGCCTTGCCGACCGAGATGATGCCCGACTCGGGGTCGCGCGGGTTGTCGACGCCGAGCACCGTCGTGACGCAGCCCGACGACGTCTCGGTGAGGCCGTAGCCGGGGCGCAGCTCGTGCCCGAATGTGGCGGTGATCTTCGGCATGAGCTCGGCGGGCACGGGGGCGCCGCCGCATCCGAGGGCGCGCAGCGTCGACAGCGAGCGAGGCTGCCTGTCGAGGGCGCCGAGCAGGGCGATGTAGGCGGTGGAGGTGCCGGTCGTCCAGGTGACGCCCTCCGACTCGAGCAGCTCGGCGTAGTAGTCGGGCTGCATGCGGTAGCCGAGCACGAGGCGCGCGCCCGAGACGAGCCACGTGCCGAGGTGGAACGCCTGGCCGGTGATGTGCGTCAGGGGCGCGATGGCGAGGATGACGTTGTCGTCTTCTTCGAGCTGGTTGTAGTGCACGTAGCCGGTCGCGGTCCACACGACCCCGCGGTGCAGCACGCGTGCGCCCTTCGGCGCCCCTGTCGTGCCGGAGGTGTACTCGATGATGGCGAGGTCGTCGCTCGTCACGGCGACACGGTCGACGGTCGCGGCGGCGTCGGCGACCGCTGCGACGGCCACCAGCTCGACGCCGTCGGGAGCCACGGCGGTGAGGGCGTCGTCGGCCGACGCGTCGAAGACCGGGGGCACGTCACCGCCGAAGTCACCGATGCCTGTCGTCACGACGGCGCGCACGCTCGTGCCGTCGATGCATGCCGGTCCCTGCCGGTTCCACGTGCCGCGGTCCGTCACGAACACGACGGGCTCGCAGTCGTCGACGAGCTTGCGCACCTCGCGCACGGAGTACATGGGGGAGACGGGCACGATGACTGCGCCCAGGCGCCACGCCGCCAGCTCGATCGTGATGAACTCGGGCTGGTTCTGCAGCTGGATCATGATGCGGTCGCCCGTGCCGAGGCCGCGGTCCTTCAGCGCCGCCGCGATCGCGTCGACGCGCGTGTCGAGCTGCGCCCACGTCGCGTGCCGCCCGAAGTAGCTGAGGGCATCGGCATCCGGCTTCTGCGTCACCCAGTGGTCGAACGCCTCGATGAGGCTCGAGAAGCGGACGGGGGTGACGGAGTGGCCCCCGGCGATGCCGGGCTCGGTAGCGACTGCCATGTCGAAGGCGCCTTTCACTGCGTTGTGGGGGACTCCTGTATATTACCTAGAGTTCTAGCGATTTGTCACCGACGATGGTGGCAGGACGGAGGCCACGTGACGAAGGTGCCGGGAATCGAGTGGGACGCGTTCGTCGAGTGGTTCTCGCGATCCGTCCCAGGCTACGCCGTGCCGACCGACGCGCGCCTGCTGACCGGCGGTCACAGCAACGTCACGATCCGCCTGTCCGTCGAGGGCGGCGACCTCGTGCTGCGGCGCGGACCGCTGGGCCTCCAACTGGAATCCGCGAATGACATGGTGCGTGAGTTCACCGTGCAGTCCGCCCTGCAGGAATCGGCGGTGCCGGTGCCGCGGATGATCCACGTCCAGCGCACGGCAGACCCGGTGACCGGTGTCGACGCTCCGTTCTACCTCATGTCCGCCATCGAGGGGCGACCGCTCGGAGAGCGCGCTGACAACGCGGGAGCGGATGCCGCTGAGCTCCGCGCCGCGATGCTCGATTTGGCTAGACGTCTAGCAGAATTGCACCTGCTCGCGCCGTCGGAGGTGGGCCTCGGCGAGTTCGGCCGTCCCGAGGGCTACCTGGCCCGGCAGCTCTCACGCTGGGGGCGGCAGCTCGACGCGCTCCCGCCGCGCGACCTGCCTCTGCTGCGGGAGCTCGGCGCGCGCCTGGCACCCGCACCCGACATCAGCGCCGTGAGCATCCTGCACGGCGACTACAAGCCGCAGAACGCGCTGTTCCGCTTCGGCGCAGGAACCGCCCAGGTCGCGGCGATCCTCGACTGGGAGATGGCGACGCTCGGCGACCCGCTTGCCGACCTGTCTGTCTTCGGGCTGTACTGGGTCATGCCGTTCCTCGACGAGCGCATCGCCGGCGGCTTCACCTCGCCCGTCGATGCCGCGGCCGGCTACCCCCGGTTCTCCGAGTTGCTGGACGCCTATCGCGAGGTGCGGCCGTTCTCCGACGACCTGCGCTGGCACGTCGCGTTCGCCTGCTTCAAGATCGGCGTCATCAACGAACTGCTCTATCAGCGAGAGCTGTCGGGAACGGCCGTCGCCGAGGGCGACGAGCAGCGCGGGCCGGTCACCGAGGCCCTCGCCGACACCGGCCTGCAGGTGCTCGCCGGCCGTGACATCCTCCAGGAGGCATAGAGATGGACTTCGCACCCGACCCGATCGTCGAGGACTGCGCCGCACGCGTGCGCGCCTTCCTCGAGGAGGAGATCATCCCGGCCGAGCCCGTGCTGGAAGAGCAGCTCCGGGCCCATCCGGTCGACGCCGACGGCTGGTGGCCCACGCCGCCGATCGTCGACGAGCTTCGTGCCTCGGCGAAGCGCCGCGGCCTGTGGAACCTGTTCCTGTCGGCACCCGAGGGCGCGGGCCTGACCAACCTGCAGTACGCGCCACTGGCCGAGCTCATGGGCCGCAGCCCCAAGCTCGCTCCCGTGGCGATGAACTGCGCCGCGCCCGACTCGGGCAACATCGAGATGCTCCGCGACTTCGCCACCCCTGAGCAGAAGCAGCAGTGGCTCGAGCCCCTGCTCGACGGCCGCATCCGCTCGGCGTTCGCCATGACGGAGCCGGCTGTCGCGTCGTCGGATGCCACGAACATCCGCACCTCGATCCGCCGCGACGGCGACGACTACGTCATCGACGGCGAGAAGTGGTTCATCTCCGGAGCCCTCGGCGATCGGTGCGAGATCTTCATCGTCATGGGACAGACCGACCCCGAGGCGCCCAAGCACCGTCGGCAGTCGATGGTCCTCGTGCCGCGCGACACCCCGGGGGTCACGGTCGGCGAAGGGCTCACGATCCTCGGCTACGACGACCATGACCACGGCGGCCACGCGCGCGTCTCGTTCGACGGAGTGCGCGTCCCCGTGACGAACGTTCTCAAGGGGGAGGGCGAGGGGTTCGCGATCGCGCAGGCCCGTCTCGGCCCCGGTCGCATCCACCACTGCATGCGACTGCTCGGCATGGGGGAGCGCACGTACGAGCTGATGCTGTCGCGTGCGCGCGAGCGCTCCACCTTCGGCCGCCCGCTGAGCGACCACGGCATCGTTCAGGCATGGCTCGCCGAGACGCGGATCACGCTCGACTCGATGCGCCTGCTCGTGCTCCACGCCGCGTACCGCATGGACGTGGGCGGCAACAAGCTCGCGCACACCGACATCCAGCAGATCAAGATCGCCGTGCCGCGCGCGATCCAGAAGCTCCTCGACGATGCGATGCAGCTCTTCGGGGCGGCGGGGCTGACGGCCGAGCAGCCGATCGCGGAGTTCTTCGCCTTCGCCCGCGCGCTGCGGTTCGCCGACGGCCCGGACGAGGTGCACCTCACGTCGCTCGGGCGTGCCCTTCTGAAGCGCTGACCCGCTTCTGCCCGCCCCCGGGTCGTCGCGCTGACGATGGCGGCCCGGGGCGGCGGGAGATTACTCCCCGACGATGAGGCTCGCGCCGCCGTCGATCACGAGGCACTGGCCCGTGATCCATGCGGCGTCGCGCGACAGCAGGAAGGTCGCGGGACCGGCGATGTCCTCCGGCTCGCCGATGCGAGCGAGCGGATAGGCCTCGCGCAGCTGCTCCTCGTTCTCGAGGAGTGCGGCGGCGAACTTGGTGCGCACGGCGGCCGGCGCGACCGCGTTGACCCGCACGCGCGGTGCGAGTTCACGCGCGAACTGCCGCGTGAGGCCGATGAGCGCCGACTTCGACACCCCGTACATTCCGATGCCGGGGGCGGATGCCACGCCCGCGATCGACGCCACGTTGACGATCGCCGCGCCATCGCGCGAGGGGAGACCGTGCGCGACGGCCAGCTGCACGAGACGGGTCGCGCCGAGCACGTTGGTCTCGAGGATCTTGAGGGCGGCGGCGTAGGTGATCTCGCTCATCGGACCGAAGACGGGGTTGATGCCGACGTTGTTGACGAGCAGGTCGATGCCGCCGAACCGGGCGTCGGCCTCGGCGAACAGTCGCTCCCGGTGGGCGTCGTCGCCGATGTTCCCCGCGACGGCGGCCACACGCTCGGCGCCATGCGCCTCGACCAGCGACGCGAGATCCTCCTCGCCGCGGGCGGTCACGACCACGTTCGCTCCCTCGGCGAGCAGGCGTTCCGCGATCGCGCGGCCGATGCCGCGGCTGGCGCCTGTGACGAGGGCAGTGCGCCCGGTGAAGCGGTCGGTCATGAAACAGCCTCCTCGGCAGCGAAGTCGTCGGCCTCGTCGGCTGACGGAACAGCGGGATGCGCCACGATGAGGCGGCGCAGCAGCATGTTGAACACAGCCCCCTCTTCGGGACTGAAGGTCGACGCCCACGCGCGCTCACGAGAGTGGTTGACGCGGAACAGCCTCTCGAGCAGCTCGTTGCCGGCGGACGAGAGCGTCACGATCGTGCGGCGACGATCGTCCTGATCCTCGGAGCGCTCGATGAGCCCGTTCTTGGTGAGGGTCGACAGCAGGCTCGACATGGATGCCGTCGAGACGCCCGCCAGACGGGCCAGCTCATTGGCCGCAGCGCGCTCGACGGCGCGAAGGCTGAACATCACCCGGAAGGCCGCGAAGCTCATGCCCGACTCCGCCAGCACGTGCGATTCGAGATCCTTCATGACGCGGCTCGAGGCGCGGATGAGGTTGAACATCATCGCCATCGCCTCGGGGTCGAGCGACGGCTCGATCTCGCGGCCGGCGTCGATCGACCGCCGCTCATACTCGGCGGCCCCGATGCGCTGGCGCTGGCTCATGGTGTCCTCCCCGGTGACGTCAGCGGACCGCGACGCCGTGGCCGCGGAACTCGGCGATGAGCACGCCGTCGGCGTCTCGGATGGCGACGTCGACGATCGTATTGCGACCATATGCCGCACGAACGGTTCCCGTCGCACGCAACACGGAGTCTTCGCGTCCGGGGGAGACGTAGACGATCTCGGCCTGGCGGGTGACGCTGCGGCGACCGGCGGCCTCGCACGTGTAGGCGAAGCAGGTGTCGGCGAGCAGGTAGGTGTACCCGCCGTGGACGAGACCCTCGCCGTTGACCATCGCCGGCTGCGCAGGCAGCTCGATCTCGCACGCGCCGGGGGTCACCGAGCGCAGCCGGATGCCCAGGGACTTCGCCGCCTCGTCGATCGAGTAGCGGTAGGCGACGCGCTCGGACGCATCCTCCGCGCCGAGGGAGGGGTTCCCGTCTGCTGTCATCGTCACGTATTCATTCCATTCGATGTCTTGTCTTTTTCCCCGCCGCGGAGGGCGCGGGCGAGTCGACGGCGCCGACGGTCCTCATCCGTGAGGATTCACTGATTTATCAATGGTCCGTTGGCATCCACTCGCTACTTCGCGAATGTTGCTCGCAGGCTCTGTGGGTGTTACTGTAGCCGAAAATCAGTTAGATCCCTAGCGGATATTCGCGAAGGTGCGAATGTCCAGGATCCGATCCGACAGCCAGAGTTGACCGAGGAGCGACCCCACCGTGCTGCAGCTAGAGCAGGTATCCGTCACGTATGGCGGCACGCTGCGCGCCGTCCAGGATGTGAGCCTCACCGTGCCGGACGGGGCGAGCGTCGCCCTCCTCGGCAGCAACGGTGCCGGCAAGTCCACGACCCTGCGGGCGATCTCGCAGAACCTTCGGCGCCACCGTGCACGCATCACGAGCGGCCAGATCACCTTCGACGGGGAGGTCCTCAACGGACGCCCGATGTTCGAGGTCATCGACCGCGGTGTGGTCCAGGTTCCCGAGGGGCGCCGCATCCTGGGCCGACTGAGCGTCGAGGAGAACCTCCGCGTCGGCGGTCTGCGGCTGGGCCGCAAAGAGCTCGCCTCCCGTCGCGAGGAGGTGTACGAGCTCTTCCCGCGCCTCGGGGAGCGCCGTCACCAGCGCGGCCTCCTGCTCTCCGGCGGCGAGCAGCAGATGCTCGCGATCGGCCGCGCCCTCATGTCGTCGCCGAAGCTCATCATGTTCGACGAGCCCTCGCTCGGACTCGCGCCGATCATCGTCGCCCAGATCGCGGACATCATCCGCAGCATCAACGCGAAGGGCACCTCGGTGCTGCTGATCGAGCAGAACGCGAACATGGCGCTGTCGGTCGCCCAGTACGCGTACGTGCTCGAGCTGGGCAAGGTCTCGCTCGAGGGGAAGAGCGAGGACCTCATGAAGTCCGACACCATCAAGGATCTCTACCTGGGACACAGCGGCGGCGACGTCGCCACGCTCGACGCCCCCGCTGCCGAGCGCGTGCTCGCCCCCTGGAAGGGAGACGCACGATGACCCGCGCACCTCTCCACGTCGACCACGTCACTGTTCGCTTCGGAGCCGTTCGTGCCCTCAACGACGTCTCGTTCGTCGTCGAGCCCGGCACCGTGCACGCCGTCATCGGCCCCAACGGCGCCGGCAAGTCCTCGCTCCTCAACGTGCTCTCGGGTGTCTACGTGCCCAGCGAGGGCAGCGTGCGCTGGGGTGACACGACCCTCACCGGCATGCGTCCCGACCAGATCACCGCGCTCGGCCTGGGCCGCTCGTTCCAGAACCTCGGCCTCGCCGGAGCGCAGACGGTCGAGGAGAACATCATGCTCGGTCGCCACTCGCTCATGAAGGCGGGCTTCTTCTCGAGCGGACTGGGACTGCCATACGCCCGCCGCGAGGAGCGGATCCACCGCGACCGCGTGCACGAGATCGCCGAGTTCATGGGCCTGCGCAACCTCCTCGACGCCGACGTCTCGTCGCTGTCGTACGGCGTGCAGAAGCGCGTCGACCTGGCGCGCGCCCTGGCCACCGAGCCCAAGATCCTCCTCCTCGACGAGCCGGTCGCCGGCATGAACGCGAGCGAGAAGCGCGTCATCACATCGCTCCTGCGCACGATGATGGCCTCCCTCGACCTCACCGTCATCCTCGTCGAGCACGACATGGAGATGGTCATGGGCCTTTCTGACCACGTCACCGTCATCAACTTCGGCGAGGTCATCGCCGACGGCACACCGGCCGAAGTCCAGGCCGACCCCGCCGTCATCGCGGCATACCTCGGCGAACCGGAAGGGGCCGCACAGTGAGTGACTTCCTCTCAACCCTGATCAGCGGGCTCTCGCTCGGCTCGATCTACGCGCTCGTCGCCCTCGGCATCGTCATCCTCTTCAAGTCGAGCGAGGTCATGAACTTCGCCCACGGCTCCATCGCCGTGCTCGGCGCCTTCGCCGCGGGGCGCGCCTCCGACATCCTCGGCTTCTGGGGCGGCGTGCTGGTGGGCCTCGCGGTGGCGGGTCTGTTCGCCCTGTTCGTCGAACGGGTGCTCGTGCGGGCCATGAAGAACGCGCCCATCGTCTCGCTGGCGATCATGACGATCGGCCTCCAGGTGATCCTCGACACCGAGCTCCCGCGTCAGATCGGCTCCGACATCATCCAGCTCCACCAGCCGTGGGGCCTGGACAGCGTCGACATCGGCGGCACCCTGGTGCCTTGGAACCGCATCTTCACGATCCTCGTGACGCTCGTCATCATCGTCGCGTTCCTGCTCGCGTTCCGCTTCTCCAGCTGGGGCGTCTCGATGCGCGCCGCTGCCGAAGACCGCGAGGCGTCGGAGCTGGTGGGCATAAAGCTCAGCCGGATCACGATGGTGTCGTGGGTTCTGGCGGGCGTGCTCGCCGGCGTCGCGGGCATCATGCTCTCGGGCGCCCCGAGCGCGGGCCTGACCCCGACGATGGCCGTCATCGCGCTGCGAGCCTTCCCGGCCGCGATCATCGGCGGGCTCGACTCGGTCACCGGCGCCCTCGTCGGCGGTCTGCTCATCGGAGTGCTCGAAGCCCTCACCATCACGTATCAGTCGGAGCTGTCGTTCCTGGGCCGCGGCCTCGGCGACGTCGTCAGCTACCTCCTGATGTTCATCGTTCTGCTGGTGCGCCCGCAGGGCCTCTTCGGCCGCAAGGAGGTCGTCCGTGCCTGAGTCCATCGACAGGCAGAAGCCGCCGACCATCACGGTCGCCGTCCCCACCCAGCGCCGCCGCCGCAAGAGCGACAAGCGCACGTGGAAGTGGGCTGCGATCGCGGTGCTCGCGGTGATCGCCCTCATCGCGCCGCTGTACCTCACCTCGTACTGGCTGCAGCTGGTATTCGCGGTGTCGGCCATCGCGATCGGCGCCATCGGCCTCAACCTGGTCACGGGAACGGCCGACCAGCTGTCGCTGGCCAACCCGTTCTTCATGGTGGTCGGCGCCCTCACCTACGTTGTGCTGTGCAGCGAGGCCGATGCCGAGCGCGGTCTTGTCGGGCTGGGCCTCCCTCCGATCGTCGGACTCGTCGGCGGCGTCGCCCTCGCGATGGTCGCGGGCCTGCTGTTCTCGCCGATCGCGTCGCGCCTGCGCGGCATCTACCTCGGCATGGCGAGCTTCGGCCTCGTGTTCGTCGCGATCTACGTGCTGAACAACGCCGGTGCCCTGTCGGGTGGCTTCAACGGCCGCAGCGTCCCCACGTTCGAGCTGTTCGGCATCGTCTTCGGGCGCAGCGACGAGCCGCTCGTCATCGCGGGCGTGCCCTTCGGCCGCTGGGAGCTGCTCTGGTACCTCGGGCTCATCCTGCTCGTGCTCGCCGCCTGGTTCGCCTCGAACATCCTCAAGTCGCGCTCGGGCCGCGCGCTGCGCCTGATCGCCTCGGGCGATCTCCCGGCATCCGTGTCGGGTGTGCACGTCGCCCGGTACAAGGCGCAGGTGTTCGCGATCTCGGGCATGTACGCCGGTCTCGCCGGCGTCCTGTACGCGCTGTCGATCGGCTCCATCGCCCCCGAGACGTTCAGCCTGGAGCTCGCCCTTGAGTTCCTCGCGATGATCGTCATCGGCGGAATGGGCTCGGTGGCCGGCGCCATCATCGGCGCGACCTTCGTCGCCGCCCTGCCGCTGCTGCTGCAGTACGCGCTCGGCGGTGTGCCGATGTTCCAAACGGGCGAGATCTCCGCCGCGAACGTCGCGAACTACGTCTACGGACTCGCGGTCATCCTCGTCCTCATCTTCAAGCCGTCCGGACTCGTCGGCATCTGGCGAGACGTGATGAACAGCTTCCGGCGACGGAAGAACATCCCTACCACCACAGAAAGTTGACAACGAATATGCGATCAAAGACGATCCTCGTCGGCGTGGCCGGCGTTGCGGTCCTCGGTATGGCGCTGGCCGGCTGCTCGTCGAAGAGCACGGAGACCCCCGGTGCAGCGGCCGACGGCGCGGTCAAGACCGGCCAGGGCATCTCGGGCACCACGATCACTCTCACCGCGGAGGTGGACCTCAACGGCCCCTTCAAGGTGAACAGCGAGGACGAGTCCCGCGGATACAAGCTCTACTGGGAGGAGCAGAATGCCGCCGGCGGCGTCTGCGAGACCTACGACGTCAAGATCAACGTCGTCTCGCACGACTACGACGTGCAGAAGGCCGTAACGGTCTTCAACCAGACGTCGCCCGAGACGCTGGCCTACCAGGACTTCGTGGGCGGCTCGCACACCGCGGCCGTGCTCGAGGAGGCCGAGGCCAACAACCTCCTGCTCTCGCCGTCGTCGACCACGCACACCGTGCTCGCCTCGCCGGTCGTCACGGGCACGTGGGCCGCATACGACGTCGACCTGCGCATCGTCTTCCAGTGGCTGCTCGAGCAGGGCGAGGTCGCCGAGGGCGACACCGTCGGCGTCATCTACAACGAGGGTGACTACGGCCAGGCTGCCCTCGAGGGCGCTCAGGAGTTCGCCGAAGCGCACGACATCACGCTCGTCGAGGCGCAGGTCAAGGCGACCGACTCGGACATGACCGCCGCCGTGCAGTCGGCCACCTCGGCCGGCGCGAGCGCCGTCCTCCTCGCCGGCACCCCGCCGCAGCTCGCCTCGGTGGCGACGATCCTCCAGGGCGCAGGCTCCGACATCGCGATCGGCGGCTCGAACCCGACGATCTCTTCGTCGCTGCTGGGCACGCCGGCTGCCGACTACCTCGCCGAGCACTTCGTGGGCGTCTCGTACGTGACCACCTACGAGGAGGGCTACGGCAAGGACCTTTTCGACCGCCTCACCGAGGCGAACCCGGGTGCGACGCTCACCTCGCAGGCGGCCATCGGCTACCAGAAGGGTGCGATCATGCACAAGATCCTCGAGGCCGCCTGCGCCGCGGGTGACCTGACGCCCGCAGGCGTCGTCGAGGCCCGTGCCAACATCGGCATCGTCTCGCTGCCCGACCTCGGCCCCGACATGGACTACTCGAAGCTCGGCGAGTCGCCGACGAAGTCCGGCTACGTGGTCACTCTCGACGGCGCGGTCACGGGTGGCCTGAAGGTCGTCTCGGACGGCCTGTACGAGCTGAAGTAACCTCCCCCCCCCCGATCAGGACGGCCCCCGGAATGTGCGTTCCGGGGGCCGTTCTTCGTGCGCTCCGCGCGGATGTGTGCCGCAGCGGACGCCGTGGCCGCTCCCGCCACCTGTGCACACGAAGCACGCCCGATCGCGCGAAGAACCCCCGGTCGCGCGAAGAACCCCCGGTGTCGTGCCACCGGGGGTTCTGCTCGCGGGGGAGAGGCGGATCGTCAGAACGACAGGCCGCGCAGCACCTCCGCACCCGACTTCGTCTGCGCCGCGAGCGACTGCGCCTCAGGGAGCATCGTCGTCACGAAGAAGTCGCGCAGCGCTGCGGCGTCGGCGGGAGCGCCTTCGGTGAGTGCCGCCTTGGCCAGCAGCCAGGCTGCCGTCGCACGCCACCACAGCTTGAGGTAGGCGACGCTGCCGGCGAGGGCGTCGGCACGGTCGGCCGTGAGGACCCACGTCGTAGCGTCGGCGAGCGTGTCGAACGCGGCCGCGAGAGCCGTTCCCGCGGCGCCGCCCGTCGCGGTGGCGACCTGCTGCATCTCGTCGATCAGTTCACGGACCACGGCGCCGTCGCGCTGCGCGACCTTGCGGACCACGAGATCGACAGCCTGGACGCCGGTCGTGCCCTCGTAGATCGACGTGATGCGGGAGTCGCGCCACAGCTGCGCGGCGCCG